>SAMEA3663028__coassemble_114_pt1 | contig 35795 bp, 24 predicted proteins | sample SAMEA3663028__metabat2_low_PE_012 | metagenome-assembled genome bin SAMEA3663028 (sample SAMEA3663028) | pig gut metagenome | biome: pig gut; feature: pig-associated habitat; material: faeces | place: France | collected 2012
ATCAGGTCAACAAGCTGGTCAAGAGCGATCTCTGGGCGGAACTCAAAGCCCAGAAGGCATTTCTGTAAACAGTAATCAAACAACAACTACTATAACTAAAATTAATATGAACCTCAGAAAAGTTATGGCAGGCCTGCTGGCCTTGGCAGCCTTTGCAGCCTGTAAGGAAGAGGAGCATTTCATGACCCTCTCCGAGAAGAAGTTCAGCATCAGCGACGATGGCGGTGATCTTTACGTTGACCTGTCGGCCAATGTATATTACCGTGTAGTCAATGACAATGACTTCGTGACCATCTCCCCTGTTTCCAACGAGGGTCCGGTCACTACCTATTGTCTGAGCGTGGAGCCCAACAGGGAAGACAACTCACGCACTGCACGCATCAAATTCATAGGGGACTACGTTACTCCTCTCGCATTGGACATCACCCAATCGAAATTCGTCCCTTACGGAGTGTCTGTCACCGAGCTGGAAGTGGCTTTCAACGCCACCTCAGCCGAGTTTGAAGTCCTTGGCGAGAAAGCCTGGACAGCGACTTGCGACAACCCTGCCTTCACCCTCAGCCGCGACAGCGGAGAAGGCTCCGCAGTGGTGACCGTAAGTTTCCCGGAGAACAAAACCGAGGATCCTGTAAGCGCAGTGGTAAGCGTCAGAATCAAGGACGAAGTGTTCAACGTGACCATTACCCAATCGGGTGCAATGCTCTCCGGAGTATCTCCTGAAAATCTCGAGATAGGCTACAACCAGACTAGCGCCCAGTTCAGCATCTTCAGCACCAAGTCATGGACGGCAAGCTGCGACAACCCTGTATTCACCCTCAGCGCCACCAGCGGAAGCGGAGACAGCGTTATAAGCATCAGCTGTCCTCAGAATGAAGGTGAGGATGCCATCTACGGAAAGGTTACCGTCAACATAGGCGATCTTACATTCTATGTCAACATTGTCCAGACAGCCGATCCGGGCATGGCATACGTTGACCTGAGCAGAAACGGCTGCTCGAACAGCTACATAGTAAGCAAGGCCGGAAACTACAAGTTCAAGGCCGACATACGCGGCAACGGCGTGGTTCCGGAAAGTGCAGCCGCCCTGATTCAGGCTGCAATCAATCCTGACCACGTGGGCGTACTCTGGTGCACTTACAACAGTCTCACCGCTCCTCAGAGCGTGGAAGCTATGGTCAGGAACATCAAACTCGTGGACGGATATATCAAGTTCTCAAGCGCTTCCGAACTGACTCCGGGAAATGCCGTGATAGCTGCTTACGATGCAAGCAATGCCATTATCTGGAGCTGGCACATCTGGTTCACCGACGAGCCTACAACAAGCGAAATCGGAGGAGCCTACTGGATGGACCGCAACCTCGGAGCCACCTGCGCGAACATAAAGGGTGACATCAAGAGCTGCGGACTCTACTACCAGTGGGGCAGAAAAGATCCTATGCGCGCCCCTGCAAGCTGGGACGGAACGTTCAGCGCGACCACTCCTGAGCTCGGCGAGTCCGAGCAGGAAATCCCGGTAAGCGAAATCAACGGAACCATTGCGGCCTCCATCGCCAATCCGAGACAGTTCATCAACACCTACCCGGGCGGTGCAGGTCCTAAGGACTGGATCTACAACACGGAACACGTTGACAGGTGGATGGATTCCAAGAAGACTATGTTCGACCCTTGTCCTGCGGGATACAAGGTGCCTTCAGACGCACAGCTCGTCAGTTTCGTGGAGGCTGCAGGCCTGCCGGGAGGATCTGTAAAATATAGCAAAGATGAAAATGCGAAGGCGGCTTACAAGCCGGATGACCACGTCCTCGAGACCTCACTCTGGTCTCTGCCTCTCTGCGGTATGATAAGCTACAATGACGGTACTAACATAGCGGATTGCGGAAGCACTGCAAGATATGCATCCAGCACCTGCTCCACCGACTCAAAGGCCTACTACTGCAACATCAACGCCTCCGCATTCAACTTTGCAAACTCAGCGACCCGCGGTCACGCCTCGGCAGTCCGTTGCGTAAAAGAATAAACCCCAACAGATATGAAAAGACAGATAATCTGCGCATTGTGCGCAATGACGATAAGTCTTATATCCTTCGCCCAGACCAAGGTCAGCGGCGTTGTGACCGACAAGGACGGAGCGGCGGTTCCTGGCGCTATGGTCCTTGACAAGGACAGCGGCAAATGGGCCGTTACCGATTCTGAGGGCGTATTCGTCCTTGAAGGCACCGACAAGGGACACAATCTGGAAATCTCCTGCATGGGATACAGCACGGGCAACGTGCTGTATCAGGGAGAAGGAAGGATTGCCGTGAGACTTGAAGACGACACGCTCGAGCTCGAGGAGACGGTAGTCATAGGCTACGGCAGCGTGAAGAAGAAAGACCTCACCGGTTCGGTGGGCGTGCTTGACAGCAAGATCATCGAGCAGCAGAGCACGGCCCAGCTCTCTCAGAGCCTTCAGGGAGCCATCCCGGGCCTCCAGGTGACACGTTCCAGCTCTATGCCTGGAGCATCCGCCTCTCTTAAAGTCAGGGGTGTGACCAGTATCAACGGTACCAGCCCTCTCATCCTGGTGGACGGAATGGCTGTGAGCAGCATTGACCATGTAGCCAGCGACGACGTGGAGCAGATAACCGTCCTGAAGGACGCCGCCTCCGCTTCCATCTATGGTTCCCGTGCAGCTGCCGGCGTTATCCTCATCACCACCAAATCGGCCAAGGAAGGTCAGCTGAGCATAGGTTACAACGGTGAGTATTCGATGATTACAGCCACCGAGTGGGCCGAGTACCTCACCGACCCGTACAACTATATGACCATGTTCAACGAGTACAAGTGGAACGATGCCGGCTGTCCAGAGGGCGCTGATTACCAGACCTATCCGAAATCCTATATCGACAACTACGCGCAGATGCACGAGTATGACCCTATCGAGTATCCGGACTTCGACTGGAAATCCAACATAGTCAAGAAGTTCGCGAGTGCGCACAACCACAACCTCACCCTCAGCTACGGCAACAAGGTGGTAAAGACCAGGGCTTCCTTCGGCTACAACAACACCGACGCCCTCTACGAAGGTTCGAACTTCGAGAAAATGACCGCCCGCATACGCAACAGCATCAATATCACCAAGAGGCTGACCGCTGACGTGGACTTCTCGTTCAGGCACACCCAGAAGAACGACCCGACCATCACTCCTCTCCAGGCCGCCAACATGTACCCGAGCATTTACCTCGGACTCTATCCTGACGGACGCATTGCCATGGGCAAGTCGGGAGGTTCCAACACCCTCGGCATACTTCGCGAAGGCGGTTACAAGAGCAGCCGCAGCGACATCATTTCCGGAAACATTGCCCTGACCTACAAGCCGATAGAAGGCCTGAGCTTCACTGCAAGCTACAAGCCTACCTGGACCATAAGCAAGGGCAAGACCTTCAGCAAGAGGGTGCCCGTCTATGACGCATACGACACCGATGTGGAAATAGGAACCCTCAGCGGCCACGCCACTACCGACCTGACCGAGACCCGCAACGACGCCAACTCCTACGAGCTCTCGTTCATTGGCAACTATGACGCCCGCTTCGGAGAGGCCCACAACTTCAACGCGATGCTCGGTTACGAGGAGTACAGCTACCAGCACGAGTCCCTCACTGCAGCGACCAATGCCATGGAGCTCAACAAATACCCTTATCTCGACCTTGCCAACAAGGAGAACGTGAGCGTGGCCGGTGACGCATACGGCAACGGTTACCGTTCCGTATTCGGCCGTGTGATGTACAATTACAAGAGCCGCTACTACATCCAGGCCAATGTCCGCGGAGACGGTTCCAGCCGCTTCGCCAAGGGCTATCGCTGGGGCTGGTTCCCTTCGGCTTCCGTGGGCTGGGTAATATCCAACGAGAACTGGATGCAGAGCGTCAAGCCTGTCAGCTACCTCAAGCTGCGCGCTTCCGTCGGTACCCTGGGCAATGAGAGACTCGGCGGCTACTACCCTTATCAGGCCAGCATCAGCTTCAGCAACGCCCTCTTCTACGGTCCTGACGGCACCGCAGTGTCACCTCAGCTTTCGGCAGCCCAGGTCGCCCTCGCAGTGCAGGACATCACCTGGGAGACTACCTGGACCTACGACATAGGTCTGGACATCAACTTCTTCCGCGACAGACTCAGTCTCAGCGCCGACTATTACTACAAGCAGACCAGGAATATGCTCCTGAGCGTCGAGATTCCTGAATTCACCGGCTACGGCTCACCTACCAAGAACGTCGGCACGATGTACACCAACGGTTGGGAGGCAAAGATCGACTGGCACGACAGGAAGGGCGACTTCACTTACGGAATCGGCTTCAACGTGTCCGACGCCCGTTCGGTAATGGGCGACCTCGGCGGCAAAATTGTCTTCGGTGACCAGATAATCAAGGAAGGCGAAGAATATTACGCCTTCTATGGCTACCGCTGCAACGGAATAATCCAGAACGAGGAACAGCTCATCAACGGAGCGGAGCAGCTCATAGCCACCGTAGGCCCGGGCGACCTCCAGTACCAGGACCTCGGCGGCCCGGACGGCACGCCTGACGGCAAGATAAGCGCCGACTACGACAAGACCATACTGGGCAGCTCGCAGCCGCACTTCATTTTCGGAGGATATCTGAACTTCGGCTGGAAGGGCTTGAATCTCGGCATACTCTTCAACGGCGTAGGCAAGCAGACCGTACGTCTGGCCGAATATATGGTGCGTCCTTTCGCCGGACAGTGGCTCTCCGCGCCTGCAGTCCTGCTCAACAAGGACGGTTCACGCAACTACTGGAGCGTATATAACTCCGACGAAGTGAACGCAAAGGCCGAGTATCCGCGTCTGAGCTACACCACGGCCGAGAAGAACAACTACCAGATGTCCGACTACTGGCTGGTGAACGGCGCCTACTTCCGCGTCAAGAACATAAACCTGAGCTACACCCTTCCTTCCGAGCCTCTCAAGAAGGCCCACATCAAGGGACTCAAGTTCTACTTCAACATAGACGATCCTTTCTGTTTCGACAACTACCTCAAGGGCTGGGATCCGGAGCAGACGACCAACTCCTACATCGCCCGCACCTTCACTCTGGGAGTAGATATCAAATTCTAAAGAAGCAAAGCAATGAAAAAAGCGATATATATACTTGCTGCGGCATTGGGACTTTCACTTACGGCATCCTGCGTCGATCTCAATATGAATCCGCCTTCAGCCGCATCCAGCGAGAACTGGTATTCCAGCTCGGATGAGATAAAAATGGCCTTGAACGACCTCTACAGAAAGGCATTCTATGGCCTGGAGTCCGACTTCTGGACCGACCGCCGCACTGACGACTGGGCACAGAGGGATTACGTCTATGAGCTTATGAACGGCAGTGCCACTTCCGCCACTGCCACCTTCGAGACCTACTGGCAGAACACCTACAAGGCCATATCCCGTGCCATACGCGTCATAGAGTCCATCGAGAAGCTCGGAAACCCGGAGTCGCTCTCGGCTCTCAAGGCCGAAGCCCATTTCTTCAGGGCATATATGTACGCCCGCCTGGTGATATGCTGGGGAGACGCGCCTTTCTACATCAACTCCATCAGCGTCGATGAGGCCTATGAAATGGGCCGTACCGACAAGGAGATAATCAAGGAACAAGTCTATGCCGACTACGACGCAGCCATTGCCGGCCTGCCGGAAGACAACAGCACGGGAGGCGTGATACGCGTGGACAAGGCCACAGCCCTCGCCTGCAAGGCCAGGGCCGCCATCACCTGGTACGACTATGCCGAGTGCGAGAGACTCTGCAAGGAGATCATCGACATGAAGAAGTACGAGCTCTATCCAGACTACGGCGAACTCTTTACCAAGAAGGGTTACACCAGCGAGACCATCTGGGCCCTTGCGAACTCCTACTCCTACGAACAGTTCCAGGCAATCAAGAGCTTCGTGCTGCGTACCGCGGGCGGAACCTCGGTCGCACAGCCTTCCTGGGACCTGCTGGCAGCATACGAATGCACCGACGGCAAGATCATCACCGAGTCTCCGCTCTTCGACCCTCACGACCCTTACAAGAACCGTGACCCGCGCTGCGCCGCAACCTTCGCCGTACCGGGAAGCGTGATCTACGGCATCACCTATGATCCATCCCCGCTGGCAAAGACCGTCCTGGACACCTGGAGCGGAAGCGAAGTCAAGAACAAGGACACCAAGGCCGTGGATGTCTATGCCTCATACAACGGCTGCTGCCTGCGCAAGGGCGCCCAGGATGAGTGGAGGGAACTCCAGGCCAACGAGAATCCTCAGATAATGGTACGCTATGCCGACGTCCTTCTGATGTGGGCCGAGTCCAGGATAGAGCAGAACAATATCGACTACTCCGTACTGGATGCGATGAACCAGGTACGTGCCCGTGCCTACGGGGTGGACGTCAAGGAGACCGCAAAGTATCCAGCAGTCAGCACCATGGACCAGAGCGAACTCCGCAAGATTCTGCGTCGCGAACGCCGCGTGGAATTCGCCTGGGAAGGACGACGTTTCTTCGACCTCAGGAGATGGGGGCTGTACGAAAAGGCCTGCAGCCACCACTACTACGGACTTCCTAACAAGGATGTGGTAAAAACCTACTACGAAAACGGCAACTGGTTCTGGCCATACACCCCGGATATAGACGAGGACGGTTTCGCTGACTTCACGAAGATGGAAGAAGAAGGTCTTATCGTAAGGTACGGTATCCATAAGTTCGACAGCAAGTGCCTGCTCTTCCCTATCCCTGAAAAAGAAGTCCTCATCAACAAGAATCTCGAGCAGAACCCTGGATATTGATATGTCTGTTGACGAAATAATACTCAAAAGCCGCTTCAGCCCGCTGAAGAACATACTCAGCTATGACGTGTTCGACAGAGGCTTCAACGGATGGATGACCCTGATGCCCAATTTCACCGAGTACCCGGACTTCGATGTTCCGCGTACTCTGGTGAATAAGGATCAGTGGCCGCCGGTGATGCTCAGCAGCGCCACCTTCCGTTATCCGGGCACTCACGGCTCCATGTCGGGGACCTTCAGTCTGAAGCTGTCCACCAGGCCTGTAGCTGCCCCATATACTGAAAAACCGGCCCCGGGCAGTCTGGGACACGCCATCAAGAGACTGTCCTTCTACCGGCCCGGCTGCCGCTACCTCCAGATGGAATGCTGGTTCAGCTACACGGCCGAGCAGGACAGGATGGACAGCGATGACAGGCCTCAACCCGGCCTGCACGAGAATTCCATACGGGATTTCGGCATGGGATTCGACATCCAGGAGGGAGGCCGGCGCTACCACGTGGGAATGCGCTACCTGAACGCCGTCGATGGGCGTATGGTGCGCCGCTGGCAGATAGAGAATGCCAGCGAGGGCAGCGACCGGGACTGGGCCTTCGGAATGGACGGAGACTGGTGCAAGCGCGGAGTGGACCCCTGGTGGTTCGGGAAGCGCTATCCGGACGGCAGTCACGACGGTTTCCAATGGGTCGAAGACGGAGAGCAGAATCTCATATACAATGAGACCGACTGCAAGCTGAACTGGCAGTATATGCGCCTGAAAGTGGATACGCAGAAGCGGGAATATGTCGAAATGCAGTGCCAGGACCGCATCTGGGACCTGCGCGGCACGGCCTGTCACTGCGTGGACGGCTACGGCCGCATAGACAATCTCATCAACCCGCTCTTCTGGGTGGGCACGGATTGCGACAGAAGGGTATTTTTCTACATCGACTCAGTAGTAGTGTCACAGGAATGAAACTTTTCAACGATTCACATCTCGAAGTAAAGAGAAATTTTGATGGCAAATTCGAAACCCACCCGTACGAATGCGGGTGGGCCGACGAAGCCATATTCTTCATAATGGTGGAGAAGACGACGGGAGCGCCAAGGATGAAAGTCCGTGTACAGCTGTCGCAGGACGGAGTGCACTGGGCAGATGACAACACTCCTGAAGCTATGGTCGAAGGAGAGGGCCTGCACCCGGTAAAGGTGGCGCCGAATTTCGGCAACTACCTGAGATTCAAAGCTGAGATTGAAGGAGGCGAAATGTTCCTCAACGTTCATATCGCCTGCAAAGGTTAAAAAAAACGAACAAATGAAAAGATTGATCTATCTGATAGGAGCGCTTGCTCTATGCACTACCCTCACCTGCTTCTGCGTGGAGAAGGATCCTAAAAAGCCTGTTATCATCCAGCCCGGCGGCGGGGAGGAGGAAGGCGGCGACACCCCGAACTTCAAGCTGGGAGCAGTCCTTCCGGCCTGGGTAAAGGGACAGTTCGACATACATTTCGTGAACACCACGGCCGGAGAGTGCATTTTCCTCATCTTCCCCGACGGAACCCAGATGCTTATCGACGCAGCCGGCTCCAGCGTAGCCACGGGCGACGTAAAGAGTGTGACCAACACCGGGATACGCTCCCGCTGGGATCCGACCACCGGCGTCAGCCGCTTCAACTACGGCGAATTCATCAGCCGCTACATACGCAAGTGCCAGGCCTGGACGGGCAACGACAAGCTGGACTACATACTGCTCACCCACTTCCACAACGACCACTTCGGCGGAGCTGACGGCCATCCGGTATCCGGCAAGTCCTCCAGCTACACCCAGCAGAGCCTGCCTCTGATTTTGGACAACTTCGAGGTAGGCAAGCTGATGGACAGGGGCTGGCCGGACTACGACTATCCTTTCGATATGTGCACGCTCGCAGACAATGCAGCTAACTGCCGCAATTACGTCACCGCCGTCAAGTGGCACAATGCCAACAACGGCCTTAAGGTGGAGCGTTTCGTCGCCGGCTCGAAGAGCCAGATCACCCTGCAGCAGGATGCCGCCTCCTACCCGACTTTCACCGTGCGCAACCTTTCGGTAAACGGCAATATATGGACAGGCAACGGCGAAGAGTCCAAAGCCACCTTCCCGGAACTCAAGGATATCAAAGTCGCCGACACAAAGAACATAGCTTCAGCGGACAACTGTCCTGCCGAGAACCACAACAGCTGCGCGGCGAAGTTCAGCTACGGAGCCTTCGACTTCTTCGCAGGCGGCGACCTGCAGTACAACGGTTTCAGCACCTATTCCTGGAAGGATATAGAGACTCCGGTTGCAAAGGTCTGCGGCGAGGTTGACGTAATGAAGGCCGACCACCACGGCACCATTGCCACCAACGGCTACGGAGAGAGGGGCCTTGCCTGGGCGATGAAATACCTCAGGCCTAAATGCTGGGTGGTGAACAGCTGGACCGACCAACATCCGAGACAGGCAACCTATGAGGGTGTGACCGGCTATCTGAGCGATATGGACGTCTTCATCACCAACACCTGCAGCGATATGCAGGTCTATAAGGACTTCAATCGCGTGAAAGGTTCGAACGGCCACATCGTCGTGCGCGTATATGACGGCGGTGCAAAGTACTATGTAGTTACGGTCAGCGACTCGGACGAGAAAATGACGGTCAAGCAGATTGCCGGACCTTACAAATCCAAATAATCATTTGCGCTTTCTCCGCAGGCGGGGCAGACCGGTCACGGCAAGCACGGCGAAGACTATCGCCAGAGTGACGGAAACGGCGGTCAGTCCCGCTGCGAGAGCAGCGTTCAGCTGACGGGAGGTGACGTAATAGGTGGTCCAGAACACTCCCCCTCCCGGTATCATAGGAAAGAGTCCGCAGATAAGGAAGATTATGACCGGACATTTCCTCAGGACGGCAGCCCATCTGGAAGCCAGGGCGACGAAGGTGGACTCAACTGCGGACAGACTGGCGTATTTTACCATAGAAAAATATAGAGCCCAGCCGGCTGCGCCCACTATGCCGCAGGAGAGGTACTGGCTCCTCGGAACTCCGAAAAGCACCGCAAAGCCTATGGTGCCTATGAATGCGGCCAGGGTCTGGCAAAGCAGATTGGCCGTGCCGGGATTGCAGAAATTGCCGTGCAATTCAATGTAGTGGCCGCTGATATAACCGAAAAGCAGGAACACTATGCACACTCCCACAGAGATGCCCAGAAAGACCAGGAGCGCATCCATAAGCCTTGTCGCCCCGGCTATGTAATCTTCATTGGCTATGTCCCTGATGCCGTTTGTGAAAGCTACTCCCGGGATTAGCGGAATAAGGGCTCCTATCATTATGTTTCCCAGACTCTGGCCGAAACCTATGCGGTGGAAGGCGATGCAGAGCAGGGTCGCGAAGGCACCGCCCAATATATTCACAAGAACTTTTGAGAATCCGGGCCTGGAGATGAGAAGTACGAAAATCCAGAGCAGGAGGCCCGTCACAAAGGAAGAAAGGGCATCGATCAGTCCTCCCCCGAAAAGCACACAGAAACCGGCGCTGCCGAAGGCCGAACCCAGAATCTGCTCCCAATGAGGCTTGGCAGGCATATTGCGTATGCTCTCAATCCTGGTTCTGGCTTCCGCAAGCGTATATTTCCCGGCCTCTATATCCCTCGAGAGACGGTTTATCTCGATTATTTTCTCCATCTGCCCACCTTTCAGCGGAATGAACTCCACCTTGGCATAACGCTCGGGGCCGCCTTCACCCGTGGTGAAGATGCCGTTGCTGAGCACGAAGAAATTGCGGGACGAGGCACCGAAATTGGAGGAAATCCTCTCCATCGTCTCCTCCACCCTGGCTATCTCCGCTCCGTTCTCCAGCAACACGTGACCGGCCTGAGCCGCCACGTCGAGTACCTCAGAGAGGGAATTTTGCTTCTCTTCCATATACGGGATCGTCGCGCAGGCCCTTCTATATTATTGCTCCGAGACCGCGTACGGTATCGACAAGCCGTGCAGTGTCGATGCTGCGTACGTCGCCGCCCTCCTTCAGACTCTGGGCGGCTGCCGCACCTGCCGCCTGACCGGTTCCCATACAGCTTGCCATAACGCGCAGCGACGCAAGGGCCTGACGGTCTGCGGATATGCAGCGGCCGGCCACAAGCAGATTCGGATAGTCGGGGGCAATAAGTGCCCTGTAAGGCACATACGCAGGCTGCTCCAGATCGACGCGCAGCTGCTTCGTACCCTTGCTGGCGTGCATATCTATAGGATGTATGCCGCGGGAAATGCTGTCTTCGTAACGGATTCCGCTTACATATTCCTCCGCCGTCACGGTATGTACGCCGAGTATGCGACGGGATTCGCGTATGCCGGCCTGCGGAGCCGTAGAGGCAACGTAGCAGTCCCTGAATTCAGGGAAATTCTCGCGCAGCAGTTCGGTAAAACGGAATATATCTTCGCGAAGCTTGCACTCCGTGCTGCTGAAATTGCGGTTATCGGTCGAATCGCTTGCCCTGCGGGTGATATTCACGGCCACGCTGCCCTTGCGGAGCACATTGTTGAACCAAGGGCCGCCGAAGTCCGGGATGTCGGCACCGGATTCCTTGAGGGCCAGCAGTTTCTCGCGTACGGGACGGCACTGGCTCGGACCGTTGATACCGTTGTGGTACATGCATTTGTTGAGCAGCTCGCTGTCGGTGTCCACGCCCGAAAGTATGAAGCAGAATGAAGATGGCTGAAGTTCATTGTCCGGATTCGGCTGCATAGGCACTTCTGCCATATTGGCCAGGTCTCCGTCGCCCGTGCAGTCTATGAAAGTGGCTGCCTCAAGGCTCTCCAGACCGTTCTTATTGTCTATTATTATGCTGGAAATGCGTTTGCCTTCCATTTCGCAGCCCACCAGAGAAGAATGCATATACAGATCGACTCCGGCTTCGAGCACCATCCTCTGGCAGCAGAGCTTGTAGAGTTCCACGTCGAAGTCTATGTTCGCCTTCGGCCACTCTATGAACGCTCCGCCCATAGATTCGAGACGCTTGACGAATTCCCAAGGGATTCCGCCTATCACCAGATTGTTATCCTTGGCAAAGACGCTGATAGGCGCCACGTAGCCTATGGTTGCCATTCCCCCAAGAAAGCCGTAGCGCTCCACCAGGGCCGTCCTGGCGCCCTGACGGGCAGCGGTGATGGCCGCAATGAAACCGGCCGGACCTCCGCCAACGACGACCGTATCGTAAGAGCCCGCAAGCGGAGCGAAACTCCTGACCTTTACTCCATCCTGCTCCTGCGCGCTGCAGGAAAGCAGTTCCGGGGCCACTGCAATAGCAGCCAAGCCCGCCACGCCCTTCTTGAGGAAGAGCCTTCTGCTGATATCTCCCATAACTTATATAATGCGAATACGCGAAAATCGCTAATTTTTCGTATAATTGCAAGGATATGAAACAGAATACACCAACACCACACAATGCGGCCGCATACGGGGAAATCGCCCCTACGGTAATAATGGCCGGGGACCCGCTGAGGGTCAAATTCATAGCGGAGAACTACCTCGAGAACCCGAAACTCTACAACGAGGTCAGGGGAATGCTCGGATACACAGGTTTTTACAAAGGCAAAAGAGTCTCCGTACAGGGACACGGAATGGGCATCCCGTCCATAGGCATATATTCCTATGAACTTTTCAATTTCTACGATGTGGAAAGAATCATAAGGGTAGGTACCTGCGGAGCCCTTGACAAGGACACGAAACTGGGCTCGGTCATCCTGGCACAGGCCGCCTGCAGCGACTCCAACTACGGCGGAACGCTCGGAATAGACCGCCACTTCTCCCCTTGCGCAGACTTCCAGCTGCTGAGGAAGGCAGCGGAGACTGCCGAGAGGATGGGCATAGACTACAGGGCCGGAAACGTGATGTCTTCGGACGCATTCTACGCTTCGGCCACCGAGACCGACTGGGCCAGACTGGGAGTGCTGGGCGTCGAAATGGAGGCCTACGGACTCTATATCAATGCAGCCATGGCCGGAAAGAAAGCCCTGACCATACTCTCCGTATCGGACAACGTGGTCACAGGCGAGGAACTCAGCCCCGAGCAGAGACAGACGGGACTGCGCAATATGATCGAACTTGCGCTCGAACTCTGAGAATAAATCTGCCGCTATAATTCGAAAATGCTGCGCAAGCCATTGAAGGTGGCATTGTCGAAGTCGGACACCGGTCCTATATGCCTCAGGCAGTCCAGACCGGCCAGTCCGCGGCGCAGCGCGTCTTCCATGAATTCGAAGGAACGGGAAATCTGTCCTCCGAAAAGCAGGCATTCTATGCCGTAGCCGGAAATTATGGGATAGAGGGCCGAAGACAGGAGGGACGCCGCTTCCGAGAAGCTTTCCTGCGCCGCCCAGTCCCCTTCCGTCGCAAGCGCAGCCACCTCCTTCACCGTATATGCCTTTCCTCCGAACGAAGCGAATATGGACAGGATTCCCCGTTTGGAGACATAGTCCTCGAGTATTCCGTCGCGGCAGGGCAGGCGGAAAATGCTCACGCGCGGCGAGCCCATATCATTGCGTATGATTTCCCCGTCCAGACTCATCGAGAATCCCAGGCCGGTGCCGAGAGTCACCAGGGCGACCCTGGAATAGCCGCGGCCGTTTCCGAAGCTCATCTCTCCGGAAAGCATTCCGTTCACATCGTGGGTGTAGCGCAGCTCCACACAGTCCGGAACCCCGGCCAGGACGCGGAAGTCCTCGCCCTCCACACTGGCATACTTGTGCTTCATACGGAATATACCCTTCACATAGTCGAAGGGTCCGGGAATTGCCAGGGCTATGCCGCAGCGGAGTTCGGGATGCGAAAGAGCTTCAGAACAAAAAGCGGCGACGGCCTCCCGGAAAGAGGCGGAAACCTCCTCCCGGCTGCCGTCGGAGTTTACCGGTATCACCCGTCCGTCGGAGCACTTTATGAAAGTGCCGCCAACGTCCAGCAGAAGCAATCTATCTCGGGTCATTCTGATAGCCTTCACGCAGGCAGGTCTTGTGAACCATAACCGGTTCCCTGCCCAGGTTTTCGATGACATACCTTCCCATATCTGCAGGGACGCAGACTATATCCATGAACTGGAGGTCGAAATAGCGCTCCGGGTGCCTTACGCTGCGTACGCGCACGGCATCGCCGTCCACCAGGGTCAGCACGTGGAAGAGCTTTCCGCCGGTGTTCTGCTCGCACTTCTTCTCGAATTCGAGACGGCGGAGGGAGAAATAGACCTGAGGATTCTCACCGAGTATATATTCCTCCCAGCCCTCTCCGGATGCGGCGAGACGCGGTTTCTGAACTATGTACTCGGGGCTCTCAGGATCGTGGATCACGCTGTAGCGGCGGTCCTGGCGCACGTTTTCCTCGCCCAGGCGGGTGTGTATCGGGCGCTGTTTGCCGTCGAAATCGAGGCGCAGGTAGTCGTACATCTTGTAGGTATATGAACCTATGGTCAGCGAACCTATCTCGAGTATGACCTGGTTGCGTCCGGAGGAGTGTATGGTGCCGGCAGGAAGCATCACCTGCAGGCCCGGCTTCGACTCCTCGTAGCTGACATACTTCATATAGTCGCAAGGCTTGTGCTCTGTGTCCGCGGCCTCGATGTCCCTGAAGAACTGAGGGATGTCGGCGTCGTCACGGAAGCCTATGAAAGTCTTCGCATCGTGACCGGTGACAACCACGTAGTAGCTCTCGTCCTGACGGCCGAACTCATTGTAGTTCTTGACGTTATATTCCCCGCCGGAATGGCACTGTATGGACATGTTGCCGGTGGAATGGTAGCTGTCGTCCCAGTTGAAACGTATAGGGAAATAGCCCTCGAACTTCTTCACGCAATCCTCGCCCATCAGATTCACGCCCTCCTTGTGGACGAAGGAGCAATAGTTGATGTCGAGCTTCTCGTCGCCGGCCTCCACGACCACGCTGACCTCCATAGGGATGAAGTCGAAGACCCAGGCGGCATTGCGCATCGCGTCGGGAAGATTGCGGAGCTTCTTCATATACGAGCCGCCCCAGACTCCCTCGAGATAGCAAGGCTTGGCCCTGAAAGGATACTTCACCAGCTGGGCGCAGATGTCGGAGAAAGTCCCGAAAGGCATAAGCTGCAGGTTCTGCGGATCGTTGTCGAGCACGTACCAGTCGGGCACATTGTTCTCCCAGAGTTCGTGACGGTTCCTCACGGCACACTCGAAGTCGCAGTAGTAGCAGCGGCGTATCGTACGGTTGATTATGCCCGGACGCTCCTTTCCGAGGTTGGAATATTCGCCCCTGCGTATGCGCAGCATACTCTTCATAGGAGTAAGGTCGAAGAATACCTTCACATCGTAGAGCTCGCGGAGTTCCGGAATGAGAGAGCCATAGCCGTAAACCACACTGATCTTGCCGGCCTGCCTGGAAGCCGGGACCGCCTTTTTGAAGGCCTCGGTGCGGGCCTCATCCATAAGTCCTTGATATCCACCCTTATAGACCTTTCCATAGAGTAGAGTCGGGTCGATCTTCGTGTCCCAGATCAGGAGCGGGTCGATGATTGCGTCTATCTCCTTGCCCGACTTGAGAGTGGCGGCATTGGCGTCGATGGCCTCGAATCCGAGACCCAGCAGGCTGCACTCCCTGGCAATGAGATTGACAAAAACCGTCCAGTTCGCGGTGGTGTAGCCGTCGAGAGCGACGACAACTCCCTCCTTTGCGGCCCTGTCGGCCAGGGTGGCCACGAATTTCTTCACCACGTTCTGGTTGCCGCCTGATATTATTGATTTTACCGTTTTCTCTGAAAGTTCCGGACGATTGACCGGCCTGGGGTCATCGAAGGGAAAGGGGTTGTACATAAAACTCATCAGTCCGTCTTTTATTTGATGTTATGGAATTCGAAGCCCATCATTTCCGCGAAATTCTCCAGTTCCCTGGTCCAGTCACCGTCGGCGATTGCATAATGCTGGGTCACGCCGACCTTGAGAAGTTCGCCGAAAAGTTTTTTCACAGGCACCAGAGGCCTGAACTCCGAGTGGGAGTAGGTGGCGAGGAACTGCTTGCCCGGAAGCGATTCCACGAGGGTGGCAATCATCTTGTACCTGCCGTCCTCCTCGTAGAGACCCGTCATAGTCTTGAGGCCCGGGCTGAAGCGATACCAGGCGAAAGGCGCCCCGGCATACTTCCAGGAGGTCTTGGCGAAACGCACGTCACGGGCAATGACCACGTTCTCCTGCCACTGCGGATCATTGTGGTCGTTAGGGCCGGCGTGGCCTCCGTCGAAGGTGCCGAAATCGTCCTCGATATGGAAAGGCTCTATGAAGTTCACGTGCTTTCCGGATATGAGTTTCAGCGCAAAGGTGGCTATGCCTGCGCCCATATCGGCCTCAGGCACCAGTATGGACATATTTTCGTTGAACCAGTTGTGGTAGAAGCCGGCGCGGCAGCCCGCCACCTTGAAGGTCGCACGGTCTATGTCGTTGTAAATCATCATATCTATGTCGTTGTCGCGCGCCATATTCTTCAGAGCGAGAGAGGCCTTCACGCAACCGATGAACTTGTCGTATTCGACATCCGCCTCCATCGCATATTTCGAACTCAGCTCGTCGGCGTACTCCTTTACTTCGGCGTCACTCAGCTTGTCTATGAACTCCTTGTAGTCGGAATAAGGGAGATAATGCACTTCCGGACCTATCTTCGTGAATATGTCGTAATTGTCGATATAGGTGGACCACATCGCCTCGTTCATATTCGCCATAAGGCCCAGATTCGCGTTGCGCAGGACATTGCGCGCGAGTGCGGCCCTGGAATAGGCGCGAATCTCTTCGGTGATTTCGGCACGGCTGCCCATCACTATCTTCACGTTTGCCCGGGGAACCCTCTTCACGGAACCCGAGGCTTCGAGGGAACCGACCAGAGTGCCTGAACAGAGATAGTCTATGAAATCATCGTCGTCGATGGAAGTCTCGAAACTCATCCTGTCCTTTGCAACGTTGGTGAATATCATAGGAATCTGAGGGCAGTCGCGCAAGAAACGTATCCAGGCGAAATCCTCGCTCCAGGAGAGGAACTCAGCTACGATGAAATCCACCTTCTCGTTGTAGAAAAGGTCCATGGCAGCCTGGGCGTCAGCCCTTTCGTAAACTATGCCTGGGTAAACGAGCTCGAGAAAATCCATACTCGCCTTGATATCCTCTACGGCCTTGAGCTTGCGCTCGTGATAGCTGCCTCTCTTGGGGGCATTCAGTTCTTTGAACCTTGGAGAAGCGATCAGCAGGAGACCTGCCTTCGGCTTTCTGATTTTGGCACTTGCTTTCATTTATAGGGTCATTTTATCATAATCTTTCTGGTAACTGGTGAAGCTCACCACCGCCATAAGCAGTCCGCACGTCACCCATATCACTCCCAGCACCGGGAAGGTGGCCTGGAGGCTGCCCATAGAGTCCTTCATCGCTCCGAGAACTACGGGAGCGAAGGCTCCGACGGCGAAACCTGTGGTAATCATTGCGCTGGAGCAGGATGCGTGCAGATGAGGCGGAGTCACGTCATAGAGCACGGCATAGGTGTTGGCATCGAAGAAGGCCCTGAAGAAACCCCATCCGGCAAAGCACAGGTAGAGAATCCACACGGTCTTGCTCTCCCCTATCACGAAGAGCGGGACGGATCCCAGCACCAGGCCCGCGGCCTGAAGAAGCATCCTGGCCTTGCGGTTCTTCGAGGCGAACCTGTCCGAAAGCACACCGGCTATGAGCACACCCGCGAAGGCGGCCAGATAGGTCCAGAACATCGAATTGAAACCGGCTGCAGCCTGGCTCTGTCCGAGTTCCTCCTGCAGATAGGCCGGCATCCAGGTCATATATCCGGTAATGACGAATATCAGTCCCGAGAAGCCTATGGTGAGCATAAGGGCGGTAGGAGTGGTGAATACGGTCCTGAAGCCCTGCCATATTGCGGTCAGCGGGTTCTGCACGGTCTTGCGGCGCTCAGCTGAGTCAGTCACTTCCTTGTCCTTGAGGCGGAAGATCATCAGTATGCCCCAGACTATCCCGGCGGCGCCGAATATGATGAAGGAATATTTCCATCCGTTGCCGGGATTGATGGCGTCGAAGCGGTCGGCTATCAGACCGGCCAGCCACCCTGCCAGAATCACGCCCACATAGTAAGCGGTCTGATGTATGGACATCGCCCTGGCACGGGTATCAGTGTGGTATTGTCCAAGAAGCGAGTAGTTCGCCGGCCCGAAGAAGGCCTCTCCGCCTCCGGTGGCCACGCTCCTCATAAGAATCAGCAGGAAGACCCCGTTGGCGAGTCCGGTGAACATAGTCGCGACGCTCCAGAAGATTATGGCCACGGTCACCACCCACTTGCGCGAGAAGCGGTCACCGGCCCAGCCTCCGAACGGCACGCAGCACGCGTAGAAAAGATTGAATATGGTCGCAATGAGGCCGACGGAGGTGTCAGTCAGATTCAGGGCCTCCCTGATTGCCGGAAGCACGGTATTGAAGACCTGACGGTCTCCCTGATTCAGGAGATATGCCATCCACAGCAGCAGAAGCACCTCCCACTTGACCCAGGACCGCTCCTTTGCCGGAGCTGCATCGGCTTTAGTCTTTTCCATATACATACTCGATTTTCAATACGCCGCAAAGATACAACATATTTTGAAAATACCACACTACACCACACTAAATTTTCATCTTCTTATCACAACATCGTCCAGATAGAAGCGGCCCGCCGATGTGGTTTTATTTTCCGTAACGGATGTGGTACATATTGTACCCTATATTCCTGACATGCTTAATGGTTTCAGGATAAGGAGTGTCGCAGCAGTCGGTCAGGCCTACCTGGAAGTTCTCACCGTCGAAGCGGCCTGTGCACGGCTGGTCGGAGAACTGATGCCAGTTGGTTCCTATGATACAAGGATTCTCCAGGCAGCTGCGGACATAGTATTCGTAGGCGGCACCCTTGCCTTCCTGGTCGTTGGTGGTTACCTGTCCCGGATGGAACATTCCCCTGTCCATAGCTCCGAAATGGAATTCCCCGAGCACGACAGGCAAGTCGATTCCCTCAGGAAGTCTGAAATCGCTGCGGTCGAAAGTGTAATTGTTGTAGCTCATCACATCTACATAGTCAGCGGCTATCCTTACCACGAACTCAGGCGAAGAGGAGAAACGGCAGCCCATATAGAGTTTGTCCGGAGCCACCTGCTTGAAAACGTCCCGCACCACCCTGAAATACTGGCGCACAATCAGCAGGGTGAGCTGTTCAAGGTCCGCATCAGCCTTCTTCGGAAGGGCCTTGCGGTTGGCCAGAAGGGCGTTCCAGTCGGCAAAGGAGCTGCCCCAGGCCTTATTGAGCGCCTCTATCCCCTTGTATTTTGCAACAAGGGCATCAATGAGAACGATTTTGGAAGCCTGCTTCGGGGAGGCCTTCAGGGCAAGTGAGGCAAAATTGGCCTGGTTGCCCCATCTGATTTCGTTATCAACATAGAAACCAAGGCACCAAGGGTCCCTCAGCTGCTCTATCTTAGCCTCCAGATGAGCCCTGACACAGAGCGGGAAGGAGCTGTCGAAAGGGTCTATGAAAGGCCACCAGCCGCCTGAGCCCTCAAGTACGGGCCACTCCGGGTAGCCGGGAACCGGCGCACCCAGGTCAACCCTCTCATTGTACACGGTGCGGTCCATTGCGCATATTTCCGGATCGGAGGAATTGGCCATAGTATTGATGCCCCAGCTGCGGCAGCGCCTGTGAGCGATGTCGGCATATATATCCTTATAGTCTTCTCCATACTTGCGGAAGGCATTGGCAGAGGAGAAATCATAGGTTTCCCGAATACCCCTGGCCGTGTAATAAGGCCTGAGCAGAGGGTCAAAGGTATGATAGAAAAGACTGAAAGGATCGGACTCGTCAGACGGGAGGGCTTCGAAATAGAACTTCCTGTCATCCAAAGGGGTAACGCAACAGGAACTGGTCACCCTGACCACGCCGTGAGACCAGAAAAGACAGCCGTCGGGGTCTATCATCCACCACTTCCCATCTACTTTCTGAACCCGGAACTGACCTGTTGCCTCGAACTTCGGGCCATTGGCCCAGCCGCCCCAGCGGTTCCACTCGTCAGGGCCCGGATTTTCCGCCAGTTCCTTTTCTTCCGAAATTCTGGCCTTCTCCAAATCCTTATCACTGTGGATTTTACCCTTCCAGTCAGCGTGCATGTACTGTCCGTACCTGTCCACAAAAGGGAAGAACTGACCCCCGTCCATCTTCATGACAGCAGGGATCCTGCGCTTGCCCGGCAGGAAAGAGACGTCGGAAATGACGTATTCCATATCCTTGTAACCCTTCACCGCCGAAATGGCTATATGACGGACATCACTCAGATCCAAATCATAGGAAAAGAGATTCAGGGCGTGGGAATAAGGAGTGCCCCTCATAAGAGAGAATGCATCATTCACCTCCGGATGAGGGATTTCAGGGGGAAGAGCGAATTCCAGACGCAGTCTCTCCAGGGGTCTGACTTCGTACACGGCTTCGAACACTCCCCTGACGGCCTTGTTCGTACGTCCGCTGAACTGCTTTTTGGGAGAGCGGGAATCGAAAATGTCACAGCAGAGGTAAATCGGATGAACGGCATCCCTGTTCTCGATAACAAAGCTTATCGCCCTGTAGGCGCTAAAGTCCCAGCTTCCGTTGAAACATATTCCGGATGTGCCTCCGGCCGCCTTCACGGAGAAAACATTTCCGTCGCCGCTGATGACACTCCCGGAGAGAGGCTTCGCCTCGAAACCATTTTCGGGGCTGAGGACCAAAGCTGTAGTGTGCTTTGGTACAGCCGCAGACATCGTCTGGCTGAAGAATAGGGCCGCAATCGCGGCTTTCACAAGTGTTCTGAACTTCATATTGGCTACTTTGGTGCGGTTACTTTGGTGTGGTATAGTGTAACACAAATATAAAAAATGTATCCATTCCACAAATGTTTTTTCAAATTTTTTGCACCAAAGAGCACCAAAGAGAAATAATTCATATATTTGTATCCGGGACATAAGCTTGCTGACGCTATGGACATTACGATAAGAAACGATAGCCCCGAACCCCCATACAAACAGATAGTTTCCAGGATTGAGCTGATGATGGTGACGGGGAAACTGACGGCCGACACCCAGCTGCCCACCCTGTCCGAACTTTCGGAAAGTCTAGGGGTATCCCCCGAAACCGTAAAGAAGGCATATTCGGTGCTGAAAGGCAAGGGCAAGGTCTATGCGATGCAGGGAGTAGGTTATTTCGTTTGCGGGGGCGAACGCAGAAGAAAAAAAATACTGATGCTCATCGACCGTCTCGACTCCTACAAGGTCCAGATCCAAAGGGGGCTCTCAGACGCCCTCGGGAACGGAGAAGAGCTGACCATACTCCTGCACAATCAGGATGTGGATGCATTCATAAGCCTGCTGGAATCCACCAACGGCATGTATGACTGCTACATAGTAGCCCCTCACTTCCGACTGGATAGAAACAGGACCAGCCGCCTGGTAAGCGCCCTGTCGCGCATCCCCGCCGAAAAACTGATAATCATAGACCGCAAGATTCCGGAAATGGAGGGCAATTTCGGCGAGATAGTCCAGGCCTACCGCAACGATGCCGCCACCAGTATTCTGGAACTCAGGGAGCGACTCGAGCGTTATTCGAAAGCGATCATCATCTCCCCTGCCGGTGGCCTCTACTGCAGGGAAATTTCAGAAGGCCTGGTCGAGGCCCTGAACACCCTTCCGATGACAATAGAAAACACGGACCATTACGATTCCTCGATGATGGAACTCAAGACCCTCTTCATAGTCCTGGGACGCACCAGCGGGGAGGTTCCCTTCAGCATTCTCCGGGACTGCGAACGCCTGGGGCTCAAGCTCGGCGTAGCAGTCGGACTCGTAACCTACAACGACGAAGCCGCCAATGAATTCATCTGCGGCGGCATCACCTGCCTCAGCACCGACTTCTACCGTATGGGCTACGAAGCCGGAATGATGGTCAGAAGCGGGAAAAACAGCAAGCTGTGCAACCCATTCACGATAAAACTTCGAAACTCATTATAAAAATATTCAGATTACATAAAATGACAGGATATATGAAAATATTCAGACTTCTGCCGGCACTGATCCTGACAGTGGCGGCCTGCAGCGACAAAGGGCACAAGGCCGAGATGCAATATTCCTTCACACTTGAGAACACAAGCATCACGCTCAGGGCGGGAGACAGCGCAAAACTGGGCATCAGGAGCGTCATCGACGGCATCAGCTTCGGCAGCTACGACTTCACTCAGGACAAGCTGAAACTCACATTCTCCTCCTCCGACGAGGAAATAGCGACGGTGGACGCGGACGGTACCGTCACAGCAGTAGCGAACGGCAAATGCGAGATCAGCGTCACCTCGAAACTGACCTGGTACGTGGAGAAGGCATATATAAGCGTAGGAATCAGCCCGGACATCAGTTCGGGAGCGCTGGTCAGCGACGTTCACACGTTCAGCCAGGACCTTTCCCAGGCACTGGACGCTGAAAACATCAATATGCCGACGGGAATATTGAATTCGGCGCAGGGACTGGACATCGACAAGGACGGTAACCGCTTCGTCAGCTACGAGAGCGACGGCAGCGTCTGCATAGCCCGGGTTCCGGCGGGAGGAAGCAAGTCCGACGCGATAATGACCTGCCGCTTCGGAGGGCACGGAGACGGTTTCTGCGTCGAGAACACCACCGACGGCGTCTATGTATGGACCGTGGGAAGTATGGGAGAGGATGCCGGATATTCAGGAGGCAAGGCCAACAGCAGCGACGTGCGCCTGGTCTGCCGCTACAAGTACCAGGCAGGCAAGACCGTATTCCCCGAAGATGCCATAGACCGCTTCTATATAAATGACAACGGTGCCCGCTGCATGTCGGTGGACCTCGAGCACGGGCAGTTCGGCATCTGGACCTACTCCGGCGGCGACCAGCTCCATTTCTACAACTACGAAGACGTGCTCAACGCCCCGTACAGGACACTGACGGTGACCAGGACAGAGCGAAAGGCGGACAGCGTCAAGGCCCACGACCTCAGCAAACTGACGCCTCTGGGCAAATTCAGCTGGGACAGGAAGGTATATTGCGGAGTCAGCAACGGCAGCACCAACGCCGTACAGGGCTTCTGCATATATGACAGCAAGGCATATATACTCTCCGGCTATAAGAACGACGCATATTCGACGATAAGCATAGCCGACATCGGTGGCAGCTGGCTCGCCACACGCAGCCCGGTAGGCGTCAGCTCGAACAAGCAGAAACTGATGGACCTCGACCTGTCAGGAGACGGTACCTGGGAGCCGGAAGGAGTGCAGATACACTTCGGCAGGATGTACCTCGTAAATGTGGGCGACTACTCCGTCGCGCCGAAAAAGAGGGTAAGCATAGTAGAACTGAGATAGCGCCTAAGAACGCTTCTCCAGTTCCGAAGGCAGGTGAAGACTGAGCTGAGGGAAAGGGAAATTGATACCGTTTTCCGGCAGGCACTTGTAGATCTGCTCATTCATATCGAAGAAAACAGGCCAATAGTCCGCGGTCTTCACCCACACCCTCAAAGTGAAGTCCACGCTGCTGGAAGACAGTTTCGAAAGGCCGGCGAAAGCGTCTGCCGGTGCGCCCGAAGCCGCATCGGACACACGAGCGTCGGCAGCGGCTATGCCCAGAAGCAGCTCTTTCACCTTGTCGGCATTGCTGCCGTATTCCACGCTGACAACGAAATCCACCCTGCGCCACTCCTGATTCGAATAATTGTTGATTGAGCCGCTGGAGAGGGCCCCGTTCGGCAATATTATCACCCTGTTGTCCACGGTCAGCAGCTTGGTGGCGGTGATGTTCATTTCGGACACCGTTCCGGCAAAGCCCTGTGCCTCGATATAATCCCCTACCTTGAACGGCTTGAACACCAGTATCATTATGCCTCCGGCAAAATTCTGGACCGTGCCGCTGAGAGCCATGCCTATGGCCATACCTCCCGCAGCAAGCAGGGCCGCAAGAGAACTGGTGTTTACGCCCAGGGTGCCCACCACTATCATTATGACAATCACCCACGATGCCGTCGTGACCAGGCTGAGCGTGAAGGAAACAATAGCCGGCTCAGTCTTTTTCTTCTCAAAAAGCTTCTTCAGGAAACGCTTGAGAACCTTGATGAGCCAGGCGCCCACGGCATACAGGGCCAGGGCCAACAGGACCTTCAGTCCAAAGCCTATGGCATCCTGGGCCAGGTTCGACAGGAGTTCCTCGGCGGAAAGGCCGCTGGTTTCCTGCTTGGCGAGTATAAGTTTCTTGGCAATTTCAGACTTGCCCGTGGTGTCAAGGAGTTCAGTGGTGGATATATCTAACATTTCGGATTCAGTATTAATTGGCAAACAAAATTAGAAAAATAATTCCATATCTGCCGACGATTGACTAACTTTGACCACACTTAACCCAAGTGGGGCATACTTATGTTTAAATTGAAAATAGACACCGAAAGCAAGATTGCCGTTTACAAACAGCTGATGTCTGAAATCAACTCAGCCATACTCGACGGCAGACTCAAGAGCGGCGACATAGTCCCGTCAATGAACGAACTGGCAGACGAACTGGGAATCTCAAAGGAGACCGTCAAGCGCGCATACGGCCTGCTGCGGGAAAAAGGAGTGCTCGAAGCACACCAGGGCAAGGGATTCTACATAGCCGACGAGAACAAGAAGGAGAGCATATCCATTCTCTTTCTCTTCGACAAATTCAGCACCTACAAACAGGAGGTCGTGAACGGATTCCACCGGGAGGTGAAGGACAAGACCGATGAAACCATACTGCTGTTCAACCAGGACCTCGACCTCTTCGAGTATTTCCTCAACGAGAACCTGGGCCGCTTCGACTACTACATCGTAACCCCGCACTTCCCCCTCGACGCAGCCAGCCAGAAGAGGGCGGCAAAAATGCTGAGGAGGATTCCGAACCACAAGCTCATTATGCTTGACAACTGGGTTACCGAGGTTCCCGGGAACTATGGCGCTGTTTACCAGGACTTTACAAACGACGTAAGAAAAGGTCTCCAGGAGGGTTGCGACAAGTTGAAGACCCTGGGCAATCTGAATGTGATTACCCTTCCCTCATCGCTTTACGGTTCCAGGATGAGCAGGACAATACGCGCCTTCTGCAAAGAGAACGGCATCTCGGTGAAGTTCCTCTCGGGAGCCCCGTCCAGGATTTCCAAAGGAGACGTATTCCTCATGCTGAACTCCCAGCTTGACTCGGGCCTCATCGCCCTTTGGGAGAAAGGCCCGGAGAAGACTATCACCTGATCTCTTACAACGAAACGCAGATCGACGCCATAGTGCTGAACGGACTCACCACCATTTCCACCGACTTCCTGGAGATGGGACGCGAAGCCGCCCGCATGATCAACGAACGCCGCATGTGGAAGAAACACTGCGGGTTCGGCATGAACAGAAGAAATACTTTTTAATATGATTGTACTGGGCAGAGGAGGACTAAGCATCGAACTTTGCGAGCCGCGCAGCTACTACCGGGGCACCCGCTTCGACGCCTGCGGCGTTTTCCGACGCATCGTAAAAGACGGGTATATATATGCCGACCGCTGGTTTGACGGCGAAGACGCATTCCGCCACGACAACGTATGCGGCCCCTCCGAAGAGTTTTTCGGCGTCTTCGGATACGACGAGGCCCCCGTCGGCGGCACTTTCCTCAAAATTGGAGTAGGCCTGCTGCGCAAAGATGCGGAAAAACCCTACGACTGGTTCCATCTGTACGAAATCGTGGACGGAGGCCGTTTCGGTCTGCGTATCGGAACGGACACAGGCTGCAATGAAGGCCACGCGCCTGACACCTGGGCCGAATACATCCACGTCCTGGAGGGCTGCTACAGCTATGTCAAAAGAATCGAAGTGATTTCTGATGACAGTTTCGAAATCAGCCACCGCCTGGAACTGGCGGAATCCTTTCCATTCCGCAGCGTCGGGAATGGGGGAAAACAGGTCAGCATACTCCAGTACTGCCACAACTTCTTCACCTTCAATGGAACCCACGTCGGCCCGTCCAGAAGGATGGACTTTCCTGTCCCTCCCCGGGGCGAGTGGCGTGCCGATTCCGTCCACGGCTACCTCGAAGGAAACTCACTGCTCTTCGACGCTCCCCTTCAGCCGGGGGAAATGTCCTACATAGGCAATCTGCAACTCCTGCCCGCCCCCGGGAACTTCAGCATCGTGCTGAGCGAAGGCGGCAGCGGACGGGACACCACGGTGCCGGAAGCAGGGCACAAGGTCACGATAGTCAGCGACAGGCCTCTTGACCACATGGTAATGTGGGCCTGCCCTCGGGTCGCCTGTCCGGAGCCATACCTCAGATTCGGACTCGACCCCGGTGAATCGGCCAGCTGGAAAAACACCTACAGTTTACATTAAGCCAAATCATTATGAGAAAAGCGATTGCAGCCATCTTTCTGACAATGGTCTCCCTGGGAAGCCAGGCGGGAGAGAGGTCATACGAAAAACTCTACAGGAATCTGCCCGTCGAAATGCAGCAGCCGGAGCAGCCGAATATCCCGTCCAAAAAACTGTATCTGAGTGACTTCATCAAGGGTTCCGGAGCCCTGAGCGGCAAGTCCCGGGAGGAAATGCAGAGCAGCGACTGCAGCGCCGAGATCACAAAGGCCATATCCATGCTCGAGAAGATGGGCGGCGGCAGTCTGGTAATCGGAGCCGGCACCTGGGTGACCGGGCCCATAGAGCTGAAAAGCCGCATAGACCTCCACCTGGAGGCGGGTGCCACCCTGCTCTTCACCAATGACAAGAGCGCATACTTCCCTAAGGACGCGGAGGGCAGACCCATTGTCAAAGGCCGTGCACTCCCATGCATCAGGGCGGAAAAATGCGAAGACATAAGCATCACGGGAGACGGAGTCCTGGACGGCAACGGCCAATGGTGGAGATATGCCAAACGGGACAAATACGAGAGCGAAGAGTGGAACCGGCTGCTGGAAATGGGCGGAAGCGTAAGCGAGGACGGCAAACTCTGGTTCCCTTACAATCTCAAGGGTCTCCCCAACCTCACCGGCTCTCCCCAGGAAGAGGAAGCCATACGCAACCACATGATCATACTCAAACGCTGCAAGCGCATCAGGATAGAGGGGGTGACGGTGCGGAATTCCCCGAAATTCCACATAAACCCGGCGCAATGCGAGGACGTGATACTCGAGAATCTCAAGGTGACCTGCCCCTGGAACGCGCAGAACGGTGACGGCATAGACATAGGCAACTGCCGTCGCGTGCTGGTAAGCGGCTGCCTCGTGGACTGCGGCGACGACGGTATATGCATGAAAGGCGGCAGCGGCGAAAAGGGCCTGAAGGCCGGTCCGTGCAGGGATATATTGATATGCGGAAATACGGTACTCCACGCGCACGGCGGCTTTGTGATAGGCAGCGACTTTTCGGGCGGAATGGAGAATATCGTAGTGCGCGACTGCATCTTCGACGGCTCGGACATAGGCCTGCGCTTCAAAAGTATGGCAGGTCGCGGAGGCAGATGCAAGAATATATATATCAATAACATACGTATGCGCAACATAGTCGATGCGGCTATCAGTTTCGATTGCGGCTACGCAGACGTGAGCTACAAGACCCTGGCGTCAGGCGACGGCAAAGGCGCGGAATTCCTGCCCGTCTTCAGCGACATACACATTAGCAACGTGCGCTGCAACGGCTGCGGTACCGGCATATTCGCGAGGGGAATGAAGGGATACGACTGCGTGTACGACATCTTCATCAGCGACTGCATCATCAGAAAGGCAAAGAAAAACCTGGACGTGGACGAATCCACGGCCAGGCTCAATCTTTCCGATGTAAGAATCAGCTTTTAGTCCTTCACATAGCGCAGAGCGGCAAGACCGTAGCGCTTCAGGCTCAACTTGCGACCCCAGGCGCCCACCTTGGCATCCCCGAGAGTCATGGAATCGGCGTAGCTGTAGCCGGGAACCTCTATTGCAGTGGTGACACAGGCGTCTTTCCACTGGTTTGCGGCCACTATTACCATCTCGTTTCCGTCGGCGCTGACAAAGGCACGGGCATCCACATCCTCATTGCTGTTGCTGAAGCCCAGCACATCCATATAGCGTCCCGCCATAAGGCAGTTCCCGTATGCGGCCTTGATCCTGTTCGCCTGGCCCAGATAGGCCTGATACTTAGGCGTATCGGAGATGATGTCGCGGCAGCGATAGATTTCTATGTCATTGCGCTGACCGTCGAGCAGGGTGTAATTGACGTGATACTCCACGCCCTCGTCGTCCCTCTGTCCCCGGTCCGTGAATATGAGCTCAGGGAAGGTGTAGCGGAAGAAGTTGACGAATCTCTCCGGTCCGTCGTTGGCCGGATAGCCGTGTGTGAAGTCGCAGTACTGGGCAAGCGCATCCACGCTGCCCTCCGCTCCGAGAGCGAAATCCGGGTCCTTCGCTGCATAACGGTCACGCAGCAGCTTGAGGCACTGGGCGCGTTTCAGTATGCCGTGGGTGTCGGGAACCGGGAACTCGCGGGAAGTGTCCCAGTTGGTGCTCTCCTGCTCTATATAGCCGAGCTGGTCGAAGAAGGTCGCCTGCGCGCCGAGTCCGTAGGCCCTGTCCTGAAGGGCGAACAGTACCTTGTTCCAGTCGGGATCCATCATTGTGGCTACGGCGAAGGTTCTCTGGTCATACTCTCCCAGCCAGGTCCCCTTGCCGGTGAACTTGTAGCGTTCGAGTATCTCCGAGCCGGTGTTGTCGTGACGGCAGACCTTGGAGCCCATTCCGCTGCGGTAGAAACGGCTCTCCCTGTCGATGAGCTTGCCGTTGTAGTAGAGAATGAGATGGTTGCCCTTCTCCTGATAGCGGGCTATCGCCTCCTTCAGCGCAGCATCGCCGCCCTGGCTCTCGTCAGGCGAATAGTCCGGGTTGCCGTGGTCCATTCCCTCGGCCCACCAGCCGAAAAGGAAGACGGAATTGCAGCCCGCAGCCTGTCCCGCCTCATCCACCTTTCCGTAGAGGTCGGGATATTTGAAGAAATACTCTCCGTACTGATGCTTGAATATGACCCTCTGCCAGCTTGGCATATCCTCCTGCACCCATTTCGGAGCCGGGGTATATTCCCACCAGCTGTCCACCCACTCGCGGTAGATGTCCGCCGCCTTGTGCCAGCTGCCACTGTACGGCGCCACCACATTGGCCTCGCAGGCCCAGCTCTCCCCGCAGAAGCAGTGAGGATACTTGAAAAAGCCGAATTCCAGGCAATCGAACTTGCCGGACTCGCCCTTGTAGGCCCTCAGACCGTGCCAGGTGTCCTGGAAAGTAGCGTCGTGGCTGCCGAAATACAGGCCCTGCTCCCGTCCGAGGAGGCCGAAGCAGTTCATAAAGACCTTGGCCCCGTATTTCACGTTCTTCTGACGGAAGAACTGTTCCGGTTTCTTGTATGGGGAAGAGTCCAGCTTGCCGAGCAGCTTCTGAGGATTGTCATAGAGACGGCCGCCGGCCTCGGCAGTGTAGAGCTTGTGGTCCTGAGGGAGCACCGCCCCGTGAAGCAGAGGATAATGCAGCTCGCGTATGACGCTGTGCGCTTCATTGTTGGTCATGCTGCTGCAGAAGCGCAGCTTGTCATCCTCGAGAACCACGGCCAGATCGAGGGAGAAAGCGATTTTTTCGCCCCTGACCACGAGAGAGTCGTAGCTTATTAGTATGCTGTCGCCCTGAATGCAGATGTCCGGGGTCTGATCCTCGGCGCTGATCTCAATCTCCTTCTCGAAAGGGCAATCATAGTAGAGTCTCCAGAGCAAGCCACCCGAGGCATAGTTGTGACCGGTCTCGAGATTGCATAGCTCGGAGAGGGAGCCGTCCCCGTCAATGGCGACGCGGATCTTCCCATTGCTGAGACAGTAGCCGCTGTATTCAGTCTGAGAGAGAGACTGCTCCACAGCCGGCGTACAGAGTACCGCGAGGAATGCTATTATGACAAGGACAATGACCATAAAAATGTTCTTTTTCATTTTGTTATGCATACGTCCGCCCAGAGCGGAAAGTGATCTGAAGGGTATCTGTTGTCGTAAAGTGTATTGTTTATGCAGAATTCGTCAACCTGCACCTTGCCGCGGACAAAGATATAGTCTATGCGGTACTTGCCTGCAGCGTTGGAGTAGGCATTGTAGCTGTTCGAAGCGCCGCTGCGTCTGGCAGCCGTTTCGTAGCTGTCCTTCCACCACTCCCTGTATGTGGCGATTGCGGCATATTCCGGTCTGGAGTTCATATCCCCGACAAAGAAAGAAGGCAGGTTCTCTGCATTGTATTTCTTCTCCATATCCACATATACGCCGGCGTAGGCGTCGTTCGGCTCCCTGTTCAGACAGGCGTGGGTGTTCATAAAGAAAAAGCTGATGCCCGTCGCCTTCTCGGTGAAAGTTCCGCATATTCCGCCCCTCTTGAAGTTGCCCTGACTGCCCGTATCGTTCTCCGTACAGCTTTCCGGGGTGTTGGAAGCCCAGAAGAAATGCTTGTCGGAGCCGCTGAAGCGGGATTTCCTGAAGGCAATTCCCTGCGCCCTGTCCCCGCTTCCGCCCTGGGAATACGGGCTGAAGAACCAGAAATCGTAAGTATCCCCGAAATTGCTTTTCAGCCAGTCCTGGGAAGCAGTGCTGACCTCCTGAAGTCCGAAAATGTCGAAATCATTCTCCTTTATCGAAGTGAGAAGCCGCTTGCTCCTCTCGGCCCAGGCATTGGCCGGGTCGCTTTCGGAAAGCGTGGACATCCTGATATTGTAGGAGCCCACCCTCATATTGATACTGCTCATATCCTCCCCTCCTTCGGCCGCCTTCTGGATGACGGCAACCGAAGCCGTGCTGCCTCCGGCGGAGCTGAAACGTATCTCTGCCTTGCGCTGCGCATTGTAGGGGTTCGCAAAAACCCTCAGGCTCAGCTGCGCGCTTCCCTGCCCCTTGGATTTCGAGAGGCTCAGCCAGGATGCGTCTGCGCCGTTTTCGGCTATGATTTCCGCCGTCCATCCGCAATCCGCCGCAACGGAAAGCGTATAGGACGCAAGTTCCGCCTCCACTTCCAGGATGTCGGGATTTACGGACAGACTTTCATCAGCCCGAATGCCCCCGTCGCAGGACAGGAGCATTGCCGGGAAGACAAGTGATGCAAGTGCTTTCTGTAATCTGTTCATTTCAGCTCTTTTGCCTTTCAGTTCCTTATTTGATATATGTCAGCGATATGGAACCCAAGGCTCCCTTTATGCGTCCGTAGAGGAAATATTGCTTTCCGGCCTCGGTGCCCGACAGATTGTAATCGAGCGTTCCGCTTCCGTTCACATCGAGTGTCTGGTAGCCGCCACCCTGCACGACGCAGGCGGAGTCATCCGCAATCGCGCCGGCCTCGGTGGTCGATTTCGCTATGCTGTCGGTGACACAGAACTTCGGATTTAAGGAAGAAAGTTCGACGTTTCCGCCAATTGCAAGGATTCTTACAAGGGCATAACCGTTGATTGCAGGCACGCCTATATAGCGGTACTGCGCATAGGAGGACAGGTAGCCCGGAGTGTCGCCGGAAGGTGCCTCCCACCAAGGGCCCACCGTGGCGCCAGCATCCACGTCGCATGTGGCAAGCTTAAAGATATAAGACTGTCCGTCAAGCACATAGCTCACATCCACACCTCCGTTTGGATAGGTGGCCTCCGACTTGGCAGTGGCCCAGCCCTCCTGAGGGGTACCGGTAAAGTCGAAAGTGAGTCTGAGAGTGTCGGTCTCCGGCTTAGGATCCGGGTCAGGATCCGGGTCAGGATCTGGATCCGGATCGGGTTCCGGGTCAGGTTCAGGCTCCGGCTCGGGATCCTTTCCCGGGTCAGGGTTACCGGCCTGGCAGATGTCTATATAGGCCGTGGCCTCGCCCTCCGGTCCTGCCTTGTAAGTAATGACGGCCCGACGCTCAAGGGGATCGGGATTCTCCAAAATCTTGATGTTCATTCCGCAACTTCCGTTGCCGTTGATCCTGTCAACCTTCACCCAGCTGATGTCATTGCCCTCTGAGTCCGAGCGCACCAGCACCCAGCTGCTGTTGGACGTAACGTTCACAGCGTGGACCGAAGTCGCATATTCTGCTTCTATGCTCTGCGGATCGACAGCTATCTCCGGATCCTGCTCCCTGATTTCGTCAGGAGTGCAGGATGCGAAAGCCAATGCCGCAAGGCAAAGAATGGAAAGAAATCTCTTCATATTGCAAATATGTAAATAAATAATTGATAAGCAATTCATTAAAGGACACTAAATCCACTGCCAGCCCTCGTTCTGCCCGAGATTCGGATTCACGTTCGCCGCTGTCACAGGAATAGGATAGAGGTACATCCTGTCATCCCACTGGAGCCTGTAATTGTAGATGAGGTAGCCGTGATCCCCGTGCGAAAGGGTGTGGTTCTTGTCATCAGGAGTGGTTATCTTGTAATTGGTCTCGTTGGTGGTCTTGGTCGTGGAGACGGTATATTTCTTTCCGTTGAACTCAAAACCGTTCTTCACGTCCTCCTTGCTGAGGTAAATGCCCCTCCAGCCCTGATGACGGTAGCGGCGCTCGAGAATGTCGCCCACATTCCACCTCATAAGGTCGTCCCAGCGATGGCCCTCCTCAAGGGTGAGTTCCACTGCCCTTTCGCGGCGTATCTCCAGGGCGGCAGCGCTCAGGCTTGCCGGATGGAGCACATCCTTGGTGTAGTACTCGAGCAGGTAAGGGTCGGGCTCGGCAGGGAACGGTGCGGAAGATATGCCTCCGTGTTCCTTGCGCAGGGCCGCTATGGTCTTGTTCCATATCTCCGGAGTGAGCTTTCCTATGGCCTCGGCAGCCTCGGCGTAGTTGAGCAGCACCTCTGCGTAGCGTATTGCAGGCATGGCGTTGAAGGACTTGTCCACACCGCCCTCATTCATAGGAGAATACTCAGGCATCACCCACTTCATCCAGAAGTATCCGGTAGAGGTCCAGGTGAAATCCGGGGTAAAGGCGACGGTGTTTCCGGCGGCGTCCACCTTGGTCTGGCCCGGAGCGAGCACCTGGGCGGCAAGACGCCTGTCACGGTTCTTGAATTCCTCTGTCGGGGAAACGGCGCCTCCGACCGCATTGCCGCCGAGATCCAGGAAGTTCATCACATAGTCCTTGGTAGGGCCGTAAAGCAGGGACGAAGTGGTGGAGCAATACTTGTATGTCACCTTGTGTCCCACGCTCAGGTCCTCGCTGCAGCTCCTGCCCCAGATCACCTCATCCGCAGGAAGCACCCTGCTTGTGAAGAGTTCACGGAAATTGCCGTGCAGGGAGAAAACGCCGGACCCGACGAGCTCCGCAGAGAAATCCATAGCCAGCTGATAGAGATCGTCCGCCGATTCATATTCCCCGTTCCAAGGATTGCCCGTGGACGGATTCACCGGATGGAAACGGCGGTAGCTGGCCTCGTAGAGGCAGATTCTGGACGCGAGGGCGAGAGCCGTATATCTGTTTATATATATACAGCCTCCGGTCCTTACGTTCGGGCCGTCAGTCTTGCAGTTCTCGCAGGCGAAGCAGAGGTCCTCGACCACCTTGTGCATTATGTACTCGCGGTCCTGACGCGGTCCGTAGAGTATGGTCGAGTCATTCGGGCTGACCACGTGGTCGATCCAATAGACGTCTCCGTACTTCTTAACCCTCTTCGTGGTTATCATTGCACGGAAGAAACGGGCCACGCCCTCGTAATGATTGTAAACGTCCTCGGGGACCGCGCCCTTCGCGTTAGGCATATTGTCGAGCATATAGGCGACCTGACGGAGGAAAGACCATTCGGAATAGGTCCATCCGCCGGCCGTCGCGGCGCTGTATCTGTCCGGCTGCAGGAAGGTCGTCGATTCCTTTGTCGCACAGAAATCCGAGAACCTGTCGGAACCGAGAGCTATGTCGTCGTAGGAAGGAAGAGCGGCATCTATGAGGCCGTTGGTATAGTATCTGAGGTCGGTCTCCGACTTGAAGAAGAGTTCGGCGGCGAATTTGTCCTCAGGCTGCCTGTCGAAGAATTTCTCGCAGGAAGCGAGACTTGCAATGGCTGCAGCGGCGCAAGTAATTGATATTATGATTCTTTTCATTGCTGTCCGGATTTAGAAAGTCAGGTTGACGCCGAAAGTGAAAGTTCTCAGCATAGGGTAGCTGTAGCCGTCACCCATAGTGGTGCTGGTTCCGCTGTGGAAGTCGGAATCGCCGTTCCCTATGGTCTCGGGATCGAACATCCTGGTATATTTGAACATAGGCGACCAGGTGAACAGGTTCTCTCCAGTAAGGTAGAAGCGCAGACTCTGGATACGGGCCTTCTCGAGAAGCTTCTTAGGGAAGCTGTAGTCGATAGTGAGAGTCTTCAGACGCACATAGGAGGCATCCATAAGGAAGCGGTCGGTAGGGAAAGTCATCACACCCTTCTCATTCTCGGCTGCGCCGTAAGTGGCACGAGGCCAGAAAGGATTCTTGTCGGCATTGGTGACCACCCATTCGGAAGTGCTCTGGTCGAGTTCGACCATATCCGCCTGCTGGGTCTTGAGCGCATAGGCGTAGGCACGGCCGTAGGAGCCCCAGAAGAAGTCGGTGCCGCGGGAAGGATACCAGTCGCGTCTACCCACTCCCTGGATGAAGGCGCTCAGGCCTATGCCGTTCCATCTGAAATCGATATTGAAACCGTACTGATAGCGCGGAGTCTCGTTGCCTATGCGGTCGAGGTCGCCGTGGTCGTCGAGAGTCCATGAGCCGGTATTGATGAGCTCGTCACCGTTGAGGTCCCTGAATTTCACATCGCCTGCATAAGGTCCGGAGGCCGGGGCGAAGTGGTGGAATTCATCCTTGTACCAGGCGGCCGCCTCCGAATTGGACATGAAGAGTCCGTCGGAACGGAAGCCCCAGATTTCACCCAGTTCCTTGCCGCTGTAGAAGTTGTATATATTGCCCTTCTGGTTGTAGAACCTGGTCACCCAGGTCCTGCTGTCCCAGACGCTGCCCTTGAAGCTATAGGCGAAATCCTTGCCTCCGAGCTTCACCTGATCCCTCCAGGAGAGGGTGAGTTCCCATCCCCTTGTCTGGAGTGCGCCGTAGTTGCCCTTAGGGGTACTTTCACCGAAGGTTGCCGGAATCTCCGGACCAGTAATGTAGAGGTCGGTGGTGTTGCGCACATAGTAGTCTCCGGAGAAGGAGAGACGGCTCTTGAAAAAGTCGGCGTCGAGGCCCACGTCATAGGTGGCGACCTTCTCCCAGGTCAGATTGTCGGGAACTACGTTAGGGTCTCCAACCTTGTTCTGGAAGGATCCGTCGAACACCGCGGAAGTCTGGCTGATACCCATTGTGGTCATAAAGGCGTAGGCAGCCACGGTTCCGTTGCCGAGGGCACCGGCGTTTGCCCTGAGCTTGAGGTTGTCCAGCCAGGACTTCGCCCCTGCCATCCAAGGCTCCTCGGAAATCCTCCAGCCCAGGGAGCCGGAAGGGAAGAAGCCCCAGCGCTGATTGGACGGGAACTTGGAGCTGCCGTCCGCACGGGCGGAGATTTCGAAAATATATCTCTTCAGAAGAGAATAGTTGACGCGGGCAAAGAAGCCGACAAGTCCGTAGGACGAACCGTCCTGAACGAATTCGGTGGTCTCGACGCCGTCCATCAGCTCGAAATTCGGGTTGTCCGGGTACAGGATACCGGTGCGGAGCTTGCCCTGGCGGTGATATACGTCATTCTCAAGGTTCCAGCCGGCCACGACATTGAGCTTGTGGTTCTCATTGAGACGCGGAGTCCAGGTAGCGAAGACATTCGCGGTGATATGGTCCCTCGAATAGTCATATCTTCTGTGATAGGAGTCCGCCTGACTCACATAATCGGTCATCACACCCGGAGAGACGCTGTATGCGACAGGAGTTACGTAGCGGTCGGTGAAAGTGTCCACCCGACGGTAGGCGAATTCGCCGCGTATATTGAACACGTCCCTGACCGGCTC
>SAMEA3663028__coassemble_123_pt1 | contig 35052 bp, 29 predicted proteins | sample SAMEA3663028__metabat2_low_PE_012 | metagenome-assembled genome bin SAMEA3663028 (sample SAMEA3663028) | pig gut metagenome | biome: pig gut; feature: pig-associated habitat; material: faeces | place: France | collected 2012
TGCCGATTCCAGCTCGGTGGACTATCTGGCAGCCCGCTATGCCTTCTGGTTCGACAAGTCCCACAGTCTGGTTGTGGAAGCTCACGACAGCCCCCGCTACCTCGGTATGGAGCCTATGTTCGAACTCTCTGACAGCAGCAAGTCCAACACAGTGTGGTACTATCAGGTGGACAGCTTCGACGATGAGCTCTTCGGACGGGCCCTGCGCTACCTGGACAAGGCTGCAGCCGCTATGCCGGCCGAGCTGGAATACAGGGTGTGGAAGGTAAGCGCCCTTATGCTCTATGAGAAGGAAAGTCCGGATATGACCCTCGGACTCATACTCTCCCTCATCGACGAAGACCGTTCCACAGGTCAGAAATGGCTCTATCAGGGAGAGGAGCAGGACAGGGACTTCTTCGACGGCCTTATACAGGAATTCTGCTGGAATCTCTTCAATTTGGGCACTCCCCAGGCCCGCGAGGCCTTCCTGAAGGTTTCCGAAAAGATGCTCTCCTACGACAGGAAGTCCCCGGTATTCATGGCGAACGTGGGCTCCTACCTGATGTCGGTGAAGGAATACAAAAAGGCCCTGAAGCAGTTCGATAAGGTGCTGAAGCTGGATCCCGACAACGACACGGCCATACGCAACTGCGTGACCATAGCCCGCATACTCAGGGACGACAAGCTCAAGAGCAAATACAACCCTATGCTTTCCCGCCTTTCCTCTGGCGGTACAGCTGCCAGCTATTGAAACAGTTGTGCCAGATGGAGTAGAATCCTCCGGCCACGGCTGTGATTGGCGTCATAAACGAATATCCCATCCATATCGCGAAGACGGTGTTCTTCTGCCCCAGTGACTGACCTGCGCTCACTTCCTGTCCGTAGGCCCGTCCTATGGCTTTCCCCGCCGCGAACTGGAATATGCAGGAGAGAAGGCTAGCCCCTGCTATCAGTGCCAGCAGACGGAATGAGCTCCCGCTGTGTATTATGGCCCTGGTGGTCATAAGTATGGCCAGGGTAAGCGCAACGGCCCAGATGCGGAAAGGCAGATCCTTGTGCCGTATCAGCTTGCGGTGCAGCCGCGGCGCCATATACCTGGTCATCCAGGCCAGCAGGCATGGACATATAAGCAGAGGGAAGACCTTCGCCAGAATCAGGGTGAAGGCCTGCGTGAAGCCCGCCGACGCAGACGGGTGCAGCAGCGGCACGAAAACCGGCACTGCGACCGCCGTCGCCATATTTATCAATATGGTATATGTGATGACGCCTGCAATGTCGCCGCCCAGTTTGTCCGTGATGACGGAGGCCGCCGTCGCGGTGGGGCAGATAAGGCATATCATCAGCGACTCCAGCACTGTGCGCGCGTCTCCTTCGGGCAGCAGCAGGGCGGCGAGGGCAGTCAGGGAGAAGGTGCCCGTCTGCAGCAGGATCAGCCACCACTGCCAGCGGTGCGGTCTGAGCTGTTTCGGCTCTATCCTGCAGAAGGTCAGGAAGAGCATAAGGAAGAGCAGGGCGGGCTGAATGACGTGCACTGCCTTGAGCAGAAATCCACCTGCCGGATGGATGGCGGGGATGTTGTGATATACAAGGTAAAGGCACGCTCCGGTAGCCATACCTATGGGCAGCATCCAATCTTTGAGGAATTTGGACAACTTATTCATATCGGGCGGCAAAGATGGACAATTTTGAGTAAATTTGCAAAGTATGGGCAGATACCGTTTCATAGCTTCCCGCCTACGTTTCAAGGGCAAATTGCCGCTGGTGTGCATCGCGGTCAGCTTTGTGGTGATGATATGCGCTGTCTCCATCAGTTCCGGTTTCCGCAGGGAGATACGCGCCGGCATAGCCGCGGTAAGCGGGGATATACAGCTGCTGCCTCTCAACAGCGATATGGTCAGCGGAAGCAGCCCGGTCGGGAGATACCCCGCCTATCTCTCCCGTCTGGATTCCCTGCCCGGAGTGGACAGGATAGTCCCGGCTGTTTACCGTGTGGGCATAGTGAAATCGGGGGAAAACATTCACGGTGTCATATTCAAGGGCATCCCGCGCGACTCCGACAGTGACAGTCTCGCCCTCGGCGTCAGCGTTCCGCGCCGGCTCGCGGATATGCTCACCCTCAAAGTGGGGGACAGACTCCCCGCCTACTTCGTGTCCGACAGGGTCAAGGCCAGGAATTTCACGGTCAGGGACATATACGAAGGCATAATCGACACCGACGACAAGCTGATAGTCTATGCCTCTATCGAGGATATGCAGAGACTCAACTCCTGGGATTCCGCTCAGGTGTCCGCCCTGGAGATATTCCTCCGGGAGTCCTGGCGCAACGACACGGGGATGAAGGCCGTGGAGGACGAGGCCGGATTCATAGCCCACGCCTGGTGCGGGGAGGATGACGTCCCGGTCTATGCCAAGTCCGCTCTCTCGTCCTATCCCCAACTCTTCGACTGGCTGAATCTGATAGACTTCAACGTGCTGTTCATACTGGTGCTGATGACGGTGGTGGCCGGTTTCAATATGATTTCGGGTCTCCTGATAATGCTCTTCAGGAACATCTCCACCATAGGACTTCTGAAGTCCCTCGGAATGAAGGACAGGGACATTTCCAAGGTTTTCCTCCTGAGCAGTTCCTCCTTTGTCCTGAAGGGAATGGCCATAGGCAACGTGCTGGCCATAGTCTTTTGTCTGCTGGCCGACCGCTTCCGCCTCATTCCCCTCGACCCGGTCAACTACTTCGTGGACCATGTCCCTGCCGCTCTCAACTTCCCGCTGATACTGCTCGCCGACCTCTGCTCCTATCTGCTTATAATGCTGCTGCTCCTCATACCTTGCCACTTCATATCGAAAGTGGACCCTGCTGATACGGTCAGGGTCAGGTAGTCCTAATAGGGACAGATGGTGCAGAAGGCGTCATAGACCGAGAGCACCTTGTTCACGTATGCCCTGGTCTCGCTGCCCTTGAAATTGCTGCAGAGATGCATAGCCTCTTGAACATTGCTCCAGACCTTGTTGTCGAGGCCCAGTTCGCTGCATATACGGCGGCATTCCGTAATCCTGCCGACTCCGGCATTGAAGCTGGCCAGCACGAGCTTCTCCCTTTCTTCCTGCCTGAATGCCGGATCGTTGAGGTATTTGTCCTGGATAGCGGCAATGTAGGCGGTTCCCGCCTTGATGTTCTCTTCCGGGTCCATAAGGTCGCCGGCCTCGAATTTCCTGGCCGTGCGCGGCATTACCTGCATCAGGCCCACGGCTCCACGAGGGGAGACATTGTTTATCGTGAACTTGGACTCGGTGTATATCAGTGCCGCAAGCATTTTCCAGTCCCAGCCTATCTGCTTTGCATATTCCTTGATAAGGTTGTCGTAAGGGCTTATATATCTGCTCTTTATGCCGGCAGCTGCGCGTCTTGCAGGGTTGTAGGGCGAGCTGAACATCTGTCTCATCTGCATCAGGTCTCCGTCTTCTCCGGAGGCGTATGCGAGCCAGTTGTCGATGAGCAGGCATTTGTCCCTGTTCTTTTCCACGCTGGCCCAGATGAAGCTGCCGTCCGGGCTTATGTGCTTGTGTATCCCGGCCACCGCAGCCGTATCGGAAGGCAGCAGCACCGCCAGGTCCAGCTTGCCCTCGCGCAGCATCTCGCAGAGGTCTATGCTGTCGGCAATGGCGTGTATGTCCACATCGCAGCCGTGCACACGGCCGAAGCGCTGCAGGACCTCATAGTTCAGCCCGAAATTCAGACTGTTTTTAAGACCCTTGCCCAGGGCCACGCCGCAGTTGATCTCGCGGCTTGAGAAGGAGTCCTCGACTCCGCTTTCCCTTTGTGAATGTGACTGAAAGCTGCAGGGAAACAGCATCAGCAGGATGGTTAAGACAACTATACTCCAGTTTCTCATAATCAATTGTTGCGTAGCCCGCTTCGTCCAGCGGAGCGTCCGCCGCTTGGGCCGCCTGAAGTTGCGGAACTGTTCTTATTCGCCGGCTGTACATAGAATGGCCAGAAAATACCGAACTTGACGGCACGGGTGGTCTTGATATAGTGCGCGGTACTGAAATAATCTGTCTGCCTGCAAGGCCAGCCCTCATTTACATTTACGACTTTTATGAATATGCAGGCCCTCTTCCACTGTACGTTGATAAATGCATCAGCGTAAGGACAGTTTCCTATGCGAATGTCCTTCTGGTTCTGGAACACTCCCAGAGCGGGGTTCCACGCCGGCGAGTACCACGCCGTGTTGTACCAGACATTGAGGCCAACCTGCATCTGCATGACCTTTTTGACCACATCGAACTGGAAATAATACCTGAACCTCGCCGAGAACAGTGGCAGAGGCATCACCTCCGGATCGGAGGAGAATTGGAGCAGGGCGGTATTCTCCAGATGGAACTTCCAGATGGTGAAGTTCTTGGTCAGGCCTGCGGAGAAGACACTCATAGGCTTGGTGTTCTGGCGAACTATGCCAAGGGTGTCATAGTAGGTGTTGTTGTTCAGCAGGGCATAGCCGAAGTCGGCCTTGAGATCCCATCTCGGGATGTTCAGGGATGCCTCCACCTTTGTGGTGGATATCTTTCCGAAATCATTGTCCCAACGGTAGTGGTTGGAAAGATAGTGCTGCTGATACCAGTCCGCTTCGCTCAGGTCGGTCTCGAATCTTGCCGAGAGCGTGAGCGGGCTGCTCTTGTCCCTCCGGAACGGGTAGAAACTGAGGTCCAGTCCGGCGGACACGTTGAAATCATTAAGCTCGTGACCCGCGAAATTGTAGCGTCCGTTCGCGTGCCAGTTGAGATATTTCTTATACTGTCCCTGGGCTCCGGCATAGACATAGAGGCTGTTGAAGCTGCGGCTGCTCTTCTTGCCCAGATAACTCAAATCATTGAAAGCAAAGTAGTTGAGGAACTTGTCTCCTATGCCTACATCTATTTTGGAGACTATTCCGTCGCTCTTCCACGGCTGCAGGCGCAGGTAAATCCTGTTCTCCAGCCTTATCACCCTCATCGAGTCGCTGCTCGTGGTAGGATGCAGGAAGAAATTGTTGTTGTAGAACTCCCGGCCCACTTTGTCCGAGCCGGAAATGTTGTCGCTGTAGAGTTTAGAGAAGGAACTGAACTCGGAACTGTGCCCGATGAAGGCCGAGGTGACGTCCTTGTCGAGGGTGTCCGCCTCCGCTGCGACAGCCTTCTCCCACTCCAGATATTCCTGTATGGCCAGACTGTCCCCGCTGAGCATAAGACTGTCCCTGTAGAGTTTCTCCGCCTTGATCTCCTTGCGGTGGCCTATCTTGCGGAAGGCCGACATAGGGAAGCGCCAGCTCTGGTCGAGGAAGACGGTGTTGCGCCTGTATGTGTTGGAGGCGCTCTTCAGTCTTATGTCTATTTCCCTCGGGTCCTTGAGCGTCGTATCCCTTATCCAGTTTATGCCCGTAACGGGGTCCTGGTCGATGGCACCGCCGTTCTCGCTGCGTATCACCTTGTTGTGTATGTAGCCGGCGTGCATCAGATAATTCTTGCCCAGGTAGTTGGTGCCTATGACGGCAGTCCTGTTGTTGGTCTTCTCGTTCTGGAGTATTCCGTTCGCTCCGAAGCGGCTGTACTCCAGAGTCAGGTTCAGTGCCGGAGTGATGTTCTGTGTGGTGAGTACCTTTATGTTGGACTCCTCGGTCTGCGTTCCGGCCAGCAGGGTGCCCCAGTAGGCGAGTTCGGTGTAGGGGTTCTTGGTATTGTACTGGAGCAGGTCCTCGGGCGAGTGGCTCCAGTTGCGGTAAGGGGTGTAGAACAGGACGTTCTTCTCCTCGTCCCGCTTGAAGTAATTGTATTTCTGCAGGGCGGAGCCCGAAATGCCCAGCCAGCTTGCGTCTATGTCCTCTTTCAGGAAAGGACTGTCGTGGAAGCGGTAGTTATAAGTGGTGTCAAATGGCTTGAGCTGCAGGTCGTTTACATAGCGGTCGTGGGTCCAGTGGATTATGCGCCTGTACTGCAGGGAATCCGGCAGGACATAGGTCTCGAGTATCCTCGGAGTGGCGGCCAGTATGCTGTCCTTGCGGGTCTTTATGCTGTCCTTGCGGTGGAGTATGCTGTCCATGCGGGCAATCTTGGCCGGCAGTGCCTGCTCGTAGAGATATTTTTTCCTCTCCCGCCTGCTCATCTTGGCCCATTTCTGCTCGAAGAGCCATTGTGCAGTCTCGGTGGAATCCTTCACGTAGAGCGAGTCGAAGCGCATCAGCTCCAGGGTGTCGGCGGCCTGCAGCAGCGAATCCCGCACCAGGCGGCGGGTCGCCGTGTCCCTGAGGGCTATGTAATATTTGAATTTGAACGGATCCTTGAATTCCAGGGAATCCGGAATGCGTATGGTGTCGCGAGGATTGATGGTGAACATAGCCTGGAGGGAGTCCAGGAGGGCCAGGTCGGCCGAATCCATATATTCCCTTCCGAAGCTGTCCACCTGGGCCTTGAGCGAGTCCAGTACCAGACTGTCTTTCAGGTGCCTGAGCCGGCGCAGACTGTCCTGACGCAGCAGTTCTGCCGTGTCGGCCACAGGCACGAAAATCAAATCCGAAGTGTCTGCAGCCCCCGTCGCCTTCTGAAGCCGGAGAGCGTCGTCGCGGTCGGAATGGAAACGCATGGAACGCAGCGCGTCCACCCCGAAGGACTGGACGGCTGCGAGCAGCACCACCGTTGCCGGTACGATTATTCTCTTCAGTTTCAAAGCCATAAAGACTGCAAAGATAGCAATAATTTATTTCTGCCTTCTGAAGAGGGAGGCGAAGCCGAGCATCTCTGCATCGAATTTCCCGTCCTCCCACCATAAGGCGAATCCCGGCTCGTCGTAGTCGTGTATGCTGACTATGATTTCGTCATCGGAGAGGAAGGAGAGCGAAATCACGCCCTCGCCCAGACTTTCGGCAGAATTGTCGAAAGAGCGGTTGACGCTCGGGAGCTTGTAATATATCTCCTGGGTAGGCCTGGAATATATTGGCATTACGAACATATTCTCCTCTTCGCTGCTGCAGCTGCCGAGAACTACGCCTTTGGCAACCATGTTCTTAGGCTCGCAGTTGCTGATGCTGCACTCGCGGTAGTAGTTTGCGAAGTCGCCGGTGGCGGAAGGACTGAGTACGATTCCGCCGTCCTTCGAGGAGAAACTCAGACTGAAGCCCTCGTTGTGAATAGGACAAAGCTCCAGGACATCCTCATAGCAATACTCGAGGTCTTCCTTGTTCACTATTTCCACGAATTTCCATTCGCCGCCCAGGGTCTCGATGGTCGGGATGCCCCTGACGGTGACGAGCATAGTCTCTACGTCTCCGGCAATCACGCCCTCTCCAGCCAGACTGATGCCGAGAGGGGCGTTCAGGTCGTGAATGCCTTCCTTTGCCTTGATTTCAAGCGTGCCGCTGTTCTCTCCGCTCAGCACCTCGACAAGGCCGTCGGAGCTGATGTACTTGCTGCCTTCGCCGCTGAATTCCACAGGTATGCTCATGTCCCCGTTGGCTGTCCAGTCTTTTCCGCTGAGGCTTCCGCTTATGTTTACCTTGATCCTGAGGCTCTCGATGAGATCGGCCTCTTCATAGGCGAAGCTGCAGATGAGGGCTTCGGAAGTGCTCGGGCTGAGCAGGCAGATTGCCTTTGCTCCAGGCACGTAGCCGGCAGGCAGTGCGGTGAAAGTTAGCTTAATCGATGTTACGATCTCATCCTCGGCAAGCTCCTCCGGACGGTTAGGCACGTCCAGAGTGACTGAGGTCTCTCCGGCAGGAACGGTCACGTTCTGCTCCACGGAGGCCAGTTCCTTGAGGGAGCTGCCGATATACGAAATGCGCACGCTTGCGGTGGCGTCGCTTTCACTTGCGAGATTGGTCTTGATTTCCACAGGGGTGCTTTCGGTTCCGAGGTAGATGTTACCGGTCAGACTCGCGAATTCGATGGTAGGAATTCCGAGCTTGGTGCAGGCTGCCGCGCATGCCACGGCCGCTGCCAGAATTGCAATTGTTCGTTTCATAATCATTTGTGTTCAGTTAGATAAGCTTCGTATTCGTCTCTTGCGGCCTGCATCGCAGCTCTTTCCTCCGCAGTAGGCAGCTCGCCCGCAGGCAGCACGTAAGTTTCAGACGCGTCTCCGGTCTTCGGTGGCAGTTCGTTGTAGGAACAGCCGGAAAGCAGGACGGCTGCAAAACAGCTGCCGCAAAGGTATGCAAATTTATTCATAGCCTTCATTCTGTATCATGTTCGGGTCCCTGTCCACGTCCCCCTTGTATATGGGAGCCGTGTACATATACGCTTTCGTAGTGTATTTCAGTCCGTTGCTTATCACCCACCACTCCGGTCTGCCGTTGCGCTTGAGCTCGTACCAACGGTCGCCTTCGAGGAAGAGTTCCTTGCGGCGCTCGTCGAGTATGGCCTGCATAAGCGGGGTGAGGGCCTTGCCCGTGGCATCGACCTTTATGCGGGAGTCTTCCCTTACCTCCGGCAGAGTCGCTGCAGCGAGCTCCCAATCGCCTTCTATTCTTTTGCTGCGCAGCAGGTTCAGCCATTCCAGAGCTTCGCCGTCCCGTCCCTGGTGGCAGCGGCATTCCGCCAGCATAAGCACCATCTCCGAGAGTCTGAGCCTGCACTCCGGGGCCTTGGCGTTCATCCTTCTGGAGTCTATGCAGCAGCTCAGGCGCACGTCCTTGACCGGCTCTTCGCCGAAAAGGCGCACGAAAGAGGCGCTGGCCGGCCGGGAGGCTATATATCCCCTGACAAAGGCGAAATACCAGTCCAGCTCGCTGGCATTGTTGATATGCGAGCGTATCAGCACCTCGCCCTTGCGTTCGTTCGCTGCCCTGAGCATATCAGCATAATCCGCCGCCTCGCAGAGTTCCACGCCCGAATTGGCGATTATGTCCTCGCAGAGCGCCGCCGCTCCCTCCCAGTCCTCGGTCCAGAACAGCAGGCGGGCCAGATAGCCCTTGACTATATATTCCGTAAATATGAAGACTTCGTCGTCCATAGCCGGCGAAAGGGCGCGCCGCAGCAGTTTCTCCGTGTAGTCGGCCGTCTCGCGCAGGGAGGAGCGGGGCGGATTCGCGCTTATGTCGAAATGGTCCACAAGCGGCAGTCCGGGCTGGTCGTCGCAGCGCGCGGCATCCCAGGGCTCGCAGAAGTCCCTCATCAGGTTCAGGTAGCAGATGCCCTTTATGGCATTGGCGCAGGAAATGACCTTCAGGGCCAGTTCGCTGTCCCTCTGGCCTATGTTGTCCAGGACTATGTTGCAGTCGCGTATTATTTCATATATGTTCTTCCAGTCCAGCATCCTGCTGTTGATATATTCGCCTGCATATATCTTCAGCTTGCCTGCCGTGATGTTCGCGTCCAGGTCGTCGGCGCAGGCCTCCAGACGCGCTATCACGTCCATATTCCCCACAATGTATTCGTCGCCGCCGCCTTCTATGTCCTGGAGGTGGCTGTGCAGAATCGCGGCGAACTCCTCGTCCGTGGAAGGGATCACATAGCCCTGCGGCTTGACGTTCAGATAGTTGCCGCAGGCGCAGAGGCAGAGGACGAAAAGTATGATGGCTGAACTTTTCTTCATTGTCAGAATCCGAGGCTTACTCCCAGCGAAACGCTGCGTGTGGTAGGGTAGGTGGCGCCCGGTACCTCAGGGTCCATTCCGTCGTAGGAGCTTATTGTTATCATATTGTTGAGGGACAGGTTGAAGCATATCTTCTCCATCCTGATTTTTTCGAGCCAGGCCTGAGGCAGTTCGCAGGAGAGGACTATGGACTTGATTCTCAGGTAGGAAACGTCCTTGAGGTAGATGGCGTTCACTATGTTCCAGTCCATAGGGTTCGTCTGTGCGAAATTGTATCTGGTGCCGTAGCAGTCGTATATGCGCGGATAGAGGGCGCCGCTGCTGTTGCTCTCCGTCCAGCGGGACGTACGGTCCCTGCGCACGTTGAGGTGGTTCGAGTAGAGGTCGCTGTACTGGCTCTGCACGCTCTCCGTCGAGACGCCGTCGTGCCTTGCGTTGAGGTAGGAGGCAGGGGAGTCTATCATTTCATATACCTTGTTTCCGAAAGAATAGACGCCGCTGATGCTGAGCCGGAGCAGTTTCCAGGAGGCGCTGACGTTGAAGCCGCCCGTGAACGGGGCTATGGTTGTGCCGAGGTACCAGCGGTAGTTGTCCGGGTCGTTGAGGTCGCCCGGGGTCAGCACTTCGGCATCGGGTCTGAGCCGGAAATTGTAGAGCCCGCTGACAGGGTCAATGCCCTCGTAGCGGCCAGAGATTATGGCCCCGACCGGATAGCCCTCCACATAGCGGTCCTTTGCGGTGATGGTGCTGCTGGCCGGCTTGTAGCTCAGCACCTTGTTGTAGTTGTAGGCGAAATTCAGCGACGCCCCCACGTTCCAGTCGCGGCTGCGCACTATCTTGCCGTTCAGGGTGAACTCCACTCCGCTGTTCATCAGGTCGGCGGAGTTGTAATATACATAGGTATAGCCGCTGGTGCTGGCAACCCTCGAGGAGGTTACCACGTCCGTGCTTAGACGGTAATAGGTCTCGGCCTGGAGACAGAGTCTGTCCTTGAGGAAGCCCAGGTCAATCCCGACTTTCGCGTCCCTGGTCTTCTCCCAGCCCAGATCCGGATTCGGGGCCGTAGGTATGCTGCCCATCATATAGGACTTGCCGTTCACGTAGCGGTACTCCTGCAGGGCATATTGCATCACCAGGTAGTGCGGTGCGCTAGTGTTCACGTCTCCGGTGAATCCGTAGGCGGCACGCAGCGTGGCGTGTGAGAGCACCCTCTGCCTCTGCATCCATTTCTCCTCGCCGAGGTGCCAGGCCGCTCCCGCGCTCCAGGTCGGGTTGAACTGGCGCTCCGAACCGAAGTTGGATGAGCCGTCAGTCCTGACGGAGGCGTTCAGGACTATGGTCTTGCCCAGGAAGTAGTCTGCCGAGGCATAGAAGGAAGCATATCTGCTGCGGGTGAAATATTCTCCGCTGAGTCTCTCCACCTCCTTCACCCATTCGTCAGTCGGCCCGCTTATGGACGGCATAGAGCTGGTGCCGGTGATGGGGTTGTAGTTGTAGCGCTTGCTGTACACGGTGTTGGAGTCCGAGCCCCTCAGTTCGGCGCCGGCTATCACGTTCAGCGTGTGCCTGCCGAAGCTCTGGTTCCAGGCGAAATGGCCTCGGGCCACGTAGCTGCTGCGCTTGCCCCTGTTCTGGGTGATGCTGCCGTAGAGTTTTGTCTGGGACTTGTCGTCGTAGCCCAGGCGGTCCCTGAAGGCCGTGTAGGTGCTTGCATCCACGATTTTGTCGGTGCTGTTGTCGGAGTAGGACCAGGAAAGCAGGCCCACGAACTTCAGCACCTCGAGTATCCTTATGTCGGCCTGGGCCCTGAGGGTGTTGGAGACGTTCACCGTCGTCGTGCTGTTCAGCTCCAGCTCCTTGAGTATGTTGAAGCCGTCCAGAGGCATCACTTCCTCCACTCCGCGTCCGTTGTAGTAGCCCAGCGAAAAGTAGGTGTTGTCCGCCGCCCAGCTGCCGTCCTCATTGCGCACCTTCTCGTACGGGTTGGCGAAGTAGGCATATTTGAAGGCGTCCACGTAGCTGTCGGGGCTCTTCGAACTCTGTCGCGAGAAATCGTTGCCTATGTCCAGCTTTATCCAGCGCGCCGGAGTCAGGGTGAGGCTGCTGTTGACGTTGTAGCGCTGATAGCGGTTGTTTATCAGCATGCCGTTGTCGTCATTGTAGCCCAGGGATATGTAATATGCCGCCTTGTCGCTGCCTCCGCTGAGCGAGAGGTGATGGTTGTGGGAGAAGGCGTTGCGGAAAAGTTCCCCGTACCAGTCGGTCGTCGAGGAGGCCAGCTCCTGCAGATAGGCGTCCTGTCGCGCCTTGTCCCAGCCGGCGAACTGTCCGCAGCCGGCGCGCACCTGCCCGACTATGCCCACGACGGGATATATGACCGTATTGTCGCTCTGTGCGGCGGCGTATCTGTCAGCGGCGAACTCGTCCCAGAGCTCCTGCTCCCAGGCGATCTTCTCCCCGGAATCCATCAGCTCGAGATTCCTCTGCGGACGGAATGACCAGGTGAAATTGTTGGAATAGCTGAGTTTCAGACGGCCCTCGCTGCCCCTTTTGGTCGTGACCACTATTACGCCGTTCGCGGCCCTGGAGCCGTAGATGGCTGCCGCAGCCGCGTCCTTGAGTATGGTTATGCTCTCTATGTCGTTGGGGTTTATGCCTCCTATGCCGCTGATGAAGATGTTGTCGAAAGCGCCCGCAGCCATTTCCTCCGAACTCAGGTTCGGGCTCTCGTTCTGCAGCGGTACCCCGTCCACAACCCAGAGCGGATTGCTGCTCCCGGAGAGATTGTTGGTGCCCCTGATCCTTATGCGGGACTGGGTGCCCGGCTGCCCGGAAACGGCCTGTACCTGCACTCCGGCCACCTCTCCCTGCATCAGGGAGCTGACACTTGCCAGAGGCTTGTCCTTGAAACTGTCGGAACTGAGTATGCCGACAGAGCCGGTGATCCTCTTGACCGTAGTCTGGGCATATCCGGTGACCACCACCTGGTCAAGCATCGTGCTCTCGTATTCCAGGACTATCAGGGCGTCCTTCACGGCCGAGTTCTCCAGGTCATAGACCACGCTCTGCATACCCAGGGCCGAGATTTCCACCTTGCTTATGCCTTTGGGGACTTCCAGACGGAAACTGCCGTCTTCGTCGCAGACCGTGCCCCTGTCCGGACGGCCGCTGCAGACCACTCCGGCCCCTATCACGCCAAGGCCGTCACTGTCCACGACCCTTCCGCTGAAAAGGGTCTGGGCTCCGGCCGTCGCCCCGAAGAGCAATGCAAGGAGCAGTGATATCAGGGTTCGCAGGGTTCTCATGGCGTTCAACTCGAGTCTCTAGACCAGTTCTATGCCCTCTGCGGCCATTTCCTCCAGTGCCTTTCTGTGGCCTTCCTCATTCACGTATGCCAGGCAATCTTTCAGCAGCTGCACCTTGAATCCTGCCTTGAGCAGGTCTTCGCAGGTGCTGCGCACACAGTATTCGGTGGCGATTCCGCATACATAGACGGTCTTTATGTCCATGAGCGAGAGCACTTCGCCCAGAGGCTGGCCGGCTGCATTGCGGCCGTCGAAGCCGGAATACTGTTCCACGGCCCTGTCGCAGCCCTTGTCGAACGTGAGGTCTTCGTTCACGAAGGGGAGCAGCTTTTCGTGTATCTCCCCGCCTCTGGTCCCGGCCACGCAGTGAGCCGGCCATATCCCTCCGAAATCCTTGAACGAACTGTGGTCGGCGGGATGATGGTCGCGGATGAAGAGCACCGGCTTGGTGTCCAGAATCTCCACTGCGGCATCGCCCTCTCCCTCGAGGTTCTTCTCAAGGAACTTCCTCGTCTCCTCCACGGCTTCCTCGCCCCCAATGCAGGCCAGGCTGCCGTCGATGAAGTCGTAGAGCATATCCACGACTACTGTTGCAGAGTCTTTTTTCATATCTTGAAGCTGTTTATTTCTTTGACCAGCTGATCCATTATCCCTTTCTTGAGCCTGTAGAGCCCGTCGGAAATGTCCACCTTGAAATAGTGAGGGTTAATGAGCCTGCGCTCGCTCGGGCTGAAGTGGCTGAGTGTGTCCTTGAAATAGGCCTTCTTCTCTTCGAGGCTGTGCTGCGGGGCCACCCTCTTCCCTCCGTCAATGACCAGATGCTGCAGCGGCCTTGCGCTGTACTCGCCCTTTCCGAGGGTCTTGTATTTGTAGCGGTCGAATTCGTCGCATATCGTGATCTCCTCGCCGGCGGCTATCTTGCGGTCTTCGTCGTCGCCGCGAAGACAGGTCACGTCAGCCTTGTATATCTCACCTTCCTTCTCGTACTGTTTGCTCAGGCGCCAGGTAATCTGGAAGCCCGGGTTTATGACCTTGATGCGGTCCTCCGACATCTTCATTACCGGCTGTCCGTCCAGCTGTACGAGTTTATATACGTTTCCGAAGCAAGGGGCTGCCTTGCTGGTGGCGATGGCGTCTCCCACTCCGTAGGAATCTATGCAGGCGCCCTGCCGCTCCAGGTCCGAGATGAGATACTCATCCAGAGAATTGGTGGCGAATATCTTGCAGTTCTTCAGTCCGTGCTCGTCGAGTATGCGCCTCACCTCGGCGGAGAGGTAGGCGAGGTCGCCGCTGTCCAGGCGGACTCCGTAGCCCTGGGCGTAACTGTCGTCTATGCCGTTTTCGCGGAAACTGCGTATGGCGTTGAGTATGCCGCAGCGCAGGGTGTCATAGGTGTCGATGAGGAGTATGAGACCTTCGCCCCTGTGGCTTTTGATATATGTGTCGAAAGCTTGGTGCTCGCCTTCCACCGTGCAGCCGAAGGAGGTCACGTAGCTGTGGGCCATCGTGCCCGTGCTGCCGCAGCCGAACCAGGCCCCCGTGAGTACGTTGGAACTGCTTGCGCAGCCGGCGATTATTGCGGCCTTGGCTCCGTATATGGCCGCCCAGGGACCGTGAGCCCTGCGGGAGCCGAATTCACTGACCGGCCTGGACGTGGCCCTGCAGACGCGTGAGGCCTTGGTAGCCACCGCCATCTGGTGGTTCATTATGCAGAGCATAGGGGTTTCCAGCACCTGCGCCTCGATCAGCGGGGCCTCCACTATGACCACCGGTTCGTTAGGGAAGGCAATCTCTCCCTCGCGCATGGCATAGACCCTGCCGCTGAACTTCATTCCGGCAAGGTATTTCCTGAACTCGGCGTACTCCTCTCCGGGCAGGAACTGCTCGAAGAAAGACTCGTCACGGCCTCCCAGGCTCTCCACCATCCTGATAACCTCTTCGGTGCCGCTGACCACCGCCCAGTTGTTGTTTTCCGGGGCTTTCCTGTAGAAGAGATTGAAAACTGCCATTTTGCCGGCCATCCCGTTCTCATAGAAAGACTTTCCCATCGTGTACTGGTACTTGTCCGAGCAATATGCAATGTCTTTAAGCATAGTTATCAATTTAGACGGGCAAATTTAGTATTTTTGCTGAAATTTGCTCCCTATTATTCCTATATAGATATATGGAACCACTGATAAGGCTATTCAGCGCCTGGTCCGGCAAGGCTCCGGACAAGATAGAGGCCCTGCCCCCGACAGGCAGTAACCGCCGTTACTACAGGATATTCTACACTTCGCAGCAGACTCCGGACCGTCCCGCCTGCGGACAGACTTCCTGCATAGGCGTAGTCGGCACCAACCGTTCGGAGAACCTCTGCTTCACCGGTATGGCAAGGCACTTCGCCTCCCAGGGCATCAATGTCCCCGAGGTCTATGCGGTCAGCGAAGACGGGATGTGCTACATACAGGAGGACCTGGGCACCCTTACCCTCTTCGAGGCCGTGGCTCCGGGACGCAACTCCGGCAATTACAGCGATGAGGAGAAGGCCCTGCTGCTCAAGACCATACGCCTTCTGCCCAAGATACAGTACAAGGGTGCAGAGGGACTGGACTTCAATCTCTGTTTCCAGGAAAAGGAACTCAGCCACCGCCAGATACTCTTCGATCTTAATTACTTCAAGTACTGCTTCCTGAAGGCCGTCCACAATGATTTCCATGAAGCCAGTCTCCAGGACGACTTCGATCTGCTGGCCGCCGACCTGCTCAAGGACAGGGCCGAGACCTTCCTCTACCGCGATTTCCAGGCCCGCAATGTCATACTGAAGGACGGCGAGCCGTATTTCATCGATTTCCAGGGCGGTATGCGCGGTCCGGTATATTACGACCTCGCCGCTTTCGTCTGGCAGGCGAAGGCCGCCTATCCGGACAGTTTCCGCAAGCAGCTGGTAGAGGCATATATGGAGGAGCTTCGGAAATATTGCGACATCGACGAAACTTTCTTCCGCGACAGGCTGCGCCTCTTCGTACTTTTCCGCACCATACAGGTGCTCGGCGCCTACGGTTTCCGCGGCTATTTCGAGGGCAAGGTATATTTCACCGAAAGCGTTCCTTACGCGATGGCGAACCTGCGCGCACTCTTTGCTGACGCGGCGTCCGCCGGCCTGCAGGCCAGATATCCATATCTCTGCTCCCTGCTCCGCATGCTCTGCGGCAGGCCGGAATATATGCCTACGGACAACAGCGACCGCCGCCTGACGGTTAAGGTCTGCAGCTTCTCGTATCGCAAGGGCATACCCGAGGACCGCAGCGGCAACGGAGGCGGCTACGTTTTCGACTGCAGGGCTATGGACAACCCGGGCCGCTACGAAGAGTACAAGAAACTGACGGGCCTGGACGCCCCGGTCATCGAATTCCTCGAAAAGAGGGGAGAGGTGCAGAAGTTCCTCGCTTCGGCAGAACCGCTGGCTGACAGCCACGTGGAACGCTTTGTCAGCAGGGGCTTCACCAATATGAGCATCAGTTTCGGCTGCACCGGGGGCCAGCACCGCTCGGTATATTGCGCCCAGAAGATGGCCGAGCACCTGAAGGAGCGCTTCGGCGAGACCATACGCGTGCGCCTCATACACAGGGAAAGGGGCATAGACAGATATCTGTAGGACTATGAAGGCAATGATTTTCGCGGCCGGTCTGGGTACCCGGCTCAAACCCCTCACGGACACTGTGCCCAAGGCCCTGGTCCCGGTGGCCGGCAAGCCCCTGCTCCAGCACGTGATGGACAGGCTGGGCGCCGCGGGCATCGATGACACCACGGTCAACGTACATCATTTTGCCGAACAGATAATCGATTATCTGTCAGTTCGCTATACTCTTTCCGACAGGCCTGGCCCGGGTGTGCATGTTTCCGATGAAAGGGATATGCTGAGGGAAACGGGAGGTGGTATCGCCCACGCGCGGCCTTTCCTCGACGGGAACGAGCCCTTTCTCGTGCACAATGTGGACATCCTCTCAAATCTCGATATCAGGGCTCTGTTTGCGGCCCATCGCAGCGACTCGCTGGCCACGCTCGTCGTCAGCGAAAGGGAATCGTCGCGCTACCTGCTTTTCGACGGGGATATGAGACTGGTCGGCTGGACCAATGTCAAAACAGGAGAGGTCAGGACCCCTTTCGGAAATCTTGACCTCCAATCCTGCAGGAAACTTGCGTTCTCGGGCATACATCTGATGTCTCCGTCCGTCTTCCCTCTGATGGAGGGCAGGGGAGAACGCTTCCCTATTATCGATTTCTATCTGTCCGTAGCCGCAACGCAGCGCGTGGCCGGCTACATCCCTTCTTCGCTGGAACTACTTGACGTCGGCAAGCTCGGCTCTCTGCCGGAAGCCGAGGCCCTGGTGTCACGGCTGAATATATAGATGCAGAATGCGGCTACCAGCAGGCAGCCCAGCAGACTGGCTATGTAGGAGACGCTCCATCCGCCCATCATCTCATTGAAGGTCTCGTAGTCCTTCAGTGAAGGTATCCTGCTGATTGTCAGCGAGAACGTGTTGTTTACGCAGTGCATCAGCATAGTGAGCTTGAGGGAACCGGTGCGGTAATATACCCAGCCCAACAGCAGACCTATAATGAAAGCCGGTATTGCCTGCCAGAGATTGAAGTGAATGAGCGCGAAGAAGGCGGAGGACAGGACTATGGCCACCCACGGCCTGCCGACTCCCAGCAGGGAGCGCATTATGATGCCTCTGCAGAGCCATTCCTCGAAGATAGGGGCCATTATGCTGACACAGAGCAGGTTGACCAGCAATGGTCCGTGGAGCATCATCTCCATTGCCGCTCTGGTCTTCTCGTCCATCGGCGGAAGCACCAGGGAAAGCGGGTCCAGCAGGAATGCCATCGAAAGGGTGAGCATACTCACGCACAGTGCGCACAGAATCCCGCCCATCTTGCCGAAGCCGTTTCCGTCAAGGGGCTTCCGGGGCAGGTCGAAGAGCTGGTTGCGGCGGCTGCGCGAGGCTGCGAACATCATTGCCGGGATGAACATCAGCGGATAGATTATCAGCTGGCCGTATTCCATAAGGAAGTTCTGCGGCAGCACACCCTTCATTGAAGCGAACACGAAGCCCACTCCTAACATGTTGGCTATCAATACTCCCAGTAGGAACATAAGCACGAAGCCCAAGAGACCCTTGAGCTTCGGTGAATAGTAGTCGAAGGAGGACATAAGATTGAAGTCCCCGCGTCTTGCGCGTCCTGCCATAGCTATTTCTCGTAGAGAGGAGAAGGATATATGCCCTTGTCAGCGAATTCCTTGAACTTGGCCACCACGCCCGGACGGTCTTCCTTGAAGGTCACTCCGAACCAGCGGGAAGGGGTAGAGAGCACGTCGCAGCTGCCCTTGCCCTCTTTGATCATGCAATCGACTGCGTACGGGATGTAATATTCCTTCTTGAGCTCGTTGATGTTCTCCTCGAGGAAGCTTTCGAATATGGCCTCGCTCTTGGAGAAGTAGTCAGGGGTGAAGCCCCACATATTCATCGAGCAGAGGGCCTTGCCGTCGAGTTCCACGCGTTCTCCGTTGCCTGAGTTGTCTCCGCGTATCACACCGTCGGCCTCGGCCATTATGTTGTGGTGCTCTACGACGTCGGTCAGATGCTGCCCTGCATCGTAAGCGCATATTCCGCGGGACACTCCGCCCGACTCGGAAAGGGTGTTGTCCAGTTCGAAGCCGACAATGCTGTAAACGCCCTCGCTGTTCTCGTGTGCCCTGAGCCAGTCGCCCAGGATGCGGAAGGACTCCTTGCCGTAGTAGTCGTCACCGTTGATTACTGCAAAAGGCTCTTTGATCACGTCCTTGGCCATCAGCACTGCGTGAGCCGTACCCCATGGTTTCTGCCTTTCCGGGTTGAGGGTGAACCTTGCCGGAATCTTGTCGAGTTCCTGTACCACGAACTGGAACTCGAGAGGGCTGCCGTCTGTGCAGCGCACCTTGCTGTATTTCTCCTTTACCACCTGCTCGAACTGCTCGCGGAAATATTCGCGCACAATATAGACCACCTTGCCGAAGCCGGCTTCCACCGCATCGTGAATGGAGTAGTCGATTATCGTTTCACCGTTAGGACCGAGTCCGTCCATCTGTTTGAGTCCGCCGTAACGGCTTCCCATTCCGGCAGCTAGTACAAGAAGTGTTGGTTTCATAAGAATTTATGCAGTTATGTTTGACTTATCTGTTTTCAACTGTGCAAAAATAGTTAATTTTGCAGACAATGCTTGAAGAAAAGAAGAAAAGGGACCCGTTCCGCAATTTTGTCATTGGAGTGATAGCCGTTACGGCTGTCCTCCTGCTCGTCTTGCCAGGCAGCAGTCTCATACAGGCGGGACGCGCCTTCATGGAGACTCGCCGTGACAAGGCGCTCATACGCGAGTGCCGTCAGCGCACGGAAGAAATAGAGCGCCAGATCCGGCAGCTGAAGTCAGATCCCGACACCCTTGAGAAGTTCGCGCGGGAGCAGTTCCTCTTTGCGGCTCCCGGTGACGACGTCTATGTCATAGGTGAGTGAGAATGTTTTTCTGAGAGCCCTCCCGGAACTATTTCCCAAAATATTCGCCGATTACCCCCACAGCGGCCGCCACGTCATGTACACGCAGTATGTCGGCACCCTCTTCCAGGGCAAGGCGGTGAGCCTCGCAGGTGGCGGGCAGAGCCTCTTCAGGCGTGATTCCCAGCGGTTTGTACAGCATGCTCTTGCGGGAAATCCCCACCAGGATCTCCCTCGGACGTCCTCCGTACGAGCCTTTCAGACTGCTCATCCCGCGCAGTAGTTCCCAGTTCTCCTCCACACTCTTGTTGAATCCGAAGCCCGGGTCCAGCACCCAGTCGCGCAACCCTGCCGCTTCGGCCTTGAGGGCGAAATCCTCGAAATAGCGTTTCACGCAGGCCGTCACACCTCCCGGGTAATCCAGCTTGTCAGTGGTCTCTCCGTGACTGTGCATGGCGATATAGCCCAGTCCTGCCCCGGCCACTGCCTCCAGCATTTGCGGATCCCGTGCGCCTGCGCTTATATCATTGATAATCAGATTCTCCGCCTTGATGACGGCGGCTGCCTTCAGGGCGACCTCAGACCAATAGGTATCTATGGATATGCATATATCCGGAAAGCGTTCCGCAATCAGGGGCAGCACGCTTTCGAGGCGGCGCCACTCTTCCTTTGCGCCGACTGCCGCCGCGCCCGGTCTAGTCGAACAGGCGCCGATATCTATGATGTCGGCGCCTTCTTCGAGCATACGCGCCACGTCCGCTTCGACCTGCTTCAGCATAGGCCTGCCTTTTGCGTCCAGATGGCGGCTGGCTGCGTAATATGAATTGTCGGTGAGGTTGATTATCCCCATCACCCTGATGCGTCTCTGCTTTCCCATATCTTCAGAATAATGCTGCAAAAATACACTCTTTTAGCAATTATCTGATGTCTCGTCAAGTAATCTCCGGCCGATTACAGGGAATCGTTCTGAGATTTGGTGCGTGTATTTTTTGAAGATTGCTATATTTGCGATTCGGACCTGAAAAACTTAAGCAAAAAGGTGAAACGTACGGCAAAAATGTTCATAGTTCTCGAAGGCCTTGACGGGGCGGGTAAATCAACCCAGGTAAAGAAGCTGAAATCCTATCTGGAGACGCTTGGTGCGCCGCTCAGCTACATACATTTTCCGCGTTACGACGCTCCTGTGTACGGGAATCTGATATCCCGCTTCCTCAGGGGCGATTTCGGCGACATAGCCGCTGTCCACCCGCAGCTGGTCGCGCTGCTCTTCGCAGAAGACCGTCACGGCGCAGCCCCTTCTATGCGCGCTGCCCTTGAAGCCGGCGGCACGGTGCTGCTGGACCGCTATGTATATTCGAACATTGCCTACCAATGCGCCAAACTGCCGTCCGCAGAGGAGGCGGAGTCGCTGCGCAACTGGATTTTCGACACCGAGTACGGCGACTTCGGACTGCCGAAACCGGATTTGAACATATTCCTGGACGTGCCTGTCAGCTTCGTGGAGGAGAGCCTTGCCGCCAACCGTTGCGGCGACGACAGAGGCTATCTTTGCGGCGGGCAGGATATACACGAGGCGGACATCGCCTTCCAGAAGCGCGTGCGCGACATTTATCGCCGCCAATGCGAACTCGACCCTTCGTTCATACGGGTGGACTGCTCCGATCCGCAAGGCCGTATGCTGCCGCCTGACGAGATCTTCGCAAAGGTAAAAGCGCTTGTGGACGCGCTGCAGAACTGATATTTCCGGAACATTCCTTCGAAATGAACATCCATTACCAGCGATTCAGACGTTTTTTTGCCGTTTTGACAGGCATTGTGTTCGTTTTCAGCGGCACTTTCAAGCTGATGGACCCGGTCGGCACTTCCCTGATTGTCGGGGAGTACTTGAGTTTCTTTCATTTGAGTTTTCTCAAGTGGGCGGCGATGCCTATGGCGATAGTCCTGGCCCTGTCCGAGACTTTCCTGGGGATATCTCTGATGAGCGGGGTGCTGAGAAAGTTCGTCGCGATTGCCACTTTTTCGCTCTGCGGGTTTTTTACCGTCGTTACGGCTCTGCTGGCCATATACAATCCGCCTATGGACTGCGGCTGTTTCGGCGAGGTGATTTCGCTTACCCACCTGCAGTCCCTGATGAAGAACCTTGTGCTGCTTGCGTTCTGCTGCATCGCCTTCATACCGTTCCGGGATTATGGCAGCCCGAAGGGTGTCTCCAAGTGGATCTCATTCTCCCTGGGCCTGCTGCTTTCAGTGGCCCTGCTGACATATTCCCTGCTGGCCCTGCCTTTCAGGGACTATACTTCCCTCCGTCCTGGGACACGCCTGACAGCCTCGCTTGAGGATTCCGGCCAGGCTGAAATCCAGGCAGTCTTCATTTATGGCAAGGATGGGGTCGAGAAAGAGTTCACCCTCGAAGATGAACTGCCGGATTCCACCTGGACCTTCCTGCGCAGCGAGACTTCGGCCCCTCGGGTGGAGAGCGTTCCTCTCAGTATAAGGGTGCCTTCTGCCGAAGCGGCTGTCTATGCGGACAGTCTGCTTGCCTCGGGCAATGTGCTCATTATCTCGACCTGGAAGGGGCAGGAAGAACTGAAACCGGCCGCCAGGACCTTGCTGGAGGACTTTTCTGCAGCCGGAGGAACCAGTCTCCATCTCTGTCTCACCCGAGCTGCCGACGAATTCAGCTATATGTGCGACCGCAGGTCAATCCTGGCCCTCAACCGTTCCAACGGCGGGGCGACTCTCATCCAGGACGGAGTGGTCATACGCAAGTGGTCCTCCAGCTTCCTCCCGTCGGCGGACGAACTCCTTGCCCTTGCGGACAACGAAGCCCTGGGGAACCTCTCCGATGTGGAGTCCCGTTCCAATCTGCTTCAGCAGTCTTATTTCTACCTGCTGTTCATTCTGTTACTCTTCCTCTAGCGCTTCAAGAAAGAATCGAGAATTTCGGCAATGTCCTGCCATACAAGGGCTTTGCCCTTTTCGTTGTGGATTTCGTGACGCATTCCCGGATAGAGCTTCGATTTGACATCGGCATATCCGACTTTGCGCATGAAATCTACGGCGGCGTTGAACTTCTCCCTCGTCGTTATGCAAGGATCCTCTTCGCCCGCTATGAAATATACGGGCAGTTGCGGATTCGCCACTTTCCATCCTTTCCGTGAATAGGTCTGCTGCACGAGCGAGAAAAGATTGCCGAATCCGTTAGCCGTGAAGCGGAAATTGCAGAGCGGGTCGGCGTCGTATGCCCTTACGACCTCATCGTCTGAGCATATCCACGAATTCGCCGAGCTGGCATCCGGGAAGGCCTTGTTGTAGCTGCCGAAAGCGATTTTCTGTATGAGGGCCGGGCGGCAGCGCTCACCTCCGAATAGGGCGCATATCCCTGCCAGGACTTTGCCTGCACCGGCAGCCGGGTTGTCCGACGGGCTTCCGCAAACTATGAGGCCGGAAATCAGGGAGTCATAGCTTTTGGTGTAGGTCCTGACTATCAACGAGCCCATGCTGTGTCCGAAGAGGAATAGCTCCAGCCCCGGGAACTCCTTTTTCGCCCACATCGTCACCAGCCGCACATCCTCGACGGCGGCTCTGTAGCCACCCTTGTAGAAGTAGCCGAGGTCGTCCCTGTCCTTTATGCTCTCTCCGTGTCCCCTGTGGTCGTGAATCACACAGGCGAAGCCTTTTGAGGCAAGGAAGTCCATAAGAGGGTAGTACCTCTCCTTGTGTTCGCACATTCCGTGCACGAGCTGCACTGCCGCAATCGGCTTTTCCGGAGCTATGCAGGCCGCGGCAATACACAAACCGTCACTCTGGGATTCCAGAGTGAATTTCCTGAGTTCGTGGTTCATATCGCTGTGTCTTGTGCCTACTCGGCGGAGAACTGGTCCTTGCCCACTGAGCAGAGAGGGCATACGAAATCCTCGGGAACGTCCTCCCATGCGGTTCCGGGAGCAATTCCACCTTCAGGGTATCCGACCTCAGGGTCGTATTCCCAACCACATACGTCGCAAATATACTTTGTCATAGTCTTGAGATTTATTGGTTCCCCCAAATATAGATATTTTCCACTATCTTTGCACCCAATAACACTAAACCAATAAATCTATGCTTTTCCATGTTTATGGAGATATGGCAGTCTATCAGTGGCTTGCCATGCTCGGGGTCCTTCTGGGCCTGATTCTTCTCAACGAGTTTGCCCGCAGGACAAAATTCGGAGGTTGCGTAACCTTCTTTGCGGTGCCTCTTGCACTTACCGTCTATTTCGTAGCCATACAGATCGGCGCTTCGATGGGAGCCGAGTGGGCTCTGAACAATCAGACCTATCTGTATATGAACGGCTGGTTCCATTATGCCAAGCTCTATGCTGCGCTGACCGGCTGCATCGGCTTCATGATGATCAAATACGGCTGGGGCATAGGCAAGCAGCACTGGTTCAAGCCATTCCCGTTCGTTATCGTGGCCATCAACATACTCATTGCAGTGGCTTCCGATTTCGAGACCGCAATCAAGGGCTGGAACTGCTGGCACCTCTCTCCTGAACAGGTATGGCTTTACGGCGGCTGGCACAACGTGATGAACGGCGTCGCAGGTCTGCTCAACATATTCTGCATGACGGCCTGGTGGAGCGTCTATTCCTCAAAGGACAAGACCGATATGCTCTGGCCGGATATGACCTGGGTTTACATCGTGGTCTATGACGTGTGGAACTTCGCCTACACCTACAACTGCCTCCCTACCCACTCCTGGTTCTGCGGCATCGCCCTGCTCCTTGCCCCTACCATTGCGGCAATCCTCTGGAACAGGGGCGGCTGGATTCAGAACCGTGCCCACACCCTCGCATTGTGGTGTATGTTCGCACAGGTCTATCCGCTCTTCCAGTGCACCGCCCTGGACGGCACTTCCAGCAAGTGGGCAACCCTGCCTGTGCTCTATGCTGACGGCACTCTGAACGGAATAGTAGAAGGCGGCTCGGCAAATGCCAACCCTACCGCCATGATAGTGGTAAGCGCCCTTGCCCTTGTGGTCAACGTCATCGCCCTCGCCTACATCATATACATTTCGAAGAAGCGTCACATCAATCCTTACAAGGAGGATGTCTTTGTTAACCAGAAGTACTACAAGGACGCCGCTGCTCGTATCGCATAATGTGCTTGCAATATAAAGAGAGTCCGACTGGCAATTGCCGGCCGGACTCTTTTTTTTATTTGTCCCGGAATCTTAGCGGACGCTTGCCTTAGGCGTCCTTGCCTTCAGCAGGGCGTAGATGAACCAGGCAGCGGTGAGAGCCAGCGACATCGGCAGGCCCACCGTCAGAAGCTCGCGAAGGAACACCATACTGCCCCCTTCCTGGGCCAGGGCCGTGAAGAATGGGAAGCTGAGCATAAGTTCCCCGTTGATCACGTGATCGACAATGAGCATCAGGGTGCCGCCCCAGAGCATCTTCTCCAGGGCCGGGATCTGACATTTGAGAATCGAGTTTTCGCTGCCGTCTATGGCAGCCGCCTTGCGATAGGCAGTTGTTGCGATGGCCTGTGCCATCGGTACGAGAAAACAACACATATTATTTTTCTTTTACTTCTATTTCCTTTATTTCCACCTCATTGCCCCGCAGCAGCCAGGTTTCGCCGCTGCCGCATGCCGGGCAGACCTTCCCGTGTGGGACTGTGGGATATTCGCTCTTGCAGTGGTCGCACCAGCTGACGGCGGGAACGGGGCGTATCTCAAGTTCGCAGTCTTCCAGCAACTCCTCTTTCTTTACAGCCCATTTCCAGCAGTCCTGCAGGTAGTCAGGAACGACGGTGGAGACTTCCCCTATGTTCATCACTACCTTCGAGACTTTGTCTGCGCCGTTTGCCAGGGCGGCTTCCTTGACGTCCCTGATGATGTAGAACACTATTCCCAGCTCGTGCATCAGTCCTTCTTTTTGACGAGTATGCGTCCGGCCCTCTTAATCGCGTAAGGCAGAATGGCGCTGAACTTGTCTTCCGAGGTAACCATAGTGCTGCACTCAGGATGTACCCTGTGGAGGTGTATGGCGTCGAAGGCGCACTTTGTGGTGCAGAGTCCGCAGCCTATGCACTTGTTCGGGTCCACTATGGATGCGCCGCAGGAGAGACAGCGGGCGGTCTCCTTGCGCACCTGCTCCTCGCTGAGGCAGAGGTGGTAGTCACTGAAAGGATTGTCCAGCTGAGTGCGGCCCTCGACCTGACGGGAAGAGTTATCGTAGGACTCGACGGCTATCTCGGCCTTGTTCAGTTCGATGAAGTCGCGTCTGTTGCGTCCTATGGTCATGTGTCCGTGCTGCACATAGCGGTGCAGGGACTCTGCCGCCTCCTTGCCGGCCGCGATGGCGTCGATGGCGAACTTAGGACCGGTAAAGCAGTCGCCGCCCACGAATATATCCTCCTCGGCAGTCTGGTAGGTGAGTTTGTCGGCGAGAGGATAGACGCCCCTGAAGAACTCGACCTTGCTGCCTTTGAACAGTTCGCCCGCCTGGACGGTCTGTCCTATCGCGAAGATTACGAGATCTGCATCGAGGCTGAGCAGCTGCTCTTCGTCGAAGCTTGGCGCAAAACGGTGGTCCTTGTCGAAGACGGAGAGGCATTTCTTGAAGACTATGCCGCTGACACGGTCCTCGCCGAGCACTTTCGCAGGGCCCCAGCCCGGGAGTATCTCGACTCCGTCCTCGCGTGCCTCGGCGCGCTCCTGAGGGGATGCAGGCATTATATCCTCACTTTCAAGCGAAAGCATCTTCACCGATTCGGCTCCGCTACGCATAGCCACTCTTGCCGCGTCTATGGCCACGTTGCCGCCGCCGACCACGACCACCTTGCCCTCCAGCCTGAGCTGTCCGCAGTTGGCCTTGTGGAGGAATTCGATGGCGGTGGTGGTGCCTTCGAGCCTGTCGCCCTCTATGCCGGGCAGACGTCCGCCCTGACAGCCTATGGCCACGTAGAAGCCCTTGTAGCCCTCGGCACGCAGTTCATCGAGGCTTATATCCTTGCCGACCTCGACTCCGGTGCGTATTTCGACACCGATTTCGCGCATTATGTCGATTTCGGCTTCGATGACTTTCTTTTCGAGTTTATATGAAGGTATGCCGTAGCGCAGCATTCCTCCCGGCTCTTCGTTCTTCTCGAAGACTGTAGGGTAGTAGCCCATGCAGGCGAGGTAATATGCGCAGCTCAGGCCGGCCGGACCGCCGCCTATGATGGCTATCTTCTCTTTCCAGCGGCCCCTGTTCGATGCGACGACTATCTCCGGCACGAAGCGGGTCTCGGCGTTGAGGTCCTGTTCGGCTATGAATTTCTTCACGGCGTCAATGGCTACCGGCTGGTCTATGGTGCCCCTGGTGCAGGCGTCCTCGCAGCGGCGGTTGCAGATGCGGCCACAGACTGCAGGGAACGGATTCTCCCGCTTGATGAGTTCGAGGGCCTCCTTGTACTTGCCCTCCGCGGCCTTCTTGAGATAACCCTGGACTGCTATGTGGGCCGGACAGGCGGTCTTGCAAGGGGCGGTGCCGCTCGGATAGCAGTTGATGCGGTTCTTGTCCCTGTAGTCCTCCTCCCATTTGTGCTTGCCCCACTTGCTGCTGTCCGGCAGTTCCTGGCGCGGGTATTCGATCTCACCGTGCGTGGTGCAGAGTTTCTGTCCCAGTTTCACGGCTCCGGCAGGACAGTATTCGACGCAGCGTCCGCAGGCCACGCAGTTCTTCTTCTCGACTTCGGCAACGTAGGCGCTGCGCGACATATTCGGGGTGTTGAAGAGCTGCGAAGTGCGCAATGCATTGCATATCTTTACGTTACAATTGCATATTGCGAATATCTTGCCTTCGCCGTCTATATTCGTGATCTGATGTACGTAACCGTTGTCTTCGGCGCGCTTGAGGATTTCCATCGCCTCGTCGTAGCTGATGTCGCGGCCACGCCCCGTCTCGCGGCAGTAGTCGGCCATATCGCCTACGGCTATGCACCAGTCCCTGTAGTCGTCGGCGCAGCCTTCGTCCAGTTTCTTGCGGCCGTAGCGGCAGGAGCAGATAGAGGCGCCTATGTGTCCTTCGTAGCGTTTGAGCCAATAGGATATATGTTCAATGTCTATGGACTGGTTCTCCAGGGATATGGCCTTTTCGACAGGGATGACGTGCATACCGATTCCCGCTCCTCCCGGAGGCACCATAGGCGTCACTTTTTCCAGAGGCAGGAAGGTCATGCGCTCGAAGAACATCGCCAGTTCGGGATGGCGGTCCATCAGCTCGGTGTTCATATTCGTGTATTCGGCCGAACCCGGCACGAAGAGCGGCACCCAGTACTCGCGTTTCTCGCGGGTGTATTCGCTGCCCGGTACAGGTCCGTCCTTGGTGTAACGGTCGCCGTAGTCGTACTCCAGCATTCCCAGGTAGGAAAGCTTGTCGAGCAGGAGGTCGAATTCCTCGTCCGTCTCTGTGTAGTGTTTCTTCCTGTTCCACTCCACGAGCAGAGGATAAGGTCTGTGCTCACGTACCTTCAGGGCTTTCGATGACACGACGTCCAGCAGCAGGTTCAGGGCTGCCTCCTTGGTCTTTGCATCCATTTCATCTTCGAAGATGCAGGCCAGACCCCAGTATTCAGGATCGTCCGTGGTCACGCCTTTGAGTTTTCCGTGCACTCTGTCCGTTACCTTGCGAGCGAACTTGAGCAGTTTCGGGTCGGGATTCTTGTCACCCTTGTGCGCAGGGATGAACTTCTTTGAAATCTCAGGCATAGATGGTTATTGTTATTTAGTGTACTGATAGTGTCTCACTTCTTCGAACAGCCATTCCGCAAGCTCGTCGATGCCCTCTCCCGTCTTGGCGCTTATCGGGAATATGCGTGCTTTCGGGTTGCGCATACGCACATATTCGCCGCACTTCTCCAGGTCGAAGTCGAAGTACGGCATCACATCGGTCTTGTTGATTATCACCACGTCGCAGACGCTGAACATCAGAGGATATTTCAGCGGCTTGTCGTGGCCCTCGGGTACGGAAAGTATCATCGCGTTGAGGCAGGAGCCGGTGTCGAACTCGGCCGGACAGACGAGGTTGCCGACGTTTTCGAGTATTGCGAGCTCGGCTTCGGCCAGGTTGAGGTTCTCCAGACCCTGACGCGTCATTGCAGCGTCGAGATGGCACATTCCGCCTGTGTGCAGCTGTATGGTCTCAATGCCCGTCGCCTCGCGGATCTTCACCGCATCCACGTCGCTGTCGATGTCGGCTTCCATTACGGCTATGCGCAGCCTCTGCTTCAGACGTGATATGAGCTGTATCAATGTGCTGGTCTTTCCGCTGCCCGGCGAGGACATCAGGTTCAGCAGGAAAACCCCCTTCTCCTTCAGTTCGGCCCTGAGCAGGTCGGCGTCCCTGTCGTTGTCTTCAAAGACGCTTTTTTTGATCTCGATCACTTTTATGTGGTCCATCGGTTTTATGTTTAGTGTCAATTCAACAAATATGGCGATATTTCAGGATATATGCAAGGCAGGTGCTCGCGTCTGGCGGGAGAGTTTCGATATTTCAAGATAACTGATTACATTTGCGCTCTGACCAAAACCAAGTAATCTGCAAAAAAATCACCAAGTTGCCAGTGAAAGCGGGAAAACCATTCTTCTTGTCCTTACTCAGTCTGATTGTCGTCCCGGCTGTGATGGGGGCTGTGCCGTCCGGCCCTCCGGATTCGTTATATATCTCATATTGCAGCCGTCAAGTCCTGGATTCGGTATATCGGGACTGCGCCCGTGTGGCCGGACAGGAGAAAACGCCTTGTCTTCAGGCGATGACCGACTATCTTATGGCTGAATGGGCCTATGAGAACAGTCTCCGCGGCCTTTCGGAGTTTTATGTCCACAAGGCGATGGCTTCCGCGTCCGGGGATGATGTCCTTATGGCTGACTGCCTGAGCCGGGCTTGCATACTGGAACAGCGAAAAGGCAATCTGGCAGCCGCCATCGGCTATGCGGAAAAATGCCTCGAAATAGACCGTCAGGCGGGCATACCGGATAATATCAGTTCCTCCCTGAACAACATAGCCGGCCTGTATCTCACCTTCGGTCAACCCGATGTCGCCCGCAAGTATATTGACGAAGCCCTCATCGTGGAAAGACCGTTGGGCAGGGACGACAAAATGGCAATACGCCTGGGAATGGCTTCAGAGATATACCTGAAACTCTCTATGGCGGAGGGATCCCTGAATTTTGCCTCCGAGGCCTGTCGTCTGGACAGCCTTGCGGGAAGAGAGGCAAAGTACGCCATCAGGCTCTGCCAGAAGGCTTCCGCACTTTCCGAACTCTCCCGCGACAGTGAGGCGGAGAGGGATCTGAACTCAGCCATCCCACTGCTGCGCCGTTTCAACAATGTCAATTCCCTGTCCATCGCCTATGCACAGCTGGGAGAGATATGTCTTCGTGCCGGCAGGGTGAGGGAGGCGGACGAAGCCTTCAGGGAGTGTGTATCCCTTGCCTCCGGCTACGGTAACGAGTATGTCGAAGGCCGGGGCCGCAAGGGTCTGTGGCAGCTGAACCGCGACAGGGCGCCGTCAGTGGCGCTTGCCCATCTGGAAAGGTACAATGAAATCCAGTCACGAATCGCTTCGGAGAAGACGGCAAGCGAATTGACCCGTTTCAATGTCCGCTACGAGACACTGAAAAAGGAGCAGATTATCGCTATTCAGCACCAGAAACTCAAATGGAGCGGCATTTGTCTGGGGCTTATGTTCGTGCTGCTCGCTTCCTTCGGCTTCGCGCTGCTATTTTACAGGCGTACCTCGAAACTGTCCGAGGAAAAGAATGCCATCCTGGTAAAGAAGGCCCTTGAGACGGACCGCCTCCTGATGCTTTCCCGTCAAAATATGGAGAAGGAACTCAAGGAGGAGATCGAATCGCTGGAATCTGAACTGCCGCCTGTCAAGCTTACTTCGAGGGAACTGCAGATTGCGCGCCTCAGTTGCGACGGCCTCCTGAGCAAGGAGATAGCAGACCGTCTGGGAATATCGCAGCGCACGGTCGAAACCCATAAGAATAACCTCTACCATAAGCTCGGCATCAACAATATGGCGGAGCTTGTTTCGTATATGCACAAGGCAGGTTTGTCTAAGTAAATATACTTAGTTAGCCCATTTGACCCGCCTGGCTGGCTTCTTTTGTCCGATTTCCTTGGTATTTTAGTTTTTTATTAAGGAACAGACCGGATGAAGAAACATATTCCCATTATTCTGGCGGCTGCTTTCCTGGCCGCATCCTGTCACAAGGACACGGAACACGTCGATGTGCTCAGGAGCCAGGTTGACAGTGCCGTGTATTCGGCTGGCGATACGGATTCGCTTTCAGCCCTCTTCGCCGCTTACGGCAGGGAGGGCAACAGCTACGGGGAGATGGCCGCCGCCCTCGAACTGGGCAAGCGGCTGAGGAACGAAAGCCGTTTCTACGATGCCATCGATGTCCACAAGAAGGGCCTTGCCGCTGCGGAGAAACTCAGGGATACCTTACAGATAGTCCAGGCACTCAACAATATAGGCACCAATTACCGCCGTCTCGGCATACTCGACGAGGCCTCGTCCTGGCACTACAGTGCGCTGAGTTATTGCGACCAGTATTCCGGCAGCCGCAATCCGGAAGACAGGACTGCCCTCAAGAACAGGGTGGTCAGTCTTAACGGCATAGGCAATGTGCAGTTGACGATGGGCAACGATGTGGAGGCGGAAAAGGCCTTCCGCCAGGCCCTGAGTGGAGAGGCCTCTCTGGGCAGCGCATTGGGACAGGCCATCAATTATGCAAATCTGGGTTCCATCCTGGAGTCCAGGGATATGAAGGATTCGGCCCGTTTCTATTATGAAAAGTCCCTGGAATTCAATACTCTGGCCAAGTCTGATTTGGGCATCTCCCTCTGTCACGCGCATTTCGGCCGCCTGGCTGAGAAGGAGGGGGACTATGCGAACGCCATCGAAGAGTACCGCAAGGCATACGAGATTATGGAGGGCAGTTCCGATGTATGGCACTGGCTCGAGTCCGCCGTTTCCCTTGTCCGGGCATATATCAATGCCGGAGATCTGGACAGGGCGTCCTTCTATCTGGGCAAGGCGACGAAGGAGGCTGAAAGAATATCCTCTATGGAATATCTGGCCGAAGTGAACCGTCTGGACTATCTCATACAGAAGCAGAGAGGCAATTCCGCCCTGGCTCTGAAGAGCTATGTGAGGAGCCGTGAGTATGCCGACAACGTGACCAGCGAGAAGAACCTGAACCATATTCAGAATGTACGGGTGGGCTATGAGCGGGAGCGTAAACAGAACGAAATCGAGATGCTTAACCGCAGCTGGGAGGCGGAGAGACGCAGCAGGAACGCCCTGCTCACAATGTCCCTGATAGCCCTGCTGCTGACCGTCGCCACCATTGCGGTACTCATATACCTGATTACGCTCAGGAACCGCAACCAGAAGATGCTCAAGGAGATGGAAACGATGAAGAGCAACTTCTTCACCAATATCACCCACGAGTTCCGCACTCCGCTTACGGTCATTCATTCGGCTGCCGGGCACATAATGAAGGAGACGCCCGTTGACAGTCCTCTCCACCGGGACGCCGAGGACATAATGCGACACGGAAAGAGTCTTCTCAGTCTCATAAACCAGATACTCGACATCGCGAAGCTCAGTTCCGGGAGCAGATGCCGTCCCGAATATTGCAGGGGTGACATTGTCGGCTATGTAACTATGATATGCGAATGTCACAGGCCTTATGCCAGAACCAGGGATATAAGCATAATCTACTCTCCGGCGGAGCCTTCGGTCGAGATGGATTTCATTCCGGAATATGTGAAGCAGACCGTCAGCAACCTGCTTTCCAATGCCATAAAGTTTTCTGCTGAGGGCAGGCATATCATGCTGACTTCCAAGTGTAAGGACGGGGACTTCATACTCACTGTCTGTGACGAGGGCAAGGGTATGGCTCCGGAGGTGCTGCGCAACATATTCAGGCCTTTCTATCAGGCACCGGACCAGTCGATGAGCATAGGTACGGGAGTGGGACTCTCCATAGTAAAACTGGATGTGGAGGCGATGAACGGCAGGATAGAAGTGCACAGCGCAGTCGGGAAGGGTACGGTTTTCATCGTCGCCCTGCCTTTGAGCTGCGGCGAGAAACTGAACCGTCACTTCGATTTCAATGATTATGTGCAGCCAGGCGCTATCCGGGAAGTGGTGGAAACGGAGTGTGAAGCGAACGAGGATGTGGTACACGAGGGGATGGAGAATGCCACGCGTATCCTCATTGTGGAGGACACTCCGGAGGTTGCGAGACTGCAGATGAACCAGCTCAATTCCGACTTCAACTACTATTTCGCCCAGAACGGGGCCGAAGGACTGGAAAGGGCCGCAGCAATAGTCCCTGACCTCATCATCACCGATGTGATGATGCCGGGAATGGACGGTTTCGAATTCTGCCGCAGGCTGCGCGCTTCCGGGGCCCTGAACCATATCCCGGTAATAATGGTCACTGCGAAATGTACCCACGAGGACAAGATGGCCGGACTGGAGGCGGGTGCGGATGCCTTCCTTGAAAAGCCGTTCCACGCCGACGAACTGAACCTCAGGGTGGTCAAGCTGCTCGAACAGAGAAGTCTTCTTCAGCAGAAGTGGAGCTCCGACATCGATGACGGAGCCCGGGATTTGAGCGGTATTCCGGAGTCCAGCCGAAAGTTCATAAATGATTTTACGGATGCCGTCAACAACTGCCTCAAGACGGGAGAACTTGACCACAATACGATTGCGGACGCCCTCTGCATCACCCGGATACAGCTCAACCGCAAGGTCAAGGCCATAACCGGTCTGACCACAACGGAGTACATCAGCCGAATAAGGATTTCCCTGGCAAAGAAACTGCTCGACAATCCGGATATGCTCATTGGGGACATAGCCCAGCGTTGCGGAGTGGAGGATGTGGCTTATTTCAGTTCTGTCTTCAAAAAGGCCACCGGATATACTCCAAGCGGGTGGCGAAACCGCAGAAAGTCACTCGATTCATAATTTAAGTCACTCGATTCATAACCCCGAAGGGGACTCGGAAGGTAATTTTGCAGCAGTGAAACAACCAACAAACTGCAAAATTATGAAACGTATCATTTCCTTCTTCGCGGCCGTTGCCGCAATCCTGTCGGCCTTCTCCTGCCAGCGCCTGGAGCCGACTTCTCTCAATGCGGACACTCTTCCCGTGAAGGTTGAAGTTGCCGGTCACGCCCGTTACATCGCGGTGGGAAAGTCCGGGGCAAACTTGAGCCCGGAGATTGTGGACCGTGGAACATATTTTCTATGGTGTCAAGAATGCTGAGGGCAAGCTTGAGTATGCCCTGAAGACAGTCAAGACCGATGATAATGGATTTTTCAGCGCCGAAATCGGTTGCCCTGTCGGCAAGACTATGAGCGTCAAGGTCAACTGCTCCATGCTCGGTGAGTCTTATGCATATAGCGACGGCGGCAAATACGTATCGACCGATACCTGGTTCTTTGGCGAGGTCAGCAAGGAAATCCTTTGTGGCAAAGCCGGCTATTTCAAGCTGGATATGACTCCGGCCGCAAACATCAGCGACGAAGGCCTCACCCAGCCGTATTGATATTCCGACACTACAGAAACTACTGAGTTATGAAAAAGATATTGTCAACAGCACTCCTCCTGGCCGCCGTTCTGACGGCATCTGCCCAGGAGAAACAGAAATACTATGTTCCCCAGAAGGGGGACTGGTCGGTAGGCATCACCTACAATCCTGCAACTATGGTAAGGGACATCCGTATGCAGCCCAAGCCGGGAGAGTTTGCCGGGGCATGGATTGAGGAGCTGGCTGCCAGCCCGAAACAGATGTTCATACTCTCGCAGGATCCTATCGCGGCAGTTCGTGCCAAATATTTCATCTCATCCAAAGCGGCAGTAAGGGCTACTCTCGGTTTCAACGGAAGTCTCATCAACTATAAGGAGTATGTGCGGGACGACCTCGCTGCGGCATCAGCCCCGGACACTGAGAACAAGGTCGTGGACAACCTGCGTTCCAATCTCAATTCCGTCAGTCTCCAGCTGGGCTATGAAGGGCGCCTTGGCGAAGGTTGTGTCAGGTTCGTTTATGGTTTTGACCTGATGTACTCGATAGCCGGGGGTACTATGACATTCCAGTATGGCAACGAACTGACAGATTTCAATCACGTGCCGTCCACAATGCCTATGACCTCGGAGATGAAGGCCGGTTCAGTCAATGATTTCCAGAGCAAACTGGGAATAGACTACGGGCGTCCTCTGAAGAGGTACAATTCCGGATATATTCACGGCATTGGTCTGTCGGTGGATATAGGAATAGAGGTCTTTCTGGCAGAAAGGGTTTCCGTCGGTCTGGCAATGAACCTCACGCCTATAATGTTCAGCTTCCAGCCACAGACCTACACCATATATGAAGGTTTCTCATCCCTTTCAGGCAAGGTGGAACAGTATAACGGACTTGTAAGTCCCGGCAGCAATGCTCTGCTCTACGGCACCGAAAACCTTGGCTGCAGACTCACCCTCAACTACTACTTTTAACCTTTATCATGGGAAGCCGCTCAAATGAACCGCTTGTGCCCTACGAGGAAGTGCAGCGCCTTATCGATGAAAGGCTCGAAGCAATTCTTCTGCAGGAGTCGTCTGAGACGGTGCAGTCCTCTGCACGAAAATCCGACAG
>SAMEA3663028__coassemble_144_pt1 | contig 31809 bp, 26 predicted proteins | sample SAMEA3663028__metabat2_low_PE_012 | metagenome-assembled genome bin SAMEA3663028 (sample SAMEA3663028) | pig gut metagenome | biome: pig gut; feature: pig-associated habitat; material: faeces | place: France | collected 2012
TCCACTCCTCCCTCTTGCTTCCGCAACTTACCAGTACCGCAGGAAGCGGGTAAATCATAGTACCCGGTTTGAAAGTCCTCTTGCTCATAGCTGAGCCCCCATATTCTTAAGTTCGGCGACCAGGGCCGGGACATCCACGTCCTGCACGGCCACGCCTGAAGCCGATGCAAGGGCCGCCGCAACGCCTGCCGCCTGTCCGCTGCCCATACAGCTTGCCTGCACACGCAGGGACGCAAAGGCCACCCTGTCGGCGGAAAGGCAGCGTCCAGCTACCAGCAAGTTTGGGAAACCCTCCGCAATGAGGGCACGGTAAGGCACGTAGGCCGGCTCCTCCAGGAAAGTGACGCTCTGGCTGGCTCCCTTCGAAGCGTGTATGTCTATAGGATGGGCGCCGCGGGAGATGCTGTCCTCATAGTGGAAGGCATTGAGATACTCCTGCGCGCTTATGACGTGCATGCCTTTGATATTCCTTGTCTCGCGCACTCCGCCATTCACGGCCACGGAGGCCACATAGCAATTCCGGAACTCCGGGAAAAGCTTCCTGAATATCCCGGCCATACGGAAACAGTCCTCGCGGAGACGACACTCGGCGGCGCTCAGCTGCTCCGCATCGCAGGCGTCGGCGGAAACGCGCGTGACGTTGACTGCCACACAGCCGTCGTGCAGGGTGGTGCAGTACCACGGCCCGCCGAAATCCGGGATATCCAGTTCCTCCTGGAGCTCAAGCATTTTCTTTCGCATAGGCAGGCAGTAGCAGTTTTCGCCCTGCTTGTTGTGATGCATGGCCTCGCGTACCATAGGGGAATCCGTATCGACCCCGTTGAGAATGAAGTAGGAGGACATTGGCTGCAGGGGGCGTCCGCTCTTGTCCTGCATAGGGACTCCGGCCATATATGCCAGATCGGCATCGCCCGTGCAGTCGATGAAGACAGCTGCCTCCAGGGCCTGGGAGCCGCTCTTGTTCTCTATGATCACCTGACTTATCCTGCCATCCCCGCAGACACAGCCGCTCAGATAGGAATGAAGGTAGAGTTTCACCCCGGCTTCGAGCACCATTCTCTGACAAAGCAGCTTGTAGAGCTCAGGGTCAAAGGCGACGTTGCCCAGAGGCTTCTCTATAAGACCGCCGCCAAGTTCTTCAAGTCTCTCTATGAACTCCCAGGGTATGCCCCCTATGACCTTGCGTCCCTTGTAGGTGAAGACACTGAGCGGGGCGACATAGGAAGTGGTGGCCATGCCTCCGAGGAAGCCGTACTGCTCGACCAGGGCCACGCTTGCTCCCTTTCTCGCGGCTGCTATGGCTGCTATGAAGCCGGCAGGGCCGCCGCCGCAGACTACGACGTCATATCTGCCGACGACGGGTATATTCTTTTCGATTCTTATCGTTTCCATCTCCTTGTTATGCCGAAAGGGCCGACAAAGTTACGAATTTATTTTCACTAACTTTGCCGCCTCAACACACAGCTTATGAAACTCTCAGCAATTATCGCAACCATACTTTCCTGGTTCGCATTGGTTTTCATAATCTCCTGGATATCAGGCAGGAAAAGCGACAACTCTACCTTTTTCAGCGGCAAGCGCAACCAGCCCTGGTACATAGTCGCCTTCGCGATGATAGGTTCCGCGATGTCCGGCGTCACCTTCGTATCGGTTCCGGGAATGGTCGCGGCCTCCGCATTCGGATATATGCAGATGGCGCTGGGCTTCATTGCCGGACAGGCCGTGATAGCCTTCGTGCTGGTGCCTCTGTTCTACAGGATGAACGTGATTTCCATATATTCCTACCTGGAACAGCGTTTCGGACTGTCTTCCTACCGCACCGGCGCCTGGTGTTTCTTCATCTCCAAGCTGCTCGGCGCCGCAGTCCGGCTCTTCCTGGTCTGCATATCCCTGCAACTGATGCTGTTCGGGCCTCTAGGCCTCCCTTTCGTGCTGAACGTCGCCGTCTGCATAGCCGTACTGCTGCTCTACACCTATCGGGGCGGCGTCAAATCGGTGATATGGATAGATTTCCTCAAGACTATATGCATGGTCAGCGCCATAGTGCTGAGCATAGTCTTCATAGCCAGGGCTTCGGGACTTGAGCTCGGCTCACTCTGTCGCGGAATCAGGGACAGCGGGATGTCCCGCATGTTCTACTTCGACGACCCTAAGCATCCGCAGTATTTCTTCAAGCAGTTCTTCGGAGGACTCTTCACCGTAGTGGCGATGACGGGACTGGATCAGGATATGATGCAGCGCTCGCTTGCCTGCCGCAACTTCAGGGACGCCCAGAAGAACGTGATTACCAGTTCCCTGCTACAGACCGTAGTGATCTTCCTCTTCCTGGTGCTGGGCGTGCTGCTCTATGACTTCGCCGGGGCCAACGGGATCGAGGCAGCCGGAGACAGTCTCTTCCCGGCGGTGGCCACCAGCGGCAAGCTCCCGATCGTGGTCGGAGTCTTCTTCGTGGCGGGTCTGATAGCCTGTTCCTATGCCGCAGGCGGCTCAGCCCTCACGGCCCTGACCACTTCCTTCACCCTGGACATACTGCACGCCGATCTCAAGGGCGAGGAGAAACTCTCCAAGACCAGAAAGACAGTACACATAGCGATGGCCCTTGCCCTGGGCGCTACCATAGTGATATTCAACTATTTGAATAACACCAGCGCCATCGATGCCGTATATAAGCTGGCCAGCTACACCTATGGTCCTATACTGGGTATGTTCGCCTTCGGCATACTGACCCGCAGGCAGGTGCGCGACCGTCTGGTTCCCGTCGTGGCCATAACGGCACCGGCGCTCTGCCTTGTGCTGGCACACAATTCAGAGCGCTGGTTCAACGGATATCAGTTCAGTTACGAACTGCTTATTGTCAATGCCTTGCTTACCTTCCTCGGACTTATCGTCTGTTCTTCGGGAGCAAAGAAGTCTCAGTGCAGCGGGCGCTGACGGTCTGGCCGCCCACGCTGAAGAGGAAATCACCCTCCTCGAGCACCCATTCTTCGTCCACGCCTACGAAGCCCAATCTTGAGGCCGGGATATCGAATTCCACGCAGCGGGTCTCCCCCGGCTGCAATTCTACCTTGGTGAACTCGCGGAGACGGCGCACCTCAGGCGATATGGAGGCCACCAGGTCGCTGGAGTAGAGCAGCACGCTCTCCTTGCCTGCCCTTTCGCCCTTGTTGCTTACGTCCACACTGAAGTGGAGCGTGTCACCGGCACGGAATTCAGCCTTGTCGATGCGGAGATTGGAGTACTCGAACTCAGTGTAGCTCAGACCATAGCCGAAGTTCCACTGCACGCGCACATTGGCGTCATAGTTATATACTCCACCCTGCCCCTGAAGCTGCTGGGCCCTGCGGAAGTCATAGTTCGAGAGAGCGTTAGGGCTGCAAGGATAGGTGTATGGCAGACGGGCGCTGAAGTTCTCGTCGCCGCTGAGAAGGAGCGCGAGGGCATCGCCGCCGTAGTTGCCCGGAAGAAGCACGTCCACCACGGCGGAAGCGAGCGGCTCGATGTCGGCTATGATGCGCGGACGTCCCTCGTTGAGCACGAGCACCAATGGCTTGCCGGTGGCTGCAAGTTCACGCACCAGGCGCTTCTGGTTCGCGGAAAGATTGAGGTCGGATATATTGCCCGGAGTTTCGCAATAGCTGTTCTCGCCTATGCAGCAGACGATCACGTCGCTGCGACGGGCGGCCGCAACGGCCTTGTCCATATCCTTGACGACATCCTTCTGCCAGTCCCAGCCAGGAACGTAGCTCACGGCTTCCACGAACTCCACGTTCTGTTTGCCGAAACGCTTCGCGAGCGCCTCGTATATGGTGTTGTACTGCTCGTGGAAACGGGCCTCGTCACTGCCCTGCCAAGTGTAGCTCCAGCCGCCGTTGAGACTGCGCATAGAGTTGGCGTTCGGGCCGGTCACGAGTATGCGGCTGCCCTCGGCTATAGGGAGCACCCCGTTGTTCTTGAGCAGTATTTCGGATTCCACCGCAGCATTGAGAGCCATAGCGCTGAATTCCTCGCAAGCGAAGCGCTCATAATTTTCGCTATCCCATACCGGCTCTTCGAAAAGGCCTAGGCGGGCCTTGAGACGGAGAACCCTGCGGCATGCGTCGTCTATGCGCTCGCGGGATACGGCTCCTTCTTCGACCAATTCCTTGAGCAGAGTGCAGAAGCTGACGTCGTATGGCTCCATAGCCATATCGATACCCGCATTGATGGCTATGCGAATGGCGTCCTTCTTGTCAGTGGCGATGAACTCGCGGGTGTAGAGATTGTTTATGTCGTTGAAGTCGGTGATAATCATTCCGTCCCATCCGAGCTCCTCTTTCACCCACTTGAGCATATATTTGCCGTTGGCGTGGAAAGGTATGCCGCAGTTGCTGGAAGAGTTGACCATTATGGACAGGGCTCCCGCCTGCAGGCACTCGCGGAAAGGTTCGAAGTAACGTCCCCTCATATCGATGTCGGTGACTGAGGAAGGAGTGCGGTCCTGGGCCGAGACGGTGGCGCCATAGGCCATGAAATGCTTGACACAGGCCGCAACGTGATATTTGTCGATATGGTTCGGGTCTTCTCCCTGATAGCCCAGGGTCAGCGCCTTGCCCAGTTCGGAGTTCACATATATGTCCTCACCGAAACTCTCCCATACCCTTGGCCAGGCCTGGTTGACGGTGATGTCCAGGGTCGGGTTGAAGGTCCACGGCACCATCGATGCCCTGGTCTCGTAAGCGGCGACCTCTCCCATCTGCAGGGCAAGATCGCGGTTGAAGGATGCGCCGAGGCATATCTCCTGAGGGAAGAAAGTGGCTCCCGCAGTGTATGAAGCCCCGTGGTTCTGGTCGAGACCGTAGATGCAAGGCACGCCTATCTCCTCCATAGAAACCTTCTGTATGTGCCTGATGATTTCCGAATATACCTCCGGGGTCTGGGCGCAGCTCCATGGAGTGTTGAGAATAGAGCCAATCTTGTATTCACGTATATAGCGGTCTATCTTGTCATAATCCACATTCTGACGGTCTTCCGTCATAAAGACCGAGAAGTCGATCTGGGTCATCTGCCCGATCTTCTCTTCGAGACTCAGCTTGCTGAGGGTCTTCTCGACAAGTTTTTCAATTTCGGCGTCACGCCTGATGGCCGGGTCCGCAGGTGCCGAACATCCTGCAAGGATGGAAAATGCTGCCATTGCGAAGAGGAATTTGCAGTGTTTCATAATGGAATTTCAGTTTTGTGTTGGTAATTATGCGCGACAAAGATAGGAATCTTCCGGCAATATGCGGAAAAAAATTTTGTATTTGAAAAATAAATAGTATCTTTGCAGTCCAATACCGCGGGGTAGAGCAGTTGGTAGCTCGTCGGGCTCATAACCCGGAGGCCGGAGGTTCGAGTCCTCCCCCCGCTACCAGAAACGCCTTGGATGCTTGAATCAAGCTCCAAGGCGTTTTTCTTTATGTCCGGGCGGGAAGTGCCGTCAGTCCATGGAGGACTAAAGGACCTCGAGGAGCTCGACGGTGAAAATCAGTGCGGCGTAAGGAGGGATGGCACCTGGAGCGCCCTGGGTACCGTAGGCGAGCTGGTAAGGAATGTAGAGCTCGTACTTGGAGCCCTCGGACATCAGCTGGAGACCCTCGGTCCAACCCGCAATGACCTGATTGAGACCGAAGACGGCCGGCTGGTTGCGGTCGTATGAGCTGTCGAACTTGGTGCCGTCGATGAGGGTGCCGCAATAGTGGCAGCGCACCTTGTCGCTGGCCTTCGGTTTGCGTCCCTTGCCCTGGGTGATGACCTTGTACTGAAGTCCGCTGGCAAGTACCTTCACGCCCGGCTTGGAAGCATTGGCGGCAAGCCAGTCCTCACCCTCCTTGCGGAAGACCTTTCCTGCGCTCTCCTGACGGCGGGCCTGCTCGGCCTCGAGTTCAGCGAAGAAAGACTCCAGGGCGGCACCGGCCTCCTCTATGCTGAGGGCGGTAGGCTCTCCGGAGAGGATAGCCTTGAGACCAGCCGTAAAGTCTTCTACTACAAGTGTTTTCACTCCTGACTGGAGGAGGTTGTGGGCTATGCTCATGCCCAATGCGTAACTGTTCTTATCCATAGTTTTTACAATTTGTCAAAATGAAGATTGGCTGCTATATCTGGGCCTTGAAAAGAGGACGGAGAGCAGCAATGGCCGTCTTGTCCAGAATCTTGCGGGAATACTGGTCCTGTATGATGGAGGAACGGTGACAGTCGGAGCCTATGCAGGCATAGAGACCTGAAGAAAGTAATTCCAGGGCACGGCTGCGGACCCGACGTCCATAATGCCCTACAAGGGAACCGTAATTCAGCTGCAGTTTCACGCCCATGGACTGAAGCTGCTGAATATCGCTCTCAGTCAGAAAAGCATAGCGTTCAGGATGGGCAAGCAGCAGATTGTAGCCCTTGCAGCGGGCTTTCTCCAATGTTTCCAGCCAGTCCAGGGAAGGGCTCCATACCGAATTCTCGACAAGGACCGTATTGTTCTCCATAGTGAGGAGGTCCCCATCCGCAAGTCTCCGGAGGAAGAGCGAATCAATCATATATTCCGCAGCCACGTGAAGACGTATGGGGCCGCCGTACGACTTGCAGAGTTCGGCAAAACGCTTCCTTATCCCCTCGCTGCCGTTAGGGCAGTCTTCCATCACATGAGGGGTAAGCCACAGTTCGGCGAGGCCGCAGTCCTCCAGGAAAGAGAGTATAGAGAGCGAACTGTCCAGCCCTCTGACACCATCGTCAAGACTGTAGAGTATATGGGAATGACGGTCAACGGCACCTTTCAGCAGCCCCGATGACCGTAAATCCTTCTTGAAGCTGAAAAGCCCCATTACTTCGAATCGCTTTCGTATTTGTAGCCGTATGACCTGTAGTAATAGCCATAGCGGCCGGAGTAGCTGGAATGAGCCTCGATTCCATTGAGGACCACAGACATGCGTTTGTAGCGTCCGCTGTCGGCAAGTTCCTGGACCACAGGCAGATTGCGCTTGTCCATAAGACCGGCGCGTATCACGAATACGGTCATATCGACAACGCCGGAGATAATGGCTGCGTCGGCAACCACCTCGGCAGGCGGGCAATCGATGAATATGTAGTCGAACTGCGATGAAAGTTCATCGAGCAGTTTTGCGAGACGGCCGTTGAGCAGCAGCTCGGTAGGGTTAGGAGGCAGGACGCCTACACGAATGAGATAGAGATTCTCTTCAACGCGGTTGAGGCAATCCTTAGGGTCCTCTACGTTTCCGTTGAGATAGGATGACACTCCGACAGCCTTGCAATTGAAGGAACTGCTCAGGGAGGCCTTGCGCATATCAAGGTCTATCATCAGGGTGCGGGCACCCTTCACAGCCATGCTCGCTGCGAGATTCAGACAGATGAAGGTCTTGCCGGAACCCGGGTAGAGAGAGGTCATCATAACCTTGCGGCAGCCTCCATTGGAATTGAGCATAAGGTCCACATTGGTCCTGAACACTCGGAAGGACTCGTTTATCACATTCCTCTCACCCTGACGCACGAGCAACGGTCTCGCCTCGCTGTCCTTGACCTTGTGCAGGAGATTGAACGGGAAATAGCGGCGCTTGCCGGAGAAAGGAATCTCGGCAAGATACGGAAGGCTGAGGCTGTCAACTATGTCAGACTTGGTCTCTACAGTGTTGTTGAGGGTCTTCCTGAGGAAATAGAAGGCGAAAGGTATGCCCGCGCCGAGGACGAGTGCAACCAGCAATATCATCATCGAGCGCGGCTCCACAGGTGAACTGGAACCGTTAGGGGCCATTATCAGACGGGTGTTGGCCACATTCATGAGACTGGTGAGCTCGTTCTCCTCACGTTTCTGGAGGAGATAGACGTAAAGGGATTCCTTCACCTTGCGCTGACGCTCTATGGAAATGAGTTCGAGCTCCTGGCCCGAGCTGGCGGCTATGCGGGAGAGAATCAGTTTCTCCTGGGAAGCCACCTGATCCGTTTCAATCTTCAGGGAAGTGATGTAGTTCTCGATGGAGCGGAGTATGGCCGAGCGGATTGAAGCGAGGGAAGTATTGATATCCAATACCAGAGGGCTGGTCTCCACCGTGTTGGCGAGGAGATTGTCCCTGCGTAGCACCAGTTCATTGTAGGCCTGGACCTGGGTCTCGATGCTGCCGTTCTTCAATCCGGAATTGGCCGGGATAAGGGAAGTGACGTGAGCCGGGTCATTGAGATAGTCCTTGATGAAGTTGGCTATCGAAAGCTGGTTCGAAAGTTCGAAGGAGCGGGTGGCATACTGGCTGGATTCGCTCAGATAGCTGTCCGAGAGGGATTTGATATCGGTGAGATTGTTCCTCTCTTTGTAATTCTTGAGATCGGACTCTATGCCGCCGAGTTCCTGCTCTATTACGACAAGCCTGTCGTTGATGAATTCGGTCGTGACCCTGGCGGCCTTGTTGCGGTTGAGTACCCAACTCTCGTTATAAGCGTCTATAAGGGAGTTGAGTATGTTCTCGGCCCTCTTCGGGAAACGGTCCTTTATGCTGAGCACGACCACGGAAGTCTGCTTGCCGGATATGGATACGTCCATAGCGGCGGTGTAGCGCTTGGCAACAGCCTTCGCATTGCTCCAGCCGACAAGAATCTCATTGTTCCAGAGGGATATGTTCTCGGTCGGTACGAGTACAATACGGCCCACAGGCGTTTCAAGGGTGTCGAGAAGAGAACCGTTGACCACGGTCCTCTCCAGTTCCTTGGACTTCTGTCCCCCGATTGCAAAGCGGCTGAGGGAGAAGTCTGTGTCGGAAAGCTTTTTAAGCCTGAAGGAGAAAGACGATGCGGGATTCTCTCCCAGAAGCACCATCTTGACCGGGGTGTTGTCGCTGAGTTCCACCGTCCTGAGGGTCTGCTTCTCGTAATAGGAGGTGAGGAGACCGAGACGGGTCGCCACGATTTCCATAAGGTCGGGAGACGAGAAGGCCTCCACTTCGTTGTCCACATTGGTCGAGAAGCGCAGTCTGGACATGGTACCCGTGAAGGACGAGAGGTCTCTCATCGCCGCTTCCTGGGACCCCTCATCTATGATGACCTTGGCCGAACGGCTGTATATGGACGGCGAACGGTACACATAGAAGGCAGCCGCAATCACACACAATACTACACTGGCGACGTACCACCACTTGTGGTCCCAGAAAAGATGCCACAGATCCAGTATGTTGATGGAGGATTCTTCCTCCTGGCGTACGTTGTTTCTAAGATTTTCTTCCATTTTACGACTAATTGGCTGATGCGCGTCCTGCAAACAGACTTATGAAAAGGGTTGCGAGCGTTGTCAGGAAAGAACCTATGGATACCCAGAGGCTTACGGACTTGAGGTTGTTCTCGTTGATGGTGGACTGGCCCGCACGTACCTTGTTAGGCTCCACATAGACCACATCGTTCTGCTGGAGATAGTAGGCCGGGGAATTGAACATGTCCACGGTCCTGAGGTCAACCTGGTAGATTATGCGGCTTCCATTCTGCTCGCGGATGACATATACGCCGTCGCGGCGGCCGTATATGGTAAGGTTCCGGGCAAGGCTTATAGCCTCGAAGATGGTGATCTTGTCACCGGATATGTCGAACACTCCCGGCGAGGTGACTTCACCCGTCACGGAGATCTTGAAATTCATGAACTGGACCGTGACCACAGCATCCTTGACGAGGGAACTGAGTTTCTCACGGATGAGCTCGGCAAGCTGCCAGCGGTTGAGGCCGGCCACGTGTATGGTGCCAAGCTCTGGGAACTGTATGTTGCCGTCATTATCGACACTGTAACCGATAAGACGCTGGTTGAAGTTGCTCACGGATGACTCGGAGCCGGCCTGATAGGTCACCACAGGCAGGTTGTAGATTCTCGCAAGCTCAGGGTCACGGCTGGACACGACTATCGAAATCATATCCATAGGCTGGATGAGGATACCCTGATTGGCAATCATCGTGAGAGCCGTATCGAGCTGAGCGTCCTGGATATAGTTGATTTTCTTGTAGGTGGAGCAGGAAGCTGCCGAAACCACAAGAAGGGCAAGAAGGATGCTCAGTCTGACGAATATTTTTTTCATAAAGCTTTCCAAAAGCAATAAAGGGAATGCCCGTTTCCCGGGCATTCCCATAACGTGTTTATCCTTTTTACTTGGAGAGGGCGGTTGCCACGTCCACGGCGCAAGCCACGGTGCAGCCCACCATAGGGTTGTTGCCTATTCCGAGGAAGCCCATCATCTCGACGTGTGCCGGAACCGATGAGGAACCTGCGAACTGGGCGTCGGAGTGCATACGGCCCATAGTGTCGGTCATACCGTAGGAAGCTGGACCGGCAGCCATGTTGTCCGGGTGAAGGGTACGTCCGGTACCGCCGCCGGAAGCGACTGAGAAGTAAGGCTTGCCTGCGAGCACGCGCTCCTTCTTGTAGGTACCTGCAACAGGGTGCTGGAAACGGGTAGGGTTGGTGGAGTTTCCGGTGATGGACACGTCCACTCCCTCTTTCCACATGATGGCAACGCCCTCGCGGACGTCGTCTGCGCCGTAGCACCTTACCTTTGCACGAGGACCGTCGCTGTAGGCGATCTCGCGTACGATCTTCAGTTCGCCGCTGTAGTAGTCGAACTCGGTCTGCACATAGGTGAAGCCGTTGATGCGGGATATGATCTGTGCGGCATCCTTGCCGAGACCGTTAAGTATGCAGCGGAGAGGCTCCTTGCGCACCTTGTCGGCCTTTGCGGCAATCTTGATGGCGCCCTCTGCGGCTGCGAAGGACTCGTGGCCGGCGAGGAAGGCGAAGCACTTGGTCTCCTCACGGAGGAGCATGGCGGCGAGGTTGCCGTGGCCGAGACCCACCTTGCGGTCGTCAGCGACGGAACCCGGGATGCAGAATGCCTGAAGGCCTATTCCTATGGCCTCGGCTGCGTCTGCGGCGTTCTTGCAGCCCTTCTTGATTGCGATGGCGGAACCTACGACATAGGCCCACTTCGCATTCTCGAAGCATATAGGCTGAGTGTCTTCGCAGGTCTTGTAAGGATCCAGACCGTACTGATCGCAGATTGCGTTTGCTTCCTCGATATCCTTGATACCGTTGGCGTTGAGAGCTGCGAGGATCTGCTTGATGCGGCGATCCTGGCTTTCGAATTTCACTTCTCTTATCATAGTTCTGTCTCCTTTTTACTCGTGACGTGGGTCAATGAATTTAACTGCACCGGCCTCGGCGGTGAAACGGCCGTATGTTCCGGTTACCTGCCTGAGAGCCTCGTTTGCATCGACGCCCTTCTTGATGAGGTCCATGAACTTGCCGAGGTGTACGAACTCGTAGCCGCAGATCTCGTCGTTCTTGTCCAGGGCAAGGGTCTTGATGTAACCCTCTGCCATCTCAAGGTAGCGAGGTCCCTTCGCAAGAGTTCCGTAAAGGGTGCCGACCTGGCTGCGGAGACCCTTTCCGAGGTCCTCGAGTCCGGCGCCGATCATAAGTCCGCCCTCGGAGAAGGCTGACTGGGTACGGCCATAGACGATCTGGAGGAAGAGCTCGCGCATCGCAGTGTTGATGGCATCGCATACGAGGTCGGTGTTGAGGGCCTCGAGTATGGTCTTGCCCGGAAGGATCTCAGATGCCATTGCAGCCGAGTGGGTCATTCCGGAGCAGCCAATGGTCTCGACGAGGGCCTCCTGGATAACGCCTTCCTTGACATTGAGGGTGAGCTTGCAGGCGCCCTGCTGAGGAGCGCACCAGCCGATACCGTGGGTAAGACCTGAGATGTCGCTTATCTGCTTTGATTTCACCCATTTTCCTTCTTCCGGAATAGGTGCCGGACCGTGGTTTGGTCCTTTCTTGACGCAGCACATCTGCTGCACTTCGTGTGAATAAACCATAGTTTTCAGATATAATAAAGTTCTGTTCTTTCAATACTTTGGCGTAAGCGTACAAAGATAACACGATTTTAAGAGAAATGCCAAAAATTATGAGTACATTTACGCGAAATTGACAGCTATGAAGTTCCGCATATCATCCCCATACAGCCCCTCCGGAGACCAGCCGTCCGCCATACGCGGACTGTGCGAGGCCATCAATGGCGGCTGTGACGCCGTGACCCTGCTGGGAGTGACCGGTTCGGGAAAAACCTTCACTATGGCCAACGTCATAGAGAAGCTGCAGAGACCGGCGCTCATACTGAGTCACAACAAGACCCTCGCCGCTCAGCTCTACGGCGAGTTCAAGGCCTTCTTTCCCGACAACGCGGTCGAATATTTCGTCTCCTACTACGACTACTATCAGCCGGAGGCATATATACCCAGCACCGACACATATATCGAAAAGGACCTGAGCATCAACGACGAAATAGAGAAACTGCGTCTGAGCACCGCTTCCGCCCTGCTGTCCGGCCGCCGCGACGTGATAGTCATATCCAGCGTCTCCTGCCTCTACGGCATAGGCAACCCCGAAGACTTCCACGCCCAGACGGTATATGTGAAAAAAGGCGAGGCGCGCAGCCAGATGCGTCTGCTGCACCAGCTGGTGGACGCCCTCTACAACCGCACGGAGACCGATTTCAAGCGCGGCAGCTTCCGCGTCAGAGGCGACACGGTCGACGTATGCATAGGCTACGGAGAGAACGCCATACGCATACAGTTCTTCGGCGACGAAGTGGAGGCCCTGTACGTCATAGACCCGGCCACGGGTGCCGTGATCGACGAACTGGACGAGGTGGCCATATACCCTGCGGGCAATTTCGTGACCACGAACGAAAGGAAGAAGGAGGCTATCAGCCATATTCAGGACGACCTCTGCACCCGGCTGGCATATTTCGAAAGGGAGGGCCGCATGCTGGAGGCAAAGAGGCTGAAGCAGAGGGTGGAATATGACCTCGAAATGATTAAGGAAATGAACTACTGCCCCGGCATCGAGAACTATTCGAGGTATTTCGACGGACGCAGCGAGGGCATGAGACCGTTCTGCCTGCTGGATTATTTTCCAAAGGATTTCATTACCTTCATCGATGAGAGCCACGTCACGATTCCTCAGATCCGGGCGATGTACGGAGGCGACCATTCGCGCAAGAACGTACTTGTGGAATATGGCTTCCGCCTGCCAGCCGCCGCAGACAACCGGCCGCTCAAATTCGATGAATTCGAGGAACTTACGGGACAGAAGGTCTTCGTCAGCGCGACGCCGGCCGAGTACGAGCTGGAGAAGAGCGGGGGCCTTATAGTCGAGCAGGTGGTGAGGCCGACCGGACTGCTGGACCCGCCGATAGAAGTGAGGCCGACCGAGCACCAGGTGGACGATCTGCTCGAGGAGATACGCAAGAGGGCGGTCCTGGACGAGAGGGTGCTGGTGACCACCCTGACCAAGAGGATGGCGGAGGAACTGCAGAACTATCTGGTGAAAATGGGAGTGCGCAGCGAATACATACATTCCGATGTGGACACTATGGACAGGGTGAAAATCATCGAGGATTTCAAGAACGGGCTCTTCGACGTGCTGGTGGGAGTGAATCTGCTCAGGGAAGGGCTGGACATCCCGTCTGTTTCACTGGTGGCCATACTGGACGCCGACAAGGAGGGCTTCCTGCGCTCGGGCCGATCGCTGACACAGACGGCGGGCAGAGCCGCCAGGAACGTCAACGGACTCGTGATAATGTATGCGGACAGCATCACCCGCTCCATGCAGGAGACCATATACGAGACCGACAGGCGGCGCAGCAAACAGATGGAATACAACAAGTTGCACAACATAACGCCAAGACGCATCGACACCAGGTCCAACAGTCTCGCAGGGCTCGGGGGACGCACCGGGGCGGCCAACTCCTACGACGATCCCAGCTTTATCCCGGATCCAAGCTCTCTTGGCAAGGGCTCGGTCAGCGTGGGACTCGGACTGGACTCCAGGAGGGAGAGCAACTCGGCATACGTGGACGGCTATCTCAAGGCCGACCTGGCGGCAGTGCTGCAGGATCCGGTGGTGCGCTCGATGAGCCGCGGACAGGTTGAAAAGGCGGTTGAAAACGCAAAGAAGAATATGCAGAAGGCTGCTGCGGAACTGGACTTCCCGGCAGCCGCCAGATACAGGGACGAAATGTGGGCCCTGGAAGAATATCTCAAGGTATGGAAGACAAAAGGATGACGGAAGGAAGCGAGCTCGTTTGCAAGGCAAGGGAGTTTGCGCAAAAGGCGCTTGAAGGTATTGAAAGAGGCAATGGCAGGCCCTTCATTGAACATCCGGACGGGGTTGCGCGCATTGCCGGAGAGGAGATTGGCCTGCCGGCTGAATGCCTGGCGGCGGTGTACCTGCACGAAGCGGTGCGCATAGGCAAGGCCGAGATTCCTCAGGGGATGTTCGGCAAGGACATAATGACCATGGTGGACGGTCTGAACAAGATATCCACCATAAAGCCGAAGGACACACGTCTGGAGGCGGAGAACTACAAGAAGCTCATAATCTCCTACTCCAAAGACCCGAGGGTGATGGTGCTCAAGCTTGCGGACCGCCTGGAGGTAATGCGCTCCATAGACATATTCCCGAAGGCCTCCCGCGAAAGGAAGGCCCTGGAGACGCTTATGCTCTATATCCCCCTGGCCCACCAGCTGGGGCTCTACAATATGAAAAGCGAAATGGAGGACGTCTATTTCCGCTATGCGGAACCGGAGCAGCACAGGGCGATCAGCAACCGTCTGAAAGCGGGCGAGGCGGACAGGCAGAAGCTCACGCGCGAATTCATTGAGCCGCTGAAGGCACGCCTGCTGGAGAACGGGATCGCCTACAAGGTGAAGGCACGCACCAAGACCGCATATTCGATATGGAGGAAAATGCAGCAGCAGAAGGTGGGCTTCGACGGGGTCTTCGACGTCTTCGCGATGCGCTTCATCATAGACACCGACAACTGTGCACCGCTCAAAGACGAGAACGGGCGCGAAATGGAAGGCAGGGAATATGAAAAGGCCCTCTGCTGGAAGGTGTTCTCCTTCGTGACCGAGCAGTACGAGTCCGACACGAAGCGGCTGAGGGACTGGATCACCCAGCCCAAGCCCAACGGCTACGAATCCCTCCACATTACGGTCAAGAACGAGGAAGGCAGTTTCCTGGAAGTGCAGATCCGTACCAAGCGTATGGACGACATGGCTGAGAACGGACTGGCTTCGCACTGGTCCTACAAGGGAATCAAGAGGGAGGATACGGTGGCCAACTGGCTGAATGCTGTCAGGGACGCCCTCGAACACGGGAACAGCGCATCCCTCTCCCCTTCCGACCACGAGGGGGACGACGAGCTTCCGTCACCGAGCAGCTCCGACGTCTTCGTTTTCACCCCGAGCGGAGAGCTGAGGAAGCTGAGCGCCGGCGCCACCGTGCTGGACTTCGCCTTCGACATACACACGGCCCTGGGCTGCCGCTGCACCGGAGGCAAGATCAACGGCAAGGCCGTGTCCATCAGAGAGAAACTCCACACTGGAGACTATGTGGAGATAATGACCAGCAAGAACCAGAAGCCAAGCGCCGACTGGCTGAATTTCACGGTCACCGGCAAGGCCCGCAACAAGATCCGCCAGAAGCTCAAGGAGGTCGAGTTCGCCAAGGCCGCAGAAGGCAAGGAGCTGCTGGAGCGCCGCCTGAAGAACTGGAAACTGGAACTCGGGGACGACAAGATGGCGGAGCTCCTGAAAAAGCTCGGCTACAAGACCACCCACGCCTTCTTCGCAGCCATAGGAAACAATGAATACGATGTGGCTGACCTCAAGGAATACCTGCTCGACAGCGGAGAAGCCAAGTCAACGGAGAGTCAGAAAGAAGAGGCGTCGCGCAGCAACTGGACAGGCAGCGGCTCAGGCAGCGACGACATACTTGTAATCGATGCCCACAACGTCAAAAACCTGGATTACAGAATGTCCAAATGCTGCAACCCCGTGTTCGGGGACGATGTCTTCGGCTTCGTGACCAGGACCGAGGGCATCAAGATTCACCGCATGGGCTGTCCGAATGCGGCAAGACTGCTGGAACGCTATCCTTACCGCATCCAGAAGGTGCGCTGGAGCAGCAATCCTTCCACCAGCAGTTTCCAGACCAGCCTGAAGATCACCTCCCTGCAGGAGCCTTCCGTCATCAACGAGATAATGACGGTCATCTCCCAGTTCAAGGCCTCCGTGCGCAACTTCAACGTCAGCGACGATGACAGGCACGGCAGCTATGAAATAAGCATGAAGATTTCCGTTCCATCGAACACGGAACTGGACAAGATCATCTCACAGCTGAGACTTATCAGGAACGTATCCAAAGTGAGCCGACTCTGATATCAGTATATGAGTCTGAAATTGTCAACCCAGAGCGTCGAGCGGGACGAGCCGGTCAGGTAGTCTCCACGTATGCTGGTTGCGCATATCACTATGATGTGCGTAGGCTTGCGGGTGAGCGAACGGTATTCTATCGGGATCTCTATCTCCACCCAGCCGTCAGTGGACTGCCCGAGTATGTATTCGCCGTAGCCGATGATTCCGCTCGATTCCTTGGTGAAGTATATGCCCTCGGAAGTGTTTACCAGAACCGGGCTTTCCTTGCTTCCGCCGGTCTGACGATAGTCCCAGTCACCCACAGTGGCGATGATGTGGCAGCGGTCGTTGTCGCCGACCTTGACCACTTCTCCCGGAGGATATGAGCCCACCAGGTCTATGATTCCGCTGTTGTAGCGCATATTGAAGCGCAGGGCCTTGGGCCTTGTAGTCCAAGGGCGCCCGTAGTGCACCTTTCCTCCCGTCGTGCCCACAAGTCCGGAGAACTGTCCGGTGAATATGTTGCCGCAGGCAAGCAGGCCGGCGAAGGACTTGGACTCGCAGCGCACGCAGTACTGGCCGTCAGGCGCGGAATTGGTGTCCGGATAGGTCAGGACTATTCCGAGGCTGGCCGTTCCGTTGATGCCGTCCGGGCCCTCACCGTTGCCGGTCCCCCAGAACATCTCGCGTCCGTCAGGGTCTGGGGAATACGGGTTGTACCACTTGTAGTAGTCCTTGCCGGTAACGAGACTGAAATTCTCGAAGCTGTGGTTAGGCAGAGGAGTGGCGGGATCGGTTGTGAATGACTGCACGACAGACTTGTCACTGCCGCTGTAGGCATAGACCTCGTATTCGCTTTCAGGTTCCAGGCCCGTGATGTGGGCCGTGAAGCTGCCTCCGTCAGAACTGATGGCAGACTGCTCGAGTTCAATCCACTCTGAGGTCCCGGCCAGCCTGTAGCAGAAGCCGTTGTCCATACCGGCAACTCCCAAAGAGCTGACGTAAACCTCGCGAGTCCAAGGATTTATGTCTTTGATCTCTACCTTGGCATCCGTCTGTTCCACAAAGAGATGCCATTCCTCAGTTAAGCCGAATGCCGTCACTTCGAGGGAAATCCCGTCCGTGAAGTCCTTCATGGCCGACATAGGGATGGAATACTCGCTTATGTCCTTAGGTCCCAGCTTGAGTGAGCTGACGCTGATGTTGGAGCAGTCCACATCGCGTCCCACCTGGGCCAGGGCGCGGCAGTTGGCTTCGTCTATCACCGAACTGCCTATCTGGCCCACTACCGTAAAATAGCGCTCCACAGGCCTCAGGGCCACAATGGTCCATTCGTATTCCTGATTGTAGGTGGTGATGGTGAATTTCAGCGGGCTGCTCAGGTCGTGCACCCCCTTCAGCTCGATGCCGGGAACCGCGATTTCACTGTCTATCTTGAAGTCCTTGATCCTCACCTTCCTCAGGTCCTGGGTCTCAGGCAGGGAGACGACAACCGTATTCCTTTCGTAACTTATCTCCACATTGGTGGCACCCTCTACGCTCAGGGAGGTAATGTGGGGCACGACCACCGGGAAAGGGAGGTCGTTGCTTATGCAGGAGAAGGCCGTCACGGCACACAGAAGATATGCAAGGATTCTTTTCATCAGAGATGTATCGTGAGTCCGAAAGTAATGTCCATAATGTTCAGATGGGCCTGGGCCTTCCAGGCATTCCTGGTCCCTACAACCTTGCCCTCGCTCCATGCGGTGATATTGTTGTAGGAGAGATCCGCCAGACATACACTGACCTGGATGGACATATTGTTCATAGGAAAATAGACGATGCCGGGGGCGAAGCCCAGATGCACCTTCTTCTTCAGGGAATAATCCGAAGACGCACTCCCCGAGTAGAACTGGGACTTGGTCCTGGTATAACCGAGCACATAATCCCAGAATATGCCCACACGCCCGTAGCGGTCCAGGCCCACATAGGTCCTCTGGTAGATGCAGCCGCTCATGGAACGCGAGAGGGCGTGCATATCCTCGACGGATGTGCTGAAATTGCCGAGCAGGTCCGCAGTAGCCGAATCGACCATACCGCGCACGTTGGTATATTGGAAACGGGCGCCAACCGAGTGGTTGGGGGCGAAGGTATATGCAGCCTCAGGCGCCAGACGCAGCATAGACGCGCTGGCTCCGACGCCCTGAAGCAGAAGCATATATTCACTGTTGCCGCTGGAGAAGTCGGCGTACATTACGGAAAGGCCGCATTGCCACTCGCCCTTCGGAGCGATGAGACGGTTCGTCAGGCGACGGGTGCGCGAACTGTCCCGGGGCATTATCTCGGAACCCAGCACTATGGTCTCACGTCCTTTCGAACGACGCACAGAGCTGGAGTCGGTCTGAGCTTTCAGACTGACTGCCGCCGCCGCAAAGAGGACGGCCGTAACTATGGTTTTCAGACTGCGCATCATAGGAAATAATATGACATACCTACACCGAGTGAAAGGAGATTGAGCATAAATCCCACGGAAGTGGCGTCCGAATTGCCCTGACTGGCCTGGTTATGTACCTGGTCGGCCCATCTGTAGCTGGCGCCGAATATTCCCACGTTCATTTCCAGGGAGAGCCTTTCGGTAAGAAAAACCGCAATGCCCGGGTTGACAGCCAGTTCCACGGAGTATTTCTGACTGTAGCTTCCGACCACGGAGCTGCCGCCGGCATTGAAGTCCTTGCCCTGGCTGAAAGAGCCGCCGAGCATCAGGTCCGCGTACAGGGCCAGGCGCTTTGCGCTTGCCAGAGGGATATAGGCGCGGTACACGAGATAGCCGCTGTAACAATGCTGTATGCGGTAGCAGTTCCTTGCGCTCATCGAGATCTCCGAGAAGGAGAGGTCGGCAGATTGCAGGTCCAGCATGTTCCTGTCATAAGAGAAGCGCAGACCCACGCCCATATTGTCCTTGAACATATAGAGCAGCTCGGGATTCACCGAAATGCCGTAGCCCTTGGAGTCTATGCCGTTTATGACCAGGAAATTGTAATTGTCATTGATATGCTGGGAATAGCGGAGGTTGCCTCCGGCCATCCAGCTGCCCTTCTTCACGAAAGGCGTTGACGGAGCGGTGTCGTAGCCACGGTCATAGTGCTGCGCCCCGGCAATGGAGGTGCCGAGGAGCAGCATCGTTAATATGACTTGTAACTTACGCATCGTCGGATTTATTCGTAAACGAGTTCCACCTTGTCAACCCAGAGCTTGGAGCTGTCGCAGCCGCTGAAGTAATCACCGTACTGGGATGCGGCGCAAGATACCACGATGTGGGTAGGCCAGGTCTTGAGGTCATGGAAATCCAGCGGAATCACGTACTCGAGCCAGCCGCTGGTGGTTGCACTCACCTTCTCGCCTGCATTCACGCTGTAGCCGTCATTGTAGATGACGAGGTTACCGTAGGCTACGGTGCTGGCGTCGGTGGTGTAGTCCACGAAGGTGGATGCATCGGTGGTGTTGACGTGTACCGGAGAATCCTTTGTACCGCCGTAGGTCTTGTAGTTCCAGGTGCCTATGGCGAACTTGATCTCGGCACGGTCGTAGTCGCTGCTGGTCAGGGAAACGCCCTCAGGGAAGTTCTTGATGATGTTCATCTTGCCTGTGCTGTACTTGCACCAGAGCTTCAGCGCGGTAGGACGGGTGGTCCAAGGACGGCCGAAGTTGACCTTTCCTCCGCTGGTGCCGACCAGTCCTGCAAACTGTCCGGTGAAGATGTTTCCGGCAGCAAGTATGCCGACCATGGAGCTGGACTTGGCGCATACCGACTGGTTGCCGTCCGCCTTGTCCGAAGTGTCGATGGTAGTGATGACTATACCCATATTGGCGGAACCGTTCACACCCTCGGAACCCTCGCCGTTACCGGAGCCCCAGAACATTGTCTGTCCCTCCTCGACGCCGCAGTTCGGGTCGTAGAATTTGTAATAGCTCTGTCCGGAAACGAGACTTGCATACTCGAAGCTGCCGTTAGGGATCCTGGTAGCCGCATCGGTGGTGAAGCTCTTTTCATCTCCGACCTGCTCTCCGTTGATTACGAGGCGGTAGGTATATGTGGTGCTTCCCGTCAGTCCTGCGAGTGTTGCGGACCAGCTGCCCTCGGCGTCATTTACGGCATCCACGGTGGTCCAGCTTGCACCGTCCGAAGAGTAGGCGAACTGGACAGTGGCCCCGGCATATTCGCTGGCATCCACGTCGGCGTGCACCGTTGCGTGTCCGGCCCATATCTCATAGGCAGCGCTGGAAGCCAGTCCGGTGGAAACCGGTTCGAAGATGATGGTGTCATCCACAACGTCGGTAGAGTAATCCACGCTGAGAGTGAAGTTGAGGTCGCCGTCCTTGATGGTGTACTTGAGATTCAGCCTGTAGAGCTTTCCGGCCTCGAGACCTGAAATGGTACCGCTCTGGCTGAAAGGGCTGGCGTCCTTTGCAAGGGTGCCGCTGAAGTTCCAGCTGAAGGATGGCTCCTCGATGCCGCTGATGATGAAATAGCCCTCGGCGCCTGACTTGGAAGCATCGTAAACGAGCTGGGTGGCGGAGTCATTGGCATCCAGGCCTATGGTGAAAGTATAGCCCTCGCTGAAGTTCTCGGCGATGGAAGGGTCGAAGCTGACGGAAGAAACGGCGTTGCTTACGCCTGCAAGCACCTCGACACTGGTAACATTGCCGGCAGTAATCTCGAAGGCCTTGGAGCCCTTGTAGCTCCTGTTCTCCCAGGAAGCGACGGCAGGAGTCTCGGCAACCGCCTCTCCCGCAATTACGTCAACGCGGTAGGAATCGGCTGCCAGATACATTGGCGAAGGCATGGCCGAATAGGTGTAAGAACGTACGAGACCGCTGAAATCGGCCTTGTATATGTTCACCTTGGCAGTCTGGAGGATCTGGTCCTCGCTAAGGGCGGCGCGGGTCTCTCCGCTGAAGCTCATATCTATGCTGAGAACTCCCATTCCCTCGGAAGTTCCGTTTATGACATTTTTGTTGCAGGACACTGCGACGAGCAGCAGTCCGCAGGCGAGTGTAAGAATCTTTTTCATTTTCGTCCCTCCTATTCGACAGTCATTACTACAGGTATTTCTTTGCTGCAACCATTCTGGTCAGTTATCTTCATCGTGAAGGTGTGTACTCCCGGATATGCGATGATGGCATCCTGAGCCGCACTCAGATCGAAATCGATGGAAGTCTGGCCGAGAAGCTCAGAACCGTGAGGGAAAGGAACTACGGTAAAGATTATGGCGTTGGCCTCGGTAGGATTGATGAGGTCGAGGTTTGTCGCATCGGCAGCTGCAACCGCGTTCACGAAGGCATTGTTGGTGGAGGCGATGTTCACGGTGAACTTCTTCACGCCGCCCGGCACGGTAGCCTTGAACTTGATGCTCATATCCCTGGTCTCGACAGGAACGATGAGTATATTGGTAAGATCGGTGATCTCGGCATCGCAGCCGGCTTCATAGTCCGGCACAAGGGTAATGCCGCCGTCGCCCTTAGGGGCATCCGGATCGTCACCTATCACGTCCTCGGCTGCGCTGAGGTCGTTATTGATAGGGGCGTCACTGATAAGGTCCTGGATTTCTATGTCGAAAGTCGCGTTGCCCTGCTCGTTTTTCTTGAGCACGAAACGCACCTGACGCCACTGCTTTGCGGCTATTCCGGAGAACACCTTGGTCTGCTTGACGCTCTTTCCGTCGATATTTCCGCTGAATACTACCTCCATGGTGCTTCCGCTGACTGCGAAGTAGCCCGCGCTCTGGTCGTAGCTGGCATCCGTATTGAGGGCATACTCGAGAGGATAGCCGGAAGTGACGGAAACCTTGGTGGAACCCGCACCGGTGACGGTGGCAAGGAATTCGTCGCTATATGCAACGGTTACCTTGCACTGAAGAAGGGTGCAGACAAGCTCGCCCACGGTGGTGGTCTGTCCGGCCTCGATGGCAAAGGCCTTGCTGGTGCCGTAAACCGGCTGCTCGAAAGCGGCTACCGGAACGTTTTCGGCCGAACGGGCCTCAAGTGTATATTCCCCGGCAGGAAGCGAAATCTTGTCGCCGGATGAAATAACCTCCGAATAGGTCTTGTGGAGAACCTCGTCTCCGCTGGCGTTCTTCACCGAAATGATATAGTTTCCGCCGGCAGCGACGGCCTTGGTCTCAACTTCCTCATCGACAGAAAGTCTGAGTTCCCCAAGAGAAAGGTAACCCTGGCCCTGATTGCACACAGGGACCTTCTGGCAGGATGCTGCGAAGAATACTGCGGCGCAGGAGAGTATGATCGATATGTATTTTTTCATTTTCAGGTCCTCCTAGTTGTTGAGTTCGATATCACCGAGGTCAACCGTCTCGGTGGTGTTGTTGAAGCTGATGCTGAGACTTGCCCCTCCGACATTGGTCAGGTCAAAGGTAAAGGTGTAGGCAGTAGCCTCGTCCAGATTCGTATATTCCTTTGAGAAGGAAAAGTCCTTCACCTCGCTTTTCATCGCGCCGGAAAGAGTAATCTTGTAACCGTCGATGAATGCTCCGCGGGTCTCGTCCTTGACAAAGCTGACAACGTCCGCATTGTCGCGGCTGAACTTGAAGGAATAATCCTTGAAATAGTTCTTGAAGGCCTGGGTGCAGGCAATCTTCACAACGGTATTCCTGAGGGATACCGGCACCTTCACGGCTGTGGTCTGGCCGCCGGTGATGGCGAAACTCTGGGTCCCGCTGAAGTAAGGGCAGTCGAAGCCCTCGGTCTCATTGGAGCCGTAACTAGCCGTCACGCTATAGTTTCCTGAAGGAAGGGCGGTAGCGGAATCCCACTCGGAGATCTTTCCGCTCCACACCGGCTCTGATGCGGAATTCACGATTGAAATGGTGAAATCAGAGGCTGCGGGCAGGGATGTGTAATCGGACACATTGCTCCTGGTCATATCCGCAACCAGTTCGTCAGTCGTGAGTGACAGACTGACAAAACCGCTCCTCTCCGATGGTACCTGGTTCTTGGTACAGGCAACCGCAGCAAGAAGAAGCAAAGTACACGTTTTGATTTTCAAATTTCTCATGTCTTTGGTTTTGAATCTTATTGTTAGGTTAATAATCTATGTCAGTTCTTTATATATACTCTGATATTGTCGAGATAGAGGTAATATACGGCGTTTGCAGCCACCACGCTGGTCGTCCTGCCCGTGTCGGCAAAGAAAACTATACGGGTCGTGGCGCCTACAGACGCAATCTCCTGGGTGCGGGAATGCATTGCGGACACGTCTTCGCTGGCAAAGCGCTCAGAAGTGAAGACTATGCTGGCGTTGGAAGCGATATTGTCCGACTTGCAGCCGTCCAGCTTTGAACTTTCGGCATTGCTGTGCGTTCCTATCCGATAGCAGGCCATTGCGGTGGCGGAATCGTCACGGTTATATCCGGCCGGAACATAGAAGGCCTCGTCATATTCCACAACCACGGTCACGGAAGCGTCCGGTTTGAGGTAGGACATCGCAGGGGTGTCCAGACGGCCGCACCAGCGCTCCACAACCCAGGCGCCCGACTGGTAACGGCAGTTGATGCGGATGCAGTCCCCCTCGAAGATAGCGAAGCGCGCCGCATTCCATCCGTTTCTCGGCAGATAGCCGTCGAGCAGATAGCCCGCAACGTTCCTGTCGGAATTCGAGGACGCGGTGTAGTCGTCATCGTGGGCAGTCGGAACGGCCGTGGAGAAGTCCTCCTCAAGCAGATAAGGCACCTCTCCCAGCTCTATCGAAGCCAGATTGTCATTCAAAGTCAGGCAGGAAGCCGGCAAAGGGATGTCCACCGAGGCGTGGGCAGTCTCGAAATTCAGCACGGCAGTACCGTCGCCGATGGCTGCGACCACCTGGTCGTAAGCTGCCTTACCCTCCGCTCCGAGCAATTCCTCCTCGAAGCTGAAATCTCCGTAGTAGCCGGCCGTATTGGCCCAAGTGTAGAGCCGGGTGCCGTTCTGGGATATGCTTATATTCCACAGGGCCTCGCCTATATGGTTGGCACCCACGTGGAAACTGAGCCTGTAATAGGCCTCCGTTGCGGCGGAAACCAGCTTCACCGGCGTCGAATGTCCGCCGACGAAACTTCTTCCCGAAAGGGAAAGCGGCTCCAGCACGGACTTGTAATGATGGGAATATATGGTCAGACGCATCGAATCGCTGCTTGCCGCCGCTTCGATGTGCGGGGCTATGGCAGCGCAGGCGAAAGTCGGAGACGGAAACTCAGACTCGGCGAGAGGCTCGGCCAGACGCAGTCTTATTTCGTCGCTACCGCCCGAAAGCGTCACTGCAGAGTCGGAGTCGCTGAAGTCGGCCGTCACGGTGCCGCTCACATTGAAAGGCATATTTATGACTATCTCGCTGACAGGCTCGCCAAGGGTGTTGGTACCCGCAGGCAGCCAGAAACGCAGCTGATGAAGCACGTGCTTCATAGACATGGACATTCCGCTGTGGTCCTCTATTTCCGGGAGGGCCTTCAGAGCGCCGTAACTCACGGGCTCGGCAATCATTATGTCGGCTCCTCCGGAAACCTTACCGTCCTGTACGGAAGGCAGATTGAAATCCACGGAAGTTCCGTTCACCGCAATCGGCTCCGGATAGCATGCGAAATAAGTGTAGCTGTCCTCTGGCATCTCAAACGCAAGCACCGAGCTGAAAAATGCCCGTCCCCCGTCAAAACCGTATATTCCGAAAGATTGTTTTGCCAGGATGTAGGAAGAAGAGGAGTTCCTGGCCCATACCGCGATCCTGTCCCCCTCGGACCAGCTGGCCGACAGACCGTCGCCGTTCATGGTGCTGCGGGTGGAGCCATCGCCTCCTGCGTAAAAGCCCACCTCCACGGGTCCTTCCGGGCTCAGCGGGGAGTAGGTTTTTGAACAGGCAGTGAGCAGACACAGGGCTATGCCCATAGCTGTCACACAAAAGTTCATGGTCCTAAAACGTCTCATTTTTAAGGTTAAAAATCACGCAAAGTTAAACTCTTTTTCCCAAATAAGCAAATCGGGCCGGGCGGCAGGGACTTACCCGAGTTTTTTTATATCTTTGCACACCTATATATATAAGTATATGAACGAAGAGGAAAAGAAACTCGACACCAACTACGGAGACGATAAGATCATTACGCTTGAAGGCGTGGAGCACATACGCCGCAGACCGGGAATGTACATAGGCCGGCTGGGCAACGGCGACAATCAGGGAGACGGAATATATGTACTGCTCAAAGAGATCGTGGACAACTCCATCGACGAGTTTTCAATGAACCACGGCAAGACCATTCAGATACAGGTGGACGAAAAGAGCGTCAGCGTCAGGGACTTCGGACGAGGCATACCGCTCAATTCCGTGGTCAAGGCGGTAAGCGTGCTGAACACGGGAGGAAAGTATGACGACAGTTCCTTCAAGAAATCCATAGGCCTCAACGGCGTGGGTTCCAAGGCGGTGAATGCCCTCTCCTCGCATTTCTACGTCGAGTCTTTCCGCGACGGGATGTCCGCCTTTGCGGAGTTCGAGAGGGGCAGGCTCGTGAACGAGGGCAAGAGGGAGACGAAGGAGAAGAACGGCACCCTGGTGCGCTTCACCCCGGATGAGCTTATGTTCGTGGACTACCACTACAATCTGGAGTATGTGGAGACTATGGTCAAGAACTACTCCTATCTCAAGAAGGGACTGAGCCTCAACCTGAACGGTACGGTCTATAAGTCCGAGAACGGACTCCTGGACCTGGTGAACAATTCCCTGTCCGAGACTCCCCGCTACCAGCCCATCCACCTCCTAGGAGAGGACATAGAGATAGTGCTCACCCACGGCGAGAGCCATGGTGAGAACATATCCTCCTTCGTGAACGGCCAGCACACCAGGGACGGAGGAACCCATCTGGCGGCGTTGCGCGAGGCCGTGGCCAAAACCCTGCGGGAATTCTACAAGACGGTTTCCAAGAAGGATTTCGCTCCCGAAGACATAAGGGAGGGCATAATAGGAGCCATAAGCATACAAATACAGGAGCCGAATTTCGAAGGCCAGACCAAGACCAAGCTAGGGTCCAACTACCTCTGGGAGAAAGAGATCATACGCGAGGACGGCAGCAGGGACATAGACAAGGGCCCTACCATTCGCAGCTTCGTGAATGATTTCGTCAAGGTCAATCTCGAGAACTACCTTCACATCCACAAAGAGATAATCCCTGTGCTTCAGGAGAAGATCCAGTCCTCGGAATCGGAGCGCAAGGAGATTTCCGCCATACAGAAAAAGACTAGGGAGCGCAACAAGAAGACCAGCGTATATAACAAGAAACTCAGGGACTGCCGCTACCACTTCAACGACAAGATGCCAAAGGGCAAGGAAGAGGAGGCGGAAAAGACAAGCATCTTCATTACCGAGGGCGACTCCGCATCGGGAACCATCACCAAGGCCCGCAACTCGGAAGTGCAGGCCGTGTTCAGCCTCAGGGGCAAACCCATCAACTGCTTCAAGGAAAGCCGCAAGAAGGTGGCCGAGAACGAAGAGCTCAACCTGCTCATCTCCGCCCTCGGAGTGGAGGAGGACCTTGAGGACCTCAGGTACAACAACATAGTCATCGCGACGGATGCCGATGACGACGGAATGCATATACGTATGCTCGTCGTTACCTTCTTCCTGAAATACTATCCGGACCTTGTGCGCCGCGGCCACGTCCACATACTCCAGACCCCTCTGTTCCGCGTAATGAACAAAAGGACGGGGAAAGGCGGCAAGGAGATAATCTACTGCTACTCCATCGACGAGAAGGAGAAGGCAGTGAAGAAGTTCAAGGACAATTGCGAGATCACCCGCTTCAAGGGCCTCGGAGAAATCAGCGACGACGAATTCGCGGAGTTCATCGGAGATGACATACGCCTGGACGAGGTGAAACTCAGCGACGAGGAATCCATATCCGAACTTATGGAATTCTATATGGGTGACAATACCATAGACCGCCAGCTGTTCATAAAGACCAATCTGCGCAGCGAGCAGGAACTTGACGGCGTGGATTTCTAAGCTTTTAATTTGAAGTAATATGAATACAGAGACAGAAGTAAGACTCAGCGGCTGGAGAAAGTTCTGCAAGTGGCTGCTTACCAAGGTAATGGGTTGGAAATATGTAGGTACCCCGCCTCCCGAGAGGAATGCCATTCTCATAGGCGTTCCCCACACCAGCGCCTGGGACCTCATTGTATCGTATCTCTATTATCAGGCCGTAGGCGGAAACGCCAAGGTAATGATCAAGAAGGAGTCTTTCAAAGGCCCTATGGGATGGATACTGCGCAAGGTGGGAGGCATTCCGGTGGACAGAAGCAATTCCACCGCCTTCCTCCACAGCATCATTCACCAGATGAATGAGAACGGAATGCACCTGGCAATGTGCCCCGAGGGGACCCGCAAGGCCTGCCACAGGTGGAAAACCGGCTATCACACCATTGCAAAACAGACCGGAGCCACCGTCTATCTGGGCTACTTCGACTGGAAGCACAAGGTAATCACCTGCGGCATCCCTTTCGAACTGACCGATGACGCCAGGGCAGACACGGACAGGATGCAGGCCTATTACGCCGGGCTAGACATAGACGGACGCCATCCTGAAGGCTGGGCCACAAAATAACAAAAAGGGGGTCACCGCGGTGATCCCCTTTTCATTTATGAATTGCTGAATTACTCAGCTACAACCTCTACCTTGACGCTGCCCTTGATGCCCTTGTAGCACTTTACGGAAGCCTCGTAAGTTCCGAGTTCCTTGACTGCGTCGAGAGCGATGTCCTTCTTGTCGATCTCGAGACCTGCTGCGGCGAGAGCCTCTGCAACCTGTGCGGTGGTAACGGAACCGTAGATCTTACCGGACTCGCTGACCTTCACTGCAATCTGTACAGGGGTCTCGGCGAGTTTTGCTGCAAGTGCCTCGGCATCAGCAACATACTTGGCCTCTTTGTGAGCCCTCTGGCGTATGTTCTCTGCAAGGATCTTCTTTGCTGAAGGAGTCGCGAGTATAGCATAACCCTGAGGAATGAGATAGTTGACAGCGTAACCTGTCTTCACGTTGACGATCTCGTCAGCATAGCCGAGGTTGGCTACATCTTTCTTGAGAATTATTTCCATAATGCTGTCTCCTATTATTTCAAAAGGTCTGTTACGTATGGGAGAAGTGCAAGGTGCCTTGCCCTCTTGACTGCCTGGGCAACCTTCCTCTGGAACTTGAGGGAAGTACCGGTGATGCGGCGAGGCAGGATCTTGCCCTGCTCGTTGAGGAACCTCTTGAGGAACTCAGCATCCTTGTAGTCAACATACTTGATACCTGCCTTCTTGAAACGGCAGTATTTCTTCTTGCGAACCTCTACTGTAGGAGGGTTCAGATAACGGATTTCATTGTTCTGTGCCATAGTCTTGTCCTCCTTGATTATTCAGCTTTCTTGTTTGCCCTTCTCTTCTCTGCGTAAGCGACAGCGTGCTTGTCCATAGCAAAGGTGAGGAAGCGGATGATGCGCTCGTCACGACGATACTGGGTTTCGAGCTTGGCGATGAACTGAGGTTCAGCCTTGAACTCGATGAGATAATAAAAACCGGTGGTCTTCTTCTGGATAGGATAAGCCAGCTGCTTGAGACCCCAGTCCTCCTGGTACACAATCTCGCCACCGTTATTGGTGATGAGCTCGGTGTACGCGGCAACCGCTTCCTTCATCTGGCTGTCAGACAAAACGGGAGTTGCAATGAAAACGGTTTCGTACTGTTTGATCATTTGTTTATAAATTAATTGTTTAAGTTACTTCCGTGACCCAAGGCCACAAAATGGACCGCAAAGGTAGCGATTCTTTCCGAAATAAACAAAGAAAGTCTATCTTTGCGACCGAAAAAAAAGAAAGGACAATTCGTAAAGAAATGAAAAATCTCATCATATTCGACCTGGACGGCACCCTGCTCAATACCATCGACGACCTGGGATGTGCCGTGAACCACGCCCTGGCGCTCAGGAACCTGCCTCAGCACGGGATGGAGGAATACAGGACAATGGTCGGCAACGGAGTAAGGAAACTGATTGAACGCGCCCTCCCGCAGGACTCTCAGGATCTCGTAGAAGACTGTCTGAAAGACTTTCTCGCATATTACACCGAAAACATAGACGTCCATACGAGACCGTATCCCGGGATGGACACCCTCATAGGGAAACTGGACGGGGAAGGCTGCCTCCTGGCAGTGGCTTCCAACAAATTCCAGGAGGGTACGGCGAAACTCGTGGAAAGATTTTTTCCGGGCATAGACTTCGTGGCCGTCTTCGGAAACAGGCCGGGTTATCCGCTGAAACCGGACCCGGAGCTTATCAGGGAGATAGAAGACCTGGCAGGCAGGCGTTGCGGCGAAGCCCTCAACACGATAATGGTGGGCGACTCCGACACAGATATGAAAACGGCCGCCAACGCCGGGATAGCATCAGTGGCCGTATGCTGGGGCTTCCGCAGCCGGGCGGAACTCGAACAGGCCGGAGCCGTCCGTTTCGCCGGGACAGCGGAGGAACTCTACTCAAAGATACAGGAAGTCAAAGCATAATCTGCGCAGCAACCGTCCTGGCTGCTTCCTCACCCTTGATGTGGGCAAGGATCTCCAGACCGAAGGCTATGGCGTGCCCTGCACCGCGGGAAGTGATCACGTCGTCGTCTTTCACGCATCCCGTCTTGACGTACTCGGCGCCTATGGCCTCCAGTCCCTCTTCGAAACCGTCATAGCAGCACATTTTCACACCCTTGAGCCTCTCCTCGCCGAGAGCGGAAGCAAGGACTACGGACGGTGCGGCACAGATGGCGGCCACGCTGCCTCCCTCGTCATAGTGACGGCGAAGCAGTTCCATAAGCGGCTTGCAGGCAGCCAGATTGGTCGAGCCCGGCATTCCGCCCGGGAAAATCATCACATCCTCCCTGGAAGTTCCCTCCTGTTCAAGCTTCTTGAGAAATTCCTTGAAAGTGTATTTCGCGAGAAGGACGGTCTTGTGGGAAGAGGTAACGAAATTGTCCTCATTCAGACACACGGTCTTCACATTGACTCCGCCGCGCACAAGCACATCGTAAGGGGCAAGGGCCTCGACTTCCTCGAAGCCGTCGGCCAGAAACATATATACTCCTTTCATATATTGATGATTATGAATCAGTCGCGACGTCCGCCCATTGCGATTGCCACATAGTAAAGAAGGGTTGCAATGGAGCCAATGGCTGCGATGACGTAGGTATATGCGGCCCACTTGAGCGCATCCTTCGCCTTCGGCATGGTCCAGCTGTCGGCAAGACCGGAGTTGCCCAGCCAGGCCACGGCCCTGCTAGAAGCGTTCAGCTCGACAGGCAGGGTGATGATGCTGAAGAGAGTGGTAAGGGCGAAAAGCAGTATGCCGGCCCAGAGTATGGCTGTGCTGCCGGACCACTGTATGGCAAGTACGCCAAGGAGCAGCAGCCAGGTCACGGCGCTGTTTGCGAAATTCACTACGGGAACCAGAGCCGAGCGCAGCTTGAGCGGCATATATCCCCTCGAATGCTGAACCGCATGGCCGCATTCATGCGCGGCAACGGCTGCAGCGGCAATGGAACGGCCGTCATATACCTCCGGGCTGAGTTTTATCACCCGTGCGGAAGGGTCGAAATGGTCGGTGAGGAAGCCGCTGCCACGTACGACCTGCACGCTGTTTATGCCGTGGTCGGCGAGCATACGTCTTGCGACCTCTGCGCCCGAAAGCCCGGAAGGCAGGGCTACCTTTCCATATTTCTTGAAACGGGAATTCAGCGTCTGCTGAACTATGAAGCTGGCCACCATTGTGGCGATGAGGATAATCCAGATAAGTGACATCTATTTTACATTTTTATCGTTAGGCACAAAAATACTCTAAAAAGCATACCATACGACTATTTTGTGTAATTTTGTCACCCGATATGACAGACAGATTCAGAGAAGACGAATTTTCCAGGCTGGAGCTCAAACTCTCCAACTGCCTTGAGAACTACAGATATTTCAGGTCCAGACTGCGTCCTGAAACCAGAATGCTCGTGCTCGTGAAGGCCAACGCCTACGGTCACGGAGCCGTGGAGTTCGCACAGATGATGCGCGATGCGGGGGCTGACTATCTGGCAGTGGCCTACCCGGTGGAGGGAGTCGAACTCCGCAAGCACGGCATAATGTCCCCGATACTGGTGCTGACCACAGGCAGCGACTCCTTCAACGACATAGTCGATTACCACCTCGAACCGGGAATACCGAATCTCGATACTCTCAAGGCCCTGGTTCAGGTACTGCGCAACAAGCATATAAGCGAGTATCCCATACACCTGAAGCTGGATACCGGGATGCACAGGCTGGGCTTTATGAGCTCCGAACTGGACGAGCTGCTGGCCTACCTGAAGGGGAACAGTTCGGTCCGCGTGAAATCGGTATATTCCCACCTTGCGGTAGCCGACGACCCGGAGAATGACGCCTACACGCTCGGGCAGGTGGAGCTTTTCACCCGCAACAGCAAACTTATCGCGGACTCCCTCGGCTACATGCCTATGCGCCATATACTCAACTCCGCCGGAATAGAGCGCTTCCCGCAGTTC
>SAMEA3663028__coassemble_263_pt1 | contig 22914 bp, 17 predicted proteins | sample SAMEA3663028__metabat2_low_PE_012 | metagenome-assembled genome bin SAMEA3663028 (sample SAMEA3663028) | pig gut metagenome | biome: pig gut; feature: pig-associated habitat; material: faeces | place: France | collected 2012
GGGTGGCTGTCTGGTTGCGGCTTGCGGCCGTCTGGGGACGGTCGAACTCGTAGAGTCTGTATTTCTCTATTATATTGATAAGCTTGTTGGCGTAGGAAGGGTCGGTGGCATATCCCGCACTCTTCAGGCCATAGCACCAGCCCTTGTAGTCCGTCGGTTCAAGGTCGAAAAGGAACTTGTAGCGGTCCTTGTAGCGGAGAAAGTCGGAGTGGTCTTTGTAGGAGTCCTCGACGCTCTCGTATTTCCTGAAACATTCGTCCTTCGCATCATCGTCGTGATAGACCTTCATTCCCGTCCAGCCGTGGCATTTGATTCCGAAATGGTTGTTCGCCTGCACGGCAAGAGTGGAACGTCCCATTCCCGACTCGAGCAGGCCCTGGGCAAGGGTGATGCTGGCCGGAACGCCGCTGCGGTACATTTCCGCCACGGCAGCATCCGAATATGTGGCAATATATTGCTCATACAGGTCCTGGGCTGCAAGGGGGAAGCAGCACAGAATGGATATCAGAAGCGCAACTGTCTTTCTCATAAGAGTTTCTTTAATGGTATGTCTATGACATCCAGATCCTTGCCCAGGCACGTGGCCGGGAAAATCTCCTTCGCCTCCTCCAAAAGTACGGATAAATCCCGGTATTTGGAAGAATAGTGGCCCAGGAGCAGCTGTCCTGCACCGGCTTCCTTTGCACAGAGGGCCGCCTGGGCAGCGGTGGAGTGGAAGCGCTCGGCTGCCTTGTCCTCCATATCCCTGGTGTAGGTCGCCTCGTGATAGAGCAGGTCCACGCCCTTCACCCAGGTGCTGAGCTCCGGAAAAGGAGCCGTATCGCTGCAGTAGGCATAGCTGCGCGGCTCGTAAGGAAGGTAGGTCAGCTCGGAGTTGGGGATTACCCTGTCTCCGCGTATTATGTCCTCTCCCCTTTTGGCCGTGGCTATCTCCTCCAGACTGAGCCCGCGGGCGGCAATCTCCATCTTTTTGACGTTCAGCTGTGGCTGCTGCTCCCTGAAGATGAAGCCATAGCAGTCGATCTTGTGCCTGAGCGGGAAGGCGCTTACACGTATCAGCTTGTCCTCGAAGAGAAGCTGCGGGGCCTTCATTTCCAGAGCGTGATGCTCGATGGGATAGTTCAGGCCTTCGCCGTAATAGGAGAGGAAGAACTTCAGCACAGGCGCGAAGGAGCGTGGGGCATATATGTCCAGCTTCCCGCTGCGTCCCAGCATAGCCATGGTGGAGAGCAGGCCGAAGAGGCCGAAGATGTGGTCCCCGTGTATGTGGGAAATGAATATGGCTTCTATCTTGAGATAGGAGAGACCGGCTGCACGTATGCGTATCTGGGTGCCCTCGCCGCAGTCAATCAAAAACAAGCGCCCACGAACATCTAGTACCTGGGCGCTTGGAAATCTGTTTATAATGGGCAGGGCGGATGCCGTGCCCAATACATTCAGCGTAAAGTTCATTTCAGAGTATTACTCACCCTTCTCGAGTTTGTCCTTGAGAGCTGCAAGAGCGTCGATGTCACCGAGAGTGGTCTTCTCTATGCTGGTGTTGAGCTTCTTGACTGCCTTCTTGGTAAGATCTGCCTCTGAAGCCGGCTTCTCGGCGCGGGCCTCTGCAGTTGCATAGGTCCTCACGTGGCTGAGAACGATCTTCTTGGCGTTCCTCTTGAGGTCGGTAACCTTGAATGCGAGTTTCTCACCTGCAACGACTGCGCTGCCGTCTTCCTTGGCGAGCTCCTTGGTGAAGCAGAATGCCTCTACGTCACCATCGAGCATTACGACTGCGCCCTTGTCGTTAACGGAGGCAACGGTGCCCTCCACTACGCTTCCTACAGGGAACTTGGCCTCGATCTCATCCCAAGGGTTAGGGAGGAGCTGCTTGTGGCCGAGGCTGAGCTTGTGGTTGGCCTCGTCGAAGTCGAGGATTACAACCTCGATGCTGTCACCGGCGGCAACTGCCTCTGAAGGATGTTTGAGCTTGTTCCAGGAGAGGTCGCTCACGTGGATGAGACCCTCTACGCCCTCCTCCAGCTCGGCGAATACACCGAAGTTGGTGATGTTGCGTACGGTAGCGGTATGCTTGCTGCCTACAGGATACTTCTCGCGGATGGACTCCCATGGGTTAGGGGTGAGCTGCTTGATGCCGAGGGACATCTTCTTGTCCTCGCGGTCAAGGCTGAGGATCTGTGCCTCGACCTCGTCACCTACCTTCAGGTAATCCTGGGCGATGCGGAGGCGTGGGCTCCAGCTCATCTCGCTTACGTGGATGAGACCCTCTACGCCCGGCTCGATCTCTACGAATGCGCCGTAGTCGGCAATGAGGACAACCTTACCCTTAACCTTGTCACCTACCTTGAGGTTAGGATCGAGGGCATCCCAAGGATGCTGGGTGAGCTGCTTGAGACCCAGGGCGATTCTCTTCTTGGTCTCGTCGAAGTCGAGTATCACGACATTGATCTTCTGGTCGAGGCTGACAACCTCCTCAGGATGGTTGACGCGGCCCCAGCTGAGGTCGGTGATGTGGATGAGACCGTCAACACCGCCCAGATCGACGAATACGCCGTAGGAAGTGATGTTCTTGACGGTACCCTCAAGCACCTGGCCTTTCTCGAGCTTGCCGATGATCTCGCTCTTCTGAGCCTCGAGCTCGGCCTCGATGAGGGCCTTGTGGGATACTACAACATTGCGGAACTCCTGGTTGATCTTGACGATCTTGAAGTCCATGGTGGTATCGACGAACTGGTCGTAGTCGCGTATAGGCTTGATGTCGATCTGTGAACCAGGGAGGAAGGCCTCGATGCCGAATACATCGACGATCATACCGCCCTTGGTGCGGGTCTTGACATAACCCTTGACAATCTCGTTATTGTTGAATGCAGCATTGACCTCGTCCCAGGAACGGAGCTGACGCGCCTTCTTGTGGGAAAGGATGAGCTGACCCTTGCGGTCCTCAGGGTTCTCGACGAGCACCTCTACGGTGTCACCTACCTTGAGGTCCGGGTTGTAACGGAACTCAGGAGCCATTATGACGCCCTCGCTCTTGTAACCGATGTTCACGATCACCTCTCTCTTGCTGATGGCGGTGACGGTGCCCTCGATCACTTCACCCTCGCTGACCTTTGAGAGGGTCTGGTTGTACTTCTCCTCGACCTCAGCCCTGTCTTCGCCGTAAACGTCGTCGTTTTCGAAGGCTGCCCAGTCGAAGTCCTCAGGAGCTACGGATGCGTTGAGGAAGCCTTTCTTCTTCTCCTCAACTGCAGGAGTCTCCTCTGCTGCGATTGTTTTGTTTTCTTCCATAGTAATTTTTTTGAATCAACTAGTGGGTTTGACTTTATGTTCTGTGCTGTAAAAAGCGCGCAAATATAGTCATAATTCCCGAATCTACAAGCGTTTGCGGGAATGTTTTCAAGCTATTTTCCAAAAAGGGACGCCCCGGTTCCGGACGGAATCTCAGAGCATGCGGCGTTTCTTGAAAATGAGGATGATGAGAATGACCGGGACGATGAGGAGCAGGGACACTGCGGGCCACACTATCCACGGATGGGCCTCCAGTGTGTCACCGAAGACGTTCATTCCGAAAAAGCCGGTAACGAGGGTAGGAGGCATAAGCAGCAGGGACACCAGGGTGAAGATTTTCATTATCTTGTTCTGGTCGAGATTGATTATACCTATCACGGTGTTCTGCAGATACTCGAGACGCTCGAAGGAGAAGTTGGTGTGGTTGATGAGGGAGGAAATGTCCCTGAGGGAAACCTGAAGCCTCTCCATAAGCTCGCGCGGGAATATCTCGCTCTTGAGCATGCTGGAGATAACCCTCTGCTTGTCCACTATGTTCTCGCGGACGAGCATCATATTCTCCTGAAGCTGGTTTATATCGATGAGGAACTCCTCGTTGATGTCCTCGCCTATGTTCACCTTGCGGCTGTACTGCTCGATCTCCTTGTTCATGATCTCTATCATATCCGCATCGAGGTCCACTCGCTGCTCTATGATATTGGTGAAGACTATGTAGCCGCTCTGGTAGTTCTTCGGAAAGGCGATGATGCGGCGCTGGAGATCCACGAAACTACGCAGAGGCACTTCCCTGATGGTGGTCAGCACGCCTCCGCAGAGTATGAAGGAGACGGTCTCCATGGAATAGTCGTCAGGTCCCGGGATCACGAAGTTGGTGTTGGCGAAGATGGCATCGTCGGTCTCCGAGAAACGGGACGAGCTCTCGATCTCCTCCGCCTGGGCCCTGGTCTGGAGCTTCGTGCCGAGGAAGGATTCCACCGCCCTCTTCTCCTCCCCTTCCAGGTCATACATATCAATCCAGAGCACGTCAGAAGTCCGGAGCCTCTGCAGAATCTCCAGATTGGTGGTGTCGAACACCTGAGCATCTGACTTGTAGAAGATTGTAACCATGGACGGCAAAAGTATCCATAATGAGGGAGAAATCCAAATTTTTATCCCTTTCGGGCGGCCGGTCTGATTTTGCGCAGTCTCAGGCCCATCACGCCCCAGAAGGCCTCTCCAAAAATGCTGCTGCTCATCTTGGATGTACCTTCGGTCCTGTCCACGAAGATCACAGGCACCTCCCTGATCTTGAAACCCAGCTTGTAGGCGCTGTACTTCATCTCTATCTGGAAACCGTAGCCCTTCATCTTCACCTTGTCCAGGTCGATGGTTTCCAGCACCTTGCGCGAGTAGCACTTGAAGCCGGCGGTGGTGTCGTACACCTTCATCCCCAGCACGCTGCGCACATAGACGGAAGCATAGTAGGACATTATGACGCGGCCTATGGGCCAGTTTATGACGCTGATCCCGTTGCAGTAGCGCGAGCCTATGGCCAGGTCGGCGCCGTCTTTCGCGCAGGCATCGTAGAGGCGAGGCAGGTCGGCCGGATTGTGGGAGAAGTCGGCGTCCATTTCGAATATATAGTCATATCCCTGCCCCACTGCCCAGCGGAATCCGGTGATATAGGCGGTTCCGAGGCCCAGTTTGCCGCTGCGTTCGATCATGAAAAGGCGTTCCGGAAACTCGGCCTGCAGTCCGCGGACTATGCCGGCAGTGCCGTCAGGCGAGCCGTCTTCGATTACGAGTATATGGTAGCCGCCTTCGAGGGCGAAAACCGCACGTATGATCTTTTCTATATTTTCCTTCTCGTTATAGGTCGGGATTATTACTACTTTGCTGTCCATATTGCTGACTATTATCACTGTATCAATTTAAATGGCTGGCGGTTGGCTATGGAGCGGCCGAGGGTCAAAGAATCCGCGTACTCGAGATTGTCCCCGAAGCCCAGACCCCTGGCCGGAGCCGTCACCTTCACTCCGAGCGGGGCTATCTGACGGTAGATGTAGAAGGAAGTGGTTTCACCCTCCACGTCCCCGCTCAGGGCCAGTATCACCTCCAGAGGAGATTCCGCAGCAATTTCCGTACCTTTTACCCTGTCCACGAGCGCGGATATGCTCAGATCGGAAGGACCCACTCCGTTTATGGGGGAAATGATGCCCCCGAGCACGTGGTAGAGCCCGTGGTACTGGCCGGTCGCCTCTATGCTCATCACGTCCCTGACGTTCTCCACCACGCATATCGTCCTGCTGTCGCGACGGCTGTCCGAGCATATAGGGCAGAGCACGTCGTCGCAAAGCATGCGGCAGCGGCTGCAGTACTGCACCCCGTCCCGCAGGGCGTTAATGGCGCCGGTGAAATGGTGCACGTTCTCGGACGGCTGACGCAGCAGGTACAGGGCCAGGCGCAGGGCGCTTTTGCGTCCCACTCCGGGCAGGGAGCCTATGGCGTCAACGGCCTCTTCGAGCAGTTTGGATGGATATTGTTCCTTGTACATATTCCGTCATCTAAGCAGTTTGAGACCTATCCTGTTCCTTTCCGTGTCCACGGAGATCACGCTCACCTTCAGCTGCTGGCGCAGTTTTACCGCCGAAGACGGGTCGGCTCCGCGGGGTATGCCCATATTCGACACGTGTATGAGTCCCTGTTCGTGTATCCCTATGTCCACAAAGGCTCCGAAGGCCGTCACATTCGTCACTATACCCGGCAGTTCCATTCCCGGCCTGAGGTCCTCGATGCTGTGTATATCTTCGGCGAATGCGAATTCCGCCGCTTCGGCGCGGGGGTCGCGTCCCGGTTTCGCAAGTTCGCGTATTATGTCGTTAAGCGTCGGGAGGCCGAAACCGCCCTCCACGTATTTTTCCGCCTCGATGCGGCTGCAGAGTTCCGCATTGCCCACCAGGGTGGCGCTGTCCACGCCCAGGTCCGCGGCCATGCGGTCCACGATATGGTAGCTCTCGGGATGGACGGCGGAGTTGTCGAGCGGGTTCGCCGCACCCGGGATGCGCAGGAAGCCGGCGCACTGCTCGTAGGCCTTGGCTCCGAGTCTCTTGACCTTAAGCAGTTCCTCCCTTGAAGAGTAAGGCCCGTTCTGCGTCCTGTACTCGACTATATTGCCGGCCAGGACGGAACCTATGCCGGAAACATAGCGCAGCAGCCACGGACTCGCGGTGTTGAGGTTGACGCCCACGCTGTTCACGCAGCTTTCGACCGTATTGTCCAGGGTCTCCCTGAGCAGGGCCTGGTCCACGTCGTGCTGGTACTGCCCCACTCCGAGCGACTTCGGGTCTATCTTCACCAGCTCAGCGAGCGGGTCCATCAGGCGCCGGCCTATGCTTACGGCTCCCCTGACCGTCACGTCGTACTGGGGGAACTCCTCTCTTGCCACCTCTGAGGCGGAGTAGATGGAGGCGCCGTCCTCGCTGACACTGAAGACGCGGCAGCCCTCCGGTTTCGGCACCCTCTTGAGGAACTCCTCGGTCTCGCGGCCGGCGGTCCCGTTGCCCACCGCGATCACCTCCACATCGTATCGGGCTATGAGCGAGGACAGGGTCTGTATAGCCTTGACCTTCTCATTTGCAGGAGGATGGGGATATATCACGTCGTGATGCAGCAGCTCTCCCTGGGCGTCGAGGCAGACCAGCTTGCAGCCGGTCCTGAAGCCCGGGTCTATGGCCAGAAGGCGCTTCTGTCCCACCGGAGCGGCAAGGAGCAGCTGGCGCAGGTTGGCACCGAAAATCTTTATGGATTCAATGTCCGCCTTCTCTTTCGCGCTGCGTATGAGTTCATTGCTCACCGACGGTTCCAGCAGACGCTGGTAGGCGTCCTCGATAGCGGCGCGCAGCTGTTCGGCGACGGCAGGCGCAGGGAAGCGGCGTTCCTTGCAGAAATCGTAGTATATCTTGTTGCAGGCCTTCTGGGCATCCTGGTCTATATGCAGGCTGATGAAACCCTCGTCCTCCGCCCTGAGCATAGCCAGGAGCCGATGGGGAGCCACTTTCGAAAGCAGCTCGCTGCCGTCGAAGAAGGAACGGTATTTCTGGGCCTGAGGATTCTCGCGGCCGGCTTTTGTCGCCTTGAATACTATGCGGCGGCTGCCCATCATTCCCCTCAGGGTCTCGCGCACGGCTGCGCTGTCGGAGAATTTCTCGGCTATTATGTCCCTGGCACCGGCAAGGGCGGCCTCCACGTTTCCGGGCTGTCCTTCCCCGCCGCAGAATCTTTCCGCCGGCCGGATTCTGGCAGCGCATTTCATATATGAGCAAGGCCAGAGGCTCGAGTCCTGCCTCTTTGGCGGCGGTGGCCCTGGTGCGGCGCTTCGGCCTCCAAGGAAGGTAGAGATCTTCCACTTCCCTGGCATCCACCGAGTTCTCTATCCTGGAGCGCAGTTCAGGGGTGAGCGCACCCGCATCTTCTATAGTCTTGAGTATCAGTTGCTTGCGCTTGTCGAGTTCAGCATAGGCCTCGGACCAGTGACGTATCTCAGCAATGGCGACCTCGTCCAGTCCTCCAGTCCTTTCCTTGCGGTAGCGGCTGATGAAAGGAATGGTAGAGCCCTCTTCGAAGAGCTGTATGCAATTCTCTACCTGCCAGCTGCGGCAAGACGCCTTTTCGGCAATGGCTTTTATATATATATCCTGCATATTTCAGTATCCGGTGTCAATCGTGGGAGACCTCCTTGAGCTGCGAGCGGTAGGCGGAGAATATCTTGGACTTGGAGACAAAGCCGATGTAGCCGCGCTCCGCATCCACGACTGGAAGGTTCCAGGCCCCCGTCTTTTCGAACTTGTGCATCACGCTGTCCATCTTCTCGTCCACATAGACGTATGCCGGGGCCGATTTCATAAAGTTATAGACGTGCAGGGTGTCGTATTCGCTCCTGCGGAACATGTCCCTGCGTATGTCCTCGAGGGAGACATAGCCCTGGAAGCGGTTTCGGGAATCCAGGACAGGGAAGATGTTGCGGCTGGAGGACTCCACCGCCTTTACCAGCTGGCCCCGGGGGTCGTCTATGTGCACCATACGGAAATCCGACTCTATGAGTTCGGAGGTCTTCAGCAGGGTGAGCACCGCCTGGTCGCTGTCGTGAGTGAGCAGCTCGCCCCTGTTGGCTATACGCTTTGTGTATATGGAATATTTCTCGAACATCCTCGTCAGGCCGTAGGAGACGGTCGAGGTGAGGATGAGAGGGATCAGCAGGCCGTAGCCGCCGGAAATCTCGGCAATGAGGAATATGGCCGTCATCGGAGCCTGCATCACGCCGGCCATCATTCCGGCCATTCCCACGAGCACGAAGTTCTGCTCGGGAACCGGATGGACTGCCCCGGCACCCAGTACCAGATTGAGGGTCCTGGCCACTACGAAACCGGCGATTCCGCCCACGAAAAGGGTAGGTCCGAAGGTACCGCCGACTCCTCCTCCGGCATTGGTGAAGGACATTGAGAAGACCTTCAGCAGCATTACCAGAAGGAAGAACACAGGCACGGACCAGCTTCTGTCAAGCATTCCGCTCAGTACGGAAACGCCTTCGTAGGAAGGCTGCTGGCCGTTGAGCAGGGTAGAAAGCACCCCGTAACCCTCGCCGTAGAGCGGAGGAAAGAGGAAAATCAGCAGGCCCAGGCTCAGGGCGGAGAGGAACCAGCGCAGGTAGATGCTGCCTATGTTCCTTATCCTGTCCTCAAGCCACAGCGTGGTCCTGGTGAAATAGAGCGAGCCCAGGGCACAGAAGACCGCGAGCACTATATAGAACGGTATGTTCCTCATTTCGAAAGGAGCCAGGGCCGATTCGAAAGGCACAGTAGGTCCGAGCAGCAGATAGGACACCACCGTCGCGGACACAGTGGAGAGCAGCAACGGCAGTATGGACGACATCGAGATGTTGAAGAGCAGTATCTCCAGCGTGAAAAGTACGCCGGCCATAGGGGCCTTGAATATGCCTGCCACGGCACCGGCGGCTCCGCAGCCGACCAGTATGGTCATATTCTTGTAAGAGAGTCCCATCTTGCGGGCGACGTTGGAACCGATCGCGGCTCCGGTATAGACTATAGGGGCCTCGGCTCCCACCGAGCCGCCGAGTCCTATGGTCACGCAGCTGGAGAGCAGGGAGCTCCACATATTGTGGGCCTTGATCCTCGACTCGTTCTTGGAAACGGCCACCAGCACCTTGGTAACGCCGTGGCCTATGTTGTCGCGTATTATGTAGTGGACGAAGAGCATTGAAAGGAACATACCTATGCCAGGAAAGACCAGCATAAGCAGTCCCCTGGAGGAACACAGGCCCTCCACCCCCTCCTGCATCAGTTCTATGCCCGTCTTGAGCAGCACGGCAGCAAGGCCGCAGGCCAGTCCCACGAGAAGGGAAAGAACCAGCAGCAGATCATTCTCGCTGAGCAGTGAACTGATTTTCTTCATATACCGATACAGACTTGCAAAATTATCAAATCCGCCGAGAAAAGCAAAAAAGAAAGGATGCCGAAGGCACGTGGCCATCGACATCCCCTGTGCTTTCTATCAGGAACGGAATCACTCGCCATCCGAGGCGTCGTCGTCATCCGAGCCGTACTGCGAAATGTTGTCGTCAGGAAGTGAAGCTTCCTCGCCGTCGTTTCCATCGACGTCATCCCCGCTTTCCTCATCAAGCCACTTGTTGAGATCTTCCTTGTCATCCACATTTATCTTGACCTTCACAAGATAAATGGCATCGGGAATCTCCACGGTGACGGTATAGATGCTCGTTCCGTCCGGTTTGTCAATCTTTCTTACATCTGGGAGAAAGTCCGCCAATCCCCTCGGGTACTTCTCTGCAAACGCTGCTGCGAGTTCCTCCGACATGTTCTCGTAGCTTACCATTGCGTGTTTCTTCTTATCCATAGCTGACTGTGTTATCAAAAACGTGTGCAATAATAGGACATTTTTCCGAATGCAGAAAAAAAGCTCAGTGTTTTTTGAAAAAAAATGATTTCTGCCGGCGTTTTCCCTCTATGTCCCTCTCCACGAAGACGCTTTTTCCGCTCTTTGGATCGATGCCGCTGTAGAACATCACCGAAGAAACCGTCATAGGGGTGGGAGTGAAGTCCTGGACCTGGTCCATATACAGTCCCCTGAGCGCCTTGTTGCGCGAGAGTTTCTCCATTTCCCTCATACCGCAGCCGGGATGGGCGGAGATGAAGTAGGGAACGAGCTCACATTTCCGTCCGGAACGGGCCACAATGCGGTCGAATTCGCCGCGCAGCCTTTCGAAGAGGGCGAAGGACGGCTTGGCCATAAGTTTGAGCACATTGTCCTCGGTGTGTTCCGGAGCCACTTTCAGACGGCCCGAAGTGTGTTCCAGTATGAGTTCCTTCAGATAGGCCTCCGAACTGTCGTCCACATAGCCCTTTTCGTCGAGGAAGAGGTCGTAGCGTATGCCGCTGCCTATGTAGGCGTGGCGTATGCCCTTTACGGAAGCTATGCGCGAATAGAGGCGCAGCAGACGTTCGTGGGAGCGGTCCATATTCCTGCAGGGCGCAGGGAAGAGGCAGGACTGGCGGCGGCACCTGGCACAGAGTTCAGGGTCGCGGCCCCGCATCCCGTACATATTGGCGGTAGGCGCGCCGACGTCGGATATATTGCCTGCGAAGCCGGGGAGGGAGGTCATATCCCTTATTTCGCGTATGATGGAATCTTCGCTGCGCGACTGTATGAACTTGCCCTGGTGGGCGGCGATAGTGCAGAAATTGCAGCCTCCGAAACAGCCTCGGTGCGTGGTGACCGAGAACTTGATCATATCGTAGGCCGGTATGCGGTGGCCCTTGTAGCGAGGATGCGGCAGCTTGGTGTAAGGCAGGTCCCAGAAAGAGTCCATTTCCTCCTGAGTTGCAGGCGGATAGGATGGATTCACCTGCACGTAGCCGTCACCGACCGGCTCCACCAGCACCGGAGGGTTCAGCATATTGGCAGCAGTCTCTATTATATTGAAATTCTCCGCAAAGGCCTTTTTGTCCTTCAGGCAGCACTCGTAGGAGTGGAGGAATACGGCGCCTTCGGTACGGCAGCGTCCGCTCATGCGGAAGGCCAGCTGGGGGATGCGGCGCATATCCGAAGGCTTGCGGTCCGCTTCGATGGCGCGCGTCAGTTCCAGCATAGGCCTCTCCCCCATACCGTAGCAGAGCCAGTCGGCGCCGCTGCTCACGAGCACCGAAGGCATAAGGCAGTCCTTCCAGTAGTCGTAGTGGGTGAGGCGCCTCAACGAGGCCTCGATGCCGCCAATCACGACAGGCACGTCGGGATAGAGCTGTTTGAGAATACGGGTATATACGCTGACCGCGTAGTCCGGCCTCGCCCCCGCCCGTCCGTCGGGCGTGTAGGCGTCGTCGCTGCGCAGACGTTTCGACGCGGTGTAGTGATTGACCATCGAGTCCATAGCTCCCGCATTCACTCCGAAATAGAGGCGGGGACGGCCCAGTTTGCGGAAGTCGCGCAGGTCGTCCCTCCAGTTGGGCTGGGGAACCACTGCCACCCTGTAGCCCCACTTCTGGAGCCATCTGGCGATTACGGCGGTACCGAAAGAAGGGTGGTCCACGAAGGCGTCACCGCTGAAGAGGATGACGTCTATCCAGTCCCACCCGAGCTTTTCCACCTCCTTGACGGAGGTAGGTATCATATATGCTTCTGCCATAAAGGCTTACATCCTTTCCGGAAGTTCGATTCCGAGCAGTCCCATAGCCTTGGAGAGCAGCTTGGCAACCAGTGAGATAAGTTCCAGTCTCATCGAGAGCAGTCTGGAATCAGGCTCCCTGAGTATGGACACGTCGTGATAGTACTGGTTGAATTCCTTGGCCAGCTCGTAGGAGTAGTTGGCCAGCACGGCCGGAGAGAAAGAGTCGGCGGCCTCCTGCAGTCTGGCCGGATAGGCAGAGAGCAGCTTCACGAGACGTATCTCCTTGGGACTGAGCTGCACGAGCGGGTCGAGAGCCGGAGCAAAGCCCTGCTCTCCGGCCTTGCGCAGTATGCTGCAGATCCTGGCGTGGGTGTACTGGATGAACGGACCGGTGTTGCCGTTGAAGTCGATGGACTCCTTAGGGTCGAAGAGCATGGTCTTCTTCGGGTCCACCTTGAGTATGAAGTACTTGAGAGCGCCCAGACCTATCACGTGGTAGAGCTTGTCCTTTTCCTCTTCGGAGAGATCGGCGAGCTTGCCGGAGGCCTCCGAAGTGGCCTTGGCCTGAAGGTACATCTCCCGTATCAGGTCGTCTGCATCCACTACGGTTCCCTCGCGGCTCTTCATCTTGCCCTCAGGGAGTTCCACCATTCCGTAGCTGAGATGGTAGATCCTGGAGGCCCAGTCGAAGCCGAGCTTCGCGAGTATGAGCTTGAGCACCTGGAAGTGATAGTCCTGCTCGTTGCCCACCACATAGACGTGGGAATCGAGATGGTTCTCCGCAAAGCGGCGCTCGGCAGTGCCCAGGTCCTGGGTGATGTACACCGAAGTGCCGTCGGAACGCTGCACTATCTTCCTGTCCAGGCCGTCCCCGGTGAGGTCGCACCATACGGAACCGTCCGGGTCCTTGACGAAGACTCCCATTTCCAGGCCCTTCTGCACGAGTTCCTTGCCGAGGAGGTAGGTATCGTGCTCGTAATAGACCTTGTCGAAGCTTATGCCCAGGGCCTTGTAGGTCTGGTCGAAGCCATCAAATACCCAGGAGTTCATCATAGACCAGAGGGCGCGCACCTCAGGATCTCCCGCTTCCCAATCGACGAGCATCTTGTGCACGTCCTCGAGAACGGCCGGGTTTTCCTTCTCCATCCTGGCGTACTCGACATAGCAGTCGCCCACCAGATGGTCGCCCTTCTTGCCCGTGCTTTCCGGAGTGGCGCCGTTGAAACGCTTCTGCCAGGCATACATGCTCTTGCATATATGCACTCCCCTGTCGTTCACGAGCGTGGTCTTGATTACCTTGTTTCCGGCTGCCTTCAGTATGTCGGAAACGCTGGCTCCGAGGAGGTTGTTGCGTACGTGTCCAAGGTGCAGGGGCTTGTTGGTGTTCGGGGAGGAGAACTCCACCATCACCGTCCTGCCCGTAGGCTGCAGCGACCCGAAATCCGCGTCGGAAGCTATCCCGGCGAGGGATTCGTTCCAGTAGAGATTGGAAAGGCAGAGGTTCAGGAAGCCCTTCACGCAATTGTAGGATGAGATTTCCGGAACATTCTCAAGCAGGTACGCGCCTATGGCGTTGCCCGTGTTCTCAGGAGATGTCCTGGATATCTTCAGAAGGGGAAACACCACCAGAGTGTAGTCCCCTTCGAATTCTTTTCTTGTAACCTGGACCTGAAGGTCCGAAGCCTGCATATCTGCGCCGTAAAGCTCCTTCACGGCAAGCACCGCCTTCGATGCGATGAACTGTTCTGCTGTCATTTAACCGAGATAGCTCTTGAGAAGTTTGCACCTAGAGTTCTGTTTGAGCCGGCGTATCGCCTTCTCCTTGATCTGACGGACACGCTCCCTGGTGAGGTTGAATTTCTCACCTATCTCCTCAAGCGTCATCTCCTGGCATCCTATGCCGAAGAAGTACTTGATGATGTCCCTCTCGCGCGGGGCGAGGGTGGAAAGGGCGCGTTCTATCTCCTTGTTGAGAGACTCGTTCACCAGACCGCGGTCCGCACTAGGGGAATCGTCGTTCACCAGCACGTCCAGCAGGCTGTTGTCCTCACCCTCTACGAACGGGGCGTCCACGGATACGTGGCGTCCGGAAACCCTGAGGGTGTCGGCGATCTTCTCTTTCGGAACGTCGATCATTTCCGCGAGCTCCTCACTGGTAGGCATACGCTCGTATTCCTGCTCGAACTTTCCGAGTGCCTTGTTTATCTTGTTCAGGGAACCTACCTGATTCAGAGGCAGACGTACTATGCGGGACTGCTCCGCGAGGGCCTGGAGTATGGACTGGCGTATCCACCATACTGCATACGAAATGAATTTGAATCCTCGCGTCTCATCGAATTTCTCGGCCGCCTTGATCAGTCCGAGGTTGCCCTCGTTGATAAGGTCCGGGAGGCTCAGGCCCTGGTTCTGGTACTGTTTTGCCACGGATACCACGAACCTCAGGTTTGCTCTCGTGAGTTTCTCCAGGGCCGCCTGATCGCCCTTCCTAATGCGCTGGGCGAGCTCGACCTCCTCCTCTACGGTGATGAGTTCTTCCCTGCCGATCTCCTGGAGATATTTGTCCAGCGACGCACTCTCCCTGTTGGTGATCGACTTTGTAATCTTAAGTTGCCTCATTGATCAGTTCTACTTTGCGAAGCCGAAGTAGCTGGCCTTGCCCGATTTGCTCACGCCCTCGACGTAAACCGCCCTGTCCGACTTCTTGATAATGTTCATAATGTCTTTCGGGCTGCTTACGGCTTCGTTGTTCACATACAGGATGACAAATCCTTCGCTCACGCCGGCCTCAGCCAGTTTGCCTGGGCCTACGGATACCACTTCGACACCCTTGCGGAGACCCAGACGCCTGAGCGTCTCCTCCGGAGCTGTCCTGATCTTTGCGCCATAGAAAGCCACCGAGCCATCCTCTGCAACGGTACCAGTCTCTGCGGATACGGACTTGAACACCACATCCAGGACTTTCTCCTTTCCATCCCTTATGACGGTAAGCTTTGCGCTGTCGCCCGGATGGTAGCTGTTGACTTTCTCCTGTACGGAAGCCGCATCCCTGACGGCGGTGGAATCGATGCGCACGAGCACGTCGCCCTTCTTTACGCCGGCCTTGTCTGCTGCGCTGCCTGTAGCAACCTCGTTAATATATACTCCGTTTACGGAAGAAAGTTTCAATTCGGAAGCCTTTTTTTCGTCAATGTTCTGCATGGTTATGCCCAGAACCGCACGTTTCACGCTGCCGAAGTCTATCAGATCGGAAACGATCCTCCTGACTATGTTCACCGGCACCGCGAAAGAATAGCCGGTGTAGGACCCGGTCTGGGAGATGATGGCAGTGTTGATGCCCACCAGTTCCCCGGACTTGTTCACGAGGGCTCCGCCACTGTTGCCCGGATTCACGGCCGCATCGGTCTGGATGAAGGATTCGATCTTGAACTCACCGCTGTAGTTAGGCATCGAGCGGCCCTTTGCGCTGACTATTCCGGCCGTAATGGTGGAACGCAGGTCGTAAGGGCTGCCTATGGCTATCACCCATTCGCCCAGACGGAGACGGTCGGAATCGCCCATCGGAACGGTAGGGAGGCCCTGCGCGTCGATCTTTATGAGGGCTACGTCGGTGGCCGGGTCGCTGCCCACGAGGGTGGCGGCATAGGTCTGGTTGCTGTTCAGTGTGACCTCTATCTTGGAGGCATTCTCAATCACGTGGTTGTTGGTCACGATATAGCCGTCCGGGCGTATGATCACACCAGAGCCGCTGCCTACCCTCTCTCTCTGCTGGGGCGTGCCCTCATATCCGAAAAAGAAATCGAATATGGAAGACGGGGCTGACACCTTGTCAGTGACAGTCACCTTTACATAGACCACCGCATCCACGGCCGACTCTGCGGCATAGGTGAAATCCGGATAGTTGTCAAGCGAGAGATTGACCGTGCGGAAGGCCGGATCGCCGGGATACTGACGGACTTCCGTGGAGTCACTCTGGCCGGACGGATGGGAAAGCGCTGAGGGCGCGAAGCGTATCACGCACAGGGAAGCGAGGGCTGCGGCAAGCGCGCAGCAGACGACTGTAATGACATTTCTTTTCATATCTTTTCTGTTTTTATTTGTATTTGCTCTGTTCTTTTTGCAGGCTTTCGTCCCGCATATCGGCCCCATACCGGAGCCGGTGGCAATAAAAGTCAAAATATATGCCAGTCAAAAGCAGAATTTTCATATATTTGTATTTGGTCAAAACCATCCGGAAAACAACAAAAGATTTTTATACGTATGAAATTTGTAATCTCCAGTTCAGATCTCCTTAAAGGCGCGCTGGCTGTCGCCAAGGCCATACCGGCAAAAGCCACGGCCCAGATACGCGAATGCTTCCTCTTCGAACTCAGAGACGGCAAGCTCGACATCACCGCATCAGACACTGAACTCACACTCAAGACCACGCTCGACGTGGAAAGCTCAGAGCAGAACGGCTGCATAGCCATACCGGCAAAGCACCTTATCGAACTCCTCAAGGAACTGCCTGACCAGCCGCTCACCCTCAGCGTGAAGGACGCAAGCACCTTCGAGTGCAGATGGTCCAGCGGACAGTCCTCCCTGCCTTATTTCCCGGCTGACGACTTCCCTCATACCAAAGGTGCCGACGAGAGCGCGATAAGCATCGATTTCCCTGCCCAGAGCCTGGTAGAAGGCATTGCCTCCACGGTATATGCCACCGCCGACGACGAGATACGTCCTACGATGAACGGCATATATTTCGACATCTGCGAAGATTCCACCACTCTCGTAGCCTCCGATGCCCACAAGCTCATCTGCTACACCGTTCCCGAGGTGAAGAGGGAGGAGCCGGTTTCCTTCATACTCCACAAGAGGCCGGCCGCAGTGCTCAGGGCAATAATAGGCAAGGATTGCGAAAACGTGAACATACGCTTCGACGCCAAGACTATGGAGTTCAGCTTCGACAGCACCCTTGCGATATGCCGCCAGATTCCGGGCAAGTTCCCGCGCTACCGCGACGTCATCCCTCAGAACAATTCCAATTGCCTGAGAATAGACAGGGTAATGTTCCTGAACAGCATCAGGAGAATAGCGGTATGCTCCGACAAGGCTTCCAGCCAGATCAAGTTCAGCCTCGACAGGGACAAGCTCGAGATCACCGCGCAGGACCTGGGCTTCTCGATCGCGGCCTACGAGAAACTGAGCTGCAACTACGACGGCGAGAGCATAGAGATAAGCTTCAAGGCCAATTTCCTCATTGAGATACTCAGCAATATGAGCTGCAACGAGGTGGTGATGAAGTTCGCCGACAGCAAGAGGGCCGCCCTCATCGTTCCTGCCGAGGACGAGGACGAGAGCGAAAAGCTCTGCGGCATCATAATGCCTGTAATGTTCGCATAAGCTATGGAACTGAATCTCAAAAGGCCGCTGCTTTTCTTCGACATCGAAAGCACCGGCCTCAATATACCGTGCGACAGCATAGTCGAGCTGAGTTTCGTAAAGATATTCCCGGACAACGAGCAGAGGATCAAGACCTGGCGCGTCTGCCCATGGGACTATGAAAACGGCTGCCAGAGGCCTATGAACCCGGCCGCAGAGGCTGTCAACGGAATCAGCGACGCTGATGTCAGAGACGAAAAGAAGTTCTACGAGATAGCCGACGAGGTTATAGACTGGCTCGGGGACAGCGACCTGGCCGGCTACAACTCGGCAAAGTTCGACCTCCCTATGCTTGCGGAGGAACTCGAAAGGGTGAGGAAATACAAACGCCCCGAGCTCGACATAGACCTGCACAGCCGCAAGATGGTGGACGTCCAGGTCATATTCCACAAGATGGAACCTCGCAACCTCAAGGCCGCCTACCGTTTCTACGTAGGCGGGGACTTCGAGAACGCGCACGCTGCCGAGGCGGACACCCTGGCCACCGTGGAGGTGCTCAAGGGCCAGCTCGACAAGTACGGCGAGGAACAGATACACAATGACGTGGAGTGGCTGGCCAACTTCACCGAAATGCAGAAGAGCGTGGACTACGCAGGCAGGATAGTGCTCAATGCCGACAAGGAGCCTTGCATCAGCTTCGGCAAGCACAAGGGCAAGACCTGCCGCGAGGTTTACCAGAAGGAACCATCCTATTTTGCCTGGATAGAGCAGGGGGATTTCGCGCTGGACACCAAGCGCCAGTTCTCAAAGCTGAAGGAGCAGTTCGACGAGGAGAGACTCCAGGTCGGACTTTTCGCGCTCGGAGAGAAATTCAACACTCCAAGACGATGAACCTCAGCATTTACGGCTTCGACGGCAATACGGGATGCAGGCCTGACACCACCCTCGAGTTCGAGGACAGGGACTTCTACATCCCGGAATCCGTTGACCGCATAGACTTCGCGCCGGCCATTTTCATCAGGATGACCCGCGCAGGCAAGTGCATATCCCCCGCCTTTGCGGAACGCTACTACGAAGCCGTATGCCCCGGGCTGCTGCTCTACGCTTCCGGGCACCCGTCCGCAGCCCTTTTCGACCACAGCAGCATAGTGCCCCGCACTTTCTACAGCAAGCACACCCTGGAGGAGGAAAGCAATGTCTTCGAACTGAAAGCCGACGGCTGTGGCATTTTCCGCTTCTCCCCCTCCGCAGACATTCTTCAGACTCTGGACACGGCCATAGCCCGCTGTTCGGAAATAATGTCCCAGCGTACCGGGGACCTGGTCGTGCTTGAGCTGCAGAAACCCTCTGTCCTGTGCACACGGGATCAGGGCACTTGCGAGATAGAAGGCAGCTGGTGCGACAACCCTCTCTTCTCACGCGCCATCATTTTCTGAGATAGAAATTCATAGGGGCATGACAGTCCCCGCTGAAGATTGCGGCCAGATCCGAAAGTATCAGGTCGGGACGGACTGCGCCCCGCTCCCAGAAGTCATTGCCGCCCTGAGGGGTGGTCCTGAGCGTGTTGTCCCATTTTTCTTCTATGGAAATCTGTCCGGGCAGTTCGCCGCTGCCGGGATTGAGCCAGATTTTCGCCTTGCGCCCCAGCACAAAGGCCTGTTCCAGGGATATGGTCGATGAACTGACGCCCTCCCGCGCTCCCAGTATCTCCCCGCCGGCATCCTCCACGAGACGGTACATATAGCTGTCCTTGCCGGGGACATACCAGGCATCCCCGTAAGGAGAATTGATCAGCACCGGGCAGGGCTCTCCTCCCCTGCGTTCCACCGAGTCCCTCAGAGCCGCGTAAGAGGCGCTTACCTGCGCATATACGGAATCGGCTTCCTCCCTGCGTCCGCAGATAAGTCCGCAGGCGCGCATATACGAGGCCCTCGCGAGCGGCGTAGTCTCAAGGTGGTCGTAGAGTACGAGTACCTTCACTCCGAGACTTCTTACCTTATTTATATATAGGGGCTGGGCGGCACCGACACTGTAGGCCAGCAGTAGATCCGGTTTGAGACGCAGCAGGGCCTCATAGTCCAGAGAGGCGTCACTGCCGAGTTCGCAGGCATTTTCTCTTATATACGGATTGCTCATATAGCGCAGTCCCGACACGGCGCAGACGCAATCCGCAGCCCCGATTTCGGCGAAAGCGGCCGCAAAGGAGGAGGACATGCAGGCAATGGAGCGCAGGGGCCTGTCCAGAAACAGGGTGTCGCGGCTGCCGTCGAAGGGAGATATGCTGACTATGAGCGAGTCCCCCGTCTCCAGCCACCTGGCGCTGTCCGCTTCGGGGCAGGAAGAAAACTGCCCGCGTCCGCAGGACACGAGCAGCAGAAGGGATATTAACGCTGAAAAGCGGTTCACGAGCCAGCTATCAGGATCGAACTGACGACCTTCGCGTTACGAATGCGATGCTCTACCGACTGAGCTAAACTGGCTTGAGGAATTGCAAATATAGTTATTTTTTTTGTTATTTGCATTTCGCTATGAAGGAATGCGACATATTGATAATCGGAGCGGGCGCAGCCGGACTTATGGCCGCCTATGCCGCGGGCATTTCCGGCTCCGGGAAATCCGTTACCGTGCTTGAAAAGATGTCCCGGCCCGGACGCAAGATAATGATTACCGGAAAGGGACGCTGCAATTTCACCAATGTAAAGCCATGGGAGGCCTTTCAGGAGCACGTCCATCCGAATGCCCGCTTCCTCAGGCCCGCATTTTTCAATCTGCCTCCGGAAAAACTGACCGGTCTGTTCGCGGAAAAGGGTATGCCGAGCGTGGTGGAAAGAGGCGAAAGGGCCTTTCCCGCCGACCACAAGGCCGTGACCGTGGTGGACTGCCTCTGCAGGATGGCGGAGGATGCCGGCGCGAAGATAGTCTGCGACTGCGCCGTGACGGCAGTGCTCCGCAGCAACAGAGCCGGCTTCCGCTTCCAGGTGAACTGCAGCGACGGCAGTTCCTGGGCCTGCAGACGCCTTATAATCACCACAGGAGGAAAATCCTACCCGCGTACCGGTTCCAGCGGTGACGGCTATGCCTGGGCCACTGCCTTCGGTCACAGCATCACTCCCCTGTTCCCTTCGCTCTGCGCCCTTACCCCGAGGAATTACGAATATGCAGGCGAATGGGTTTCCCTGAAGAATGTAAGTCTGAGCTCGGTCATTGACGGCAACGAGGCCCAGTCTTCGTTCGGAGACCTGGACTTCACGGACGGGGGCATAGAGGGACCTCTGGGCTTCCGCCTGAGCCGCAAGTGCGTGAAGGCCCTCTGCAACGGCTCCAGGGTCAGCCTGGTGCTCGATCTCAAGCCGGCGGTGGAGGAGGCGGAACTTTCGGCCCGCATCCAGGGTCTGTGGAAGGAAATCCAGGGCGATCCCAGAAGCAAGGGCAAGAGCCACGGCTTCAAGACCAGGATTCTGCTGGGGAAACTTATGCCCCAGGAAGCCATAGGCCTGTTTCTGAAGTATTTCCCCGAGCCCTCCCCGGGCAATCTCGCTTCAGCCCTCAAGCATTGGAAGATAGACATAGCCTCCTATGTCGGCTTCGAGCGCTGCGTGGTCACCGCCGGCGGAGTGGAGCTCTCCGAAGTCAATCCCAAGACCATGGAATCCAAACTCGAAAAAGGACTCCACCTTGCGGGTGAAGTCCTCGATCTGGATGCAGATACCGGAGGTTACAATCTCCATATCGCCTTCTGCAGCGGCTACCTCGCCGGAGCGTGCGCCGCAAATGCAGAAGACTGAAAATCAGTATCCGAATATTTCTTCAAGGGAAACGATCTTGACAGGACCTATGGTCTTGAGATAGTCGAGGTCGAGATCCTTGATGTCGCCGAGTATTGCATAACTGTAGCTGCGGCCCTTGACCCACTCCTGCTGAACGGCCTTAACGTCCTCGAAACCGAGGCCCTGGAGCTTTTCGAATATCTCTCTGTCCAGAGGCTCGTCGAGCCCGAGGTCACGGCAATACAGATATGAATTCAGCACGTCGATGCCGACGGTCCTGTCCGTACGCATACGGGAGATGAGTCCCTCGTAGGCCACGTGGAAGGCAGCCTCGGATTCAGGCATATTGTTTATGATGTCATCGAAGGCCTCTATGGCAGTCCTCATCTTGTCGTTCTGGGTGGCGATGAAGGCCCTGAAGCAGTAGTTGTCGTCCTTATAGCCAGGAGAGTAGAGATAGGCGGAGGCGGAATAGGCAAGACCGCGGGCCTCACGCATTTCCTGGAAAACTATGGAGTTCATTCCGCCGCCGAAATACTCGTTGTAGAGATTGATTTCGGCCTGACGGGAAGGGTCAAAGCTTTCGCCCCTGTTGGAGTACTGGAGGTAGTAAAGCTGCTTGGCATCGTAGTTGGCCAGCACGACGCTGTTGCCTTCGGTGCGGAGCATATCCGTAAAATGCTTTTCAAGCGGAACCAGTCCTTCCCTTAGCTGATGGCTGCGGCCGAGGGTGGCGCGGAGCTGCGAAGTGCTCTGGGCGCCGTAGTAGAGTATCTCGTGGGCACAGTCAAAGAGGGAGGAGAGGGAAGCGAGCAGTTCCTCTGATCCGAGCTCCGCCACGCGCTCATCCGGGAGCGTGATCTTGGCAATGGCCTCAGGACCGTAGATGACATAACGTGTGAGGGCGCTGTAGCAGGAACGCTGGGAGAGTTTGGAGTTGCGGCGGTTCTTGTAGAGATCCTCCTTGACACGGGCAAGCAGTTCTTCGTCGCCCTTGGCGTTGAGGATGAGATTTTCCACAAGGGAGAGCGCTTCGGCGAGGTTCTCGTCCAGGCCATCAACGGAAATGACGGTCCTGTTGGAGCTTACGGATATACTGTAGCTGCAGGCCAGGGCATACATCCTGCCCGCCATTTCTTCGGCACTCATTTCCTCCGTGCCCAGATAGTCTATGTAGTTCCTTGCCAGGGTGAGAAGCGGGTCGTCCTCGCTTCCCCTGTTGAACACTATCTGAAGCGTTCCCACGGAGTTGATCTCATTCTTCTTGTACAATACTTCCACTCCATCGGCAAGGGTGAACTTTTCCATATCCCTGGAGAAATCCACGAAGACCGGCTCTATTGGCTTCACCTGCGAATTCTTGATGGAAGTGAGGAACTCGCTCTGGGAGTCCCTGTTGGTGGCGATAGGGGTAATCTTAGGCGCGGAAATCTTCTGCACGTTCCTGTCCTCACCGCGACGCTTGTAAACCACCGCATAGGAATTGGCGCCGAGGAAGCTGTTTGCCCAGCGTACTATGTCCTCCTTGCTGACCTCGCTGTAGCGGTCTATGTCCCTGCAGGCATCGGACCAGTCCACGCCGTTGATGAAGGCATCCACATAGAGACCGGCGCGGGAGGAGTTGTCCTCCAGCTGTCTCATCTTCTCCAGCCGTATGTTGTTGACTATGGAGCCTATCATCTCTTCATCGAAGTCACCCTCGCGCAGGCGTGCAACTTCGGCCAGCAGAAGATCGCGCAGTTCCTCGAGACTCTGACCCTCCTTAGGGGTGCCCATAAGGATGAAACTGCTGTAGTCCGGCTGGGTGGAATTGCCGGCATAGGCTCC
>SAMEA3663028__coassemble_269_pt1 | contig 22665 bp, 15 predicted proteins | sample SAMEA3663028__metabat2_low_PE_012 | metagenome-assembled genome bin SAMEA3663028 (sample SAMEA3663028) | pig gut metagenome | biome: pig gut; feature: pig-associated habitat; material: faeces | place: France | collected 2012
CTGCTCATAGTCGGCCAGAGCCACCTTGTCGCGGTCTGCGTACCAGTTCATCAGGCCGTCCATTCCGACGGAGATCTCAGAAAAGACGAAGGAACCCAGGGGTATCTCCGGCTGGATCGCTCCCGAGGTGCCTATGCGGAGAATGTTGAGACTGCGTTTCTCCGGCTTCGGTTCCCTGGTGACGAAGTCTATGTTTGCGAGGGCGTCCAGTTCATTCATCACTATGTCTATGTTGTCGCAGCCTATGCCCGTGGAGAGCACCGTGATCCTCTCTCCGTTGTAGCGGCCGGTCACGCTCACGAATTCCCTGGAACAGTGGCGGAATTCCTTGTCGCTGAGGTACTCGGCAATCATATCGACCCTGCCAGGGTCGCCCACGAGTATGACATTGTCAGCAAGCTCTTCCGGGCGGAGGTGAAGATGGAAAACGGATCCGTCCGGATTGATTATAAGTTCTGATTCAGCTATTCTCATATTTGTATCATTATTGGTCGTAAGTGTTCCGTAAGTCAACAAATGTAGCATTTTGTTGGCATTTTTCCTATTTTTGCACTCCAATGTAAAGATTGTTTTTTATGTGGCAGAGAATTCAGACCTTATATCTAGCTATAGGCTTTGCGCTGATTTTTTCGCTTTTCTTCTGCAATTTCATCAGCTACGAAGACCTCACCTCGTCAGGTGAAAGCGTCAGCGAAGTCTTGCGCTACCGTTCCATGCGCGGCTGGCTTTATCCCGTGCTTATGGTCATAACCACCCTCATACAGCTGCTTGTCGTCTTCCTTTACAAATCCAGGATGGTGCAGATGTGGCTGGTAATCTTCAATGCCCTGGTTCTGCTGGGCTTTCAGACGGTGGTGATCTTCGATGCGGTGAGTTTCATTCGCGCGGCTGCACAGAGCGGCATCGAGTTGTACCGCATTTCCTATGTCACCTCGGTTTTCCCGCTCGTGACAGGCATACTCAATTTCCTGGCATCCAGGAATATAATGCTTGATGAGGCAATGGTACAGTCAGCATCCAGAATCAGAAGGTCGAAAAGGAGATAACGATGGAAAAGAGAGTAGCAGTATGCGGAATGGGCGTGATAAGCCCGGTGGGCAACACGGTGCCCGAATTCTGGGACTCCCTTGTGAACGGGCGTAACGGAATCAGTCTCATAAAGGATATGGACCTCCAGGACCTGCCGGTGAAGGTTTCTGCGGACGTGAAGGGCTTCAGCCCTGCCGATTACGGCATCGAGGCGCCCCTTGCCCGCAAGCAGGACCTTTTCACCCTTTATGCCCTCGCCGCCTCCATACAGGCCGTGTCCCAGTCGGGACTGAAGTCAGGTGAGAATATCGACGCCTCTCGTTTCGGGGTATATGTCGGCTCCGGCATAGGCGGTTTCACAACCATATACAGGGAAATCGAGAAGATGGTGAAGGACGGCCCGAAATGGGTAGCCCCTACCTTCGTGCCGACGATGATCCCGAACATGGCGGCCGGACACATAGCCATACGCCACGGCGCCTGCGGTCCCTGCCTTCCGATAACCACGGCCTGCGCCACTTCCACCAACACGATAGGGGAGGCCTACAGGGCCATACGCCACGGTTATGCGGACGCCATAATAGCAGGCGGCACTGAGGCGGCAAGGATACCCATAGGGATAGCAGGTTTCTGCAATGCCAGGACCCTGTCCCGTTCCGCCGACCCGGACTATGCATCCATACCTTTCAACTCCAGGCGCGACGGCTTTGTGCTGGGAGAAGGCGCCGCTGTGCTGGTGCTCGAGGAATATGAACACGCAAAGGCGAGGGGCGCACATATACTGGCCGAGATCTGCGGCTACGGCAACAGCTGCGACGCCTACAATGCCACAGCTCCGCGTCCCGACGGCAGCACCCAGGCCGCCGCAATAAGAATGGCCCTCGACCAGGCAGGATACACTTCCGACGATTGCCTTTATATCAATGCCCACGGCACTTCGACCCCATTGAACGACGTCGCCGAGACCAAGGCTTTCAAACTGGCCCTCGGGGACGATGCCTACAGGGCGCACATCAGTTCCACCAAGTCTATGACCGGACACGCCCTCGGTGCCGCCGGTGCCATAGAGGCCGTCGCTTCTGTGATGGCTCTGATGGAGGGGATTGTGCCTCCGACCATAAACCTTGACAGCCCGGATCCGGAATGTGACCTGGACTACACCCCTTGCAAGGCGGTAAGGGCGGACCTGAGCATAGCCATCTCCGACTCCCTGGGCTTCGGCGGGCACAATGCCTGCATCGCCTTCAGGAAGGCGGAGTGACAATCAGGAAATCATTTTAAGGATATCGCAAGGCCGGGCTCTTCCCCGGTCTTGTTTTTTGCCAGACTGACCTTGATCGTGCGCAGCTCCGGGGCTTTGCGTCCGCCCCTGTCCAGCCTGTCGGCTATGATGAAATCAGCCACTGGGTCCTCTATATACTTGCGTATTGCCCTCTTCAGCGGCCTGGCTCCGTAATTCGGGTCATAGCCGGCCCCGGCGACGAATTTCTTCGCGGCAGGGCTGATGGTCAGGCGGAAGCCGGATGCGGCGAGACGGTTGTGCAGGTCGCGTATCTCCAGATCTATGATGCGGGACAGGGCCTCCTCGTCCAGCTGTTTGAAATAGACCATTTCGTCAACCCTGTTGAGGAATTCAGGGGGAAAGAGCTTCTTCACGCTCTTCTCGAGTATCGCCTCCCTGCGTGCATTGTTGTCGCGTCCTGCGGTTGCGAAGCCCATGCCGTTGCCGTACTCGTCCAGTTCGCGGCTGCCCACATTGGAGGTCATCACTATTATGGTGTTGCGGAAGTTCACCACCCTTCCGTTGCTGTCGCTCAGCCTTCCCTCGTCGAGCAGCTGCAGCAGCAGATTGAATATGTCCGGATGCGCCTTCTCGATTTCGTCGAGCAGCACGACACTGTACGGCTTGCGGCGCACCTGTTCGCTGAGCTGTCCGCCGTCCTCGAAGCCCACGTAGCCCGGAGGCGCGCCAATCAGTCTGGTCGCATTGAACTTCTCGCCGTATTCGTTCATGTCTATGCGTATCAGATTGTCTTCCGAATCGAAGAGATATTCGGCTATGGCCTTGGCCAGCTGGGTCTTGCCTACGCCTGTAGGCCCGAAGAAGAGGAAGGAGCCTATGGGCCTGTCGGGGCTGCCTATGCCCGAGCGGCTGCGGCGTATGGCTTTCACCACTGCACGGACGGCCTCATCCTGGCCTATTATCCTCGAACGCAGCACCTCTTCCATCTCCATAAGCTTGCGGCTTTCCCCTTCGGCTATCCTGCCCGCCGGTATGCCTGTCATCAGGGATATAACCTTCGCCACGTCAGAGGCCTTGACCACGTTGCCGCCGCCCTTGCCGTCCCTCTTGATGCGTACCATCGAGCCGGCCTCGTCCAGGGCGTCTATGGCCTTGTCGGGCAGGCAGCGGTCGGTGACGTAGCGGTCCGAGAGCAGGGCGCAGGCCTCTATGGCCTCGGGGCTGTAGCGCACTTCGTGGTGGGCTTCGTACCTGTCCTTGATACTTTCGAGTATGCTTATGGTATAGGCCACTCCGGCCGGCTCTATCATCAGTTTCTGGAAGCGCCTCTCCAGTGCTCCGTCCTTTTCGACTATCCGGGTGAACTCCTCTATCGTAGTGGCTCCTATGCACTGTATCTCGCCCCTGGCCAGGGCAGGTTTAAGCATATTCGCCGCATCCAGGCTGCCGGAGGCGCTGCCGGCCCCCACCAGAGTGTGGAATTCGTCGATGAACAGAATGATGTCCGGGTTTGCTGTCAGTTCTTTTATGATACCCTTGAGTCTTTTCTCGAAATCGCCCCTGTAGCGCGTCCCGGCCACGATTGAGGCGATGTCCAGCGAGAGTATGCGCTTGCCGAGCAGGGAACTCGGTACGTCCCCTGAGGCAATGCGCAGGGCTATTCCCTCCACGATGGCGGACTTGCCCACCCCGCTTTCACCCACGAGCATAGGGCTGTTCTTGCGGCGCCGCCCCAGTATGCGGGCCACCCTGTCCATCTCAGCGTCGCGGCCCACCACAGGGTCAAGACGGCCCTGTACGGCGGCCAGACTGAGGTCGTAGGCGAATTCGTCGAGCAGGGGAGTCGCAGATTGGCCGTTCTCTTCTTCTTCAGTGTCCTGGCTTTCGGCAACTTCCTCCCTCTCCTCTTCTTTTGCGCTCTCCACGGCCGTGCCCTTGAGATTCAGCAGGGAGCAACGGTCCAGAAGCCGCCCGTATTCTACGCCGTTCTCAAGGAGATAGCTCTGGCTCCAGTTGCCCGTGCTCCTGCTCAGGGCCAGCAGCAGGTGTACTGCCGAGGCCTCGTCGCAACGCAGGCGAGTGGCTTCCAGCACGCTGAAGCTCAGTATGTTATGCGCGCTTCTGCTGAAGTTGATGCGGTCGATTTCGGAGAATGGTATATGTGTGTCGCTGAAGATTTTGGAGTCTATGAACTGCTTCATCTCCTGCAGGTCGAGGCCAAGTTCCTTGAGAATCTCGCAGGCCTGGTTGTCGCCGTGCCTGATGATGCCCAGCATCATGTGGTCCGGCCCTATTCCGTAGCTGCCGGTGCGCATAGCCTCCTCCCGCGAAAAGTTCAGTATGAGGTTTAGTTCCTCGGATATTCTGATGGTCATGTTTTTGCCTTTGAGACTGCTAAATTACGATAATTTTCCTATCTTTGCAAAACGGCTTTTTTCGCTCAGGCGCCGGAATCGGCGAAAAAACGGCCATTACGGCGATTTTTCTGAAAAACGGCCATTCTGCGGGAAGCCGCACGGACAAAAGAGAACAAATTAGGAAAAACATATTTCAGAAATGGACGAAAACAACAACATCCACGACCCTGAACTGGAAGTAGAGTCAGCGCCTGTGGGCCGCATCGAGCAGGTCAACATAGACCAGCAGATGCGCTCGGCGTACATAGACTATTCCATGTCAGTGATCGTTTCCAGGGCCCTTCCGGACGTGCGCGACGGCATGAAGCCAGTGCAGAGAAGGGTGCTCTACGGAATGGAGCGTCTCAACCTGGACTATTCCGCCGCAACCATGAAGTCGGCAGGTATTGTCGGCGAGGTAATGGGAAAGTACCATCCTCACGGCGACTCCAGCATCTATGATACTATGGTCCGTCTGGCCCAGGACTGGAACCTGCGCTATCCTCTGGTCAAGGGCCAGGGTAACTTCGGTTCCATGGACGGCTATTCGGCAGCTGCAATGCGTTACACCGAGGCCAAGCTGGAGAAGATATCCGAGGCCGTGCTTGCAGACCTGGACAAGAACACCGTCGATATGGTCAAGAACTTCGACGAGCGTTTCGACGAGCCTACCGTGCTCCCGACCAAGGTGCCTCTGCTGCTCATCAACGGGTCTTCCGGCATCGCGGTCGGAATGGCGACCAATATGGCTCCGCACAACCTCAGCGAATGCTGCGACGCGATATGCGCATATATCGACAACCCTGAAATAGACCTCGACGGCCTGATGGAGCACATCAAGGGACCGGATTTCCCGACGGGAGGCATAATCCAGGGCTACAGCGGCATACGCGAGGCCTTCGCCAACGGCAGGGGACGCATCGTGATACGCTCCAAGACCGACATCGAGCTTGCGGCCAACGGCACCGAGACCATAGTCATAACCGAGGTACCGTATATGGTCAACAAGAAGGAGATGATCAAGAAGATCGCCGACCTCGTCGAGGACAAGAAGATAGAGGGCATAGCCGAGATCAACGACTTCACCAACCGCAAGGGCATACGCATAGCCATACGCCTCAAGAAGGGAGCCAATTCGGGAGTTATCCTGAACCAGCTCTTCAAGATGAGCCCGCTCCAGTCGAGCTTCTCCGTGAACAACGTGGCCATCGTGAACGGCAGGCCTTGCACCCTCAACCTCAAGGACCTCATACGCAACTTCGTCAGCCACCGCCACGAGGTGATACTGCGCAGGACCAGGTTCGACCTCGAAAAGGCCCGTGCGAGAGCGCATATACTCGAGGGTCTGCTCAAGGCCCTGGACGTCATAGACCGCATCATAGAGATCATACGCGGCAGCAGGAGCGTGGAAGAGGCGAAGAGCGAGCTCATGAACAGCTTCGGTTTCTCCGACCTCCAGGCTTCCGCCATAGTCGAGATGAAACTCCGCCAGCTGGTCGGACTCGAGAGAGAGAAACTCCAGGCCGAGTACGACGAGCTGCGCAAGTTCATACTCTACTGCGAGGACATACTCGGCAGCTACGAGCGTCAGATGGAGGTTATCAAGGAAGAGACCATGGAGATGAAGGAGAAGTACGGGGATGCCCGCCGCACGGCCATAGTTCCGGACGAGGGAGAGTTCAATCCTGAGGACTTCTATGCCGACGAGGATGTCGTCATCACCATTTCCCACCTCGGCTACATCAAGCGTACCGCCCTGAGCGAGTACCGCACCCAGGCCCGCGGCGGCAAGGGAATGAAGGGCAGCGCCACCCGCGAGGAGGACTTCATTGAGCACATCTACGTCGCCAATATGCACAGCACCATGCTCTTCTTCACCCAGAACGGCAAGTGCTACCGTCTCAAGGTCTATGAGATTCCGGAAGGCACCCGCGCATCCAAGGGACGTCCGGTCCAGAACGTCATCAGCATAGAGCCGGGAGACATAATCAAGACCTATGTCAATGCCAAGAGCATAGAGAGCGAGGAGTACTGCAATTCCCACTTCGTGCTTCTGGCCACCCGCAAGGGCATAGTCAAGAAGACTGCCCTCTCCGAGTATTCCAACAGGCGCAGCCGCAACAAGGGAATCAACGCCATAACGGTACGTGAGGGTGACGAGCTTCTCGACGCCATACTCACCACCGGCGACAGCCAGGTGCTGCTGGCCGCCCGCAACGGCCGCTGCGTCCGCTTCGACGAAGAGGATGCCCGTCCGCTCGGCAGGGCCGCTTCCGGAGTCAGGGGTATAAGTCTCGATGAGGATGATGAGGTGATGAGCGTGGTATGCTACACTCCGGGTTCCGGCGATGCGGCGTCCCAGACAGCCCTCGTCGTCAGCGAGCACGGCTTCGGCAAGCGTACGGACTTCGAGGAGTACAGGCTCACCAGCCGCGGAGGCAAGGGAGTCAGGACTCTGAACATCACCGAAAAGACTGGCAAGGTTGTTGCGCTCAAGAATGTTACCGAGGATAACGACCTGATGATCATTACCCGCGCCGGACTCACGATAAGGATGTCGGTAAGCGATATCCGTCAGGCCGGAAGGGCTACCCAGGGCGTGAAACTCATCAACATAAAGGATAGTGACCTCATCGCTTCCGTTACCGTTGTCCCTAAGCAGGAGGAAGCGGAAGACCAGCAGGAGGAACAGGCAGAATAACTTTTTTTAACTGAATACATTATGAAAAGAATTCTTTTCGCAGCGGCAGCAATCCTCTCAGTGCAGGTTGCTTTCGCACAGGTCAAATCACCTGAAGCTGCCAAGGCAGCTGTCGAGAAGGCCGTAGCCGCCACCGCAAAGGCAGAAAATGCTTTCGCAGCCAATCCTAAGAAGGTGGTGAAGTTCGGAGTGTATCTCGCCGAAGCCAAGGCTTGGCTGGATGCCTACAACGCACCGGTTGGCAACGCCTGGGTCGGAGCCGACCAGAATCAGCTCAACCTGCTTATGGGTAGCGTAAAGCCGCTGTCCAGCGAGAATGTGGAGCTGGGCGGAACGGCTTACCGCAAGGACATCTACAAGAACTGCAACTACTATTTCAACGGGAACGGCATGCTCGCGATGATCGAGATCACCAATCCTGTCTATGAGGATGCCCTTGACAAGGCGCTCGTTGCCTACTCCAAGGCTGGAAAGGCTGATACCAAGGCTCAGAAGACCAAGGATATATGCCTCGGAATCTCCGACGTCGCAAGCAAGTACGTGGACGAGGCCTATAACTGCTACACCTTCGGCGACCTGAAAATGGCCAGCATAAAATTCGAGAAAGCTGTCGAGGCAAAAGCCACCGCACCTCTCTCCGAGGTAGATTCCACCTCCCTCTACAATGCCGGCTTCACCGCCTGGCTTGCAGGTGACAACGACAGGGCCCTGAACTTCTTCCTCAAGTGCCGCGAGGTAGGTTATTTCTACGAGGACGGCGAGGTTTATTCCAAGCTCGGCGACGTGCTCCTCAAGCAGGGCAAGACCCAGGAAGGCGTGGAATACCTCAAGGAAGGTTTCGTGAAGTTCCCTCAGAGCCAGTCCATCCTCATCAACCTGATCAACTACTACCTGACCAGCGGTGAGAATACCGACGAACTCTTCGTGCTTCTGAACAAGGCCAAGGCAAACGACCCTAAGAATGCATCCCTCTGGTATGTCGAGGGCAACACCCACGCAAAGCTCGGTCACGAGGAAGAGGCCATCGCTGCCTACAACGAGGCATCCAAGGTCGATCCGAAGTATGAGTACGGCTATGTAGGTATTGGTGTTTACTTCTATGAGAAGATGATAGCCATCGCAGAGGAGGCCAACGCTCTCGACTACAGCAAGTGGAGAGAGTACGATGCTCTCATCGAGAAGTACTACGTTGCCGCCGAGCAGGCTGTCGAGCCTTTCGAGACGGCATACGAACTCTCAGCCGACAACGGGCTCAAGTACAACGTCGCACAGTATCTCAAGGATATATATTTCCGTCTGCGCAACAAGAATGAGGCTTACAACGCCAACTACGAGAAATATGACGCCATCGTCAAGGCCGGCAAGGCCGAGTAAGGGCGGGACATATATTGAAAAAGAGGGTCTGGCGGCCCTCTTTTTTATTTTCTGAAAGGCGTTCTATGCTTCTGAGCCTTCGTTTTTAGCTTTCTCGAAGGCCTGGACTATGCGGTTTACCAGCGGGTGGCGGACTATGTCGGCGTTGGAGAAGCGTATGTCGGCGACAGAATTCAGGCCCTTGAGCAGTTCGATTCCGCGAAGCAGTCCGGAGTCGCTGCGCCTCGGCAGGTCTATCTGGCTGGCATCGCCGGTCACAATGAACTTCGCATCGCGCCCCATACGGGTGAGAAACATCTTGAGCTGCCCCAGATTGGTGTTCTGGGCCTCGTCCAGGATCACGCAGGCCCTGTCCAGGGTGCGTCCCCTCATATAGGCGAGAGGAGCTATCTGAATGGTTCCTTCAGCCATGAAATCCTGCAGCTTCTTAGGCGGGATCATATCCCCGAGAGCATCGTAGAGCGGTTGGAGATAGGGGTCCAGCTTGTCCTTGAGATCGCCGGGAAGAAAGCCCAAGCGCTCTCCCGCCTCCACTGCCGGACGGGTGAGTATGATGCGTTTTATGTCTCTGTTCTTCAGGGCCCTTACCGCCAGGGCGATGGCAATGTAAGTCTTGCCGGTGCCGGCCGGACCCGTCGCGAAGATAAGGTCGTTGTCGAACCAGGCGTTTACCATTCTCTTCTGAGTACCGTTCCTGGCTATGATGGGCTTGCCGTCGTTTCCATAGACTATGGGCGCCTCCGGGTTCAGCATCACCGGGGTTCCGGCAGTCTCTCCGTCGAACATCTCTTCCACGTCATAAGGCGTGAGGTGCATCTTGTGGCGCTTTATCTCTATGAGCTGCTGCAGGCGCAGCTCGAATTCTTCTATGTCCTCTTCCTTCCCCTCAAGCAGTATGTCGTTGCCGCGGGCCACGGTCTTCAGATGCGGAAAATGGCCGCACAGCGCCTCGAGGTTGCGGTTTGCCGCCCCATAAATGCTTATCGGGTCGATTTCTGTCAGCGTAATCGTTCTCTTCATAGCGCAAATATAGAAAATTACCGGTCAATCTGCACCGAATAGCTTTTTCTCCGGCCGCCGGGACGGTGGCACCACATAGGTATGCATTCCATTTTCCCGAGTCTCCATCCCTGCCCGAACTTCCCTGTGAGCTCGAGTGTGACCATAAGCTCGCGCTGGGTGTTTGCGGCGCTCATATTCGAAACGGCATTCCCTATGGAATAGCACACCGGTACACGACGTCCGTCCCGGCAGACAAGCGTGTCCCTGTCCTGCACCACGTGCGGATGATGGCCTATGATCACATCCGCCCCGTTCTCTGCCAGGAAGCGGGCCCAGCTCTCTTGCTTCGGGGAATGGCTGAGCTTGTATTCCTCGCCCCAGTGCGGGCAGGCCACAATCAGGTCCGCTCCGGCCTCCTTAGCCTCCCGCAGCATGGCGCCGACGCTTTCTTCGTCCATACGGTTCACGCAGTCTCCTCCGGAAAGGCGTACGTTTGTCCCGTATGTGAAATTCACTATGGCCACGAGACAGCCTTTGACCGGCAGCAGAAGGGCGTGTCCTCCGCAGCCGCAGTGCTGTATTCCCCGTTTCCTCCCCATTTCCCTGTATATGCCCAGGGTCCTTTCGAGCCCCTTGACGCCCCTGTCGAGTATATGGTTGTTGGCGGTCAGGAAGACGTCCACCCCGCAGTCGGCCACATATTCCGCGTATGCGTCCGGTGCGCTGAAGCAGGGATAGCCGCTGTACGGCTCTCCTCCGAGGGAGAATTCCATATTCGCCACGCAGAGATCGGCGGCCTCGAGCCTGTCCCGTATCCCGCTGAAATAGCTGGAGAAATCGTAGCCTCCGCGGCCGTCGGACGCCAGCTCCAGCTGTCTGCTGTGCATCATCACGTCCCCGATGAAGCAGAGACTGACGGTGTCCGTCTTTTCGGCCGGGCAGGCATAGCCCTTGAAAAGGAAGGAAAAGTCCTGGGCGGAACCCGTCAGGGGAACCGCCAGCAGAGTCAGACTTAATATGAAGCTCCTGGCTGACATAGTGGTCGATATGCATCCAAATATAGGAATATTTATTTTGCCAAGCAGTTCCAAATTCCTAAATTTGCGAGTTATGCGAAAGAGACTTGAAATATGCCTTATGCTGCTCTGCGTACTGCCTGCGCTGAGCGGCTGTGACTTTCTCAGAAAAGCTGCGGGCCGTCCGACTTCGGCGGATATTGAAATAAAGCGTCAGCAGATAGTGCTGGTCGAACAGCGCCGCAGGGAAGTCGAGGATTCCCTCGCCAGGGAGGAATGCCTGCGTCAGCAGCGCCTGGCCGATTCTCTCGCGGTAATGGACAGTCTCGCCAAGGCCGGCTGCCTCATTCGCAATCAGTCGGAAACGGGCCGCATAGTGGGCAAGACCCTGTCGGCACGATATTGGCTTGTGACGGGTGCCTTCCGTAAGCCGGAAAACGCCAGAAGGCGTTGCGAGCGTATGGAAGCCTCCGGTTTCACTTGTGAGATTGTCTCTTTCGGAAGCGGCCTGGACGTGGTTCTTGCGGCTCCTAACAATACTCTTCGCGGCATATACGGGGATTACCGGCGTTATGTGGAATCGGAATTCAAGACCCCGGATGTATGGATTCTCGATGCGGCCCCGGAGGCCGCGCAGGAAAAACGATGAAGAGACTTTTTGCATTCGCGCTTGCAAGCGCCTTGTCCTGCTGCCTGGCTTATGCCCAGTACAGGCAGGACCCGTCCTACGGCTCCCTTTATGACTCGGAGACCGTTTCGGCCCTGAAGGCCCACGTGTCGATGTTCGCTTCCGCACAGATGGAAGGCAGGAAAGCCGGTTCGGAGGGGGAGAGGATGAGTGCCGCCTATCTCTATGAGGAACTGGAGAAGGCCGGAGTGGATATGCTCTGCCCTAAGGAGGGGCAGATTTTCGGAATCAGGCAGGAAAACGGGGACACCCTTGTCTCCCGCAATGTGTACGGCTTCATCCAGGGCTATGACAAGGTCTTGAAGAACAGGTTCATAGTCATCGGGGCCAGAATGGATAATCTGGGCACCAACGAAATGACCGTGGACGGGGAAAAGTGCGTGCAGACCTATTACGGAGCAAACGGAAACGCTTCCGGAATGGCTATGCTCATAGAACTGGCCCGGAAGATTTCGATGAATTCCATGCTCTTCCGCCGCTCGGTCATATTTGTGGGCTTCGGCGCCTCCTGTGCCTCTATGGCCGGTTCCTGGTATTTCCTGGACCGTGACTTCAAGGGCGTTGGGGAAATAGAGGCGATGATAGACCTGGATATGCTCGGCGTGCCTCAGCAGGAACGCATGTATGCCTTTACGGCTTCCAATACGGATCTGAACGCCATATTGAACACGGTTTCCGGCGGCCTTCAGCCGGTGCAGCCGACGCTTACCTCGGCGGAGCCCTATCCCTCCGACCACAGGGCCTTCTACGGCAAGGAAATACCTTCCGTGCTTTTCACGACCGGCCGCTACGCTGAACACGACAGCCCTCGCGACACCCCGTCCATACTCGACTACGGCTTTATGGAACGGGAGCTCGAATATATATTCAACTTCGCTCAGGCCCTTTCCTGCACCAACCACAGCCTGCAATTCCGTCAGGGCGCGATGGACAGTGCAAAGGAACTCGGAGGCGAAAAGATATATTCCTACTACGACTGCGACGTCAAGCCTATGTTCCTGAACAATCCGGACCCGGCAATCTTTATGAGCAAGTGGGTGTATCAGTACCTCAAGTATCCGGAACAGGCGGTGAAGGAAGGCATTCAGGGTGTCGTCCAGGTCAGCTTCGTAATTGAGAAGAACGGCAGCGTGAGCAATGTGAAGGTGTTCAGAGGCATAGACCCTCTGCTCGACGACGAGGCGGTGAGGGTGGTGAGCGCATCCCCGAAATGGAGGCCTGCGCGCGTCCGCGGCGAAAAGGTGCGCTCGACAATGACCATAGGCGTGGAGTTCCGCCTGGCCCGCAAAGGCGGCAAACGGCGCTTCGGTATCAACGGATATTGAAATTCAGCACATATTAACAACAACTGACCATTATGGAATACAATTTCAAGGAAATCGAGAAAAAGTGGCAGGCCTACTGGGCCGAACATCACACATACAAGGCGGAAGCAGACCCTTCCAGACCTAAATTCTATGTCCTGGACATGTTTCCGTATCCTTCCGGAGCCGGGCTCCACGTGGGACATCCCCTGGGTTATATAGCGAGTGACATCTACTCCAGGTACAAGCGTCTCTGTGGTTTCAACGTGCTGCATCCTATGGGTTACGACGCCTTCGGACTGCCTGCGGAGCAGTATGCCATACAGACCGGACAGCATCCTGAGGTGACGACCGTCAAGAACATCGGCCGCTACCGTTCCCAGCTGGACCGCATAGGTTTCTCCTATGACTGGGACCGTGAGGTAAGGACCTGTGACCCCGATTATTACAAGTGGACGCAGTGGGCTTTCATAAAGATGTTCGGCAGCTGGTATGACCCGGCCCTCGACAAGGCCCGTCCGATAGAGGAACTGGTGGAGAAGTTCGCCACCGTGGGTTATGACGGCATTACCCCGGAGATCTGGGCCGCTGCCGATGAAAAGGAGAGGTCAAGGATACTTATGAACTACAGGATCGCCTACCAGGGCGAGACCTCGGTCAACTGGTGTGCGGGACTGGGCACGGTGCTGGCCAATGACGAGGTGAAGGACGGCCTGTCCGTGCGCGGCGGCTACCCTGTGGAGCAGAAGAAGATGACCCAGTGGCAGCTGCGCGTCTCCGCCTATGCCGGCCGTCTGCTCGACGACCTCGAGGAACTCGACTGGACGGACTCGCTCAAGGATATGCAGCGCAACTGGATAGGCCGCAGCGAGGGCACCGAAATGGTGTTCAGGGTGTCCAATGGCAGCGAGGAATACGATATGACCATATTCACCACCAGGGCAGACACCGTTTTCGGAGTGACCTTTATGGTGCTGGCTCCTGAGAGCGAGTGGGTGGAGAAACTTACCACCGACGCTCAGAAGGCCGAAGTGGAGGCCTATCTCGCTCAGGCCAGGAAGAAGACCGAGAGGGAGAGGATTTCCCAGACACACAGCGTGAGCGGAGTTTTCAGCGGCTCCTATGCCACCAATCCGCTTACGGGCGAAAAGCTGCCGGTGTGGATTTCCGAATATGTGCTTGCCGGTTACGGTACCGGAGCGATAATGGCTGTGCCGGCACACGACAGCCGCGACTATGCGTTTGCAAAGGCCTTCAATCTTCCGATCATCCCTCTTATAGAAGGGGCCGACGTCAGCGAGCAGAGCTTCGATGCTAAGGAAGGCATAATGATGAACTCCGGCTTCCTCAACGGAATGCAGGTGAAGGATGCCATAGAGGCTGCCAAGGACTATGTCGAGGCTCACGGTCTGGGCCGCCGCAAGACCAACTACCGCCTTCGCGACGCCATATTCTCCCGTCAGCGCTACTGGGGCGAACCTTTCCCTGTCTATTTCAGGGACGGCATCGCCTGCCCCCTGCCGGAAGACAAGCTGCCTCTCACCCTGCCCGAGATAGACGAGTTCAAGCCTACCGCCGGCGGAGAACCTCCGCTTGCAAGGGCAAAGGACTGGAAGTGGGAAGGCTATCCTCTGGAGACCAGCACAATGCCTGGCTTCGCGGGGTCCAGCGCCTACTATCTCCGCTATATGGATCCGCACAACCCTGAGGCTCTGGTCGGAGCCGAAGCCAACGCCTACTGGCGCAACGTGGACCTCTACATAGGCGGCACCGAGCACGCCACGGGCCATCTTATCTACTCCCGTTTCTGGAACAAGTTCCTCTATGACCTGGGCTATGTATGCGAGAAAGAGCCGTTCCGCAAGCTCGTGAACCAGGGAATGATACAGGGCCGCTCCAATTTCGTTTACAGGGTGGTGGGCACCAACACCTTCGTATCTCTCGGACTGAAGGACAAGTACGAAACCACCGAGATACACGTGGACGTGAATATAGTCCACAACGACCGCCTCGACCTCGAAGCCTTCCGCAACTGGCTGCCTGACTACCGCGACGCAGAGTTCATACTCGAGGACGGCGAATATATATGCGGCTGGGCCATAGAGAAGATGAGCAAGTCTATGTTCAACGTCGTGAATCCGGACAAGATATGCGACGACTACGGTGCCGACACCCTCCGTCTCTACGAGATGTTCCTCGGACCGGTCGAGCAGAGCAAGCCTTGGGACACCAAGGGCATAGACGGTGTGCACCGTTTCCTCAGGAAGCTGTGGAGACTCTTCTACGAAAGGGAGAACTTCATAGTGACCGACGAAAAGGCCAGTCCTGCGGAGCTCAAGTCCCTCCACAAGCTCATAGGCAAGGCCCGGGAGGACATAGAGAACTTCTCCTTCAACACCACCGTCAGCGCCTTTATGATTGCTGTCGGAGAACTTGCGGACTGCCACAAGAGGGAGATACTCGAGCCGCTTCTGATTGTGCTCTCACCTTTCGCCCCTCATATCGCAGAGGAGCTCTGGCAGGCCCTGGGACACGAGGAAAGCATCTGCAATGCCCGCTTCCCTGAATATGTCGAGGCATATACCCACGAGGACAGCTGCACCTACGCAGTCTCCTTCAACGGCAAGACCCGCTTCACCGTCGAACAGCCGAAGTCGGCGTCCCGCGAGGAAGTGGAGGCCTATGTGCGCTCCCTCGAGCAGACCGCTAAATATGTGGCCGGTCTCAACATTGTCAAGGTCATCGTGGTCCCGGGCAAGATCGTCAACATAGTAGTGAAATAGGGATATGAACAAGGAATTGAGCAAGAAAATCTTCCGGACCATAGGGGAGTACCTGCTTATCAGCATAGGAACGGTGCTCTACTGTATGGCATGGGAATGGTTCGTGGTGCCTAACGGCTACAGCAGCGGTGGCGTAACGGGTCTGTGCATCCTGCTTCAGTACGCGACGGAGGGGGCCATTCCGGTTTCCGTATCCTTCCTGGTGATAAATGCCGTGCTGCTTCTGCTCGCCTTCCTGATACTGGGCCGCGGTTTCGGCATAAAGACAATATATTGCATAGCCCTGTCCACCCTGCTCTTCGACCTGATGACCAAATGCCCGTCCATGTTCTGTACGGAGGGCGGTCTGCTCTATCTGGGTGACAGTGTGCTCATCCCTCTGCTGGCAGGTGTCGTTGAGGGTTTCGGACTCGGCCTTGTGCTCCGTTTCGGGGGCAGTACGGGCGGAAGCGACATCCTGGCGATGATCATCAACAAGTACTGGCCTATGTCTCCGGGACGCTTCTATATGATCAGCGACACTGTCATCATCGCGGCCGTGCTCCTGCTCCCTGACAGGGGATTCCAGGATGTGGTCTATGGCTACCTGATGATGTTTATGTCCGCCTATTTCGTGGACTATGTCGTAGTCGGAGCAAAGGCATCCACCCAGCTTTTCGTGTTCTCCGAACACAACAGGGAGATTGCCGATTTCATAATGCACAGCATGGACCGCGGAGTCACGGCGTTCAAGGCACGCGGCTGTTTCAGCGGTCAGGACAAGGAAGTGCTGGTGATCATAGTAAGGAACAGCGAGGTTCACAGGGTTACGGAAGCCGTCAAGGATATAGATGAACGCGCATTCCTCTCGGCCGTGCCAGCCAGCAGCGTCTATGGCGAGGGCTTCGAGGAGATAAAAGTCGGGATAAAGAGACGCGGAAGACCGGCAGCGAAGGAGAAAGATTCTCAATAATCACAAAACTTCTTCAAAATTCACAAAATCTGCATACGGCTGCATCGAAGTTCGTTCTTTGATGTAGCCGTATGCCTAATTTTGTGAAAAAAAGTTATGGATGATTTCAAAATCTGTACACTGATTCCTGTGTCGTTGATTCCGCTTGCACTGGCCGTTTCGCTGGTGAATCTGAGAAAGTACAGTAAGAACTATGTGCTGGAGTGTTGTGCCGAACTCTTCATCCTTCTCTCGAGCTGTGTAATCCTGCTCTCCTGTTTCTTTACCTCCCGCCACGCGGTGGGACTTGCCTGTGCTTCGGCTGCCATTTCTGTTTTTGTTCTCAATATGGATTCTCTCGGAACGGTCTTGCGCTTTGTCTTTTCACTGGTCATAATGCTGGTTCCGGGGGTATTGAGTTTCTTCCCGGCCCTGCATCCCCTTGCCTTCCTGCTGCTCAGCCTGCTCGGCGCCTCGATCTTTCTGGCATCCCAGTTCCGTAAAATCATTCTTCCCAGACTGGTCATAAGCCGTGGACGGCCCGAGGTGCTCAGCCGGGATATCATCGACTCCATACAGAGGACAGAACTCTTCTGCCTGCCCCTGCTGATGATGCATTGGGACAATCTCTGGTTACATCTGGTGCTGGGCCTGGCCCTGCTTCTGCCCATCTACCTGTGCAACTGCATGCTCTATTATCCGGACCGTTCCTGCAGGCCGCTGGACCTGGCCGTCTCCCATATGAGGAAGAAACTGACCAACAGCGACAGGGAGAATATCATACGCCAGACCAATGCCGACAACCAGTTTCTGCTGTTCAGTTCCATAGACAAATGGATACGCGAAGAGAAGGCTTTCCTTAACGGATCCCTGAGCCAGGACATAGTCGCCGAGCGCTTCTGCACCAACCGCACCTACGTCGCCGCCGCAGTCCAGCGTTATTCGGGAATGAGCTATTCGGAATATGTGAACGAGTTTCGCCTGGACTATGCCCTGGAGCTGGCTGAGAGCAATCCCTATATGACCGTCGCCCAACTCGCGATGGCCTGCGGATATCCCGTTCCCACCACCTTCACGATGGCATTCAAGCGCAGATTGGGCATAACTCCAGGCGCCTGGCTGAATGATATGAAGGCCCGTCGGAAAAAATCCGTATCTTCGCAGACAAACAAATGATTATGGCAGACGAGAAGATAATTTTTTCAATGAACGGGGTGGGAAAGATTCTCCCCCACAACAACCGCGTTATTCTCAAGGATATCTACCTTTCCTTCTTCTATGGGGCCAAGATTGGCATCATTGGTCTGAACGGTTCCGGAAAGTCCACGCTGATGAAGATTATTGCCGGGATAGAGAAGTCCTATCAGGGCGAAGTGGTATGGGCTCCGGGCTACACCGTGGGCTATCTTGAGCAGGAACCTTCAATGGACCCTGAAAAGACGGTGCTGGAGGTGGTTCAGGAAGGCGTACAGGAAGTGGTGGACCTGCTCAGGGAGTACGAGGAGGTGAACCTGAAGTTCTGCGAGCCTATGTCCGACGACGAAATGAATGAGCTCATCATACGTCAGGGCGAACTCACGGAGAAAATAGAGCATTGTGAGGGATGGGAGATCGATGCCAAGCTGGAGAGGGCGATGGATGCCCTGCAGTGTCCGCCTCCGGATGCCAAGGTAGCTAATCTCAGCGGTGGCGAGCGCAGGAGGGTGGCCCTCTGCCGTCTGCTGCTGCGCCAGCCGGACGTGCTTCTGCTGGACGAGCCTACCAACCACCTTGACACAGAGAGTGTGCAGTGGCTCGAGAGCCATCTGCAGCAGTACAAGGGAACGGTTATCGCGGTTACCCACGACCGTTACTTCCTGGACAATGTGGCCGGGTGGATACTCGAACTCGACAGGGGAGAGGGCATTCCGTGGAAAGGCAACTACTCCTCCTGGCTGGAGCAGAAAAGCCGCCGTCTTGCAATGGAGGAAAAGCAGGAGAGCCGTCGGCGCAAGACCCTGGAGCGGGAGCTCGAATGGGTGCGTATGGCCCCGAAGGCCCGTCAGGCCAAGTCCAAGGCCCGTCTGGGTGCATACGAGAAACTTGCCGGGGAGGATGTGCGTGAGAAGGAGTCCAAACTGGAGATATTCATTCCTAACGGTCCCCGCCTCGGAACCAATGTCATAGAGTTCAGCGGAGTTTCCAAGTCATACGGGGACAAGCTTCTTTACGAGAACCTGAGTTTCGTACTTCCGCAGGCCGGAATAGTCGGGGTCATAGGCCCGAACGGAGCCGGAAAGACCACCCTTTTCCGACTTATAATGGGCTTCGAACAGCCTGACAGCGGAACCATACGCATAGGCGAGACCGTCAAGCTGGCCTATGTGGACCAGCAGCACCGCAGCATAGACCCGGACAAGAGCGTCTATGAGACCATCTCCGAGAATTCGGAGTTCGTGAAGCTGGGCAACCGCGAAATCAACGCCCGCAGCTACATATCCCGTTTCAATTTCACCGGAGCGGACCAGGAGAAGCTCTGCGGCATACTCTCCGGCGGTGAGAGGAACCGTCTCCACCTGGCCCTCACCCTCAAGGACGAAGGCAACGTGCTGCTGCTCGACGAGCCTACCAACGACGTGGACGTGAACACCATACGAGCCCTGGAGGAGGGTCTCGAGAACTTCGCGGGCTGTGCCGTGGTAGTATCCCACGACCGCTGGTTCCTCGACCGTATATGCACGCACATACTTGCCTTCGAGGGCGACTCGCAGGTGTATTTCTTCGAGGGAAGCTATTCCGAGTACGAGGAGAACCGCAAGCGTCGGCTGGGAAATGCCGAGCCTAAGCGCTTCAAATACAAGAAACTTATCGACTGATGACGCCCGAACCGGTCATTTCGCCGTCGCTCTCATACCAGACGGCGAACTGGCCCGGGGTCACTCCTCTCTGCGGGCTGTCGAAAAGTATGTAGAGCCCGTTTTCTCTCATAATGAGTGTCGCGTCCTGAAGCGGCTGGCGGTAGCGTATCCTCACGCGGCAGCGCCTGATTTGCCCTGTCTGCAGAACGAGGTCTTCCCTGATGGCGTGAATGTCTTCCGGAAGTATGCGCAATACGCTGCGGCTCAGTCCTTTGTGACCGTGACCCTCGCCCACGTAGAGTATGTTTCTCTCTATGTCCGACTCTATTACGAATATGGAATCCTTGTGGCCTCCAATATTGAGGCCCTTTCTCTGTCCTATGGTGTAGAACTGGGCGCCGTCGTGCACACCCACGCGCTTGCCCCACGGGTTTGCCTTGTCCCTGGTCTTGCGCAGGTGTTTCTTCCCGCTGCGGTAGCTCTCGCTTTCGAAGACTATGGACGAGTAGTCCACCGCCTCGGAGAGTTCTTTCCATTCGGCGTCGTCCAGTCTGCGCAGGGCCTCTTCGTCCCACTCGTTGCGGCAGGCTGCGGCATTAGGGGCGGATTTGTCTTCGGAGATATATGAACTTATCATCTGAGGGTCGGCCGTCTTGTCTTTCAGCAGGCCTTTGAGCAGGCTGCGGCAGCGCAGGTAATGAGGATCGGCCTCAAAGAAGGCGTCATATACCTCCACCACGTCTCCCTCGCGCGCCTTGAGTTTCTGCTGGAGGAAGGTGGGCAGGTCCACCTTGCCGACAAAGCATATACCCTGGGAGTCCTTTTTCTCGGCCGAAGGCAGGTCTGCCTCCCTGGCCAGGGCCCTGACCTCGCTCTTGAGCATGTCCCCGATGGGGAATAGGGCCTTCGAGAGCTGCTCCTGGCTGAGCTGGCAGAGGAAATAGCTCTGGTCCTTGCCCGGATCCCTGCCCTCGAGTATGCGGAATATTTCCCTGCCCCCGCTGTCGCGGAACGAGTCCTTGCGGCAATAGTGCCCTGTCGCCACCATATCCGCGCCCAGCTTCTCAGCCGTCTTCAGGAAGGCGTCGAACTTGATTTCCCTGTTGCAGAGCACATCTGGGTTTGGGGTGCGTCCGGCTTCATATTCGCTGAACATATAGTCCACCACCCTCTTTCGGTACTCGTCGCTGAGGTCAACGAAATAGAAGGGTATGCCTATTTTTCGCGCCACCATCTCCGCGACGAAGCGGTCTTCCTCCCATTCGCAGTCTCCGTGAAGGGTGCCTGTGGTGTCGTGCCAGTTCTGCATGAACAGGGCGAATACATCGTATCCGGCCCGCTTCAGAAGCAGGGCTGCGACGCTGGAATCGACTCCTCCGGAGAGAGCAATGCAGATTTTCATAATTTTTTATATATTTGTTAGCTTTTGCAACAGTGCAAAGTTAAGAAACATAAATCTATTATGGCATATAAGCTTTTGAAAATCGAATACGAGGAATTCCTCTCCCTCGATGAACTCGAAGCCGCTGACAGGGCGCTTGCCGAGGCTGCCATTGCGGCCATAGAAGGTTCCTATGCACCATATTCCAATTTCAATGTAGGCGCGGCAGTGCGTCTCGACGACGGCAGGGTGTTCTGCGGCGCCAATCAGGAGAACGCCGCCTATCCTTCCGGCCTGTGCGCCGAGCGTACCGCGATGTTCTACGCCCATTCCCAGCGCAAGGGGGCCTATCTCAGTTCCATTGCCGTGGCAGCTGCCCAGAACGGCAAACTCTGTGACAATCCTGCCACGCCTTGCGGGGACTGCCGCCAGGTGATGGCCGAATTCCAGACCGAGAGCGGTTCTGCGATGAGCGTGCTGCTGGTGGGTGCCGGGAAAATATGGAAGTTTCCTTCCGTCGAAGCGCTGCTTCCTTTCATTTTCGACAGTCTCTGATCCGAATCGAGGTACTTTTTTTTCATATTCCTAAAAAAAGTATAACTTTGCATCGGGTAAGTCTTGCACGACCAGCTCCCTCTGAATTCCCCCAGGGTCGGAAGGCAGCAAGGGTAGGAGGTTGTAGCGGTGCGATGCAATAAGCTTACCCTTTTTGCGGTAGTAGCTCAGTTGGCAGAGCGTTGGCTTCCCAAGCCGAAGGTCACGAGTTCGAGACTCGCCTACCGCTCCAAGGTCGGTGTTTTCGCTGGCCTTTTTATATTTTCAGCAATATGAAGAAGTTTATCTCCATCGCCGCGGCCTTCGTCTGCATTCTGGCCGCATCATGCAACTCCCATCATTTCGAGACGGTGAAGGGGGATCCCCTCGGCACCAAGATCTATACGCTCGACAACGGCCTCCAGGTCTATATGAGCGTAAACAAAGAAACTCCCCGCATCCAGACCTACATAGCCGTAAAGGTGGGCGCCAAGAACGACCCGCTCGAGACTACCGGTCTTGCCCATTACTTCGAGCATCTTATGTTCAAGGGAACGGAAAGCTTCGGAACCTCCGACTATGCCGCCGAGAAACCGCTTCTCGATGAGATAGAAGCCCTCTTCGAGCAGTATCGCGTTACTGAGGACGCCGCTGCCCGCGAGGCCATCTATCACAGGATAGACTCCCTGAGCTACGCCGCCTCCCTCATTTCCATCCCGAACGAGTACGACAAGCTTATGTCCATCATAGGTGCACAGGGAACCAATGCCTGGACTTCCCAGGACGAGACCGTTTACACCGAGGACATACCTTCCAACCAGATAGATAACTGGGCCCGCATTCAGGCAGACCGCTTCAGACATCCTGTGCTCAGGGGCTTCCACACCGAGCTGGAAACCATTTACGAGGAGAAGAACATGTCCCTCACCCAGGACAGCCGCAAGATCTGGAGCGCCATCGACCAGGCCCTCTTCCCTCATCATCCATACGGAATGCACGACGTGCTCGGCTTCCAGGAGCATCTGAAGAATCCGTCCATCACCAATGTCAAGAAATATCACGCCAGCTGGTATGTGCCTAACAACATACGTATCTGTCTCTCTGGCGACTTCGACCCGGACGAGATGGTGGACGTCATAGAGAAGTACTTCGGGGACTGGGAACCGAATCCTGAACTCCCTGTGCTTGAGGTAGAGCCGGAGGCAGCTATCGAAAGCCCTGTGGTCAAGGAGGTATATGGCCTTGAGGCAGAGAGGATCGCGATTGCCTGGAGACTCCCGGGCGCAGCCGACCTGCAGAATGTCGCAATTGCCGACGTTGCAAGCCAGATACTCTACAACGGCCAGGCCGGCCTTATCGACATCGATGTCAACCAGCAGCTCAAGGCCCTTGGAGCCTATGCCGGCAATTCCACCCAGCCGGACTACAGCAGTTTCATCCTTATGG
>SAMEA3663028__coassemble_271_pt1 | contig 22624 bp, 20 predicted proteins | sample SAMEA3663028__metabat2_low_PE_012 | metagenome-assembled genome bin SAMEA3663028 (sample SAMEA3663028) | pig gut metagenome | biome: pig gut; feature: pig-associated habitat; material: faeces | place: France | collected 2012
GCCGGCCGCCACGTTCGGCAGGGTATAAACGAAGACCGCAGGGGAGGCCCCGTCTCCGGATTCTATGTTGCGCTGGTGGTGCAGGTCGGCATCCAGGGAAGACGAACGGTTTGCGAGCACCAGGGCTATGTCCTCCGCCCTGCACTCTTCGCTCAGCTTCCTTCCCGCCAGCAGTTTCCCGCAGGCCACGTATGCCACTTTGTCGAGGTCGCTCATCTTGTAGAATTTGGGATATGACTCCCCGAGCCCGTGGTATTGTGCGCGTATCCACTCTTCGAAGCCTTCGCCCTCGTGGACCAGAGGCTCCCCGTCGCTGACCGCGATATCCTTTTTATTATATATATGCTTGCGGCCTGCAATTTTTTCGTGCTCGCTTTCCAGAGCCAGCACTACAGCCACGTTGCAGCCTCCGAAGCCCGATGCCGTCTTGACGCAGCGCGCCGTGGAGAAGGCCTGGCGTGCGGCGGAAATGCCCACCGGACAGCTGACTCCCGGACTTGAGAAACCGGCGGTAGGGTAGATCCATCCGCGGCGCAGCTCCTCCGCGCAGACTAGCAGGTCCACGATTCCGGATGCTCCCAGCGTGTGCCCTATGTATCCCTTGATGCTGTTGAGAGGCTTGTCGGACAGCCCGGCCAGGCTGACCGCCTTGCTTTCCATCTCATCGTTGTAAACGGTAGCCGTGCCGTGTGTGTTCACGAAGCCTATAAGCTCTGGGGAGACAGCGCTTTCCTCCATCGCCTTCCTTATGGCAATCGCAAGTTCCTCTCCCGTCCTGGACGGTCCGGAGATGTGGTTGGCGTCGTCGCTTATGAATCCGCCTTCCATCACGACCGGATTCTCTCCCAGCTCTGACCTGAGCGAAGTCATAAGCACTGCCGCGCAGGCCTCTCCGAGGTTGAGTCCGTCACGGGCCGCATCGTATGGCCTGCAAGGGGAAGGACTCAGGGATTTGAAGGAGGCGAAACCGCTGGAGATGAACTCGCAGAGCAGGTCGCAGCCCACTATTACCACTCTCCTGCACTTTCCTCCCAATATCAGCCTGCGGGCCACCACGAAGGCGCTGGCTCCCGAAATGCAGGCGTTGGAAAGCAGCAGAGGCCTGCGGGCGCAGCCGAGAATCCCTCCCAGCTTTTCCGCCATAGCCCCGGGAAAGGCTCCCACTGGTATATCCTCCACGCTAGAGCTGTGTCCTGCAAGCAGTTCCACATTGCCCTTGGTCGAGGAAATAAGCAGCTGTGTGTCTTCGTCATCCATCCTGACCCCGCTTTCTTCGCAGACTTCCCTTACACAGGTGATTATCAAGGACTCCAGGCGTGTGCAGCCCTCCACGACAGGGTAATGCGGAATGCGCCCGGCGATTATTCCGAGTTCTCCGTCCTCCCTGAGCGCGCTCTTCCCGCTGTCCAGTCCCAGGAAGCTGGCCTTCCTGTCGCCGTAAGCGGTGTAGAGACTTCCGCAGCCGATGTATGTCGTCAAGCCTTCAGCCATTTCTTCTCCCAGTCCTTGAAAAATTCGGGTTTGACCAGACTCATATTCCCTTTCGTATCCACGAACACCTGGGTGCTTTCTCCGCTGCAGACCGGCATTCCGTCGCTCTTGCGGCTCACCTTGTAGCCGAAGCGCAGCCTTGCGGCCGCCTCCGGATAGTAGGATATCTCTATCACTGCGCAGTCGTTCATCGCGAGAGGGGAGTGGTAGCTGATGTGCAGGTCCACGACGGGTGCGGTGAAGCCGGCCTCGTACATCTGCATATATCCTATACCGTCGAAGCGGCGTCCGAACTCCTCGCGCGCGTCCTCGAACAGACGCAGATAGTTGCCGTGCCACATCACGCACATAGGATCCAGTTCCGAGAACCTGACCCTGCTTTCGACGCTGCAGCTGAGCGCCGCCTCCATATTCTCCAATTCCTTTCTGCTGCGCATATCTTTATTCCTGTAGAAATATTTTCATCTTGCAGCCGGCCACGAGTTCGCCGTCCACGTAACTTTCCGCGCGTATCAGCGACACTGCGAACACCTGCTGCAGCACTTCTATCTTCGTGGTTATGAGTTCCCCGAGCCGCGGCAGCCTCGACGCCTCGAATGCGTTCACAGCGCCTATGAAGCCCAGCGGCACCTCGCGTCCTTCGCAGCGGCATATATGCCCTACGCGGGCGGCGGCACTCTGGGCGATATGCTCTATGACGCCGCATTCGTTCAGGCAGCCGTCGTTGCAGAAGATGTTGTCCGCGCGCACTTCGAGGCAGGTGGTGGATATGCCGTCCTCAAGCCCGAGGAAACGGTCCACCATCACTATCGGAGCCCGCTGCGGAATCAGCCCGAGTATTTCACTGTTCATTTCTTCCTGCATACCATTATGCTGTGTCCCAGTCCGAGATTGTCGTGGAGTTCTTCCACCTCCAGGCCGGCCTCTGCCACGAGACGGGCCATGTCGTCGCTGTGGTACATCTTGCTGTTGCCGTTGGCCATGGCGGTGAAATAAATGCTGGTCAGTGTCAGCACGAGGGCGGCAGTCTCATATTTCTGACGGTCCCAGAAGGTCTCCATAATGTAGAGACGGGTGTCTGAGTCCATAGACTCTGCGGCCCTGCGCAATATGCTGACTATCTGTTCCTCGGAGAAGCAGTCAAGGAACTGGCTCATCCAGATTGCGTCGAAATGCTCCGCAGGGAAACGCTTGCTTTCGTCCAGCAGGTTGGTGCCGTAGCCGTGAATGCGCTCCGCACCCTCCAGCGAGGCCGTCTCCTTTCTCATCATCTCCAGCTGCTGCGGCAGGTCCATTATGGTGACCTCCACATCCTTGTCGTAAGCCACGCAGCGGCTGGCCCACCGTCCCGTGTTGCCACCCACGTCGAGCAGCTTGCGCACCGGCTTTCCTGCCTTGCCGAAAACCAGCTCCAGCGCTTCCTTGAAGGAGTTGTCCGAGTAGAAGTGGTCAAAGCCGAACCAGCTTTTCTTCACCTGCTCCGGGAGGCTCGAAAGGGCCTCGTAAATGGTCGGCCATTCTCCGAATACCTTCAGTCCGGCAGGCTTGCCCTCCCTGAGGGCCTCGTCGAGGTAGAAGAGGCCCATATAGTTCACATCGTGGTTGAAGTCCAGGTCGGCCACGGTGCTGGCGTCGTTCAGCAGGAACCATCCTGTCTTGGTAAGCAGGAAGCGGTCCTCCTTCACAATCACGGTGCCTATGGACAGCGAGGCCTCCAGCAGCACCTTCGCCGCATAAGGGGACAGAGCGCAGTGCTCCGCAATCTCCTCCATGGTGACTCCGTCCGGGTTTTCCTCCAGGAATTTCAGCACACCTGACTTGAGCATAACCCTGGACACCTGGAAAATCACAGGGGCGAATGCAATCTCCTGTGCCTTTCTCTGTGCTTCACCCGCCTTTACATTGTCCCGGGTGTATCTGGCCTCGAGGGCCTTGGTCATATTCATAGCTTGTCGAATTAGTCTTCCCAAAAATCGTAGAAATTGAACCACTGCATAGGGTAGCGCTTCACCTTGTCAGCGAGTGAGTTCAGATAGGCGTCGATGAGCCCGTCAGGGCCCTTGAAACTGCCAAGCGGCATTTCCTCGAAAATGAAACGGTATCTGCGTCCCTTCTCGCGCATTGCGTAGAAGAAAATGACCGGTACCCGGCATTTGGACGCTATCCTGTAGGGCCCTTCCGGTATCATCACCTTCCCTCCCAGGAACTCCCGCGGCACGGCCGAATTCCTGTCCACATAGCGGTCCCCGTCAAAGCAGACATAGCCGCCCGAGTTGAGCGAGGCCTTGATTTCGAGCATCGCTCCCAGAGGGTCCACATTAATGGCAATGGGTTTGAACGGCAGGGTGCCGTACATTTCCTCGAGCAGTTTCCTTATGTCCCTGTCCTCGTTCTGGTACATCACTACGCTGATGTCCTTCCCGTATTCTCCGAAAAAGTGGCTTGCCACCTCCCAGTTCCCGATGTGGGCTCCGATGAATATGGCCCCCTCATGCCTTCCCACGATTTCGAGTGCCTTGTCGTAGTTGTCGTACTCGAAGGAGAAGCTTCCGGCGGCACCGGCGGTCATTGCCATCTTGTCTATGAGGGCCTGGCCGAAGTTGAAGTAGTGGCTGTAGAGCCCGACCAGGCTGCGCAGCACTCCGCGCTGCAGCCTGCGGCGCTGGTAATGCCAGGAAGCAGAGGTCTGGGACGGTGCAAATATGATGAAATAGGGCACCACGAAAGCGAGGAGACAATAGGCGAAACCCACTCCGAGATGCTTCAGTATAAATGCAAATATGAGGTAGCCAGTACGGCCACCTCTGGATTTACCGTCCCACTTTTTCTGCTTTTCAGCCATTTATCTTCTTCTCAAGCATGGTGTAGAAGTCGTCGAAGCTGACTACTCCCACGAAATCCGGCCCCGTGAGGGTCACGCCGAAATTCTGTTCGATGAGAACCACTACGTCCACCAGGTCCAGGCTATCGAGACCGAGGGTCTCCTTGAGTGGGGATTCAGGGGTGATGAGATTTTCGTCCACTTCAAATTCACTTGCGAGAAACTCTTTTGATTTCGCAATGATTTCTTCTCTTGTCATAAGTTCAGTACGGGTTTTTAGGTATTATTCTTTGAATTTTCTGATTACCAGTGATGAGTTGGTGCCTCCGAAGCCGAAGGAGTTGCTCAGGAAGGTGTCGAATTCCATCTCCACCCTCTCCTTCGGGATGTTGAGGTAGCAGGAAGCCTCGTCCGGCTCCTCGAAGTTCAGGTTCGCTGCCACGAATCCGTTCTGCATCTGAAGCATGGAATAGACTATCTCGCTTGCGCCGGCCATCCACATCTCGTGTCCGGTGTAGGACTTGGTGGAGTTCACCAGCGGACGGCAGTCTCCGAAGACCTCGTGTATGGCCTTGGCCTCGTTAAGGTCGCCAACCGGCGTCGAGGTGGCGTGGGCGTTGATATACTGTATGTCCTCCGCCTTGAGCCCCGCGCAGTCGAGGGCCATCTGCAGCGACCTTTTCGGACCGTCCACGTTAGGCGTGGAAATATGTTCCCCGTTGGAGGAGAAACCGTAGCCGAGCACCTCGCCAAGTATGGTTGCGCCGCGTCTGACGGCCGACTCGTAGCTCTCGACTATGACCGTTGCCGCTCCGCCTGACGGCACGAGCCCGTCCCTGTTGCGGTCGAAAGGCCTCGACGCCGCAGCCGGATTGTCTTCCCTGACGGAGAAGGCGCTGAGCGCGTCGAAGTTGCCTACCGAATATATGTTCACCTCCTCGGCCCCGCCGCAGATTATGCAGTCCTGCAGTCCCTGGCGTATGAGCAGATAGGCCATTCCTATGGCGTGGGAACCGCTGGCGCAGGCCCCTGAGACCGTGAAATTGATGCCCCTGAGGTTGAATATGGTGGCAAGGTTCATCGTGATGGTGGAGTTCATCGACTGGAATATGTTGCTGGAACCCACCAGTATGGTGTTCTTCTTTTCGCGAATGATATCGGTGCCGCGTATCACGGCCTCGGCGCAGCTGTCGTTGCCGTAGAGTATGCCGGCCTCGTTCTCTTTGAGCCAGGCTTCGTCTATGCCGGCCTGCTCCAGCGCTTCCCTGGTAGCTACGTATGCATACAGGCCCTGCTCCGAAAGGTAGTTGCGCTGCTTGCGGTCGAGCACGCCCTTGAGGTCCGGCTTGCGCAGAATACCGGTCAGCGCGGAGCGGTAGCCCATTTCCTTGCGGGCCGGGTCCAGCCCTATTCCGGACCTGCCGTTGCGCAGCGAGTCGCAGACCTGCTCCTTGTTTTCCCCTATGCAGGAATATATTCCCAATCCTGTGATTACTACTCTCCTGTCCATATCCCTGTCTATGAGTAAAGTCCTCCGTTGATGTTGATTACCTCGCCCGTGATGTAGGCCGCCCTGTCGGATGCGAGGAAGGCCACGAGTTCCGCCACCTCGGACGGTTCTCCGAAACGGCCTGCCGGCACCATCTTCTTGAGCTCGTCCACATTCAGGTCTTCGGTCATATCGCTGTGTATGAAGCCCGGGGCCACGGCGTTGACTGTGATTTTCTTGCGGGCCAGCTCCTGGGCCAGGGCCTTGGTGGCTCCGATGAGACCGGCTTTCGCCGCGGAGTAGTTGGTCTGTCCGGGCAGTCCTTTCAGGCCGGAGAGGGAGGCCACGTTCACGATGCGGCCCCATCTGGAAGAGAACATATCCTTGATCAGAAGGCGGGTAAGGTTGTAGAAGCTGTCGAGATTGGTGCTGAGCACCTTGTGCCATTCCTCAGGCTGCATCCAGAGCAGCAGGTTGTCCCTGCGTATGCCTGCATTGTTCACCAGCACACTGATGTGCTGCCCGGGGTGGGAGGCTTTCCAGCCTTCCACGGCTGCCTCGCAGGCTCCGGCATCCGCGACGTCGAACTTCAGCAGTTCGCCGTCCGACCCCGCAGCCCTCACGCCCTCAAGCGTGATCTCAGCTTCCCTGTCATTGGAAACATAGTTGATTATTACCCTGTAACCGTCTTCGGCAAGTCTTATGCAGATTGCCCTCCCTATGCCACGGCTTCCGCCCGTGACGAGGGCGAATTTTTCTACCTTGTCTCCAGTCTCAATCATATCGTCCATTTAAAAACATAACCCGCAAATATACGGTTTTTGGAATATATTCCCTAATTTAGCGGCCTAAATCACACGGTATCGGATGGACAGGACAAAATTGACGTCATTTGCTTGTATGGCATTGCTTTGCCTGACCCTTTCGTGTGCCATCCGCGCCCAGGAAAAGGCCCCTCTCGGCACCAGGGTGGAGAAGCTGAAGGCCTCCCGCATAGAAGGCCGTTCTCTCCGGGGACTCAGGGCGCTGCGTCCGCTTTACGGCATACCTGTGCTGAGCTTTAACACTGGCAGCTACGACGCCGACAGCCGGGAGCGAGAGCCGGAGATATTGCCTACCAATGTGATATGCGGGCATTCGTATGCCGAGAAAATCGGCTATTCGAAGCGGGCCTGGAATTCCGTAAACCTCGATTTCGATATTCCCAACTGGGTGGCCTGGGACCCCGACCCCTTCGAGGCGGGCGATTCGCTGGACCGTTTCAGCCGGCAGATGGCGGAGTTCTGCAGCAGCGACCTGCGCCGCAGCGACCCTGCCTTCCGTCCTGACAGCCTGCTGCTGGCGCTGGTGCTTGAGGAGTGCCGCAAATGGGCGCTGGAGAAGCCTGTGGGCAGCATATCCCTTGCCTGCGGGCCGCTGGTGCGCAATGCCGAAGACTGCAGGCCTTACGAATATTTCGTCGTGGTGTGCAAACGTACGGGCAAAGCATTGGGTTACAAGTCGATAGGCTTTCTGATACCGCCTGCTTCCGACGCTTCGGAGACCGCCGCTCCGGGGACTGCGGCCGTCAATCCATATACCCTTTCCACTTCCGTCAACACCGTCGAGTACAAGAGCGGCTACGATTTCTTTCCGGGCCTGCCCGAGGGGGTGCAGGAATACGTGGAGGGCATGACGACTTTCGAACTCTTCTGCAGCTACGTGGAGGAGGCCGCCTACAACGAGGAGCCGCCCGACAGCGACAACGACGCTATGGACGCACTCAACGACTATCTGCTCGATTTCTACGACCGCTGACCCGGATTTCCGGCCGGGACATTACGCTCCCAGCACTAGGGTCCAGACATAGAAGCGTGCCGCCACCCCGACCAGGGTCATAAGCAGGGTGGGCACGGTCTTGCTGCGGTAGAAGCCGAGGGCGATCAGCATCGCCTCCCCGATGAAGGGCACCCAGGCCAGCAGGGCCAGCCATATCCCGAAACGGTCTATCTTGACTTTCTGCCTTTCAATGGTTTCGTGCTTCACCTTGAAGAGCTTTTCCACCCATTCCCATTTCGCGAAACGGCCCATCGCCCAGGTGAAGCTCAGACCCAGCCAGTTGCCGCTTATGGCCACGGCCATAGTCTCCCACACGGGGAACTTGCCGCTCAGCAGCGCCGCCACGTATATGGCGTCGGAACTGAAGGGAACGATGCTTCCCGAGAGCATTACGGCTATGAAAAGTCCTGCGAGTCCGAGCGATTCCAGCATAGGCGATTTCTTTATTTTTAAGGACCGGCAAAGATAGGAATCTTCTGCGTTATTCATTATTTTTGCGGCCGCGTTACAGAAAAAAAGAAAGATGAAATCACTGAGAGAACTCTACAAGATAGGCCGCGGACCTTCCAGCAGCCACACCATGGGACCGCTTAAGGCCGCCGAGATCTTTGCTTCCAGGCACCCTGAAGCAAAATCTTTCGAGGTGACTCTCTACGGAAGTCTGGCCGCTACTGGCAAAGGGCATCTCACCGACGTCGCCATCACGGGCGAACTGGAAAAGACTGCTCCATGCTGCATACGCTGGCGTCCGGACATAGAACTGCCTTTCCACCCCAACGGAATGAGTTTCACGGCCGTGGAACAGGACGGCTCCGCCAGCGAGCCCTGGGTGGTGTACAGCGTTGGCGGCGGTGCGCTGTCCGAGGGTAAGGAGAACGACTTTTTCGCCGCAACACCCGACGTATATCCCCTTCACACCATAGGCGACATACTCGAATGGTGCCGCAGCAACGGACGCACGATATGGGAATATGTCGAGAAATGCGAGGGCCCGGAAATCTGGGACTATCTCGACGGAATCTGGAGCGCGATGTGCCGCAGCGTGGAGAACGGACTGTCCAACGAAGGGGCGCTTCCCGGACCGCTCCATCTCACCCGCAAGGCCGCTACCTACCATATCAAGGCCAGCGGTTACAAACCCAATCTGCAGAGCCGCGGACTGGTCTTCGCCTATGCTCTTGCGGTGAGTGAGGAGAACGCTTCCGGAGGCGTGATCGTGACCGCTCCGACCTGCGGTTCCTGCGGAGTGCTGCCTTCTGTGCTCTACCATCTGGAGAAGCGTCACGATTTCAGCCGCAGCCGCATACTCAGAGCCCTTGCCACGGGTGGCGTTTTCGGCAATGTGGTCAAGACAAATGCCTCTATATCAGGGGCTGAGGTAGGATGTCAGGGAGAGGTAGGAGTCGCCTGCGCAATGGCTTCCGCAGCCACCTGCCAGCTTTTCGGGGGCACCCCTTCCCAGATTGAATATGCTGCTGAAATGGGGCTTGAGCACCACTTGGGAATGACCTGCGACCCGGTCTGCGGACTGGTGCAGATACCCTGCATAGAACGCAATGCCTTTGCGGCCGCCAGGGCCCTCGACTCCAACATCTACGCCAGCTTCTCGGATGGCTTCCACAGGGTGTCCTTCGACCAGGTGGTGGAGGCGATGAAGCAGACCGGCCACGACCTGCCTTCACTCTACAAGGAAACCGGCGAGGGCGGACTTGCCCGTTTCGATCTCTAAATCAAAGCTTTTCCAGGGGATTCTCCGGCCAGGAATGCTTGGGGTAGCGTCTGCGCAGTTCCTTCCTCACCTCGAAATAGGTATTCTGCCAGAAACTCTCCAGGTCGCTGGTCAGCTGCACGGGCTTGAACCCCGGTGAAAGCAATTCCATAAGCACCCTTCTGCGCCCTTCGTCCACAGCGGGGCTCTGTCTCATCCCGAAACATTCCTGCAGTCTGAGCTTCAGCACCGGCAGTTCCGCACCCTGGCGGTATTCGAGTCTCACCCGCCGTCCCGAAGGCAGGGCTATGCTGGACGGAGCAATCCTGTCCAGGGCCTCTCTCTGCTCCCATCCCAGCAGGCTAAGCAGGGCTTCGCACAGGTCTATCTTCTTGAGCGACTGAATGTTGTAAACGCCGTTCAGATAGGGCGGCAGCCACTCTTCCACCCTCGCCAGCACGGCCTCCGTGGACAGGTCGGGGAGTTCCAGTTCCGGCCTCCACTGTGCCGCAGTGGCCACCCTTCTCTGCAGCTGTTCCACTTCCGGTCCGAAATCCAGCATCGAACGCCCCTCTTTCGCGGCCGCCTCGCAAATGATGTGGCTGCAGTCCTGAGGACGTTCCGCCGGCCTGGACGAAAGGCAGAGACGACCTATCCTCTCCTCGACCGCCGCCTTCACGCACCCCTCCCGGCTGTCCCAGCTCAGACATTCGCGGCTGCGGGCCAGCGTTCTCAGTTCGTCCTTTTCCGCGGCAAGGGCGAGGAATATGCGTCCCACGCCTCCCGGACGCGGATTGAAGTCGGCTATGACTATATATTCGTGGGCGCAGAGAGCGTCGTTGCCGTCCATTGCGGCTATCTCTCCTCCTGCGGTCATATATTGGCCGTAGCTGCGCTCTATCTGTCTTGCCACCCTTTCCGGATATGCGGCGGCCAGCAGCAGGGCCTCCGAAACCGGGCCTCTGCCTTCACTTGCCCCGCCCGTCCTGTCGGCAGCTTCGAGCATATTGCGGAACTGCTTGACAGCCAGTGATATGCGTGGATTGGACTTCGTCGCGTCAAGGCGCAGTGCAAGATCGCAGCCGGCTCCCGGAAGCGGGTCTTTCTCACCCAGCAGGGCAGCGATGCGGCAGGCCATTTCGCGCGAGTCCCTGTCCTTTCCCGCTTTCAGCAGCATACCCGCGATGCGGGGATGGCAGGGGAAGGACGCCATCAGTCTTCCGCGGGGAGTGATACGCCCGTTTTCCGTAGCTCCCAGTTCCTCCAGCAGCTTTGCGGCCCCGGCCATAGACTGGGGCGGGGGAGGGGTGAGCCATGGCAGCGATGCCATGCCGCTCCCGTCCCAGCAGGCGCACTGAAGGGCGACGGATGAGAGTTCCGCTTCCAATATCTCCGGAACACGGTTCTCAGGGAGCCGCTGCTCGAGTGACCTGCTCCATAACCTCAGACAATAGCCGGGCCCTGTCCTGCCGGCCCGTCCCCGTCTCTGGTCGGCCATATCCCGGCTCACCCTGAAGCACTCCAGGCTGTCCAGGCCGCTGCGGGGGTTGAATATGTTCTTGCGGTAAAGGCCCGAGTCCACGACGCAGCCGACTCCTTCGATGGTAAGCGAAGTCTCAGCTATGGGCGTGGCCAGCACTATCTTGCGCCGCCCCGGTCCCGAGGCTTCTATGGCGAGGCGCTGTTCCTTCAGGCTCATCTGCCCGTAGAGGGGGCAGATATCCGTGTCCTCTCCCATCTTGCCCTCCATAAGCGCTGCGCAGCGTCTTATCTCGCCTTCTCCCGGAAAGAAGGCCAGCAGATCCCCTTCGTGTTCGCGGAAGACACGGCTTATGCGCCTTGCCATAAGTTCCGGCAGTCTGGCGCAGAGTTCCGCTATGTTTTCCGGGCAGTCCCCGTCCCATTCGGTCTCTACCGGGAACATACGTCCTCCGCAGCTCAGATGCACGGCTCCCAGTTCCCTCGAGATCGACTCCGTGTCCATAGTCGCCGACATCAGCACTATCTTCAGATCAGGCCTGAGCAGTTCCGCGCTTTCCCTTGCCATCGCCAGGGCGCAGTCGCAGTTGAGGCTGCGTTCGTGGAACTCGTCGAATATGAGCGCACTGACTCCCTCCAGGGTGGGGTCCTCGCATATCATTCTGCCGAGTATGCCTTCAGTGAGCACTTCCAGCCGGGTGGCGGACGAAACCCTGTTCTCGAAACGCACCCTGTATCCCACGGTCTCACCGACCTCCTCGCCCAGTATGGCGGCCATGCGGCAGGCAATCTGGCGGGCAGCTATCCTCCTCGGTTCCAGCATCAGTATGCGCCCGGGAAGGCAGTCGAGCATAAGCAGCGGCAGCAGTGTGGACTTGCCCGCACCCGGCTCCGCGCTTACCAGAACGCAGCCGCTTTCCTCCAGCGCCTTCCTTAGCCCGCCGGCCAGTCCCGCGGCAGGCAGATGCCCCGCGGCCTTGAGTGCCCTATCCGTGATTCCCCTGGTCATATTCGGCAAATATACTTAAAAAGAGCTATCTTTGGGGCCCTTTGCGCATGTCGGCAAGGGAAAAGGATTATGGAAATCAGGCTCTCGGAACATTTTTCTTACGGCAAACTGCTGCGCTTCACCTTTCCGTCGGTGGCAATGATGCTTTTCTGCAGCATCTACGGAATGGTGGACGGCTTCTTCGTATCCAATTATGTCGGGGCCACCCAGTTCGCAGCCCTCAATCTCATCTGGCCCTACACAATGGTGCTCGGGGCGGTGGGATTTATGATAGGTTCAGGAGGCACCGCCCTGGTTTCCAAGACTTTGGGAGAAGGCAAGCCAAAGCTGGCCAACGAATATTTTTCGATGATGATCTATGCCGCTATTGTCATCGGCCTTTTCCTGGACATCCTGGGGCTCAGTCTGATGCGTCCGGTCGCAAGGCTCATGGGAGCCGACGGCGAGCTGCTGGAATATGCCGTGCAGTACGGCAATATCATAATGGCCGCCATGCCGACCTTTATGCTGCAGTGCGTCTTCCAGCCATTTATGGTGACAGCCGAAAGGGCGCGCCTGGGGCTCTGGTTTACCGTCGCATCCGGGCTGACGAATATGTTCTTCGACTGGCTTTTCATAGGCGTCTTCGGCTGGGGGATCAGGGCTGCCGCCGCTGCGACCGTGCTCAGTCAGGTCGTAGGCTTCGCGCTGCCTATGATATATTTCCTGCGCCGCAACAACAGTCTGCTGCGTCTGGGACGCCCTTCCACGGATATGCGCGCCTTCTTCAAGGCCAGCTCCAACGGAATGTCTGAACTTGTCACCAACCTCTCCATTTCGCTGGTGGGTATGCTCTACAACCAGCGTCTTCTCCTGCTGGCAGGGGAGAATGGAGTGAATGCCTATGGCGTGATCAGTTATGTCTCCTACCTTTTCCTGGCTATGTTCCTCGGCTATTCTATGGGCATATCGCCTGTCGTCGGCTTCAACTACGGTGCCCGCAACAGGCCGGAACTGCGCAGTCTCAGGCGGAAAAGCATAGTGCTGCTTTCGCTTGCGGCACTCGTTGTCGGCACGGCAGGCCTCTGTTTCTCCGACAGCATAGCCTCCTTCTTCGCCGACGGCGACCTGGAATTCAGGGATATGGCCGCCCGCGCTTTCCGCCTTTACTCCTTCTCGTATTTCCTTTCGCATTACAATATCTTCGCCTCCGCCTTCTTCACAGCCCTGAACAACGGCAAGGTGAGCGCCGTCATATCCTTCTCCAGAACCATACTCTTGCAGGTGGGCGCCATCCTGCTCCTGCCTTGCGTTTTCGGCCTGGACGGTATATGGCTGGCCATGCCGCTTTCCGAACTCATCTGCAGCCTGCTGTCGTTCATACTCTTCCAGGCGTACAGGCGCCGCTACGGATATTGAGTTTTTATGTATATTTGCAGATATTTGCAAACAGATGAAAGACATACGATTCGTATCGGCCGATGAGGCCGTCAGCCACATTCCTTCCAATTCGCACGTGCATCTGAGCAGTGTAGCCAGCGTGCCCCATTGCCTTATACAGGCGCTCTGCCGCAGGGCTGACGCCGGGGACGTGACCGGCCTCCATTTCCACCATTTCCACACCGAGGGCCCGGCGCCTTACAGCGACCCCGCCTACGAAGGCATATTCTTCGAGCAGGGCTTCTTCGTCGGTCCGAACGTGCGGAAGAACGTGAACTCCGGCTATGCCGACTATCTCCCTGTGCATCTCGGGGAGACGCCGAAACTCTATTACGAAGGGCATATACGGCTCTCGGCTGCGCTGGTGAACGTCTCGCTGCCTGACGAGAACGGTATGGTCAGTCTCGGCACTTCGGTGGACTGCTCCTATGCGGCAATCAAAATGGCCGACATAGTGATAGGGGTAATGAATCCAAACGTGCCTTTCGCATACGGCGACCTTGTCCCGCTCTCCTCCTTCACTTATCTGGTGCAGGATGACGCGCCTCTGGTAACTGCCGCCTTCGCCGAACCGACGCCGACCGAGGTGCTCATAGGCCGCAACTGCGCAGCCCTCGTGGATGACGGCGACTGTCTGCAGATGGGCATAGGTGCGCTTCCCAACGCCCTGGCTGCCCAGCTGGGCAACCACAAGGACCTCGGCCTGCACACGGAGATGTTCGCGGACGGCCTGCTTCGTCTCATCAAGAAGGGAGTCATCAATAATGCCCGCAAGAAAATAGACACCGGCAAGGTCGTTTCCTCCTTCCTCCTGGGCAGCCAGGACGTCTATTCCTTCATAGACCGCAATCCGGACGTGCTGATGAGGAAAATCGAATATACCAACAACCCTTTCATCATAGCCCAGAATCCGAGGATGAAGGCCATCAATTCCGCGGTCGAGGTGGATCTCACCGGCCAGATTTGCGCCGATTCCATAGGTACGCGCATTTTCTCCGGTACCGGAGGACAGGTGGAATTCGTCAGGGGAGCCACAATGAGCGAGGGCGGAAAGAGCATCACCGCCTTTGCCTCCCGCACCCTCAAGGGTCAGAACAAGATTGTGGCCACACTCAAGGACGGTGCCGGAGTCGTCACTCCGCGTTCCGACGCCCACTGGATAGTTACCGAGTACGGCGCCGTGGACCTCTACGGCCGCAGTCTCCAGGAGAGGGCCAAGCTTCTGATTTCCATCGCCCATCCGGACGACAGGGAAATGCTTGACCGCGCCGCCTTCGAGCGCTTCGGGCCGCATTGGCACAATTTCAGCATATAGGCTGCCGGAAAACTATTTATAATCCATTAATATACGATTGCAATGAAGAAGATTTTCAGTACCATCGCAGCTGCGGCTGCACTCATTTTCGCAGTTTCCTGCAACAGCAACAGCGCCAGTGTCGATCTCGACGGCAGCTGGAAAGTCATTAGCGTGGACGGCGTGGCAGTCAATGACACTCTCGTACAGCCGGAGTTCCAGTTTAACGCGGCAGAAAAGCTTTATCACGTCAAGCCGGGTGTCAATCTCATCAACGGCTCTTACACTCTCGAAGGTGATGTGATCACTTTCGGCGACGGCGCAATGACCCGTATGATGGGCCCCGAGGAGCTTATGGCAGTGGAACAGAGCATAGTGGAACAGATGCTCAATCCTCTTACCGTAAAGTATGAGAACGAAGTCCTGAGTTTCACCGACGAAGCAGGCAAGGTCGTTCTCGAACTCAAGAAATGAAAATACGAGACAGGAAGAATCTTAAGTTAAGGAAGATGGGCCGCAATTATATGATTGTGAGCGCATCTTCCTCAACTGTCAATATGGCGGACGTCTTCACTCTCAATGAGTCCGCCGCCTACCTTATGGAACGCTGCCTCGAGCGTGAGGACTTCACCGCGGAAATGCTCGCATCGTGGCTGGTTGAGGGCTATGGCATTGACTCCGGGCTCGCCCTGCGGGATGCAGAAGCGGCCATTGCTGAGTGGAAATCTTTGGGACTCATTCTATAATCTGAAGGCTTTTGAGAACGGATTTCTCGGTTTCGGAGCGGAGCTTCCTTTCTCTTGTCTCTTCCGGCCTGTGGGGTCGGAAGCCCTTTTCTTCGGCTTTACGGGCCGCGGATGAAGCTTATGCCTGTACCGATTGGGAGAGGGTGCTTTCCCTTGCCCGTTCGCAAACCGTGTCGGGATTGCTCTGGAGGGGTGTGGATATGGCTATGGAAGAGGGACTGGAACTGCCGGAAACCGTGCTTGCCCGGCTCGCCGCCGATGTTGATGCCTGTGAACGCCGCTATGCCAGGATGCAGAAGCTCACTCTGGAACTGCTTGCTTTCTACGGGTCCCGGGGCTTGCACCCCGTCTTGCTCAAAGGCCTGGACTCCGCTTCCCTCTACGAAATACCTTCACTCAGGGAAAGCGGGGACATAGACTTGTATTTTTCTGAAAATGAATTGTTTGCCGCCATTCCGAAAGAGGCGGTACACAATGCCGACAATTCCTGGAGCTATGTTTTCCGGGGCGTTGAGGTGGAACTGCACGACCATATACTCGATATTGAACGTCCTTCCGCCCGCAGGGAGGCACAGCGTATTGCTTCTGAATCTCCATCGGGAAGTGTCGAAGGCTTGCCTGCGGAAGTCAGAGGGCTCTCTCCCAGAATGAGGATACTCCTGCTGAGCTCGCATCTGCTGAAGCATGTTCTCGGCCGTGGCATAGGTCTGCGCCAGGTCTGCGACTACGCCCTCGCCAGGGCCGCCTGCGATTACGACCGCCGTATCTTCGAAGCCGACTGCAGAGCTCTCGGGCTCAGCCGCTGGGTGGCAGTCCTAGACAATCTCTGCGTGCGCCATCTCGGACTGGATGGGGATTTTTCCGCTTCCTATGCAGAAAGGGAGCGCAGGCGCCTGGATACCCTGTCCGACCGTCTGCTGCGCCGTCTGCTTGACGAAGGCAATTTCGGACGTGAATCCGGAAGGGGCAAGGGAGCGCTCAACACCTTTATGGCCTTTCTTTCCAATATGGGCTTCTCTCTGAAACTGGCCCCGGGCGAGGCCTTTTACACCGTACTTTCCCTTGCAAAGGGGCGTCTGAAAAAATCGTCTCCGTCCGTGAAAACTCAAAAAAGAAGCCTATGACAGAGCATTGCTATATGGTTGCAGGTCTGCGCTTTGTCCTGGAACTTCCGTCCTTTTTCGATGTGGACAGCAGCCTCCCGTCCTTCCGCGACTTCCGCTGCGATGCGGATAGCCGTCCCGATTTCCGCATGGTCTGGGACGGGGACCTGACTTTGCCTCAGGATGCCGTGCAGCTGGCGGAGGAAAGCAACGATATGGGCACCACCCGGATAGGCCGCGCAGGGAATATGAGCTATCTCGACTTCCGTTTCGACGGCTGCGAGGCTCTGCTCTGCTTATCGGACGATTACTGCGACGGACGCTTCAGAATCGATCTGGCCCACCGTTCCGCAGGCATTCTCATATCCTCTGCGCTGCGCTGTTTTTTCGCGCAGAACATATTGCTGCACAAGGGGTTGTCCCTTCATGCCTCCTGCGTTGTCCGCGACGGCGTGGGCTATCTCTTTATGGGACGCAGCGGTACCGGCAAGAGCACCCATTCCCGGCTCTGGATACAGACTTTCCCGGGCACGGAACTGCTCAATGACGACAATCCCGCCATACGCATAGCCGATGGCCGTCCCCTTGTCTTCGGCACGCCCTGGAGCGGCAAGACTCCATGCTGGCGCAATCTGAGCGCTCCTGTCAATGCCATCGTACGCCTCTCGCAGGCCCCTGTGAACTCCTTTCGCAAATGTACCGATATCGAGGCCTTTACGGCCATATATCCGGGCTGCTCGGTACTGCGTTTCGACGAGCGTCTCCACGACTGCCTCTGCGACGTACTGTCCGAACTGACAGATCTCGTACAATGCGGCCGCCTGGACTGCCTCCCAGACCGTGACGCCGCCCTCTGCTGCTCGCGGGGGTTGGAATGAACGGTGCCACTTTCACAATTTTTTTTCTTGTAGAAAATATTTAAACGCTATTTGCAATTAGTAAATCTTTTTCTACTTTTGCTGCGATGTGTGCGACGGGACTTGTTTCCGTCATCATATAGAAAAGAAAAAAATTAGAAAAAGATGAAAGTAGTGTGCGGGGCATATTATGCTCCTGTTGTATCCAAATTGTGCGTACAGTCCGAGGGACTGCTCTGCGCCTCCGTTCCAATCAAGGACGAAATCACCATTAAAGCGGAAGTCGATGAGTATATCACCATCGAAAATGATGTTACATTTGATTGAATCTGAGTGTGTTATGAAAAAGTTTGCCAAATTGTACGCTTCGCTTGCGGCCATAGTTGCCGCTTCGCTCCTGTATTCTTGCGAAGAACGTGTGGAAACGGTGCAGGAAGGTATTCCTACCTCCCTCACCATACGCATATCAACTCCGGCTCCGGCAGAGATCAGCACCAGGGCCACGGATCTTCAGGAAACCAAGGTGTCCGAGATTGCCCTCTTCTTCTACAGAGACGGCAATTATCTGGACAAGCCGAAGAAAGTCATCAGGTTGAGCCAGAGTAATCTCGTACTTTCGAAAAACAACCCGTCGAGCACGAATTACATATACACCGCAAACATTCCGGAGGATGCGGGACTTACCAGCGGCAACTACTTCCTCTATGCCATCGCCAACTACAATTCCAGCACCTTCGGGGACGTGGAAATGTCGGATCTGGAGAAGCTCTCCCTCGCTCAACTGCAGAATTTCCTGATTACCAAGAGCAATGAGGATATTCAGATGATCGAGGAGTCTCTTCTGATGAGCGGAGTGTATGGCAGCGACGGAAGGATTACCCTGAAGGAGAGCGGTAACAACAATTTCAAGGATAATATACACCTTCGCCGTATCACCGCCAAGATTATCTTCAATCTGACAGCTGAATCCGGCATCAGTTTCCAGCCTAAGACCTATTCCGTTTACAACTGCGCGAAGAAATGCACCCTTTTCGAACGCAGCGGATGGACAGGGGCCAAAGGCAGCTTCCCGGGCAGTCTCGGTTCCGTTGCCACTGCTGACTCCGACTTCTCGGACAAGCTTAACGTAGATATGTCCGGCGAAACGGGAATGTCTTTCTATCTGCTTGAAAATGTGCAGAATGCAAAGAATACTGCGGCAACTCAGAAGGACAGGGAGAAACACGTTTCGGCGAGCAACCAGTCCTTCCTGAATGCCCCTGAGAACGGCACTTATGTAGTGATTAAAGGCATTTATAACGGTCCTATATCGGCTCTCGCTTCCGACGAGATCTCTTCCACCCAGGTCAGCGGCGAGGTTTCATATACCATTCATCTGGGCGACTTCTCCAATGCTTATCTGGAAGACCCCTCCACTGCAGCGGTCGGATATGACAATTACAGCATCAGGAGAAACACAAAATATATATACAATGTGAAAGTTACCGGTGTGAACAGCATATACACCGAGGCAAGTGTTTCACGGGATCAGCAAGGTTACGACTACGGTTCATACGATTCCGGAGCCGAGGGAACCCTTATCAATCTGTCGGCCGGAACCACCAACATTACGGTGGACAGCCATTTCGAGACCATTATGGTCAAGATGCCTAGCGGCACCTCCGCCAAGGAATACAGTCTGAAACTGGATACTCCCAAGGGAGAGTTCATTTACACCCAGAACTCTGACAACAGTGCAGCCGACGTGTCCTGGATCAAATTCATCAAACCAGACAGCTCTACGTCCCTTCCTTTATACAATCGGGCCAATTCGACGGATATTTTCGGCCTGCTGGCTGATATGAGGGAAAACGGTGCAAACGGTGGCGATTATTATATAGCTGACGGTGAATATTATTATACGGCCGCCTTCCTGGACGAATATTATTACAGCGATCTCAAGCTTGCACAGTTCGTCAATGCGCCGGAGCGTGAAATGACTCTCGCTACGACAATCGCCGTGAGCCCTGATGGCAAGAGTTCCTACGCGGTGACGCCTATATTCTCTATCAGGCAGCAGTCCATCAAGTCTATGTACAATCTCGCGCTGGAGGACAGCGATTCTTCGTTCAACCCTTTCGGCATCGAGATCCTCGAAGAGTTCAGTGCGGTGACCTGGAATGGAACGAAGTATGTTGATGATTCTTACATTGACAGCTCAAGCGAAACGAACGGGCGCTCAAATTTCTTTGAGATTCTTTCGGACGACAGACAGTGGAGTACTTATGTGAATTCCGTCCATTTCGGACATTTCGACAACAGCACCCTGCTTCACTCCGATGCAATGATAAACAATTATGCGAGAAGTCAGTGTCTCAGTCGAAACAGGGACGAAAACGGCGACGGTATCATCGACGATGATGAGATCAAGTGGTATCTTCCGGCTTTGCAGCAGACTCTTACTATCTGGTATGGTTATCCATCCCTTGGAAATGATGCCAAACTTTTCATCGATTATCAGGGCTATTTCACAAGTACACTCAAAAAGCAGCAGCGTGTCTGGTATATTGACGAGGGCGTGTCTTTCGGAATGTATTCTGGAGCAGAAAAATGGTTGTTCGGTTATGGTGGATCCAGCTCCAATGCCACAGGACTTCTGGGTGTAAGGTGCGCCCGTACGCTCAAGGATTCTTCCGTAGGTCCGACTGCAACCACTGAGATAGACCCGAAGACCAAGGTCATTTCTTTGAAAACTCTCGGAAAGGAGTCTGTCAGGACCTCTACGGTGACCGGTGAGTATTCGAGCCATATACGTAATGAGGAGCCGGATAAGTTGCCTGTGGCATTCCAGGTTGCCAGGAATTTTGTTAGCGATGCAACTGGCAATCAGTTATTTACGTTGACTCAGGTTCAGGAAGGATCCCTGTGTCACGATTATTATGCCCAGGATGGGGAAAATGTCGGTGAAGGAGGATGGCGCGTTCCGAATGAGCGCGAGTTCGGCCTTATGGTAAAGCACAGTGCGGAAGGTGGTTATTCCATGGACGATTGCATGGCCCGTACACAGTATATACGCCGTTTCGACGCTAATCCTATCACCTCAGGTTATTTCTATTCAACTAACCTGAATACGGATGGGTTACAAGTGCCTAATACCCACAAGGTCCGTTGCGTCAGAGACTATGCCACGACTTCCAGCGCATATGTCGATTGATTATTCTATTATATGATATATGACAAACAGTTACATCAAACCTGAGTTTGAACTCATTGAACTGATTCCCGGGTCTGCCTTGTTGCAGACTTCGGGAATTGTTGATCCTACTGTAGAGACTGAAGAAGGAGGTGAATTATCATGAAACGCTTAACTGTGTTCTTCTTTGCTATTGCTTTGCTGCTTTCAGCCTGCAGCAAACAACCGGATTCGCTTCCGGAGTTCAGGACGGTCAAACTCTCTTTCAATGCTGATATGCCTGTGTTCTCGGAGGCGGACACCCGTTCCTCGCTGTCTTCTGTAGTACGACTTTCCTGGGAGGACGGTGACAGTCTGAGAGTGTTCAATTACAGCCGTGGAAAAATGATGAAAGGAGGTCTCACTGCCGACAGCTCAGGCAAGACCAGCCGTTTCTCCGGAGAGCTTTCAGGTGAATTTGCAGCAACTGACAGCCTCCTGTTCATTCACAGCAAGGGAATTGCTGCCGAGTATTCCGATAACGGGGCCAGCTTTGATTTTTCGGAACAGATACGCAACAGGAAGACATCCCAGGTCCCTGTATTTGTCGTGGCAAAGGGCTGCCTTGCTAATCTTCAGCAGAGCTCCGTTCCCCTTGACTTTTCTTTCGCCATGGCCCTTATTCAGGTAAATCTGAATACGATTCCTCTTGTCGAAGGAGAAGACAGCCTGTTCTATAACGCGATGGTTACGGGAGTTAATCCGGTCATCAGTTTCAGTTCTGACAGCGGAAGTCTGGTTGAGACCGTATCTGCGAAATGCTACCCTGAAGATAGCCTTGAATACCGCGAGATTTTATTCTTCTCTGCCTATGTGGATGAAAACAATGAGCCCACCACGGACGTCGAACCGATAAAACTTCCGGAAACGGCTTCACTTACCCTTTTTCTGACCTGCCCTAGGCAGGAAAAGGCGGAGCGCAGTGTAGTCGTTATTGTGGACGGTTCCTCCTATATTGCTGATTTTACTTCTGCGGAGATCAAATCCGGCTTCAACTATTTCACAAGCAACATGTCTGTCTTCCAGGTCAATGTTGGAGAAGGCGGAGATATCTCTGCTGACGGTGGAGAGGAATAGCTAAGTAATCTTTGAAGATTGCTATAAGCTTTCCACCCTGGCTTTTTTCTCAGCCTTCAGCGCTTTCTTTTCGGCTCTGAGGGCTTTTTTCTCGGCCTTTGGGAGGTTCAGACGGTCGTGAACCGGTGGTACTCTCTTGCCGAACTGGAAGTTGACTCCGACATTTACGCAATAGCCGAACTGCTTTGCAGGATAAGGGATTGAAACGCTCTTGCCCTCCGGAGTGAAGTGGCCGAGCTTGCCCATATAACCGTCCATACTGAGCCAGATGTTGACTACTGTAAGGCTGATGGAGGTTCCTGCTCCCCATACAGGTCCGAAGTCCGATATTCCTGCGTTTCCGGTGAGACTGAACCAGTCGATAGGCGTGATTGCCGCACCGGCCCGCACATCGTATGAATTGTGCTTATACACATTGGAGTAGTTTCCCATAGCTCCGAAGGACAGTCTCCTGTAGAAAGGCATACGCCATTTTATGGCTGCGTTTACGTTGAACGGCAGCATATCCCATTCCCACTTCTTGCCTTCGCTGTAGTGGAACTCGCCGAGTTCGCCCAGAGTCCCGAAAGCGGCACCCATTTCCGCTCCGAACGAGCTTTCGCTGCCTTCCTCTGGCTTTTTCCTTTCGCCTATATAGGTCACGTCGGCGTCGGTGTCGCCCTTGATGCCGTATTTCCAGCCCATGGCGCCCAGGTCATTCACGCTCACTCCTATCTCGAGGCCTTCCACCGGCTCGATGATGACTCCGAGGTCCAGAGCCACTCCGGCGCCGCAAGGACGTATCGCCTTGGCATTGAATGCGATATTCTCGAAGTCGATGACCTCGCTGCCGCCGTATTCGGATGCCTTGGTGCCGAGATCAAGGAAAGGTGCCGCGGCGCGTAAAGATGCGTCCGCGTTCACATAGATGGATTCGCTGTCGGATGTGGCTGTTACGGAACGCGCTTCGCCCTGAAGGCTGCCGAGGCCGCAGAGACCCTTGACCTTGAAGCCGAATTTCACCTTGTCGCCCAGATTGCGGGCATATCCGTAACTCAGTTCGGCGTATGCCGATGCTCCCAATCCCATTCCGGAAAGGTCGTAGCCGCTTCCTCCGTCCTCC
>SAMEA3663028__coassemble_312_pt1 | contig 20509 bp, 8 predicted proteins | sample SAMEA3663028__metabat2_low_PE_012 | metagenome-assembled genome bin SAMEA3663028 (sample SAMEA3663028) | pig gut metagenome | biome: pig gut; feature: pig-associated habitat; material: faeces | place: France | collected 2012
ATATGGCAATCTTAGCATTTCAGAAACCGGATAAGGTCATAATGCTCGAAGGATCGGACACCGTCGGCCGTTTCGAGTTCAGGCCACTTGAGCCTGGCTATGGACAGACCATCGGAAACGCCCTCCGCCGCATTCTGCTCTCTTCTCTGGAAGGTTTTGCTATCAGCTCGATAAAGATTTCCGGCGTGGACCAGGAGTTCGCGACCATTCCGGGAGTCATCGAGGGCATGCAGGACATCATCCTTAACCTCAAGCAGGTACGCTTCAAGAGAATGGTGGAGACTGCAGAGTCAGAGGTGGCAAACATCGTGATCAGCGGCAAGCAGGAGTTTACCGCTGAAGACATCTCAAAGGGATTGTCTTCTTTCAAGGTGCTGAACCCTGAGCTTCACATCTGCTCTCTCGAGACAGCTGTAAGGCTTGAGATTTCTCTCACGGTGACCAAAGGACGCGGTTTCGTTCCTGCAGAGGAGAGCCGCGACCCTAACGCCCCTATCGGAACCATTCCGGTGGATGCGGTGTACACCCCTATCGTCAACGTCAACTGGACCCGCGAGGACTGGCGTGTCGAGCAGAAGACCGACTACGAGAACCTTACTCTCGAAATCGTGACTGACGGCTCCATCTCTCCTATGGACGCACTCCAGGAGGCTGCGAATATCCTTATCTACCACTTCAGCCTCTTCACCGACGGCAAGACCATAGGACCGGAGGGCAACAGCGATTCGGATATCAACATCCTCACTGACGAAGACCAGAAACTCAGGCGCAAACTTCTCCAGAAACTTTCGGATATGGGTCTTTCCGTACGTGCATACAACTGCCTCAAGGCAGCTGATATCGACACCTTCGCCGACCTCGTGTCCTACTCCCGTGCAGAACTGATGAAGTTCCGCAACTTCGGAAGGAAGTCCCTCGCCGAAATCGACGAGCTTGTGGAGAAGATGCAGCTCTCATTCGGAATGGATGTAACCAAGTTTAATATCGAACCCAAGAAAAAGATCAATCAATAATGAGGCACAATAAAGCAATCAACCACCTTGGCCGCAAGAGTGGTCACCGCAAGGCCCTTATGGCAAATATGGCTTGCTCTCTCATCCTTCACAAGAGGATCGAGACCACCGTTGCCAAGGCAAAGGCTCTCCAGTCTTATGTAGAGCCGCTCATTACCAAGTCCAAGGAGGACACCACGGCATCCCGCCGCTGCGTGTTCAGCTACCTCAAGTCCAAGGAGGCCGTTTCAGAGCTCTTCCGTGAGGTTGCCCCTAAGATCGCAACCCGTCCGGGCGGCTACACCCGCGTCCTCAAGACCGGTTTCCGTCTCGGTGACGGTGCCGATATGGCGCTCATTGAGCTCGTTGACTTCAACGAGGCAGCTCTCGCATCCAAGCCGGAGGCCAAGAAGTCAACCCGCCGCAGCCGTGCTAAGAAGGCAGAGGCAGCCGTCGAGGCTCCTGCTGCTGAGGCTGTCGAGGCACCTGCAGCCGAGGCTGCTGAGGCACAGGCAGAATAAGCTCCGGTACTTGTACCGCATAAAGGCAGACGGAATTGTTCCGCCTGCCTTTTTTATATATATTTGTTCCTCCATTATGTGGCTTAAGAAGAAAACAGAGAAGGAACTCATCGAGGGCATCATCCGTTCGGACGTGTCTTCATACGAGGAGGTTTACCGTCACTGGTTCCCTCTTCTGAGGACTTTCGTCTTCGGTATGGTCAAGGACAGCGCGCGGGCGGAGGACATAGCACAGAATGTGCTGATGAAACTCTGGCTGAGACGGGACCGGCTCGATTCCACGCTCTCACTGGCTCTTCGTGCTTGCCAGGAACGAGATATTCAATGTGTTGAAATCCAAGGGGCACCGTCTTCTCTCCTATACTGACGACCTGCCGGAGAAAGCGGACTCTGAATATGTGACCGAAGAGAGGCTCTATGTCGATGAGGCCCAGAGCCGAATGACGTCCCTGCTGTCTTCTATGCCCGAAAAGCGCCGTGAGGTCTTTCTCCTGAGCCGCCAGGGCAATATGGATGCGGAAGAAATCGCCCGCCGTATGCAGATATCCCCGCGCACGGTGGAGAAACATCTGGAACTCGCCCTCAGGGAATTGCGCAAGCGGATGAATTGAGGGAGGAATCAGTTTTTTTGAAAAATTGCTCCGCGGATTACGCGTGACGGCGCGTTCAGTTGTTCTTCTAACTGATGAAGGACAGATTCCATAGATATTATTTCGGGGAAATGGGGCCCGAAGAGGCGGAAGAATACCGTCTCTGGCTCATCGAGCACGAGGATGACCCGGAGCTCGAGAAAATTATGGCCGAGGCCTTCGCTGAAATCTCCGAGCTCGGAACGGCCGCTCCGGATGCCCGCAGGGGAGGAAGGAAATGGCTTGTGCCTCTGGCAGCCGTCCTTCTCCTGTGCCTCTGTCTGCCATTGAGTTTCCTGCTGGGCCGCAAATCCGGAAAGGATGTCCTGGAGCCGGTCGTCGCCGAACTGACACGCTCCAAGGGGCAGCTGGAATCCGTGGAATGGATTGAAAAGCGTGTCCCCGTAGGATCCACGGACACCCTTCTGCTTTCGGACGGCAGCCAGCTCTTTCTGAATTCCGGCAGCCGCATCACCTATCCAAAGGACTTCGTCTCTTCCCGCAGGGAGATCTTCATTGACGGAGAGGTCTATGCCAGGGTCGCCCACGATCCGGAACATCCCTTCCTCATCCGTTCCGGAGACAGCAGGGTACAGGTTCTGGGCACCACCTTCAATTTCAAGGCATACGGAGAGGACCGCTGCGTCGAATGCCTCTTGATGGAAGGATCCGTCAAGATGACCATAGATTCCGAAAAGGGCCCGCGCGAGGTGCTTATGAAACCGGGAAACATAGTCCAGTACGACAGGCGGTCCGGGAAGGTGTCCATAGGAGACTTCCAGCCGGCTACCTTCCGTTCCTTCCTTGACGGAAAATCCCTGCATTTCTACAATCTGACAATGGAAGACATCGCCTCCGAGCTGGAACGCCGCTTCGGAGTGCGCATCGTAGTTATGGACAGGAAACTGTCCCACACCCGTTTTTTCGCCATATTCAACAACAACGAGAGTCTGGACAGAATCCTTCAGGCAATGAGTGCCGGAGGACGTATGAGCGTGCGCCGCGTCGATGGGGACTACAGGCTCTACAGCACTAAATGACACTATGTATAACCAAATAACCATAAAATGTTCAAGAAGATACTCTTTGCTGCCGCTGTCTCCATACTTGGCTTCAGCGTGTGCATCTCTGCGCAGAGCCTCGATCTTCAGCTGAAGGGAGTCACCGTTCAGGAAGCGCTGACGGCCCTCGGCAATGCCGGAGGATATTCGGTGATTCTGGATTCCCAGGATGTGGACCTCCAGAAAAAGGTTGATGTCTCTGCCGAATCGGCTTCTGTCAAAGACATCCTCGCCCAGATTTTTGCCGGCCAGGATATCGAGTGCAGCGTTAATGGCAAGACCATATCCGTGTCCGCCGCATCGGCTAAAGCCGCTGCCGCTCCGCGTTCCATAAGCGGTGTGGTGGTGGACGGCAACGGCGATCCTCTCATCGGTGCATCTCTGATGGTGATGGGTACGACCAAGGGCTTTATCAGCGACCTGGACGGCAAGTTCGTCCTGGAGGACCTGAGTTTCCCTTGCACGCTGCGCGTCTCATATATCGGCTTTTCCGACAAGGACCTAGTCCTGACAGGGAATGAGAAATCCCCTATGGTCATCACCCTTGCCGGATCCACGGTCCTCGACGAGGTCGTGGTGGTGGGCTACGGTACCCAGAAGAGGGTCAACATTACCGGCGCAGTTTCCGTAATAGACGGCAAGGATCTGAACAACAGGCCAGTGACCAATGCTGCGGCTGCCATACAGGGAGCAGACCCATCCCTGCTGCTGACCATGTCCAGCGGTGCGATTGAGAGCAAGAACTACAACGTGACGGTACGCGGAACCGCATCCATAAGCAGTTCCCCATCGGCGCTCATAATCGTCGATGGCGTGGAGAGTTCCCTCACCCAGGTCAACCCTAACGACATAGAATCCATATCCGTGCTCAAGGATGCCTCCGCCTGCGCCATCTATGGTGCAAAGGCCTCCGCCGGAGTCGTGCTCATCACCACCAGGAGCGGTGAGGCCGGCAAGACTCAGGTCAGCTACAACGGACGCGTCAGCGTGTCCCAGAACACGACATCGACCGACTACATCACCACGGCATACGACTATGTCACCCTGACCAACAAGTTCTACACTTATCTGAAGGGCAAGGGAGCGTGGACCTACACTCCGGAGCAGATACAGATGATGTACGAGCGCCGCAACGACCTGACAGAGAACCCCGAGCGTCCGTGGATAGTTCCGGACGTAACGGGAACCAATACCTATGTCTATCTGGGCAACTTCGACTGGTATGACTTCCTCTTCAAGAGAAACCGTCCGGAAACCGAGCACAATATCACGGTGACGGGCGGAAACGATAAGGTGAAATACTATGTGAGCGGCCGTTATCTCTACCGCGAGGGCCTGTTCAACAATTATGCGGAAGACATCTATAACGGCGTGTCCTTCAGGGCCAAGGTGGATGCCAAGGTGACCAGGTGGCTGGATTATTCCGCAAACCTCAGCTACGAGTACACCGACTACAATTACGGCGGCTACTGGGAGATGGACGGATCCGAAGGCCTCAACGGCACGGGCATACTCTTCAATCTCACCCAGAACGTGGGCCCTATGACCGTTCCATACAACCCGGACGGCACACTCAACGCCTATTCGGGATATATGGCTGACGCCACATCGCCTCTGTTCTCCGGCCGTTTCGGCCCTTATCTCACCGACGGTTATCACAACCGCAGGACGAACAACTACCTGACGCTGACCAACAGGCTGACTTTCCATATATTCAAGGATCTCAAGCTGGTTGCGGACTACACCTACCGCAGGCGCGACAAACTGGGTTCCTACCGCAGCATCCCTACCGCCAACTCCTATGACAACGTCAACAAGCGTCTCTACGAGGGCAACGGCTACACCGGCGGCATCTTCACCAACGGATCCGTATATGATTTCTACAACGAGAACCGTTACTTCCTCAGCGGACACGTGCTCAATGCATATTTCGCATATAATCACAGCTTCAGGGGAGGACATAACCTGGCGGCAACCCTCGGCGCCAATTTCGACGACTACCGTTCATCTTCCCTGACCATACAGCAGAGGGGCTCGCTCAGCGAAAACCTGTCCTTCATCAATATGGCCCAGGGAGAAATAGAAAAGGCCTCCGAGTCCAACACTTCCTACAGGACCCTGGGTTTCTTCGCCCGTGTCAACTACGACTACAAGGGCCGTTATCTTGCCGAGATCTCGGGACGCTATGACGGTACGTCCCGCTTCGCCCAGGGCCAGCGCTGGGGCTTCTTCCCTTCGGCATCCATAGGATGGCGCATATCCGAAGAGCCATTCTTCGAGAGTGCCAAGGCCTATGTGAACAATTTCAAGATCCGCTACTCCTACGGTTCCCTCGGAAACCAGCAGGTCAGCAACTACTACTATCTCGACACCATTTCCACTTCCGGAATGAGCTACACCTTTGACGGAGTGAATCAGGCCTTCAAGGCTACGGCCTCCGACCCGAAGTCCAGCAGTCTTACCTGGGAGACGGTCGTGACCAACAACATAGGTCTGGATATGTCCTTCCTCCGCAGCCGTCTGACTTTCTCCGGAGACTTCTACATCCGCGACACCAGGAATATGCTCACGGCTGCGATGACTCTGCCGGAGTCCTATGGCGCCACCGAGCCTAAGGAGAATGCAGCCGACCTCAGGACCATAGGTTACGAGCTCTCCCTTGGCTGGCGTGACCACAGGATGGTGGCCGGCAGCGAGCTGAGCTACGGGGTAAGCGCTTCCCTGGGCGATTACAAGACGGTAATCACCCGCTTCGAGAACGAAAGCAAGCTGCTGTCCTCCCACTATGTGGGCGAGACCCTCGGTGAAATCTGGGGCTACACCACGGACGGTCTCTTCAAGACTGACGAAGAGGCAGCCGCGTATATGGCCGAAATAAATGACAAGAATGTGAGCAAGGGCATCTATGGCGGTGCCGCTCCGAACAATGTCCTTATGGCCGGTGACCTCAAGTACAAGGATCTCAACGGGGACAAGGCCATCAATTCCGGGGACAACACCCTTGACAACCCGGGCGACCGCCGTGTGATAGGCAACAGCCTGCCACGCTACACCTATTCCATCAAGGGCGACCTGAGCTGGTACGGCGTCGATCTCTCCATATTCTTCCAGGGCGTAGGCAAGATCGACTGGATGCCGTCAGCGAACTGTATATATTTCTGGGGCCCTTACAGCTACCAGAGGCCTACCTTCATAGATAAGCAATTCGAAAGCCGCTGCTGGTCCGAGGAAGAGGGTGCCGACAACAGCAAGGCCTACTTCCCGCGCCAGAGAGGCCGTATCTGCAACAGCGGCAACATCGTGACAAACGATTACTTCCTCCAGGACGCATCCTACATACGCCTCAAGAACCTCACTCTGGGATATACCCTCCCTCTGAAGACCAAGGCGGTGCAGAAGGTGCGCTTCTACTTCAACGGAGAGAATCTCTGGTACTGGTCACCAATGAAGAAGAACTGCCGCACCGTGGATCCGGAAGTGGCCACCTCTTCGACCTATGGCGACTGTCTCTATCCTTATTCCCGAACCTTCTCATTCGGAGTTGACCTGACCTTCTAATTGCGCAAGAAATGAAAAAGTTCCATATAATTATGAGCATTGCGGCCGCCTTCTGCGCCGTATCCTGCGACGGTTTCCTTACCAAACTGCCGGAAACCCAGCTCTCTCCGGAGACATTCTTCCGCACCGAGAACGAACTTGAGCTCTTTACCAACGGCTTTTACGCATCCGTCCTGCCTTCGCCGACATCCTGCGCGGAACAGGTTGCGGATGACCATTTCTCTTCCAGCCTTTCCGCCATACAGAAAGGCACCAGACTCCCGTCTTCCAAGTCATGGGCCGGCATTTTCGACACCCTCAGGGACGTGAACTACTTCCTCGAGAAAAACGTCAACTGCGACGAGGCGACAAGGGAGAAATACAACGGCGTCGCATATTTCTTCAGGGCTATGATATATTTCGAAATGGTGCGCCAGTTCGGAGATATGCCTTACTACGACAAGGTGCTCGGTTCCACCGACACCAAGGAACTCACCAAGCCTCGCGACCCTCGCGGATATGTGATGATGAAGGTGCTCGAGGACTGCGACAGGGCCTACGAGAGACTGCCGGAAGACTGGGGCAGCGACAGCCAGTACCGTCTGTCCAAGGATGCGGCCCTGGCCCTCAAGTCCAGAGCGGCCCTCTTCGAGGGTACCTTCCGTAAATACCACGCCGGAACCGAGTATCTGCCTGTCGATGAGCAGGTCTTCGACGGTGTGACCGTGAGCAGCGAATGGTTCCTGCGCCAGGCAGCCGACGCGGCAGCGCTTATGATAGGCAGCCGCAGTCTCTACAGCGGCAACGAAATGAAGCTCGACCCGAAGAGGTCCACCCCTTACAGGGAGTACTTCCTGCTCGAGGATGCCGAGAAGAACGAGACCATACTCGCCAGACGCTACGCGGTTGAGCTGGCCATACGTCACGGCATACAGTTCGACTACAAGAATGCCCGTCACAGCGCCACCCAGCGCTTTGTGGACCACTACCTCCTGGCCAACGGAAAACCGGTTTCCAGCAAGGCCGGATATCAGAACATGAGCTATGCCGAGCAGTTCAAGGACCGCGACCCGCGTCTTGCACAGACCATACAGGGGCCGGACTACATCGCTGCCGGAGAGAGTGAACACGAGGTCCTCTCCTGGGAGCGTACCCTCAGCGGCTACCGCATCATAAAATTCATCAGCGATTCTTCCCACGAAGGCGCCACCACCTCCACCACCGACTATCCCGTATTCCGCTACGCCGAGGTTCTGCTCAACTATGCAGAAGCCAAGGCCGAGCTGGGCGAACTGACAAAGGCAGACGTCAATGCGACCATAGACCTTCTCCGCGCCCGTGTCGGGATGACCAAAATGGGTGACGTCCCTGCCGATATCGACCCTATGATGGAGGAATACTATCCCAATGCAAAGGGCAGCCAGAAAGCGGCCATACTCGAAATACGCCGCGAGCGCACCGTGGAGCTCTTCTCAGAGGGCTTCCGCCAGTGGGATCTACTGCGCTGGGGCGAGGGCAAGTGGCTGTGTCCATCCGCGACAGGCGGCTTCAAGGGCATATATGTCCCGGCTCTCGGCGAGTACGACCTCGATGCCGACGGACGCCCGGACGTGCTTTTCTACAAGAAGGGCAGCAAACCGTCCTCCGTCAGCAGCAGCATTGCCGCTACCGCACAGATAGAAATCGGAGGCAACTTCACCATTTCTGCCGACAATCGCCTGTGCTTCTATGCGGCCGAGAATTATCAGTGGAATGATGCCTGCGACTATCTCTGGCCTATACCTGCCGACCAGCGTACGGCAACGGGAGGAAATCTGAGCCAGAACCCGGGCTGGGACGACGGCCTTTCATTCTGATGCCACTCACAGATTCTGACAATATGCACAGACTGTTAAAACATATCGCGCTCATACTCGCCCCGCTCTGCCTTCTTGCGGCCTGCCGGGGCGGGGAGGAGCCCGTTGAGGATGTGCTGGAGCTCGACCCTGCCGTCCTGGAGTTCGATGCTCTGGGCGGGAGGGAATCCTTTGAGGTAATTTCGTCCGAGGATTGGGTGGCAAATTCCGGCCAGTCCTGGGCCAAGGTGCTCAATTCCAGCGGGAAGGCATCGTCCGAAGCCGTTTCCGTCCAGGTGGACGTCAGCGCCAACACCAGCGGAAGTTCCAGGACTGCCGTGATCACGGTAAAGACCATGTCAATGAAGGTCGCCACACTGACCGTGTCGCAATCGGCCGAGAGTTCAGTCACCGTCAGGGGGATAGCCGATGCCGCAGATCTTCAGGCCTTTGCCGAGGCGGTGAGCACGGGCGCTTCCATCTCCCGTTATATGGTGGACGGATCCGTGGTTCTGCTCTCCGACATTGACGCCTCCACGCTGACGGACTGGACTCCGATAGGCAATAGGCCCCATCCTTTTACCGGCACCTTCGACGGCAGGGGCCATTGCGTAAGCGGCCTGAATCTCAGTTGCGACGCCTCCGTGTCCGCGGACAACGGCTTCTTCGGGGTCATCTCTTCCGCCACCATCAAGAATCTCGTCCTGGGTAGGGACGGGGACGTGATACGCGTAACGGGCACAAGTGCCGGTCCAGCAAATGCGGGCGGCGTGTGCGCTGCCGCGACATCTTCCAGCTTCCTCGACGTTAAGAACTGCCTGACTCTGGAATATATGTCCGAAGGCGCTTCAGGTCGCGAGCTCTGTCTGGGAGGCATCTGCGGCAAGGCCGACAAGGTGATATTCCAAAACTGCCGAAACTATGCTGATATACTCTGCCCTCTGAAGGCCCTTGCAGGCGGTTTTGCCGGCAGCGCCAGCGGCAGCGTCAGCTCCTGCGCCAACTACGGCAGCATACTCTGCGAGGCCGAGAAGGGGCAGTGCGGTCCGGCCTGGGCCTGCGGCGAATTCCTCTCCGGCGACTTCATCACCAACAGCGGATACGGCCACGCTGGTTCCTACTCTCTCTACAGCTCCGATCCCGCCGCCGCTCCCGATGCGATGTTCTACAATGCAATGCTCGCCCCAGAGGGCAAGTTCGACACCGAGAAAACCACCGTGGACCGCACCCTGGACTCCTATTACGACTGGAAGGTCGATGAGAGCCGTACTCTCGCTTCGGGCTGCAGCTACACCCGATACATCTGCACCAATGTGCCTCGCCGTGTCTGCGTGCTGGAACTGGACCTTGCTTCGACGGAGGCCGTCCTGACCACCGCCTATTCAGACGGGATAGTGCCGAATCCAAACGCCAACAAGAACAACAACAACGGTCCGAAGGTCCGCGAGACCCTCTCCCAGCTTTGCGAGCGTCTCCGTTCCGAAGGCACCCAGGTGATAGCAGGCGTCAATAGCGGCTTCTTCGACAGCAACGACGGCATATCCCGCGGCCCTCACGTCGAGAACGGCGAAGCCATATATGTGAATATGCCTTCCGTACGCAAGGCCCTGCCAAACCACGACTGGGCGCTGACCGTCTTCGATGACGGCACTGCCTCCTGCGGAAAGAAGACCTTCAGCGGGCGCAGCGACGGTCCTGCCGGCCACTTCGAGATAGGCGGCAGCGAATATCCTTACTACAGCATCAACGACACGATAGTAAGGCATATATACCCGGCCTTCGAGGCCAATATGTACACCAGCCGCTATGTGCGTCAGCCGCATCCGGAAACGCTGCCTTCGGTGGTGAACGCTCTCGCAAAGGACGCCTACTACCTTGTCTGCCGCTACAGTTCCGGCCGCATGAAGGTCAACGCGGGCTATGCGGACGCCGTGGTCAGCGCCATCTGCGACGGCAGGACCCAGGCCCTCGCCGAGCCGCCTTATGTGAGCGGGGACGACGAATTCGTGCTTTCCCTCTCGGGTGCGACGGCTGCCGCAGTGGCTTCAGTGGCTTCCGTGGGCACCGGGCTTCGAGGGCGAGCCGATATGGCAATAGACGGAGTCTCCAAGCCCATAATCACCCAGAATGCGACAATGTTCCAGTTTATGGTTGACGGAGTGGATGCCAGTCAGACCCCTCCGGCCACCCACACCAACATCACCACCCACGACCCCGTGACTTTCGCCGCCGTGGACAGGAATGCCACCAGACTGTGGCTCATAGAGGTGGACGGTCGCCAGCCTTGGGTGTCAATGGGCCTCAAGAGCTACGAGATGTACCGCATCGCCCTCAAGCTGGGAGCCTGGAATATGACCCGCTTCGACGGTGGCGGCTCCTCCTGTATGTGGGTGTATGACCCTGTGACTTCAAAGGGCGGCCTGGTCAGCAATCCTTCTGACTCGAAGGGTGAGCGCAGCTGTCTTAACTATATGCTGATAACCAAGAAACAATAATAAACAGAGAAGATATGAAACAGACTTTCAAACTTTTCGCCGCTTTGGCTCTGGGTGTCCTTGTGACTGCGGCCTGCAGCGAAGGGAAACTTCTTCAATCCTATATCACTCCCGACCGCAGCGAAATAAGCGAGATCCCGGCAAAGGATCCGGCAGCCGTATCGCTGATCGTGAATACCAACACCAACTGGATGGTGCTGGACGTGCCTTCCTGGATCCAAGTGGAACCCGTAATGGGCCACGGTGACGCCATCATCACCATAACCCCTTCAGCCAACTTCAAGAACGAGAATACGGAAACCTTCGACAGGATGGGCAGCTTCCGCATCGCAGGCAATGCCAATGATCCCGGCAATCGCACCGGTGTCTCCGTGACTGTCACCGTGAAGCAGCGGGGATATGTACCGGTTGTAGATCCGGATGCGGGCATAGGCGGAATCCCGTCGCTTGAGGAATTCCTCGCCTTCGCCCAGGCTGTTTCCACCGGAGGCAGCTGCAGCCGCTGGCTCAATCAGGACGGCGAGGTGGAACTCCAGACAGACATAGACCTTTCTTCCGTTCTCGACTGGACTCCTATAGGCATAGCCAAGCTTGGCTCGAGCGTCAAGGCGGCAGCCAGCAGCGATAACTATTTCCAGGGCGTCTTCAACGGCGGGCATCACAGCATCACGGGCATCAGGTGGACATTCGATGCTTCTACAGGAGACTACAACTCCTACGGCCTCTTCGGTATGGCCAGCAATGCCACCATCAAGGACCTCGTTCTCGGAGAGAAAGGCGATTATATCAGCATTGAGGGAACCCCGGGAGCTCCTCTGGCAGCCGGCGCCCTGCTCGCAGTGGGTGACGCCGTGACCGTCAAGGGCGTGACCAACAACGTGGACGTGATTTTCAACGGCAGCAATGACCCGCAGTTCGCGATGGCCGGCATAGTGGCCAAGGGCGACAGATGCGTCATAGGAGGCGAGTCCGATGACGAGGCAGTGGTCAACAACGGCAACATAGTGGCCAAGTCAGTCATCACCCTGACCGAGGCCGGTGAAGGCGGTCATATGCTTGGCGGCATCCAGGGCTATATGCACTGGGGCTCTATAGTGAAGGCAGTCAACAACGGCACCATATCCTGCGGCTCGGGCCGTTCCGGCGGCATAGTCGCCTCCATTAGCAGTGGTGTCACCGCAGACGAATTTTCGCTTGTCAAGGGCTGTGTGAACCGCGGTACCGTAAGGCGCGACCTCTACGGCAACTCGGCAGTCACCGGCAACCAGAAGCGTATGGGCGGCATCCTGGGCGGTGCCGAAGGATGGTACAACAAAGTTGAGGACTGCGTCAACGAAGGCAACGTATTCGCCGAATATCTCTGCCGCTGCGGAGGTTGCGTGGGTCACTCCAAGATTCAGGTTATCGGCTTCGAAAACAAGGGCATAATACTTTCCGACAAAGATTCTTCCCATGGCCCGGGCTGGCTCGGCGGCTATTTCGACAGCGTTGCCAATGCCGCCAAGGTCGGAGTCCTGAACATTGCCCGCTGCAAAATGGGCGGCAAGGTCGGCTCCTGGACCGAATACAAGGACAATCCTGAGGGCGCACCGGCCGCAACCATAGACAACGTACTGGGTTACAACAACAAGCCGGGAACCCAGTTCAATGAAAATGAGATTATCCAGTGATATGAATCTCAGACATATATTCAGTCTTGCTCTGATCCTTTCCTTCGGGCTCTCCGGCTGCAACAAGCCGGAGCCCGTTGAAGAGGACAGGCTGTCCCTCGACCTGACATCCCTGTCCTTTGCGGCTTCTTCGGCCTCTGGCCAAAGTGTTTCCCTGAGTTCGAATTGCGCCTGGGAGGCCAGTTGCGAAGAGAACTGGGTGACAATATCTCCGGCTTCAGGCAAGGGCGACGCCGTTCTAAGCATCAGCGTGGAAGATAATGTCGCCGAGCCCGGCAAGGCCGCGGCAGCCCGCAGCGCCAGGATAGTTTTCAAGGCAGGCGAGGCCAGTGCCGAAGTGCAGATCAGCCAGAGTGCCGAGACCATAGTCTTCGCCGTGGACGGCAAGGCCGAACTGACGGCTGCCGGAGGCACGGTAGTGGTGAAAGTGGACTACAACAGCTCCTACACCGTGGATATACCGGTGGACTGGATCAGCAGTATCGACTCCAAGGCCGTAGCCAGCGATAACCTGAGTTTCGCTGTGGCGGCCAACGAATCCTTGGATGAGCGCAGCGCCGTCATCACCTTCACCCCGGAGGGTGCGGCTCCGCTGAGCGTAAACATCAGCCAGGAAGGCGCTCCGCAGAAGGGCATATCCACCTCCGAAGAACTCCTCGCCTTCGCAAAGGCCTGGAATGCGGGAGATGCCTCGGCCTTCGACCCGGATGGGGACGGTATTTACTTCCTCGGGGCTGACATAGACATGTCCGGTCAGGAATGGATTCCGATAGGAATGCCGGCATCAACGGCCTCACTCGCCTATAACAGCAAGGAGAGTCTGCCGAATCCTTTCACTGCGATGTTTGACGGCCGCGGCCATCGCATCAGCAACCTATCCCTCTCCGTGGACATACAGTCCACCCAGGTCTGCGGCCTCTTCGGTTCCCTGAACGGAGCCATTGTCCGTGACCTTGTACTCGACAAGGCCTCATTGACGGTCCGCGGCTCGGGAATCAGCGCCAGTCACGTGGCTCTCGGCTTCATCGCCGGCCAGGTCGTAAGTTCCACCATCGAGAACGTGAACGTGCAGGGAAACATATCCGGCAAGGCCACTTCCGTCTCTTCCAGAAATGTGGCGGCAGGCGGTATCTGCGGACTGATTCTCTCTGCGACAGGTTCCAGCCGCCTCTCCTCCTGCCGTTTCTCCGGATCCATCACCCTGGACATAGGGGAGAAATATTCAAACACCAATACAGCCGTCATAGGCGGAATTGCAGCTGCGGTTTCCTCCGGCTCCTCGGGCATAGCCCGAATCGAATCCTGTGTCAACGAGGCCACCATAGACGTCAAGTCCCACAGGGCTGCCGGCATAGTTGGCAACGCCTACCTCGTCGAGATAGATAACTGTATCAATGAAGGACCGGTCAGCTGCGACTATTCCGAAAACTACGTGGCCAATGTCAGCGGAGTACGTATGGGCGGCATACTGGCCTACTGCAGCGAGCAGAACGTCAAGGGTCAGAAGATATCCTCCTGCGTCAACAACGGACTGATATCCACACAGGAAGCGGGAAGCGTTGCCGGCGGCGTCTGCGGACTCATCAAATGCTATGATGTGAGCGGCTGCCGCAACTATGGCGACGTCATAGCTCCGGAAGGTATGCGAGGCCTGCTTGTGGGCGTGCTCCAGTCCTCCACCACCCAGTCCAGCTTTTCCGACTGTGCCCTGCGCGGACGCATCGGAGCCAGGGCGGACCAGAGTGACGCGGTACAGGCCGATTCAGAAAATTACCTCTCGCTGGGCGCCACCATAATCAGCGGTCAGGCCTGTGACAGCTGGAACAGGGACAATGTCAAATTCATCGGAACACTGAGCGGTAAGGGCATAGCCACAGCTGAAGAACTCCTTGCCTTTGCAAAGGCTTGGAATGCGGGAGAAAGCATTGAACGCTGGCAGGACGGCGATTTCGTTGTCAATCTGCTCGGCGACATAGATTGTTCCTCCATCGCAGAATGGGAACCTATAGGCAAGGCCACCTTCACCTGGGCAAGCAATGCCATCACCGTCAGCGGCACTCCTTTCACAGGTCACTTCGACGGCAACGGCTTCAGTCTGAAGAAGCTCAATCTCAGCGCCAGTCCTTCCGAGGCAGGCACTGCATGGGGACTCTTCGGAGCGGTCACCGACGGTGGCATAGTAGAGAACCTGAGACTTGACGGGAGCTGCAGCTTCGACTACACCCCGATGGCCTCTTCGGATTTCGGCGCCATCGCCGGACTGGTCTGTGACGCCTGCGTCAGGGGCATAGTCAACGACGCCTCAATAAGCGCAAAGGCGCACAGCGGGAACAGCCGTATGACCGTGGCCAGCATAGGTTTTGCCTACGCCAAGTCGGCAGACACAGTGCTTTCCAATATCAAAAGCAACGGCACCATAAATGTTGACGGCAGCGGAAATACATCCAACGGGGCTACGGGTACCCACGTGGCCGGAATAGCCGGATTCGCCTCCATAGAACAGAATTCGGCGTCCCGCGTCTATATTCGCAGCTGCGTCAGCAATTCGTCCGTTACCGCCTCCGTCGCAAGGTCTTCAGGCATAGTTGCTGCCGCAAATAAGGGCACGCTCATCGAGGACTGTGTCAACAACGGTTGCAATACCAACAGCTTCGCCACGACGGGCGGAGGAAGAATAGGGAACATAAGCTGCATCACCGGCAGCGGCAGCTCCCTGAAAGGCTGCATCAACAATGGGGACCTCATATCCACTACGTCCGCGCGTGCGGGTGGCCTCGTATCCCTCGTCAATTCCGCTGACTGCAAAATCTCCGATTGTGAGAACCATGGCCGCATAATCAGCGACGAGGCTTCTTACAGGGGCACCGTTTTCGGCTACTGCAACAACGACTGTGGTTTCAACGCGGTCATAGCCAGGGGAGACGTTGGCAGCTACAACGACGGCAATCCGCAGATGACCGGTCTTGATGCCGCAAACTATATGCAATATATAGGCAAGGTCGGTTCAAACTGCAGCACGGCCACCTCACAGAATATATGGTGGACGGCTCCGGAGGGCTATGACCCTGACGACGTGCCTCTTCCGGAAATGAACGGGGCATTGCCGAGTATGTGGACCTTCACCTCTTCCGGAACCGAGCCGTACACCCGTTACTGGACTCTGGAAAAGCACCGTTGCATCCCGGCCACCGACGGAACTGCCGGTATCATCAGGGCTGTCCGCGGCGAGTCCTCTGCCGCTACCCCTCTCAGCTACAGCGTAAGCGGGGGCAAGCCTTATGTTTCCAATATGGTCAAGGATGACTACCTGCTGTTCTCCTTTCCTGTCAGCGGGCTGGACAAGGGGACTGCCATCCAATTCAACCTGACCCTGTGCCCATCGGCCAACACCCACAAGTACTGGTTGCTGGAGTGGTGTGAAGGAAATGAATGGAAGAGCAATCCCGAACAGCTCAGCACAGCCCCCGAAGATCCGGAACTGAAGTACACGGCCAGGCTCTACTACAACAGCTCCTATCAGTACAGCACGGTCAACAGCATCATACGCCTGGGCTCTGCGGTAAGCGATACTCTCCGTATAAGGATGCGGGCGGTAGGAGACAAGACCTGCAGCGGAATCAGCGAAAGTACCGGCAACAGTTCGGCCTCCCTCTTCCTGCCTCTGTTCGGATTCTCGGCTGCATATTGCAACCGCCTCTCAATGCCGGAATCTGCCGACAGGAAGCGCATACTCTGCCTCGGCAACTCCTTCTCATATTACAATGCTCCGGTTTGGAAGCTCCAGGAACTGGCAGCCAGCCAGGGCCACGAGCTTGAAATACAGTGCAACCTCAAGGGAAGCCAGACCTTTCAGAACCATTGCTCTCTCGTGCTTTCGACCGAAGCGGTGGCAAAGGGCGGCTATGATTACGCTTTCATACAGGACCAGAGCCAGAACCCGGCCCTCTACCAGTCGGACCCTGTCACCAACGCTTCTGTCAGCAGCTGGTGCAGCACCCTTTCCGACAATATACGCCGCTCTTCTCCGTCCTGCACGGTGATACTTGAAAACACCTGGTCTTACTCCGGAAGCAGCTACGGCGGTTATGTCAGCTACGACAACTTCGACAGTCTGCTCGCAGACGGCACCGCCTCGATGGCAAAGGCAGCCGGAGACTGGATATCTCCGATAGGCCAGGCCTTCGCGCTGTGTCGCAGCCGCTACCCCGAGATCAATCTCTACCACAGCGACAACAAGCACCAGGGAGCGGCAGGAGCATATCTCAAGGCTTGCGTGAACTATCTCGTACTCTTTGGAGGCCGTTTTGACTCCAATGCCGCTGATTGCGGCCTTGACTCGGCAACAGCCGCCAAACTGCGTTCTGTTGCTGAAGAGACCGTTTGCGGAAATGAAGCATATTACTACATAGAAAGACAATAACATGAAAACCAGATCAATCCTTATTTCTCTGCTCTCATTGGCACTGGGACTTTCCGCCTGTGAGAAGCCCAATCCAGCAGAGCAGGACAAACTGGTTCTGGACAGGAATCAGTTGCAGTTCGAAGCCTCTTCAGCCCGGGCACAGAGCCTTGAACTGAAAGCCAACCGTGCCTGGAAGGCCAGTTGCGAAGAGAACTGGGTGACAATATCTCCGGCTTCAGGCAAGGGCGACGCCGTTCTAAGCATCAGCGTGGAAGATAATGTCGCCGAGCCCGGCAAGGCCGCGGCAGCCCGCAGCGCCAGGATAGTTTTCAAGGCAGGCGAGGCCAGTGCCGAAGTGCAGATCAGCCAGAGTGCCGAGACCATAGTCTTCGCCGTGGACGGCAAGGCCGAACTGACGGCTGCCGGAGGCACGGTAGTGGTGAAAGTGGACTACAACAGCTCCTACACCGTGGATATACCGGTGGACTGGATCAGCAGAGTTGACTCAAAGGCCGTGGCCAGCGAGACCCTGAACTTCGCCGTGGCGGCCAACGAATCCTTGGATGAGCGCAGCGCCGAAATCAGCTTCACCCCTCAGGGCGGCACGGCACAGAGCATCCTCGTAAGGCAGGAAGGCCAGACCCAGAAAGGTATATATACAGCCGCGGACTTCCTGGCCTTCGCCGAGGCCGTCAATAGCAATGCCTCCCTCGACCGCTTCTGCAACGAAGCCGGCGAGGTGGTGCTGATGGCCGACATAGACCTCAAGGGCTGCACTCTCGTTCCTGTGGGCAAGCCTGAGACCGTAAACAACGCCAACAGCAGCTACGAATACAGCGGAGCATCCTTCAAGGGAGTCTTCGACGGCCAGGGTCACTGTCTCTACAATATCACTGCCGATGTAAAGCTTGAGGATGCTTCCGTATGGGGCATCTTCGGCGTTCTCGACGGCGGAACCGTCAAGAACCTCGTCCTCGGAAAAGAGGGTGACGAAAGTCTGGTGAAAATCTCTGCCAAGTCCCAGGCCGACGCCGCAATACTCGTGGGCGCCGCATATAACGGTGCCGTAGTCGAAAACTGCGTCAACAACGTTTCTTTGGAGATGCTTGGAACCGAGACCGAAAACAGGCGTTTCGCCTGCGGCGTCTTTGTGGGCTACGCCTGCAGTTCCGACAATTCCATCTGCCTGACCTCTCTCGTGAACAATGCGGCAATCAAGGCGGATGCCGGGGCTAACACGAAGAACGGCGCCACAGGTGTAATGGTGGGCGGCATTGCCGCATTCTGCACCGGTGCCGGCACGGGAACCACCACTGTAGAGAGCTGTGAGAACAAGGCGGACATCACTGCCCGCTGCGGACGCTCCTCAGGCATAGTGGCCACGATGAACGCCAAGACAATGATGCGCTACTGCGTCAACAGGGGCAACCAGGTCAACAGCTTCGTCAACGGCAGAATAGCCAACCTCACATGCATAATGGGCAGCGGCTGCTCGATGGACGACTGCACCAACTACGGAAACGTTACCACCTCCGATGCCGCCACGACCACTGCCGGAATGGTGGGCCTGCTCAACGCGGACAATGTTGTTCTGAGCGGTGGCGGCAACTACGGCACAGTCATAGGAGCCAATGAGAAATACCATGGCTTGCTTTGCGCCAACTTCAGCAAGTTCGCTTCGGTGAAGGGTTGCTATGCCGGCGGAGCCTGCGGAACCTACGCCTCCGACGGCAATCATATTATGCATGAGCTGACTGCCGACACTTGGCTCAGCCACATAGGCTATTACAGCGAGACCAATTTCGCGAAGATCAGCGAACTCTCCTCCCCTTGGGGCACAGGAGGCTCGGTCGAGGCCGATCTTCCGGAGATGAAGGATGCGTCCCTCAGGATACTCTTCATTGGCAACAGCTTCACCAAGGACGCAGTGGAGCACCTTCCGGGAATGATTGCCGCGGCAGGCCTCAAAGACATCACCCTGGCCCACTGCTATTATGGCGGCAGGACCATCCCCGAGTACTACAGAGACCGCGAGACGGCCAACAACACCCTCTATTACGCCAATCCGGGAGATTCCAAGTGGAGCACTGCCGCACAGAAGGCCTCAATCAAGAAAGTGGCCGAGAGCGGACGCTGGGACATAGTCACCATACAGGAGCACACCGGCAACTACCTCGCCTGGAGCTGGACAGATGAGGAGAAGACAGCCATCAGCAATCTCGTGGAATATGTCTGCGGTACCCAGAGTTCAAGACCGAAAGTGGGATATATATTCTCACAGGCCTATTTCAATATGGACAAGATAGCCAGTGCATCCAAACCCTATATCAGCTGGACCGATCAGGCCGGAATGTACGAGGTCATAGTGGCCCAGGCCAGGAAAGTGCAGGCAGAGAGCCCTGTGGACGAGATCCTCGCCACCGGAACAATGCTCCAGAACCTGCGCAGCTCGGAACTGGACAACGAAATGAACCTTACCCGCGACGGCTACCACATGGACTACGGCATTTCCCGTTACGGCGCATCCTGCCTGCTTTTCGAGTCACTCATCACTCCGAAATTCTCCGTCACCCTCGACGGCAACAGCTACCGTTCCTTCGAGGAGAGCACGGCCGACGGCTCCTACAGGACCCCGATTACGGATGCGAACGCCCCGGTTGCCCTGCAGGCCGCACGTTATGCCATAGAGAAGCCTTTCGAAGTGACTTCTATGGAGGGCGTGGGTCCTGTCACGCCGGAAATCACCCTGACGGGCAGCGGTACCGCCTCCGACCCTTACCTCATAGGCGCAGCGGGGGATATGACTCAGATTGGAGCCACCCTCGTCGAGGGCGAAACCCGTTATTTCAGTCTGACTGGCGATATAGATATGAGCAGCATAAGCAATTGGACTCCTGTCAATACGGACAACCTTCCGAAGAACATAGACTTCGAGGGCAACAACCACACAATCAGCGGTTTCAGCTGCAGCAACGCCAACTATGCCAGCATCTTCGGTCTCATCAGCGGCAGCGTGCGCAACCTGCGGATAGACGGAGCATCCGTGTCCAATACCGGCCAGTGCGGCATACTCGCAGTCTGGCTGGGCAACAATGGCAATAGCGCCGACAACATACTCAGCGCCACCGTCGAGAACGTGCATATCACCAATGCTACGCTGTCGATGGCTGGAACCAGCAATTCCTCGGCGGGAATGATTGCCGCCAATGCAGGCTCTTCCACTATACGCAACTGCTCGGCTTCCGGCGTCATCAGCCATTCCTGCACCAAGGCCAATTGGGCCTATGTGGGAGGCATAGTCGGCAGGTGCTATGCATCCAGCAGTATCGATCGCTGTTTCTTCAACGGCGAACTGAAGGGCTCCGGC
>SAMEA3663028__coassemble_423_pt1 | contig 16748 bp, 8 predicted proteins | sample SAMEA3663028__metabat2_low_PE_012 | metagenome-assembled genome bin SAMEA3663028 (sample SAMEA3663028) | pig gut metagenome | biome: pig gut; feature: pig-associated habitat; material: faeces | place: France | collected 2012
TTCGCGTATGAAATATTTTTTGAGCCGCCAACTGCAGTTTACGGTGTCCCACACGGCACTCTCAGCGCTGATCTTGGATACGAGGCGGTTGCCATCCACTTTCTCGAGGGTGAACTTGTAGGCCGTGTTGTTCCAGTTGCTGAAAGACTCCACATAGGCGAATTCGCCCGGGGATATCTGGTAATGGATATTGCGGTTGAAGTTGTGGTCCGAATCCTTTATGTACTTGGCCTCGAACTGGATGCGCTTCACATTTGCCCTCGGGATGACGAAATGGTTCAGCGAGAGCGACAGCGCGAAAATCATCAGGGCCGAAAGCATATAGGGCAGCAGCAGGCGGCGGAAACTGATGCCACAGGACAGTATGGCAATGAATTCGGAGTTCGCGGCCATCCTGGACGTGAATATGATCACCGTAATGAAGACGAAAAGCGGGCTGAACATGTTCACATAGTACGGAATCAGGTTCAGGTAGAAGTCCAGGACTATGGCCTTTAACGGGGCCTGACGGCTGACAAAGTCGTCTATGTGCTCGCTGATGTCGAAGATGATGATAATGCCCACTATCATCACGATGGAGCCGAGGAAGGTTAAGATGAATTTCCTCATTATGTAGCGGTCCAGTATTCTCAGCCTCAGATTCTTCATTGCCTACAGTCTTTGACTTATTCTCTTGACCGTCACGTCCTTCCAGGCGGCGAAGTCGCCGGCCTCTATATGTTTGCGGGCCTCCCTGACCAGGTCCAGATAGAAGGCCAGGTTGTGTTCGCTGGCTATCTGCGCCGCAAACATTTCCCCCGCCACGAAGAGATGGCGCACATAGGCCCTGGTGTAGCTGTGGTCCACGAAGGAGCTGCCCGATGGGTCCAGTTCGCTGAAATCGTCAGCCCACTTGGCGTTGCGCATGTTCATTATGCCGTTCCAGGTGAAAAGCATTCCGTTGCGGCCGTTGCGGGTCGGCATCACGCAGTCGAACATATCCACTCCCCTGGCAATGGCTTCGAGTATGTTGGCCGGGGTTCCCACGCCCATAAGATAGCGGGCCTTGTCCTGCGGGATCACGGGATTGAGCACTTCCAGCATTTCGTACATCTGCTCGGTAGGCTCTCCCACGGCCAGGCCGCCTATCGCGATTCCGGCATCCGCGAACTGCAGCGCGTGTTCGGCCGCCTCGACGCGGAGCTCGGGATAGACGCAGCCCTGGATTATAGGGAAGAAAGTCTGCTCATAGTCATAAACCGGCTCGCTCTCGCGGAACTTGCGGTTCCATCTTTCGAGCCAGTTCTTGGTGAGATTCAGGGACTTGCGCGCGTACTTGATATCGGCGTCGCCCGGACAGCACTCGTCCAGGGCCATCATTATGTCCGCACCTATTATCCTCTGGGTGTCCACATTGTTCTCGGGGGTGAAGCAGTGGCGGGAACCGTCTATATGGCTGCTGAAGGTGCAGCCCTCTTCGCTGAGCTTGCGTATTCCGGTAAGGGAGAAGACCTGGAAACCGCCGCTGTCCGTGAGTATGGGCCTGTCCCAGCTCTCGAAGCGGTGCAGACCGCCCGCCTTGCGCAGTATGTCGAGTCCCGGGCGCAGGTAGAGATGATATGTGTTGCCGAGTATGATCTCGGCGCCTATGTCCTCCTTGAGGTCCCTATGGTAAACTCCCTTTACCGAACCGACCGTTCCGACAGGCATGAAAATGGGGGTCCTGATGCTGCCGTGCGCCGTTTCAAGCACTCCGCATCTGGCCGCACTATTCGGATCCGTGGCCGTCCTGGTGAATCTGAAAGTCATATATACTACAATAAATCAGACGCCAAATATAGTAAAAGTTGCGTGAATTCTTGTATCTTTGCCCGTTGCCGCGTCCCAAAGGCGGCAGCTTGAAACCACAAAAGACCAGTGATGAAGACAACATCTATTCGTATCAAGATCGGAATTCTGAACTTTCTGGAATTCGGCGCATGGGGAGCGTGGCTCATTTCCCTCGGTTCCTATCTGGGCGGCAAGCTCGGCTTCACCCCAGTGCAGATAGGCAGTTTCTACGCCCTTCAGGGCATTGCCTCCATTTTTATGCCTACGCTTATGGGCATAGTCGCAGACAGGTGGATGCAGGCCCAGAAAGTATTCGGGCTCTGCCACTTCCTGACCGCCGCCTTCCTGGTCGGCGCATCTTTCATGACCAGCTATGCAGCCATATATCCTATGATGCTCGGCGCCGTGCTGTTCTTTATGCCTACCATCGCGCTCAACAACACGGTGGGCTACAACGCCCTCTACGCCGTCGGGCTCGACCCGGTCAAGGACTTCCCGCCTCTGAGAGTGTGGGGCACCATAGGCTTCATCGCCTCCATGTGGGCCGTGGACCTGCTGGGCTTCTCCCAGAGCCACGTACAGCTCTGGCTCTCCGCCGGACTCAGCGTGATACTTGCCATCTTCGCCTTCACGATGCCTAAGTGCCCTGTAAAGCCGGTATCGGGTGAACAGAGCCTCGTCGAGAAACTCGGCCTGAAGGCCTTCAGTCTCTTCAAGGAGAAGAAAATGGCCATATTCTTCATTTTCTCAATGCTCCTGGGCATGTGCCTGCAGGTTACCAACACCTTCGCCGACGGCTACATAAAGAGTTTCGGCGAGCAGGAGATCTACCAGAACACCTTCGGCGTCAAGCACTCCGTGATGCTCATTTCCCTCTCCCAGATTTCCGAGGCCCTCTGCATACTCCTCATTCCTTTCTTCCTCAGGAAGTTCGGCATCAAGAAGGTTATGCTCATCTCGATGGTTGCCTGGGTATTCCGCTTCGGCCTGCTCGGCAGCGGCAACCCCGGCCCGGGCGTATGGATGTTCATTATCTCTATGATAGTATATGGAGTAGCCTTCGATTTCTTCAACATCTCCGGAGCCCTCTTCGTGGAACAGGAGACCGAGAAGAGCATCAGCGCCAGCGCCCAGGGTGTGTTTATGATGATGACCAACGGCTTCGGTGCCTTCATAGGCTCCTACGCCGCCGGCTTCATCGTGGATTATGTCGGATGGCCGAATTCCTGGTACATCTTTGCGGGCTATGCCCTCGTGATTGCCGTACTCTTCGCCATCTTCTTCAAAGCCCCGTCCACAAAGGTCGAAAAGGCCTGAGACCTGAGATAATCAGAAACTGTACGAAGCTCCGACCGCTATGGTATTCGCCACAGGGTTGGAGCTTCCTGCCAATAATATGGTGAAGTCCAGTGCGACGCCATAGAATTTCACGCCCGCTCCCAGACTGGCGTAATCGGCGTCCATACGGGCGCCGTAATGGTAGCCCGCCCTGAAGGAGAGCATATCCCTCCAGCAGTAGGAGGCGCCGGCGGACGCGGCAATGCCGAAGCCGGAGAAGTACCAGCGGCCGTCGGCTGCCAGAGCAAGCTTGTGATCCTCTCCGAATACTCGGGACCAGGACAGGGCGAGATCCAGTGAAGACGGCACTGGATAGCTCACGGACAGGCCCGAGGACTTGCCGTAAGAAGCGCGGGTACCCAGGTTGGAAACCCCGGCCATAAGCTGAAAATCACCCAGGGAGGCCATCAGGGAAGCATCGAAAAGCAGGGCCGAGAGCCGGTATTCCGGGCTCAGTTCCGACATCGCATAACGGGCGTTCACGCCCAGGGAAAGAAAGCTCACGAAGCGGTAGGAAAAACCTATGTTGGCCTGCAGGTCTGTGGGCTTGAATGTCTTTCCCACATTGCCGCTGTCGTCAACGTAAGCAATGCCGGGATTCAGGCCCAGGGCAAGGCCGGCGGACACTCCGAATTTGTCTTTGATGTTCACGCCTGCCCCAAGGCAAAGATTGTTTGACGAACTCGGCTGCCAGAGCTGGTAGGCCAAGCCCACGGAAAAACGCTCCTGCGAATAGGGCAATGCAGCCGGATTCGAAAAAGAGGACCAGGCGGAAGCTGCTCCGGAAGCCGCAGAGCCCAGCAGGGTGCCGCCCATCGCGGCGGAAACCGGGTCCCTCTGTATGGCTGTGAAAGGCAGGGCGGCGCTGCTTTCCGCAACGGCATCCTCCTGTGCGGCGAGAGGAGTCCCGAAAGTGAACAGGGCTGCGGCCAAAGCTGCGTATATGATTTTAATTTTCATCGTTTCAGCATATTTTGAAGCTTAAGCAAGTAATATTTGAAGATTACTAAAGCTTGACTATATCCCTTACGGTACGCCTGCCTTCTATCTCTACGCTCACGCGGTAGAGGCCGGCCGCGCAGGCAGTCATATCCACATTGAAAGGAGTGAAGGCATCGGACTCGCCCTTGCCCTCGAAAACGACATTGCCGGAAGACGAGCTGATCTTCACATAGGTCTCGGCCGGGGCACTGCCGCTGATATGGAGCATATATCTGCCCTCCCCATCCTTCACGAGCGGGCTTGGGTAAATGGAGGCCGGAGATTCGGGGTCGCGGATGAGCACGTGGAAAGTGAAGACGCAACTCAGGCCGCGAGCATCCGAAGCGGTGATTGCAACATCCGTCCTGCCATAGTCCAAAGCAGTGAGATTCAAGACATTATCCTTAGGGTTGATATGGAGCACACTCCTGTCGGATATGCTGATACTGTACTTGAGCCGTTCCCCGTCCGGGTCGCAGGTATAATCTTCCATATCGATTGCCATCCTGGCGCCGACGGCGTCAAAGGCCAGGTCGTTCATTTCCTTCCTGATTTCGGGCGCGTGATTCTCGAGAATCTCATATCCTATCACAAGTTCCGACTCAGCCCCGTAACTGTCTCTGGCAGTCAGTAAGGCCTCATAGACTCCGGACTCCGTCAGCTTGCCGTCGATGCTGACCTGCCAAATATTGTCCTTGACCTTCGTGATCCAGGAAGCCTCCGAGCCGGGAAGGTATTCCACGCTCACGCTGTGAAGGTCGGGATCGCTGACCTCGACATTGAAGCTGACGCTCTCGTGGGCCTTTATGCTGAGAGGCAGGGACTCGGAGCAGAGAATGTCCGGAGGATTGTTGCCCAGGGTCTTCAGCGTGACGATTTCCGATATGGAAGAATAATTGCCGTTGTAGTCATAGGCCAATACGGCCACATGGTAATCAGTGTAGAACCTCAGTCCTCCTATGATTCCCGTCAGGCTTTCCCCGGCCTGCACGTCGCCGGCCACGACGGTCGCGCTTCTCACCGACGATGGGAGATTCTTCGGATTGGCAGCAGCAAGTTCGGATCTGTTCTCCGAGGCGAGGAACATCAGTCCCCAGGCCTTGCCGTCATCTTCATCCGAAGGAAGTACGGCAGAAAACACTATGTTGTTGGAAATGACCTCTGCCTCATAGGACGAAACCTTTTCCGGAGCTATCGTCCCGCCATAGGCGAAGGCACCGAGGGCATCCACCAGATCGCCGATCTGGGCATTTGAAGGGACAACTCCCTTGCGTACTCCCCCGAGCAGCCTTTCCTTGAGCATTTCATTGGTAAAGCCGGGACCCCCGAAATAGGATACCAGAAGCGCAGCCACCCCCGACACGTGAGGACAGGCCATTGACGTGCCCTCCATCTTTCCATACGCGTTTCCGGGCAGGGTGCTGTAAATGAGATGGCCGTCGTCCGCATTTCCGCCCGGGGCGCATATATCCACCCAGGACCCGTAGTTCGAATAGGAAGAACGCTTGAAAGAGCCGTTTGTGGCACCCACGGCTATGACAGGTTCGTATTTGGCGGGCCAGCCATTGGGCCAGCCTTCATTGCCGGCAGCGAATATCACGACTCCGCCGGCCATAGGGCCGACCTGCTTGCCGTTCTGGTCCATACCGGCGTTCGCGATTAAGTAATCTATGGCTGTCTTCATCGATCCGACTCCGCCCGCCGCGGCATCCGCAGCCGACTTATACTTGTAGCCCCAGCTGTTCTGGGAGATGACGGCACCGTGGTCGGCTGCCCATATCATTGCAGAGGCGGTATTGCCGCCCTTGTCCTTCTTTGTCTCCGGGTCATATTGGAATATCTGGCAGGAAAGCAGCTTCACGCCTCCGCTGCCGTCCAGGCCGCCCGCAACGCCGCAGACACCCTTTCCGTTGCCGTTGATTGCGCCTACCGTTCCGGCGACGTGGGTCCCGTGGTCGTGGGCGACTATGGAGTAACTGTCATCTACGAAGTTCTTGCTTCCGTCGCTGCCGCCCGGTATGCAGACTGCCGAAAGGTCCTCGTGGCTGAGGTCGATACCGCCGTCGATAATGGCCACAATCACGTCGGAACTGCCTCCGGTGTAATTGTTCCATACGGGCAACACATTGATATCGCAGCCGGCAGTATAAGAGGCCGCCAGACTTCCGTCGTTGTAGTAGTGCCACTGCTGGTTGAAGAAAGGATCGTTCGGTACGCTTGCCGTGCTGTAAATTTCACGTGGCTGCTCCACATAGACCACACCGTCAATCATACCCAGATCTCCGGCGGCCTTTGTGGATGGGATACTCTCGTCATAATCAAGGACATACCACTGATGGAGGCCCCACGCTCTGTGTCTTTCCTCCCATTCTTCGTCATAAGGATAGAGTCTTTCCGCCGAAATCACGTCCACTCCGCGGAACACATCCTCCCCGTTTTCCAAACGCTGCGCCGCCTCTTCGGAAAGCTGGACGATCATTCTGCCCGCTATCACAGCATCAGCGCTTTCCTCCTCGGGAGCACTCTCTGCACCAGGTGAAATCTTGTTGCATCCGACAGCTGCAAAAAGCAGCGAAAGCGCTGCAAATATGATTCGTTTTATGCTTTTCATTCAAAGAACAAATTTAGAAAAAAAAGTGACACTTTTTCCATCGCCATACAGGAGGGGTCGGTGCAGGTCCGAAAAAGGCCGAAAATGCTGAACTACAACGCCGAAAAAAAGAAAATTGAATTTTTTTCAGCCGCACAAAAAATATTGTTTCGCAGGCGGCCCGCGTAAATTCGCTTTCAAATCGCAACTTCGAACCATACGAAACTTGCAATTCGTAAGTAAAGCGGCGAAAAATCACTATTGGACATATTTTTAGTCCAAATGAGAATAATTTTGTTTTTAAGATTAGATTTCTAACTTTGCCTTTTGGAGCGTCTTAAAAAACGCTCGACTACTGACACACAGTGTCCACGCTTTAATATTTAAGGTAGTATCAGATATTTATGTTTAACTAAAAGAATGCTTATGAAAAAAATCAAACTTTTTTTCACAGCTATGGCGCTTGTATTGGCAGCTACGACCGCATTTGCACAGAATCTGCAGATAAGCGGTGTCGTTACTGACAGCACTACAGGCGAAGTTGTTGCTGGTGTTGCCATTGTTGACAAGGCAACAAAGGCCTACACCATTACCGATGCAAAAGGTGCCTACAAGATTTCAGCACCTGCCGACGGAGCCCTTCTGGTTTCCTGCCTCGGCTACATTGCACAGGATGTGGATATTGCAGGCCGCGCAGTGCTTGACATTGCACTCGTTCCAGACACCCAGATGATTGACGAGACCATCGTCGTGGCTTTCGGACAGAGCACAAAAGAGGCCTTCACAGGTTCCGCAACCGTTGTAAAGTCCGAAGAAATTGCCAAGGTGCAGGCATCTGACGCCACCAGGGCCCTCGAAGGAAAGGTGGCCGGTGTGCAGATGACCACATCCTCCGGATCACTCGGAAGCTCGCCTACCCTCCGTATCCGCGGTACAAGTTCCATTTCTGCCGGAAACACCCCTCTCTATGTGATTGACGGTGTTCCATATTCAGGCGACATGAACAATATCAACTCCGCCGATATCGAGAGCATGACAATTCTCAAGGATGCCGCTTCCAATGCCCTTTACGGCAGCCGCGGCGCCAACGGTGTGATCATGATCACGACCAAGAAGGCAGCGGCGGGACGCGCTGTGGTGAACGTCGAGGCAAAAGTGGGTGTAAACACAAAAGCCCTCCAGACCTACGATTACATTACCGACCCGCGTCAGTACTATGAGGCATACTATCTTGCCAACTACAACTACTTCACTTCGGCAGACGGTCTGGGCCTGTCTCCGGCAGACGCTTATTACAAGGCAGCCAGCACCATTGACGCTCCTCTTGCAGACGGAGGTCTCGGTTACAAGATCTTCACTGCTCCGGCAGGCCAGCTCCTTATCGGAACTGACGGCAAGTTCAACCCTAACGCGACTCTCGGCCGCGTCGTGAACTACAACGGCGTCGATTATCTCGTTACCCCGGACAACTGGATGGATGAGGCCTACACCACCTCCATCCGTCAGGAATACAACGCCAGCGTTCAGGGCGGCAACGACAAGGGCACATTCTTCGCCTCATTGGGATACCTCAACAACAAGGGTATAATCCTCGGCGAAAGCATGGACCGTTTCACTGCCCGCATGCGCGCCGATTATCAGATAAAGAAGTGGCTCAAGGTCGGTGGAAACATGGCCTACACCCACTACAACTGGAGTAACGGCAACGGTGAGGAGGGCTCCGGATCTACCGGCAACATCTTCGCCTTCGCCAACAGCATCGCACCTGTATATCCTCTGTACATACGCAACGCCGACGGCTCGCATATGTATGACGACCACGGTCTCATCCGTTACGACTACGGTAACGGTGCAAACGCCGGCTTCTTCAGGGCCGTTCAGGCCAACGCCAACGGTCTTCAGGCCGTAACCCTCGACAAGAACGAAACAGAGGGCAATGCCCTGACCGCCAACGGCTATGCCGAGGTACGCTTCCTCAAGGACTTCACCTTCACCGTAAATGCCGGTATGGCTCTTGACGAGTATCGCGGAAAGAGCCTCAGCAACTCCTGGTACGGCCAGTTCGTAACCGACGGAGGTACGCTTGAGGTTTCTCACGGCCGCTCCTGGAGAATCAACTTCCAGCAGCTGCTCAACTACTCGCACGCCTTCGGAGAGCACCACGTGAGCGCCCTCGTTGGTCACGAGTACTACAAGAGCACCAGCACCAGCCTCTCTGGTTATAAGAAGAAACTCTTCTCTATGGACAACCTCGAGCTCAACGGTGCAGTTGTCGATGGTGCATCATGCGGTTCTTCTTCAGGCATATACAACAACGAAGGTTACTTCGTACGCGCACAGTATGACTATGCGAACAGATACTTCTTCAGCGCTTCATACCGCCGCGATGCATCTTCCCGCTTCCATCCTGACCACCGCTGGGGTAACTTCTGGTCAGTCGGTCTCGGCTGGCTCATCAACAAGGAGAAATTCTTCAACGTTCCTTGGGTCGATATGCTCAAAGTCAAGGCTTCCATCGGTAGCCAGGGCAATGACAACATCGGTGATTACCTTTATATAGATACATACGGAATCTCCAACTCGAACGATGAGATTGCAGTCGTATTCAGCAACAAGGGTAACGAGAACATCACCTGGGAGACCAACACCAACTTCAACGCAGGTGTCGATTTCGACCTCTTCCAAGGCAGACTCTCCGGAAGCGTAGAAGGCTTCTACCGCCTCACTTCCGATATGCTCTTCTGGTTCACCGTTCCTCAGTCCCTGGGTTACAGCGGCTACTATGACAACATCGGTAACATGAGAAATGCCGGTGTCGAGATTTCCCTCAACGGTACTCTCGTGAGGACCCACAACGTGGTCTGGGACATTTACGCAAACGCCACCCACTACACCAACAAGATCACCATGCTTCCTGAAGAAAGGAAGACCGTGACCATCGAAGGTTACAGCGGATATTCCTCAGGCAACAAGTTCATAGGCGAGGGACTTCCTCTCTACACCTTCAAGCTTCGCCAGTATGCCGGCGTTGACCCTGCAACCGGTCTCTCAAGCTGGTATAAGGACGTGAAGGATGACAAAGGAAACATCGTTGACAAGGTCGCCACGACCAAGTACTCCGATGCCACCGAATATCTCTGCAGCGACCCTACTCCGAAGCTCTACGGCGGATTCGGCACCAGCCTCGAGGCCTACGGCTTCGACCTCTCGGTTTCCTTCAGCTATTCCATCGGAGGTCTCACCTATGACTCAGGCTATGCAGGCCTTATGACAGTTCCTGGCGGAACTCCGGGCTACAACTTCCACAAAGACGTACTCAAGGCCTGGTCTCCTGAGAACCCGGATTCGAACATTCCTCGTTTCCAGGCATACGACCAGAACGTAAACGGAACTTCCGACCGCTTCCTCATCGACGCAAGCTACCTGAACTTCCAGAACGCCCAGATCGGCTATACCTTCCCTAAAAAGTGGATGGACAAGATCAAGGTTTCGAAGCTCAGACTCTTCGTTACCGCTGACAATATCTACTACTGGTCAAAGCGCAAGGGTCTCGACCCTCGCATGAGCTTCACCGGTTCCACCAGTGACGAGTACTGCTCACCTGTACGTACCGTTTCCGGCGGTATTTCCATCACCTTCTAATTCCTTGAGTCAACGAATATGAAAAATATCATCAAAGCAACAATCGTCCTCGGAGCCGCAGCACTGCTCGCCTCCGGATGTATAAAGGAGACCTTCCCTACGGGATCGACTCAGACCAAGGACCAGGTTTCCAAACAGCCTTCCGCAATCGACGGACTTCTGAACTCCATTCCAGCCGCAATGGTGACAACCGGCACTGCCGGCCACTACAGTTCATACGGCGTGCACTATGATTTCGGTATAGGAGCAATCCACATGGCCACCGAATTCATGCTTGAAGACATAGCCACCCTCGGTGACAACCCTTATTACAACCGTTTCTACGCCTGGTGCATGAACCAGGCTCAGGGAGACATCTACATTTCCTGCGCATACTTCTGGGATTGCTACTACCCTTGGATCAAGGCCTGCAACGATGTGATAAGCCTCATAGATCCTGAGACTGAGCTTGCCCAGTCACAGAGCCAGCTGGGTCAGGCCCTTGCATACAGGGCATCGTTCTATCTCGACCTCGCGCGTCTCTACATCCCGAAGGAGAACAAGTATATCCCTATTCCGGATGAAATCAAGGAGCTCACCGTTCCTATCGTGACCGAAAAGACTTCTGAGCAGGACGCCAACAACAACCCTCGTGCAAAGCGCTCGGATATGTATGAGTTCATTCTCTCCGACCTCGCACTTGCAGAGAAACTCCTTGCCGGCAAGAGCCTGGGCTATAATACTCCTAACCTCGGAGTGGTTTACGGTCTCATGGCCCGCGCTTACCTTGAGATGGGTGCCGACGGAGACGAGGGCGCATACGAGAAAGCGATCACCTATGCCGACCTTGCAATCAGCACCAGCGGCAAGACCCCTCTTACCCAGAGCGAGTGGCAGGACCCTGTGAACGGCTTCAACAACGGAGCTGCAAACAACTCCTGGCTGTGGGGCATAGGCTGTACTTCAGAAAACTTCAACAACATCTGCTGCCACGCCGCTATGCTTTGCTGCGAAGGACAGTGGGGCTACGCTCCGCTTTCACAGCTCGGACTCAACAAGGCCACATACGAGAAGATAAAGGAAGGAGACTTCCGCAAGGCATCCTGGCTTGACGCTGATGCACAGGCGCACGCACCTCTTGCAGGAAGCGCCGCTGACGGAAAAGTTTTCCTCTACGGAAACGACGAAAACCCGGCTGCAAAACCATACGAGTCCATCAAGTTCCGCCCTGCACAGGGCAACTGCACCAACTACACCGTAGGTAATGCAATTGACGCAGTTATGATGCGTGTAGAGGAAATGTGGTTCATCAAGATGGAGGCACTCGCACAGAGCGGCAAACTCCCAGAGGCAACGGCTCTGCTCAAGCAGTTTATGGATCTCCGTGTTCTTGACGGCAGCTACAGCACCGCCAGGCTCGGTGACCTCGACTCATTCATCGATGAGATGTTCTTCCAGAAGAGAGTCGAGTTCTGGGGCGAGGGCATTCTCATCTTCGACTACAAGCGTCTTGACAAGGGTATAACCCGCGGCTACCAGGGAACCAACCATCCTTTGGCCTTCGCCTTCAACTGCGAGGGACGTTCTCCTCAGTGGAACATCGTCATCACCCGTGGCGAGTACCAGTCCAACACCGCAATCGTGAACAATCCGGATCCTTCACAGTTCACCAAGAACTGGACAGGAGCAGAATAATCAATAGGAGACTAAAACAATGAAGATATTTAACAGAATATTTGCAGCATCAGTTGCGGCCATTGCCGCACTGACTGCCTGCACGACTGAAGAATATGTACCTGCCACCCCTCCTACCGGAGCACAGGTTTATATTTCTGCAGACAACCCGAGCACTGTAACCCTGAGCAGGCAGAGCGAGTCGTTCAGCCTCAGCGTGCTGCGTGTCGATGATTCTGCCGACGCTTCCTACGTTGTGGAAGTGACTGACACCAACAATGTCTTCTTCAGCCAGGATGTGACAGACGTCGAAATCTCCTTTGCAAAGGGAGAAAAGGAGAGCAAGCTTGTAATAGCTGTAAATCAGGACAATCTTGTCGATGGAGAGAGCTATGCCCTCGATTTCAGAATCAGGGACGAGAAAGCAACCACCGCATACGGTCTGAGCGCGTTCAGCATGCTTGCCGTACTGCCTGAACCATACGTACTGCTCGGTACCGCAACCCTCCACGAAGACCTTCTGACGACCTTTTTTGAAGTAGAAACAGGAAAGGCCTGGGAATGCGAGGTCTATGAGAACGCCAATGTTCCGGGAATGCTCTATTTCAAGAACGCCTTTACCTCTGAGTATCCTAACAATGAGCCGGGAGATTATGTCACCACGGACAAGTACTTTATGGTGAACGTCAAGAACCACGACAAGGTGTATATCCCTTACCAGGGACTCGGAATGGACTGGGGATATGGAGAATTCGGAGTAGTATCCCTCATTTCCGCTTATTTCGAGGGCGCTCCCGACAACTGGGGAACCCTCAAGGACGGAGTCATAACCTTCCCTCAGAAAGGCATACTCATCCAGATGGCAGACTATAACGACGGCGGTTTCTACACTTCCAACGGCAGCGGTGCATTCGTGATTCACCTTCCTGGAGCGATACTCACCGACTACAGCGTAGAGGCCAGCTACTCAGGAATGTTCGTCGATCCTGAAGGCAATGCAGAACCTGTAATCGACATTGCTGCAGGTGATGACGTGGCTGCCGTAAACTACCTGATCATAAGTCAGGATCAGGATGTCTATGCTGCCCTCGAAGGCATAGTTGCAGAAGCTGACAGCGTCCAGACCGTAGAAATAGTCGATAACGCCGCAAGAATACAGCCGGCTCTCGAACCGGGTCTCTACTATATGGTTTACTGCCCGGTAGATGCAGAAGGCGAACTCCAGGCAGATGATGCCGACGTGCTTGACTTCTACTTCCCGGGAGCCAGTGCAGAGAAACCGGAAGTCGAGGCAACGCTTCAGGCTTTGGACATCGACAAAGTGTTCTCTGAAAGTATCATCTCCAAGTTCGGATTGGCGAACTACAACTCTTTCGCTTTTGTGATCGGCGGAAAGGATATCAAGAGTGTCAGGACGCTTATGGCCGAGACCGCCGTTATCGAAGGGGCAGCGGCGGAAGAGGGGCTCACCTTTGAAATGCTATGCGCAAAGTACGGAGAAGACGACACAGAGGCAGTCAGCGCAATAGAGGCGGACGGTTACTACGCCAACGGTTATCTGGAACTTTCACCCGAGACCTCCTATACAATGGTTGTCAATATTGAAAACGTCTATGGCTCCACGGCTTGCTTCACAGCTACCTACGTTACAGCAGCTATACCTATCGGAACTACGGTTTCTCTTGCAGCTACAAGCTCACGCAAGGCAGCATCCTGCTTCCGTCTCGAAGGAATCAAGCCGGCGGATATCGCCCGTCCGGAGGTCAGCCTTAAGGCCGCAAGCAAGGCATTTTCCAAGAAAAGCTTGAAAAGCTCTGCGGAGAAAGCTTTCTAACAGCCAGACTATCAATACAACTGAAATTCCCAAAGTGCCCTCCAAAGTGTACTTTGGGAATTTTTGACCAGAGAAGTTATGAACAAAAGACATTTGTTTACTGCCACATTCCTGAGTATGGCTCTCCTTTCCTGCAGCAAGCAGGAGAAATTGGGGGAAAGAACGGTAAATCCGGAGGAAGAGCAGGAGAGCTGCTTTGTCAAAGGCGAAGCAGAAGTTTTCGTCAGCGAACAGACGGCACTGGAGATCGAGAAATACGGTGTTCCAGCCAACTTCGTCGAAGCCGGTATCATAAAGCTGGAAAGGATGTTCCCGGATGCGGGAGAGTGGGAGGAAAGACACCGTGCAAAGGGGCTCCATAGATGGTATCGTGCCGTTGTGGACGATGCCGTGCTCCAGACCAGAAGCGAGATAGCTGATGGCGGAGTCGAGGGAGTGGAAATCCTCGAACCTGTCAGACGCGTGAAACGCTGCGTGTCCAACCTGAACGGTTTCCCTTTCAACGATCCTTACGGGATGAAATACCAGTGGCACATAATCAATGACGGGACACAGTGGTCAGGATACAAGGCCGGGGCGGACATTAACGTGTGCAAGGTGTACGAAGAATACACCGGAGGTTCCCCCGAGGTGATTGTCGCTGTCGTGGATGGCGGTATCCAGCTTGACCATAAAGACCTTGCTGCGGTCACGCTGCCGGCACAGAAAGGCGGGAGCCGCAATTTTGTCAAGTACAATTATGTCATAGATGCTGACGACCACGGCAGTCACGTGGCTGGCATCATAGGCGCAATAAACAACAATGCCTTCTGCGGATGCGGCGTTGCGGGAGGACTTGACGGAAACGGCGGGGTCAGACTTATGTCATGCGAAGTCTTCAGCGGAAAATCAAGCGGCAATTTCGCCGATGCCATAGTCTGGGCGGCCGACAACGGCGCGCTTATATGCAACAATAGCTGGGGATATGAGTACAAGACAGAAACAGACGCAAAGAACAGCACGCTGAACACAGCCATAAAGGACGCAATAGACTACTTCATCGAAAATGCAGGCTGTGATGCCCAGGGCAATCAGGTCGGACTGATGAAGGGAGGACTGGTGACCTTCGCTGCCGGAAATGACGCATGGCGCTACGGCCAGCCTGCTTCCTACGAGGCTGTCCTTGCCGTAGGGGCCATAGGACCGGACGGACGCAGGGCAAGCTACTCCAACTACGGAGACTGGGTCGATATCTGCGCACCCGGAGGAGAATCCGACAGATTCGCCGGCGGAGCCGCCACCAATGGATACAGTTATATCATGAGCTGCAACAGCAGTGGCGGAGCGGTCTTTATGTGCGGCACATCCCAGGCCTGTCCTATGGTTTCCGGAGTCGCCGCTCTGGTGCTTTCGGTCAAGGGAGGCCCAGGCTTCACGGCAAAGGACCTGTGGGATATTCTGCTCAACACGGCCAACAGTTCCATAGTACCTGCAAGCGACGAAATCGGAGCTCTCGTGGATGCCTACGCTGCAGTTACCTACGGAAATGAGACCCCGGTCCTGGTAGAAGGCTACAAAAGCTACCTCTCGGGGAGGGAAATCGGAGCGGACGAGTCGGCCGAGGCCGTCATCGCAAAGCCGGGACAGAGTCTGGTGCTCGATGCGACAAAACTCTTCAAAGATCCCGACAATGACAAACTCAGCTACAGTCTTAAGAGTGACAATGAGGCGCTTGCAGAGTTCAGTGCGAACGGAAACAGCCTGAGCATCAAGGCTTTGAAGAAAGGCACCGCCCACTGTACTCTCGTGGCAACCGACCCAAGCAAGGCCAACGTCAGCTTCGATTTCGAGCTCGGCGTCTTCGATGACAGCGAAGGCCCGGCCATATATCCGAATCCTGTAAACAACGGCTACTTTATGATAAGTCCCGGGGCAAAGAAGGAGTTCAGTTTCGAGGTAATCAATGCTGCCGGTGCAACTGTCTTCAGTGCAAGCGACAGTCTCAGTCTCTTCGCGCCGATGAGAGTCGATTTCGCCAATTACGCTCCGGGCAGCTATGTCGTAAGGAGCAGATATGACGACAAGTTGTTCCAGACCAAAATAGTGAAGCTGTAATGAAGAAGATATTTACAATATTGGCGCTGCTCGCGCTTTGCACCTCAGCGTTTTCCCAGAACGTCGCGCTTCCTTTCAGCGTGATACGTCAGGACCCGGCAGCCGCGGCAATGGGAGGGACCTACCTCGCTTCCGTAGGCAGACACGGCTTTGAAGCAAATCCGGCTCTGGCACCCTTCAGTTCAGGCAAGGGCGATGTTTCCCTCGGATGGAATCTCTGGCAGCCTTCCTCGACGAACTATGTCAACCTGGACGGCTCGATGTGCTTCAAACAGAGATTTAGCCTCAGTCTGGGCTTCTCCTATGGCATAGGGGCGGCATACGAGAGTATCAGTTCAATAGAGTCGATACCTGAGAAATTCAACCCCAAAGACCTTATGATAGGTGCCGGATTCGGAATGCGCTTCGGCAAATACCTCGGAGCCGGCTTAAAGCTGCGCTATATCGGACAGACGCTCTCTCCCGACAGCAAACTCGGCACGGTGAGTGCGGACATACTTCTCAGCAGCAGGATAAAAGACTTCGCCGTAACTCTCGGAGCCGTGAATCTGGGCGGAAAGGTTGCAGTGGGCAAGAATGCAACCACAAAATTCCCAATTCCGTCTTCGGTTGCCCTCGGCCTGGGCTGGAACCACTGCTTTGCAGAGTGCCACAATCTTGAGATCCTTGCCGACGCCGACTATTACTTCCACAACGAATTCTCCGCTGCTCTGGGAGCCGAATACTCGTGGAACAGGATGGTCGCCCTCAGGGCCGGATACCACTATGGCAAACTCGTCCCAAGCCACGCCTCCCTCGGCGCAGGAT
>SAMEA3663028__coassemble_485_pt1 | contig 15422 bp, 14 predicted proteins | sample SAMEA3663028__metabat2_low_PE_012 | metagenome-assembled genome bin SAMEA3663028 (sample SAMEA3663028) | pig gut metagenome | biome: pig gut; feature: pig-associated habitat; material: faeces | place: France | collected 2012
CACGCTCAACGACCTGCCGCCACAAAACCAACCAAAGCCGCCACGCTCAACATCCCGCCACGCTGAACGGGCAGTTCAGCAACCAAAAAACAGTACCACGATGATTAAAAGACAAAAAGTAATATCTTTGTAGTATGAAGAAGCTATACATCGAGACTTACGGCTGCCAGATGAACGTAAATGACAGCGAAGTCATACTCTCAATACTCTCAAAGGCCGGATACGAGCGCACGGAGGAGATGTCCGAGGCCGACCTCATACTTGCCAACACCTGCTCGATAAGGGAGAACGCCGAACAGAGGGTCTTCGGGCGGATAGACGTATTCCGTCTCGAAAAGAAAAAACGTCCGGAAGTGCTGATAGGCATAGTGGGCTGCATGGCTGAACGCCTGAAAGACAAACTCCTCGACGGACGCATAGTGGACCTGGTAGCCGGGCCAGACAGCTACAGGAGGCTGCCCGAAATGGTGGCGGCCGTCAATCCTGGCAATCCGCAGATAGACGTGCAGCTGTCCAGGACCGAGACCTACGACGACATAGTGCCCCTGCGTCTGGACCGCAACGGCGTCAGCGCATATATATCCATAATGAGAGGCTGCAACAACTGCTGCTCCTACTGCGTGGTGCCCTATACCAGAGGCGCCGAACGCAGCCGCGACCCCTACACCATAGTAAGGGAGGCGGAAGAGGCCTTCGCAGCGGGCTACAAGGAAGTGAATCTGCTGGGTCAGAACGTGGACAGCTACCTCTGGAAGGCCCCGGAAGACTGCCCTGAGCATTGCGGCGAAAGCGTGAATTTCGCGCAGCTGCTGGAAAAGGTGGCCGCAATAAGCCCGAAGCTGAGGGTGCGCTTCTCCACCTCCTACCCCTCCGACATCACGGACGAAGTGCTCTACACAATGGCGGCACACAGCAATATATGCAGGCATATACACTTCCCTGTCCAGTCCGGCAGCGACGCGATGCTTGAGAAGATGAGACGCAAGTACGACCGCAAGTGGTATCTCGAAAGGGTGGCCAGGATCAGGGAGATAGTCCCGGACTGCGGCCTGACCACGGACGTGATCGCAGGCTTCTGCGGAGAAAGCGAAGAGGACCACAGGGACACGCTCAGCCTCTTTGAGGAGGTGGGCTTCGACGCTGCATTCATGTTCCAGTATTCCGAGAGGCCGGGCACCCTGGCTGCACGCAAGTTCGAGGACGACGTGCCGCAGGAAGTTAAGACGCGCCGCCTGAACGAAATCATAGCCCTGCAGAACCGCAAGGGCGCGGAGAATTACAGAAAAATGATAGGCCGGCGGCTCGAGGTGCTTGTCGAGGGCCCGTCGAAGAAGACGCCGGAGGATCTGTGCGGCCGCGCAGGCAACTATATGATGTGCGTATGGCCGGACAGCATCCACAAGGCCGGCGACTACGTGCAGGTCGAAGTCGTCGATGCCACGCCTGCCACCCTGCTCTGCCGCCTGGTCTGAACAGCATCAGAACAACGTCTGAACAGCATCTGAACGACATCTGAACAGATTGAACATATTCGCGACAACCGCATAATTAAATATATATGGATAAAGTAATCCTCGCCCTCGACCAGGGCACAAGCAGTTCCAGAGCCATAGTCTTCGACAGGTCGGGACGCAGTCTGGCAAGCAGCCAGAAAGAGTTCACGCAGTACTTCCCGAAACCGGGCTGGGTAGAGCACAATCCGATGGAGATATGGTCTTCCGAGGCGGCAGTAATCGCCGAAGCCATCACTTCAATAGGCATCAACGGCAAGAATATAGCCGCCATAGGCATCACCAACCAGCGCGAGACGACCATAGTATGGGATGCAGAGACTTCGGAGCCGGTGTACAACGCCATAGTATGGCAGGACCGCCGCACTTCCGAGTACTGCGACAGTCTCAAGGAAGAGGGGCTGACCGATATGATACGCGAGAAGACGGGACTCATCATCGACGCCTATTTAGCGCCACGAAAATACGCTGGATACTGGAGAACGTGCCGGGTGCAAGGGAGAGGGCCGAGGCCGGCAAGCTGCGCTTCGGAACCGTGGACAGCTGGCTGATCTGGATGCTCACCAAGGGCGAGACGCATGTGACCGACGTCAGCAATGCCTCCCGCACAATGCTTTTCAACATACACGAACTGTGCTGGGACAGGGAACTGCTCGAACTCTTCGGCATACCGGAGTCTATGCTGCCTGAGGTCAAGTCCTCCAGCGAGGTTTACGGACATACCAAGACCACTATTTTCGCTCACGAAGTGCCTATCGCCGGCATAGCCGGAGACCAGCAGGCGGCGCTCTTCGGCCAGATGTGCACCGAGGAGGGAGATGCGAAGAACACCTACGGAACAGGTTGCTTCATGCTTATGAACACCGGCGAAAAACCGGTGATGTCGCAGAACCGCCTGCTGACCACCGTGGCATGGAAGATAGGAGACAAGGTGAACTACGCGCTCGAGGGCTCGGTTTTCGTCGCCGGTTCGGTGGTGCAGTGGCTGCGCGACGGACTGGGCATCATCAGGTCCTCATCCGAAGTGGAGGCCCTTGCCTCAAGTGTTCCTGACAGCGCCGGCGTCTATTTCGTGCCGGCCCTCACCGGTCTCGGAGCCCCTTGGTGGGACCAGTATGCCCAGGGCAGCATCAGGGGAATCACCCGCGGAACCACCGCAGCCCACATTGCCCGTGCCGCCCTCGAGGGAGTGGCCTTCCAGACCATGGACATCGTTCACGCCATGGAAAAGGACTCCGGAATAAGGCTCAAGTCCCTCAAAGTGGATGGAGGAGCATCCCGCAACAACCTGATGATGCAGTTCCAGGCCGATATTCTCGGCGCAAAGGTGATACGCCCTGTCACCACTGAAACCACGGCTCTGGGAGCCGCATACCTCGCCGGACTTGCAGTGGGGATGTGGAAGGGAATCGACGAGATACGCGGCCAGTGGCAGGTGGAGAAAGCATTCAGCCCCGAAATGCCGGAGGAGCGCGTGAGGACGATCTGCGACGGCTGGGCCGACGCAATTTCCAGGACCCTTTCGGACAAACGCTAAACAGCAGGGTTCCGTACAAACGGTAGAACAATCAAAGACTCGTACAAACCTAAAACAAACGGAGAATATGTTACTTAAAGCCTGTCTATTCGAGTTCATAGGAACTTTCATACTCATACTCCTCGGCGACGGAGTGGTTGCCGGATGCTGCCTGAAGAAAACAAAGGCCGAAGGTGCCGGCTGGGCGGTCATAACTATGGCCTGGGGCTTCGCAGTAATGTGCGGAGTGTTCATTGCAGGTCCGTATTCCGGAGCCCACCTCAACCCGGCCGTATCGCTGGGCCTGGCCATTGCAGGCAGTTTTCCATGGGCGTGGGTACTGCCATACAGTCTGGTCCAGATACTGGGCGCCTTCTGCGGAGCCAGTCTGGTCTATGCCATATACAAAGACCATTTCGATGCGACTGAGGACAGCGGCACCAAGCTCGGAGTCTTCTGCACGGCGCCTGCCATACGCAACAACTGGCGCAACCTGCTGAGCGAGATTGTAGGGACCTGGCTGCTGATACTCTGCATAATCGCCTTTGCGACTGAAGGAGAAGCCACAACCATCAGCGGGGCCGAGGTGCACATGGGAGCCCACGGAGCCTTTCCTGTCACCCTTCTGATAATGGCCATAGGCATGTCCCTCGGAGCGACCACGGGCTATGCCATCAACCCTGCCCGTGACCTGGGACCGAGGATAGCCCACGCCATACTGCCTATCAAAGGCAAGGGCGGCAGCGGCTGGGACTACAGCTGGATTCCTATAGCCGGTCCGCTCCTGGGAGCGGCTCTCGCAGCCGGCTGCAGCCTACTTATCTTCTAAGCAATCCTAAAAGGATTCCTGAAAAACAAGCCCCTCGCCTATGTACGGATTTCTGAAATTTCCCGTCAACCTTGCCCTGCTGCTTTGCTGCTGCATCCTGTTATGGGTGCTCCAGCGTGAGAAGCCGGGTTGGGGTCTGTCCCGTTTCCTGGCATCGGGGAAACTGTCCACAGCTTTGCTAGGACTCTTTCTGGCGGCCTGCCTGCTTATGGGACTTATCCCTCAGAGCGCGGAAGGCGAAGGACTGCATTGCATAAGACGTACTCCCTGGTTCATAGGCATATACATAATGCTGCTGACCAACCTCTGGTGCGTGGTGGCAAGCCGTTTCGGCAGAAAGAGACTGCGCTTCACCCTCAATCACGCAGGCCTATTCCTGGCTATGGCAGCCGGGCTTGCCGGAGTGCCAGATGAGTCGGTCAGCCGCATACGTCTGGAAAGGGGCGCTGAAGGGACTATGGAGTTGATGGACTTCGTGGCGGAATACCACGACAACGGCACTCCGCGCCACTATGAGGCGAGCGTGCTCATAGACGGGAAAGTCCGGAAGATAAGCGTCAACCATCCCTTCAGGCGCTTCCCCGGCGATGACCTCTACCTCGTGGACTATGACCGCTCGCAGCCGCAGGCCGCCTGGTGCACGCTGGAGAGGGTAAGGCAGCCGTGGAAGCCAGTCATCTGGCTGGGCATAGTGATGATGATGCTCGGAAGCGTATTGATGTTTACTCAGGGAGCCGCGAAGAAGAAATGAACTGGAGCATATTTCCATATTTCGCAGCAGTCTCCGTACTGCTCTGGGCTGCAGGCTGTTTCCTGCCGCGGCGCAAGGCCGCCATCCTTATGGGAGCGGGCCTGCTGGTCTATGCCGCCTTCATTGTGCTCTACTGGGCAGGGCTGGGGAGACCTCCGCTGCGCACCACCGGGGAAACCCGCCTCTGGTACTCCTTCTTCATGATGCTCTCCGGTCTGCTCACCTACCTGCGCTGGGATTACCGCTGGGTGCCCGCCTTTTCGCTGGTGGTCGCGACGGTGTTCATCTGCCTCAACGTATTCAAGCCGGAAATACACGACGAGACCCTGATGCCGGCCCTGCAGAGCTGGTGGTTCGTGCCGCACGTCGCCGTCTATATCTTTTCATATTCCGTACTGGGCTGCGCCTTCCTTTTCGGCTGCGCGGAGCTGGCCGGACGCAGGAGCTTCCTCGAAGCGACCGACACTCTCGTATATATAGGTCTGGCCTTCCTTTCGCTGGGAATGCTGAGCGGATCCCTCTGGGCCAAGCAGGCCTGGGGCGATTTCTGGACCTGGGACCTGAAGGAGACCTGGGCTGCCGTAACCTGGTGCATCTATTTGATATATATACATATACGACTATCGTTCAAGCCGGGACGCAAGCGCGACGTCTGCTGCTGTCTGCTGCTCATACTGGGCTTCGCAGGGCTGCAGATGTGCTGGTGGGGAGTGAATCTGCTGCCTGCCGCCTCGTCCAGCCTGCACGCATATTGACATATTCACCATAAAATCATAAGTTTTATGAAAACATCATCAAAATTACTCATCGGCGCAGCAGTGGTGATAGCGGCCCTTGCCGTGACTTACCGCGCCGTGAACAAGGCCCCGGACACGAGCCTTGACTACAGCGGGCAGATGCTGGCCGTGATTTCCGACGGCGGCTGCAGCGACTGCCACTCCGACAAGCCGAACATCCCGTTCTACGCCAAGCTTCCTGTCGCCAAGCAGCTGATAATGAAGCATATCGAGGATGGGTATCAGAGCTTCGACATCGTTCCGTTCACTGAGGCACTCAGCAACGGCACCGCCCCTTCGGAGGTGGACCTCGCCAAGATCGAGAAATGCGTGCTGGATGGGACAATGCCTATGTATCAGTACTACCTGGTGCACTGGGGCTCCTCCCTCACCGATGCCAAGGAGCAGGCAATGCTCGAGGGCATCAAGGCCATCCGCGCCAATTTCTGGCCTAACGAACTTGCTGCAGAGGAGTTCAAAAACGAGTGCATAAGGCCGGTTCCGGACCTCGTGGAATTCGATGCTGCGAAGGCTGAGCTGGGCAAGCTGCTCTACAACGACACCAGGCTCTCCGCAGACGGAACCATCTCCTGCGCCACCTGCCACTCCATCGAGACCGCCGGTGTGGACAACAAGCGCTACTCCGAGGGCATCGACGGACAGAAGGGCGGAGTGAACGCCCCTACCTCCTTCAACGCCGTTTTCAACTTCGTGCAGTTCTGGGATGGCAGGGCGGCAGACCTCGCCGAGCAGGCCGGCGGTCCGCCACTCAACCCGGTCGAGATGGGCAGCAAGGACTTCGATGAGATTGCAGAGCGCATTGCCAAAGACCGCGCATTCTGCAAGGCCTTCAATGCCGTATATCCTGAAGGACTCTGCCAGGCAAGCATAACCGATGCCATAGCCGAATACGAAAAGACTCTCATCACCCCCAACTCAGCCTTCGACCGCTATCTCAAGGGCGATAAGGAGGCGATGAGCGCCGAGCAGATCGAGGGTTACGCCATCTTCAAGGACTTCGGCTGCGCCACCTGCCACGCCGGTGTCAATATGGGCGGCCTCAGCTACGAGCTTATGGGTCGCAGGGCCAACTATTTCGAGGACAGGGAACTCACTCTCAAATCCGGGCTTACCGACGGAGACAACGGCCGTTGGGCACAGACAGGTCTGGAGAGAGACCGCTTCCGCTTCAAGACCCCTGGCCTGCGCAACGTGGCCCTTACCTGGCCTTACTATCACGACGGCAGCGTGGAGACTCTCGAGCAGGCCATCGAAATGATGTCCAGGTATCAGTGCGGCAAGGAAATGGACGAGGCCCAGGTAAGCAGGGTCAAGGCCTTCCTCGAGGCACAGACCGGAGAACTTAACGAATTCTGAATTCCATAGGGAAACTGATGAGAATCAATTCAGCGATACTGATCGGGGCAGTGCTCTTGTGCCTGCCCCTTTTTTCCTGCCAGGGCCCAGGGACCGGCGGGAACCCGACAGAAGAAGCCAGAGACACTATCTACCCGCTGGGCTTTCTCACGGACACGCTTGAAGCGGTGGAAGGCACGGTAGGGAACGGAGAATATTTCACCAGTCTCTTTTCCGGGCTCGGCCTGGACTCGGGGAAGTGCCTGGAGCTCTGCGAGGCCTGCGACAGCGTCTTCGACGTAAGGAAACTCAGGGCCGGCAACAAGTGGTGCGCCTATTACTCCGGAGACTCCACCCGGAGGCGTCTGGACTATGTGGTCTATGAAAATGACAGGGTGAATTCCACGGTATTCCGCTGCTTCGACAGTCTGAAGGTGTGGAAAGTCGCCAAGCCGATAGAACAGCGTACCCTCAGTGCCGACGTCACCATCTGCAGCTCCCTGTGGAACGATATGCTGAAGGCGGGGGCCTCTCCCCTGCTGATTCTCAAACTTTCGGACATATACGCCTGGACGGTGGATTTCTTCGGACTGCAGGAGGGAGACCGCTTCCGGGCCATATACAGCCAGAGGGAATGCGAGGGAGAGGTGCTCTCCATCGACAGCGTCTTCTATGCAGTATATACCCACGGCGAGAAAGACTATCCCGTAATACTCTTCGACCAGGGCGACGGAGGGAACATATACTGGAACGAAAAAGGCGAAAGCATGCGCAAGGCCTTCCTCAAGGCGCCCCTGCACTTCTCGCGCATCAGTTCCGGCTTCTCCTACCATCGCAGACACCCCATCACAAAAAAGGTCCAGCCGCATCTGGCGGTGGACTACGCCGCACCGAAGGGCACTCCCGTAATGGCCATAGGTGACGGCACCGTCATCAGCGCAGGCTACAGCGGCGCAGCCGGAAATATGGTCAAGATACGGCACAACTCCGTATATACCAGCGCCTACCTTCATCTGAGCGGATACGCGAAAGGCATAAGGGCCGGGGAGCGCGTCAGCCAGGGACAAGTCATAGGCTATGTGGGTTCGACAGGCCGCTCTACCGGCCCCCACCTTGACTTCAGGGTGTGGAAAAACGGCAGCCCGATCAATCCTCTCACAATGGAATCCCCTTCCGTGGAGCCAATACGCAGCGAGAATCTGCCGGCCCTGGACTCTCTGAACAGGCATTATCAGCAACTGCTCCAAAAAGACTGAATACCCGACTGATTGACCTCTTTTCGCACTTTGTGGAAAAAAGTGGAAAAAAGTGGAAAAGTATGGCAAATAATTGTTACTTTTGCGTCCAAGCGTGAAAGTAACAGTTGAACCATGGTCAAATTCATCGGAGAATATACGGCGAAAGTGGACGACAAGGGAAGAATAGTGTTCCCTGCCGCCTTCAAGAGCCTTATGCCTTCCGATGAGCCGATGATGTTCGTCGTAAAGAAGGACATCTTTGCCGATTGCCTTGAAATGTACACCTGGTCAGAGTGGGAAAGGCAGTCGGAAGAGACCAAATCCAGGTTGAATTTCTTCAACCGTGCTCACGCTGAGTTCTGGAGGGAGTATATGCGCGACCGCGCCGTCGTTGAACCCGACGGAAAGATAGGCCGCATCAACATCCCCCGCAAACTGCTCGAAAACATCGGCGTGACGAAGGAAGTCGTCTTCAGCGGCAACGACCACAAAATCGAAATCTGGGCCAAAGAAAGGTTTGAGTCCAGCAGATTGTCAAACGAAGAATACATCTCACTTGCCGGAATGCTGTCTGAACTGAAATAGATAGGAGATTCCGGAATGTCAGAATATCATATACCTGTATTGTTGGATGAAAGCGTCACCGCACTTGTCGGCGATGCCCTTTCTGGCGTATATGCCGATGCCACTTTTGGCGGAGGCGGCCATTCCCGCGAAATACTTTCACGCTTGACTCAGGCGGGAAGGCTGCTGGCCTTTGACCGGGACAGTGACGCGCTCGCGAACAAGCCGGACGACAACCGGCTTGTTCTCATCCACAATAACTTCCGCTTCATCCACAACTATGTGCTGGCGGAGGGTTACGGAGACGGCATCGACGGCATTCTGGCGGACCTCGGTGTATCCTCACATCAGTTCGACACAGCGGACAGGGGCTTCTCCTTCCGCTTTGACGCAGAGCTGGACATGAGGATGAACAAGGAGGGCGGCATCACGGCGGCCGATCTGGTAAACGGACTTGACGAAGCCGGACTGGCCCGCATACTGAAGGTCTATGGCGAGGTGGAGGGGGCCGGGAAGATGGCTTCGCTGATTGTCAGGGCCAGGGAGAAGCAGGCCATAAGGAGCACTGGGGAACTGAGCTCCGCCATTGCGCCTATGCTGCCGAAATTTGCAGAGCACAAAGTTCTCGCGAAGGTGTTCCAGGCCCTGCGCATAGAGGTCAACCAGGAAATGCGCTCCCTGGAAAAGTTCCTTCAGGGCGCAGTGCTCTCGCTCAAGCCGGGAGGAAGGCTGGTGGTCATCACCTACCACTCCCTCGAGGACAGGATGGTCAAGAACTTCATTCGCAGCGGAAACGTGGACGGAGTGATGGAGAAGGACCTGTACGGACGCAGCAACGCCCCTCTCGAGGCCGTGAACCGCAAGCCGATACTGCCGCGCGAGGAAGAGATTTCATCCAACACCAGAGCCAGGAGCGCGAAGCTCAGGGTCGCAGTGAAAAAGGAGGAGACGGCTTATGGAAAATGAGAAGAAAACCAGGAAGGGTTTCGGCAGGCGTCTCATCAGTTTTCTGAAATCGCTCCTAAGGGGAGAACTGGTCGTGAGACTCAAACTGGACAAGTACATGGCCCACATAGTAGTTGTGGCAATGGCCTTCGTCGTGATCATGCTTATCCACTGTCTGGTGGAGAACTGCCTGATCAGGAGGGAAAAGGTGAAGGAGGAACTGGAGGAGGCGGAAATGATATGCGCCCAGAAGAACCTGGAACTGGTAGGACTGGGACGCATGAGTACGGTAGAGAAGCTGCTGGAGCAGAATGGAGTGGAAGTCGGGAAACCGGAGAAACCGGCCATAATGATAGAAAAGTAGCCGGTCATAATGATAGAAAAGTAGGAAAATGGACAGGACGACCAGAAAGACACACGGAAACAGGACGAGCCGGATGCTACAGGCAATCCAGCTGCTCTTCCTTGTGACTGCCGTTGCCGTGGTGGTCAAGATAGTGATGCTCCAGTTTTTCTACAGGCCGAGCGAAAAGGAAACCGCCTACTACGGAACCCCGGAGAAAGTCGATACCCTGTACCCCGTAAGGGGCGCCATATATGACGCCAAAGACAGGCTCATAGCCCTCTCCGTTCCTATGTACAACATATCGATGGACTGCACCGTGCGCAAACAGGAGTTCCGGAACGACAAGGTCAGCGAGAGCGAATGGTGCGGCAAGGCATACGCCCTCTCCGAGGGACTTGCCCGCATAGTGGGAGGGGATGCCAGAGAGTGGTACAGCAGGATAATGACCAAGCGCCAGAAGAACCAGCCCTATCTGAAAATAGCCGATCTGGTGGACTATGACACTATGAAACAGCTGATTGAACTGCCGCTTTTCAACGAAGGCAAGTTCAAGGGCGGAATACAGATAGAGACCGTGGACACCAGGAAATATCCATACGGTTCACTGGGCCGCAGGGCCATAGGCGTGGTGGCGAACAACCGCCAGAAGACCCGCATCACCGGATTGGAGGAGAAGTGCAACCGCGAACTCCACGGTGAGGAAGGCTATGCGAAGATGACATACACGGACCGCAAGGGGACTTACGTTCCGGTCAGCGGGTGGAAATCCAAGAAAGCCCGCAACGGCCTGGATGTGAAGAGCACCCTGGATATGGACATACAGGACCTGGCGGACAGGTCACTGAGGGACCTGATGGCGGGCAATCCGCACATCACCCACGGCTGCTTCCTGATAATGGACGTGGAAAGCGGAGCCATACGGGCAATGGTGAACCTGAAGAAAGCCTCCGACGGCAATATGGGCGAGGTGTACAATTACGCGGTCACCACAGCCAACAACCCCGGTTCCGTCTTCAAGGTGGCGACACTGATGGCGGCGCTCGACGAAGGCCTGATAAGTCTCAGCGACAGCATCCCTTGCATGGACGGACGTTATGTCTATAAGAACATCAAATGTCCTCTGGACAAACACGCCACGAAAGACCACTATCCAAGCGGATACATAGGCGTCGAAGAGGGCCTGAAGATATCCTCCAACCACGTCTTCCGCTACATTGGAGGCGAATGCTTCGGCAAGAGCAACAGGGAGATACGCAAATATCTGAGCCTGCTCGAGAGCTACAATCTCTTCGCGGACTTCGATTTCGACATCAACGGCCTCGCCAAATGCTCGGTCAAGGACCCTTGCAGTTCCGGAGAGGCTCTCACCCTACCTATGATTGCGATGGGCTACGATATGGCAACCACGCCGGTGCACCTGCTCTGCTTCTACAATGCCATAGCCAACGGAGGAAGGCAGATGAAGCCGTATATGATAGATTCCTATATGAGGGAGGGCGAGACGGTCAGGAAGTTCGAGCCGCAGGTGCTCAATCCTTCGATATGCAAGAAGTCCACCGCAGACAGCCTAACCAGGGCCCTGCTCAAGGTGACGGGCGAAATGGGCGGCACGGGCTACTGGGCCTTCCGCGGAGCAAAATGCCCTGTGGCCGGAAAAACCGGAACCGCTTTCATTGCCTACAAGAGTGAAAGGACGGGAAAAACGACATTTAGCGACGACAGGGTATCGCATTACATACAGGGCAGTTTCGCGGGCTTTTTCCCTGCGGACAATCCCAAGTACAGCGCCATCTGCGTCATTTACACGGACCTCACCTCTGACAACATAGAGGGCAGCAGGTGTGCCAGGGCCGTAAGGGCCGTCGCAGATGCGCTCTGGTCGATGAATCCGGAATGGAACGAAGGGATCAGGGACAAAGGCCGCCTGCCCAAGGCCCCGCAGATAAGGCTCGTAAGCGGAAAGGAGAGTGCCGGACGGGTGCCGGATGTCAAAGGCCTTGGCCTCTCCGACGCAATATATTCCCTGGAAAGCTGCGGTTACAGCTGCAGCTACGAAGGACACGGCACCGTAGTGTCGCAGGACCCGGCTCCGAACAGCGCGCGAAGCAGGGGCAGCAAGGTACATCTGCGCCTGAAATGAAAAAAAATGACAGAATGAGACTTGAAGATATAATAAAAGGCAGCACGGCGTCAATCGTGAAGGGGGATCCCCTCTGCGAGATCGCTTCCATCTGCTCCGATTCCAGGAAAGCGGCTCCCGGCTCGCTGTTCATAGCAGTGAAGGGCTGCGCAGTGGACGGACACGATTTCATTGACTCGGCTCTGGAGAAGGGTGCCTCGGCGGTGATATCCGCAGACAGACAGGCCCTGGCCGTATGTGCGGCCAACTTCTACGGCAATCCGTCCCGCAAGCTGACCCTAGTGGGCATCACGGGCACAAACGGCAAGACTACGACCGTGACCCTGCTCTACAGGATGTTCAAGGCATTGGGACACCGCTGCGGCCTGCTTTCCACCATAGCCAACTATGTGGACGACGAGCGCAGCGAGGCGGTGAACACCACCTCCGACCCTATCACGATCAACTCCCTGATGGCCAAGATGGTGGAGAAGGGCTGCAGCCACTGCTTCATGGAGGTCAGCTCCATAGGGATAGAGCAGGAGAGAACGGCCGCCCTGGACTTCAACGTGGGCATTTTCTCCAACCTCACGCACGACCATCTGGATTACCACAAGAGCTTCGCCGAATACCTGCGCTGCAAGAAGCTGTTCTTCGACCGCCTGCCTCAGGACGCCTGGGCAATCATAAATATGGACGACCGCAACGGACGGGTAATGGTACAGAACTGCAAGGCCAGAGTGGTCAGCTACTCCTGCAAGGGCGTCGCCGACCACAAGTGCAGGGTGCTGGAGCAGAGTTTCGACGGAATGCTCCTCAACATCGACGGCAAAGAGATATGGGTAAGGCTGATAGGAGAACACAATGCCTACAACCTGCTGGCAATATACACCACGGCCGTGGTGCTCGGCACCGAGCCATCCTCCGCCCTGCTGGCCCTCAGCACCCTGGAAGCGGCTCCCGGCCGTCTGGAAAACCTGAGGGGACCGAGGGACATCTCGGCAATCATAGATTATGCCCACACCCCTGATGCACTGGAGAATGTGCTGAAGACGCTCAAGGCCATAGCCCCGTTGAGAGAGCTCTGCTGTCTCTTCGGCTGCGGAGGTGACAGGGACAGGAGCAAGCGTCCGGAAATGGGAGCTATAGCCGCGAAATATGCCGACAGGATAGTGCTCACCTCGGACAACAGCCGCAGCGAGAACAGCGCTGACATCATAGCGGAAATCAAGGCCGGGATGAGCGCCGAAGCCCTGGGTAAGTGCATCTGCATAGAAGACAGGAAGGAAGCCATAAGGATGGCCCTGATGACGGCAAGGGAGGGATCCACAGTACTGCTGGCAGGCAAGGGCCACGAGAACTACCAGATTATCGGAAGCGAGAAGAAACACTTCGATGAGAAGGAGATAGTGCTGGAGACCTTCAAGTGGATGGACAGAAACTGAAAAAAAGAAAGACAAAATGATATATCATCTTTTCAAACTATTCGAATCGCTCGGCTGGAACCTGCCGGGAGGAGGACTTATGAACTACATCTCCTTCAGGGCGATGATGTCCAGCATTACGGCCCTGCTGGTGGCACTGGTGGCGGGCAAGAAGATCATAGCCTGGCTTCAGAAGAAACAGATAGGCGAGACCATCAGGGACCTGGGCCTCGAGGGCCAGATGGCCAAGAAGGGCACCCCGACAATGGGAGGCATAATCATAATACTCTCCATACTGGCCGGAACCCTGCTCTTCTGCCGTCTGGACAACATCTACACCATACTCCTGACAGTTACCGCCCTGTGGCTCGGAGGCCTGGGCTTTGCCGACGATTATATCAAGGTCTTCAAGCACAACAAGGAAGGGCTGAGCGAGAAAGCCAAACTGCTGGGACAGTTCGTCCTCGCGCTGGGCATAGGCCTCGCAATATGCTTCGTGCCGCAGTTCTGGGGCGGTGAGACCAAGGAAATCGTGACCACCATTCCTTTCGTCAAGGCACACGAGTTCAATTACGCCTGGCTCATACCTTTCAAGGGCCAGTTCGGAATGTACTGCACCTGGGTGCTCTACGTGCTGGTAATCATTTTCGTGATCCTGGCCTGCTCCAACGGCACTAACCTCACCGACGGACTGGACGGCCTTGCCGCCGGCACCTCGGCCATAGTAGGAATAGTGATCGGCATATTCGGCTGGCTCTCCAGCAGCACGGTCAACTCGGACTATCTGAACATAATGTACCTGCCGGGCAGCGGCGAGGTGGCTGTGTTCATGGCGGCCTTCGCGGGCGCCCTGCTGGGCTTCCTCTGGTACAACTGCTACCCTGCCCAGGTGTTCATGGGTGACACCGGCAGCCTCGCGCTGGGAGGCATCATCGGCGTGGCGGCAATGCTTACGCGCAAGGAGCTGCTGCTGCCTATACTCTGCGGCATTTTCCTCGTGGAGTCGCTCTCGGTGCTGATGCAGAGGGGCTATTTCAAATACACAAAGAAGAGATACGGCGAAGGAAAGCGCATATTCCGTATGTCGCCGTTGCACCATCACTTCCAGAAAGAAGGCATCCCGGCCATCATACAGACTCCTGCCAAGGCAATGCCGGAGTCCAAGATAGTCGGCCGTTTCTGGATAGTGGGAATAATACTCGCAGTCGCCACGCTGGCGCTGCTGAAACTGAGATAAAAGAAGAAAGATGTCAAGGATTGTAGTACTTGGAGGCGGAGAAAGCGGCGTCGGTTCCGCAGTGCTCGCCAAAGTGAAAGGTTTCGACGTATTCCTCTCGGATATGGGAAATATTGCCGACAAATACGTGCAGGTTCTCAAGGATTGGGACATAGCCTTCGAAAGCGGAGGCCACAGCGAGGAGCTGATACTCAATGCAGACGAGATCGTCAAGAGTCCCGGCATCCCTTGCGACGCGCCTATGGTACGCAAATGCGAGGATCGCGGCATACATATCATATCCGAAATAGAATTTGCCGGCCGCTACGACAGTGCGAAGAAGATATGCATCACGGGCAGCAACGGCAAGACGACCACGACCTCGCTCATATATTACCTGATGCAGAATGCCGGCCTCGACGTCGGACTCGGAGGCAACATAGGCAAGAGCTACGCCTACCAGGTAGCCACCGAAAAGCACGACTATTACGTGCTGGAACTGAGCAGTTTCCAGCTCGACAACGTATATGACTTCAAGGCCGACATAGCCATCATCACGAACATCACCCCGGACCATCTGGACCGCTACGACCACAAGATGGAGAACTATGTGAAGGCGAAGTTCCGCATTACGCGCAATATGAACGAGGAGGACTGCTTCATATTCTGCTCTGATGACGAGATTACCATAGGCCAGCTGGACGAGATACTGATAAAGGCCCGCAAGCTGCCGTTCACCCAGAAGGGCAAGGTCGAGCAGGGCGCATACGTCGAGAACGACCGCATGATAGTCAAAGTCGGAGAGGACGAATGCGACATGTTCCTCAACGA
>SAMEA3663028__coassemble_486_pt1 | contig 15415 bp, 11 predicted proteins | sample SAMEA3663028__metabat2_low_PE_012 | metagenome-assembled genome bin SAMEA3663028 (sample SAMEA3663028) | pig gut metagenome | biome: pig gut; feature: pig-associated habitat; material: faeces | place: France | collected 2012
TCGCATAGAGTTCATATCCATGCTCCACCAGCAGACGGCAGGCGTCGAGCAGGTCGGCCTTCTGAAGTGCGTTGCCGGAGGATATTAGCACCCTCTTGGCAGGCACGTCGTTGCCCACGGATACCACCGAAGTGATAAGGGCCTGGTCGAAGCTGTCGCCGAGGCAGCCCACCTCGCCTGTGGAAGCCATATCCACGCCCAGCAGAGGGTCGGCCTCCTGCAGACGGGCGAAGGAGAACTGGCTGGACTTCACGCCCACGTAGCCCAGGTCGAAGGAATCGCGGTCCGGCTTCTGCGGATGGAGTCCGAGCATAGCGTCTGCAGCAAGTTCTATCAGGTTGATCTTGAGCACCTTGGATACGAACGGGAAGCTGCGGGAAGCCCTGAGGTTGCACTCGATGACCTTTACGTCGTTCTCCTTGGCAAGGAACTGTATGTTGAAAGGTCCGGTGATATGCAGTTCGGCGGCGATGCGCGCTGCCACCTTTTTGATGCGGCGCACCGTCTCGACGTAGAGTTTCTGGGCCGGGAAGACTATGGTCGCGTCGCCTGAATGGACGCCTGCATATTCGACGTGTTCGGATATGGCGTATGCGACTATGTTTCCGTTGTCGGCAACGGCGTCGAATTCGACCTCCTTGCAGCGGGTGAGGAACTGGCTGATCACGACCGGATGCTCGCGCGACACTTCGGCCGCCATTGCGAGGAACTTGCGCAGGTGGCTCTCGTCGTAGCATACGTTCATCGCGGCGCCGGACAGCACGTAGGACGGGCGCACGAGCACAGGATAGCCGACCTCGGAGACGAATCTGTCCACGTCTTCCATAGTCGTAAGCTCGCTCCAGCGCGGCTGGTCTATGCCAAGTTCGTCCACGATGCTGGAGAATTTGTGGCGGTCCTCCGCCCTGTCGATATCCTCTGCGGCCGTTCCGAGTATAGGCACGTTGTGCCTGTGGAGCCTCAGAGCAAGGTTGTTAGGTATCTGGCCGCCTACGGAGACTACTACTCCGTGCGGGTCTTCCATTTCGAGTATATCCATCACCCTCTCGAAAGTGAGCTCGTCGAAGTAGAGACGGTCGCACATGTCGTAGTCGGTGGATACGGTCTCAGGGTTGTAGTTGATGAGCACTCCGCGATAGCCGCGCTTCTGCATCTGCTGGAGGCAGGATACGGAGCACCAGTCGAACTCAACGGAGCTGCCTATGCGGTAAGCGCCCGAGCCGAGCACCACCACGGATTTGCCGTCGTGCTCGTAACTGATGTCGTTCACGCTTCCATTGTAGGTCAGGTAGAGGTAGTTGGTCTTGGCCGGGAATTCGGCCGCAAGCGTGTCTATCTGCTTGACTACCGGCACGATACCCAGGGATTTGCGGTACTCGCGCACCCTGTCCTGGAGCACGGTGGCCTTTTCGGTCGGATGCTTGAAGACCAGTCTCTGTATCTGATGGTCGGAGAAGCCCTGCTGCTTGGCGAGCAGGAGCAGTCCGGCAGGAATATCCTCGAGCGCATCGTAGCTGGCAAGGTCCCTTTCGGTTTCGACTATGTTCCGGAGCTTGGAGAGGAACCAGCGGTCTATCCTGGTGAGCTCGTGTATGCGTTCCACGGAGTAGCCGGCGGACATTGCCTTGGCTATTGCGAAGATGCGCTTGTCATCCGGCTCGCGCAGGGCCAGCTCTATGTCGTCCACCTTCAGCTCCTTGTTGCCTACAAAGCCGTGGGCGCCCTGTCCTATCATCCTGAGGCCCTTCTGTATGGCCTCCTCGAAACTGCGGCCTATGGACATCACCTCTCCCACCGACTTCATCGAGGAGCCGAGCTTGCGGGACACGCCGTGGAACTTGCCCAGGTCCCAGCGAGGGATCTTGCAGACCACATAGTCCAGGGCCGGTTCGAAGAAGGCCGGAGTGGTCTTGGTCACGGAGTTGTTCAGGTCGAAGAGGCCGTAGCCCAGGCCGAGCTTGGCGGCCACGAAGGCCAGAGGATAGCCGGTGGCCTTGGATGCCAGGGCCGAGGAGCGGCTCAGGCGGGCGTTCACCTCGATTACCCTGTAGTCGAGCGAATCCGGGTCGAAGGCGTACTGCACATTGCACTCGCCCACTATGCCAAGGTGGCGTATTATCTTGATGGACAGTTCCCTGAGGAAGTAGTAGTCCTTGTTGGTGAGGGTCTGCGAAGGGGCCACGACTATGCTCTCGCCCGTATGTATGCCGAGCGGGTCGAAGTTCTCCATATTGCAGACGGTGATGCAGTTGTCGAAGCGGTCGCGCACCACCTCGTATTCTATTTCCTTCCAGCCCTTGAGGGATTTCTCCACCAGCACCTGAGGGGAGAAGGCGAAGGCCTTTTCGCATACGGCTTCCAGTTCAGCCTCGTTCTCGGCGAAACCGGAGCCGAGACCGCCCAGGGCGTAGGCAGCCCTGACAATGAGAGGATAGCCCAGGTCGCGGGCGGCTTCCTTCGCCTCTTCCATCGACTCTGCCGGGAAGGAGCGTATGGTCTTGACCTGTATTTCGTCGAGCTTCTCGATGAAGAGCTCGCGGTCCTCGGTGTCCATGATGGTCTGCACCGGGGTACCGAGCACCTTCACCCCATATTTCTCAAGTATGCCGTTGCGGTAGAGTTCGACGCCGCAGTTCAGCGCCGTCTGTCCGCCAAAGGCGAGGAATATGCCCTGCGGCCTTTCCTTCGCTATGACTTTCTCCACGAAGAAGGGAGTCACCGGCAGGAAGTATATCTTGTCCGCAACGCCTTCCGAAGTCTGTACGGTGGCGATGTTGGGATTGATCAGCACGGTGCTGATGCCCTCTTCCCTGAGGGCCTTGAGGGCCTGGGAGCCGGAATAGTCGAACTCGCCGGCCTGGCCTATCTTGAGCGCGCCCGATCCGAGGACCAGGACTTTCTTTATGGAAGCGTCTCTCATTCCTAAAGCATATTTATGAACTGGTCGAAAAGGAATTCCGTGTCGGTAGGGCCGCTGGAGGCCTCCGGGTGGAACTGGGCGGAGAAGAATGGCTTGGACTTGTGGCGTATGCCCTCGTTGGTGCCGTCGTTCATATTCACGAACAGCGGCTCCCAGTCCTTGCCGAGCGTACTGTCGTCCACTGCGAAGCCGTGGTTCTGCGAAGTTATGAAGCAGCGGTCGGTGCCGACCATACGTACCGGCTGGTTGTGGCTGCGGTGGCCATATTTAAGCTTATATGTCCCTGCGCCGCCGGCCCTCGCGAGCAACTGGTTGCCCATACATATTCCGAAAATAGGCTTGTCCTGCCCGAGCGCGACGCGTATGTGCGCAACGGTGTCGGTGCAGAACTCGGGGTTGCCCGGACCGTTGGATATGAAGAGGCCGTCGTAGTCCAGTCGGGTGAAGTCGTAGTCCCAAGGCACGCGTATGAGCTCTATACCCCTGTCAACCAGGCAGCGGAGTATGTTGTGCTTGACGCCGCAATCGACGAGGCAGACTTTTTTGCCGGCGCCTTCGTTGTAGCGTATCACCTCCTTGCAGCTGACTATCGCTATCTGGTTGTCGCGGTTCGGGTCGTGCACCGGGAAGCTGCCGTCTTCCGAGCGGGGCTCTTCAGCTCCGTCGGGCACTATCATGGCCAGCATCGACCCGTTGTCCCTCAGCGCCTGGGTAAGAGCCCTGGTATCGACGCCGCATATTCCCGGAATCTTCTGCTCCTTGAGCCAGCTGTCGAGGCTGCGGACCGCGTTCCAGTGGCTGTACTGGGCGGAGTACTCGCTGATGACCAGGCCTCTGACCCAGATCTTCTCAGATTCGAAATTAAGGGAAATACCATTGGCGTCAATGCCGTCCTGCGGTACACCGTAGTTGCCGACCAGAGGATAAGTGACGCAAAGAATCTGTCCTGAATAGGACGGATCGGTAAGGCTCTCGGGGTAGCCGACCATAGCCGTCGAAAACACGGCCTCGCCGTCAGCGTAACCGTCGTATCCGAACGAGCGGCCCCGGAACTCCATACCGTTAGCAAGTCTGAGCACAGCTCCTTTCTTGTCTTGTATCATTGTTCCAGTTTTACTGGGCGACAAAGATAGTCAAAAAGGAGCAGGAAAGGAAATTAAATTTCTCTTTTTCCTATGGCCGAAATCATACCCGTGAAAAGGCGGGTCATTCTGTCGGCTGCGGCGTCAGCGGTCTTAACGACGTCGTCGCCGTCATTGAGCACGCTGCAGCTGATGTCCGCATTGGATATGTTCGTGATTACCGAAACTCCGAAGACGCGCATTCCGCAATGACGGGCCACGATAACCTCCGGTACGGTGGACATCCCGACCGCATCGGCGCCTGCGAGAGTGTAGAATCGGACTTCGGCCGGCGTCTCGTAGGTAGGGCCGCTGGTACCCAGATAGACGCCATGTCTGAGTGTTATGCCCTCGCCGGCCGCTATTCTGTCCGACAAGGCCAGCAGGGACTCGTCGTACGGATGCGTCATATCCGGAAAACGCTCGCCGAAGGCGTCCAGATTCGGGCCGATGAGAGGGTTCGGCATCATATTGATATGGTCCGTTATGACCATGAGGTCGCCGACACGGAAAGTGCGGTTCAGGCCGCCGGCGGCATTGGAGACGAAAAGATATTCCACGCCCAGGGTAGCCATAACCCTTTCGGGAAGGGTGACCATTTCCATCGGATAGCCTTCATAATAGTGGAAACGCCCCTGCATCGCAATGACCGGACAACCTCCCAGGTACCCCAGTATGAGGTTGCCCTTGTGTCCCGTCACGGTGGAAACGGGGAAGGAAGGAATCTCGGAATAAGGGATGACATCGACGGCTTCTATGCTCTCAGCCAGTTTGCCCAGGCCGCTGCCCAGGATTATGCCTGCGATGGGTTTGAAGCCCCCGCTGCGCGCCGATATCCAGTCCGCCGCCTGCTCTATGCGCTCCATTCTTTTATCTGCTGCCATATCGAAATATTTTTGTCAAAAATACGAAAATAATATGCTATCTTTGCAAGGTTAGGTTAAAAACGGCAGATTGTATGCTCGACACCATAAAAGCGGACATTGAAAGGCTGATTGCAGCCTACGAAAGGGAGAAAGGCAGAAACGCCTCCCTCTCTGCCGCGCTGGAGGAGAGCCGACGCGAAGCCGCGACCTGCAAGAAGAAGATTGAAGAGTTGAACAAAGAGATAGAAAAGCTCAAGTTGCAGACGGTTTTCACCGGATCATCGGCCGACAATGAGGCCGCGAAGAAAAAGGTGGACAAAATGATCCGGGAACTGGACCGCTGCATAGCCCTGATGGAAGCCTGATGGATGAAACGAGAAACATAACCGTCAAGATTGCCGGCAGGGACTATTGCCTGAAGGTGAAGAACGCAGACGAGGAGGAGCTCTACCGCCTGGCCGCCGATTCGGTGAACAGGAAGATAGACCTCTACCGGAAGAAGTTCGTAGGCAGGCAGGAGACTGACATCCTTTCATTCGTGGCCTTCAACGTATGTCTGGCGAACATAAGGAGCGTACGGGAATACGAGAGGCTGGGAAAGGAGGCAGAGGAGATGCACAGGCAGATAGAGAGCTACCTTGAAGATATCGGGAACGATTAGATATCAGACTTTGATTGCCGTTAGTTGATTTGGGCTGAAATCAACACTTTCAAAGTAACCGGATTGCTCGGAGGGGGAAAATGGACCTATGTGACCCTATTTGGGGATTCCGCTTTGCGGGACGGAGGATATTTGAACCATTTCCGGAATCCAAATCTTGATTATCAAGGTTTTCTGACAAAAAACTAACGGCTTTTTCAGTTCAACCGCCGGTCTTTCTTCCAGGACGGACCGACGGTTTTTTATGTAATGGACAACTAAACAACAATATATTTTTATGAGTACAATATTGATAGTGATTCTTTCCGTGCTGTGCAGCGCAATCGTCACAGTAGGAGCATATACCCTTGTCAGACGTATGATTCTGAAGGGCCGCAAGGAAGCGATAATCGCCGAGGCGGAGCGCGAGGGAGAGGCGATAAAGCAGGAGAAGATACTCCAGGCCAAGGAGAAGTTCCTCCAGCTCAAGAGCGAACACGAACAGAAGGTCAACGAGCGCAACAAGGCCCTCAGCGATGCCGAGAACAGGCTCAGGCAGAAGGAGAACAGCCTCAACCAGCAGAACTCCGAACTCGGCCGCAAGAACAAGGAACTTGAGGCGATACGCGAAAACCTGAAGAGCCAGCTCGACATCGCGAAGAAGAAGTGCGACGAGTACGACAGGCTCAGCGAGGAGGCGAACCGCCAGATAGAGGCCATAGCCGGAATGACAGCCCAGGAGGCCAAGGAGCAGCTCATCGACAACATGAAGGCGGAAGCCCGCACACAGGCCCTGGCCTACATCAACGATGTGATGGACGAGGCCCGTCTCACCGCTTCCAAGGAGGCCAAGAGGATAGTGATCAACACCATTCAGAGGACAGCCACCGAGACCGCGATAGAGAACGCAGTCACCGTCTTCAACATAGACAATGACGAGGTCAAGGGCCGCATCATCGGACGCGAGGGCAGGAACATACGCGCCCTGGAGGCAGCCACCGGAGTCGAGATCGTGGTTGACGACACCCCTGACGCAATACTGCTTTCGGGCTTCGACCCGGTCAGGAGGGAGGTCGCACGCCTGGCTCTCCACCAGCTGGTTATGGACGGACGCATCCATCCGGCACGCATAGAAGAGGTGGTCGCAAAGGTGCAGAAGCAGCTTGAGGACGAGATTCTCGAGACCGGAAAGAGGACCTGCATCGACCTCGGAATCCACGGTCTGCACATAGAGCTGGTGAAACTCATAGGCCGTATGAAGTACCGTTCTTCCTATGGACAGAACCTGCTCCAGCACAGCCGCGAGGTCGCCAACATTGCCGCCATCATGGCTTCCGAGCTGGGCCTCAACCCTAAGATTGCCAAGAGGGCCGGTCTGCTCCACGACATAGGCAAGGTTTCCGAGGAGGAGCCTGAGCTGCCTCACGCACTGCTCGGCATGAAGCTCGCAGAGAAGTACAAGGAGAAAGCCGACATCTGCAATGCCATTGGCGCACACCACGAGGAGACCGAAATGACCAGCGTGATTTCCCCTCTCGTAATGGTTGCCGACGCCATCTCCGGTGCCCGTCCGGGTGCCCGCCGCGAGGTGATCGAGTCCTATATCAAGCGGCTCAAGGATATGGAGAACATAGCCCAGAGCCATAACGGAGTGACCAAGACCTACGCCATCCAGGCCGGACGCGAACTGCGTGTCATCGTGGCCGCCGACCAGATCAGCGACCAGCAGGCCGAAGTCCTCTCTGCAGACATAGCCAAGAAGATTCAGGACGAGATGGTCTATCCGGGCCAGGTCAAGATCACGGTGATACGCGAGACCAGGGCCGTCGCCATCGCGAAGTAGTATCCAAACCATATAATGACATGAACCAGTCTGCCAAAAAGTTTTTCGCGGCCCTGCTGCCGTTTTTGATGCTTCTGCCGCTCGACGGCAATGCGCAGTTGCGCACCGAAGAGAATTCAAAGGTCGTGAGGGACCTTGAATACGACACTGAGATTGTGGTTTGCGGAGGCGGACTCTCCGGAGTCTGCGCCGCCGTTTCCGCTGCAAGACACGGTTCGAAGGTAATCCTCATCCAGGACCGTCCCATGCTCGGAGGCAATGCTTCCAGCGAAATGAGGATGGGCATAGTCGGAGTCAAGGAAAGCCAGTGTCAGGAGGCCGGCATACTCGAGGAGATGCAGTGCCGCAACTTCTTCTACAATCCGCTGCAGCGCTATACCCTATGGGACGACATCATATATTCGACCGTGATCGAGGAGCCGAACATCACCCTGCTGCTGAACACCTCCGTGCAGGACGTCGTTATGGATGGCGAGAAGATTGCTGCCGTAAAGTGCTGGAATTCCAACAATTACACGAGATATACCGTTAGCGGCAAACTCTTCCTCGACTGCACCGGCGACGGCATACTCCGTCTTTCGGGAGCAAAATTCCGCCGCGGCACCGAGGCGAAGAGCGACTACAACGAGAGCTATCTGAGCAACGAGGTCGCAAACACCAACACTATGGGCAACTCCATACTCCTCCAGTTGCGCAAGAGTCCGGAGCACCACCCGTTCAAGGCTCCTGACTGGGCCTATCACTTCACTGCAGACGACTTTGACTATGAAACCCCGAAATCGACCATTCCGGGAACCAAATTCAACTACAAGATTATCTGGAGGGCCACCGACAACAATTTCTGGTGGATCGAGTGCTCGGGCGTGAAGTTCGACACCATTTTCGATGCTAACGAGATACAGCTCGAGCTCAAGAAGATTGCCTACGGAATCTGGGAATATATGAAGAACCATCCGGACGGCTTCGCGAAGGACTACGACCTCGACTGGATAGGCGCCATTCCGGCAAAGCGCGAATCCACCCGCTACGTGGGTCCATATACCCTGACCCAGGACGACGTGACTAGCGGCGGACACTTCGACGACGTGATCGCCTACGGCGGCTGGACTCTCGACGACCACAACCCTAACGGCTTTATGAACAAGGGCCGCGCCTCCGTGGAGTACAGCGTTCCGCAGGGCTTCGGCATTCCTTACCGCTGCCTCTACTCCGTAAACGTGCCTAACCTGATGTTCGCAGGAAGGGATATTTCCTGCAGCCACATGGCTTTCTCCGCAACCCGCGTTATGGCGACCTGCGCCCTCATAGGCCAGGCGGCAGGCACCGCAGCCAACCTCGTAATCGAAAAGAACACGACGCCTGCAGGCATCAGCGAAATGTATATCAATGAACTGCAGAGACGCCTCGAAGACGACGACTGCATGCTGCCTTACCGCTGGAGAAAGGTTTCCGACCTTACCCTCAGCGCGAAGACCGCCGTGGAGAACGAGCCTATGCGCAATGGTATAGACCGCGAGTGGGAGAAGGAGGACAACGGAGTCTATTGCAGCCCTGAAAGCAAGGGACTTACCTACACCTGGGACAAGCCGGTGACCGTTTCCGCAGCGCGTTTCATCTTCGACTCCGACTTCAAGGTAAGGGGCAAGAGAATGCGCAAGCTGGAGGCCACCACGGAAAGGGTGTCAATGCCTTCCCAGATGGTCAGGTCCTACAGGGTTGAAGTGCGCGTACCTGCCAACGGACGCAAGGAACGCAAGCTCTTCGCCTCAGACCCTCAGGCCGGCGAATGGGTAAGTGTTGCCGAGGTGAAGGACAATTTCCGCAGGCTCAGCCGCGTAAGCTTCGAGCCTGTCGTGACCGACGGCGTGAGAATCGTTGTGGAGGAGACCTGGGGCGATCCTCAGGCCCATATTTTCGCTTTTGACGTTCTTTAATATATATGCAATTCAATGAAATACCGGTTCTGCTGCTGACGGGCTATCTTGGAAGCGGCAAGACTACTCTGCTCAACCGTATCCTCAATAATCGCAAAGGAATACGTTTCGCAGTGGTAGTCAATGACATAGGTGAGGTCAATATTGACGCGGAGCTCATTCAGCAGGGAGGAGTTGTCGGCAAGAAGGACGACAGTCTCGTCGCACTCCAGAACGGCTGCATCTGCTGCACGCTGAAGATGGACCTCGTGGACCAGCTGCGCCAGATCACCCTTATGCAGCGCTTCGACTACATAGTCATAGAAGCCAGCGGCATTTGCGAACCGGCTCCCATTGCCCAGACAATATGCTCCATTCCGAGCATGGGCCCGGAATTCTGCAAGGGAGGCGTTCCCGTGCTGGACTGCATCTGCACCGTGGTGGACGCCCTCAGGATGAGGGATGAGTTCAAGAACGGCTCCAGTCTCACCAGAAAGGGTCTGGATGAGGACGACATAGAGAACCTGCTCATACAGCAGATCGAGTTCTGCAACATTGTGCTGCTTAACAAGAAATCCGAAGTCAGCGAAGCAGACCTGGAGCTTATCAAACAGATTATCAAGGCCTTGCAGCCATCCGCGCGCATTATCGAATGCGACTGGTGCGACATAGACCTGGACAGCATTGTAGGCACCGGCATGTTCGACTTCGACCAGGTTGCCGGTTCGGCGGGCTGGATCAAAGGGGTCGAGGGTCCCGTCGAGGACGAGGACGACGAGGATGATGAGGACGACGACCATGAGCACCATCATGAGCACCACCATGAGCACCACCATGAGCACCACCACGAGCATCATCACCACGATGAGGGCGAGGCAGAAGAATACGGGATATCGAGTTTCGTATATTGCCGTCGCCAGCCTTTCGACATAAACAGGTTCGACAATTTCGTGGCGAAGCACTGGCCGAAGGAAGTGATCAGGGCAAAGGGAATGTGCTATTTCACAGACGAATACGACGTCTGCTATGTCTTCGAGCAGGCCGGCAAGCAGATTTCGATGAGAAACGCCGGAAGATGGTTCGCCACTATGCCTGAAGACGAGCTGCAGCAGATGATGGTCACTGAACCGACTCTGCAACGCGACTGGGACCCTGTCTATGGGGACAGGATGCAGAAGCTCGTATTTATAGGCCGAAATATGGACAAAAAGGCTATTTGCGACGCCCTGGACGAATGCCTTCTATACTGATTTCGTAGAGGCAAGGCCAGTTCTTGCCCGTAAGATAGATTTTTCCGCTTGCTGAGTCGAAGGCGATTCCGTTCAGGACATCGTCTTCGATTCTTCTTTGTGAGCGGGGATATATTCCTGAGCAGTCCACTTCGGCGCACACCCTGCCGTCAGAAGGGTCGATGACCACGATGCGGTCGGTGACATAGACATTGGCCCAGATCTTTCCGTCGATGAATTCGAGCTCGTTGAGCCAGTGGACCAGCTTGCCTTCGCGGCGCACGGTCAGTTTTTTCTTCAGACGCAGGTCCTTGTCCATTACGTATATATGCGCGGAGCCGTCACTGGCGTAGAGATATTTGCCGTCGCTTGTGATGCCCCAGCCCTCACGTGGATAGTCAGACTCGCCGAGCAGTTCGAGGCCGTCGGGCGAATAGCGGAACAGCTTGCCGTCCCTCCAGGTCAGGACATATATCTGCCCGTCGAGACAGACGCTGCCCTCGACGAAATATTCCTCTGGGAAATCCGTTCTCTGCAACGCCCTGCCGCTTTCCAGTTCCACCTCCCTGAGGGTGGAGAGCCCGTTCAGGCCGGTGCTCTCGAAGAGTCTTCCGTCCTGGAAGAAAAGGCCCTGGGTGTAGGAAAGGGTGTCGTGCGGGTAGGTCCTGACGACCTCGGCCCTGTATTGTTTAAGTTTGCTTCCTCCGCAGGAGACGAAGCCGAAACTGAGAAAAAGCGCAATCGCGCAGAGAAGGTATCTTTTCATATATGCTTACTTTGAACGCCTTTCCATTGCAGCCTTGACGAAGGCCACGAAGATTGGCTGAGGCCGTTCCGGAGTGCTTTTGAGTTCCGGATGGAACTGCACTCCTATGAAGAACGGATGTTCCGGGATCTCGACGATTTCCACCAGGCCGGTATCCGGATTCCTGCCGCTCGCCTTCAGGCCGGCAGCCTCCATTTCTTCGAGATAGGCATTGTTGAACTCGTATCTGTGACGGTGACGCTCCGAAATGAGATTGTCGCCATAAATCCTTTCCGCAAGGCTGTTCTTCGCAAGATAGCAGGCATAGGCGCCCAGACGCATCGTGCCGCCCTTGATGGTGGTCCTCTTCTGGTCCTCCATAAGGTCGATCACAGGATGGGCGGTTTCAGGATCCATTTCGCTCGAATTTGCGTCTGCATAGCCAAGGACGTCGCGGGCATATTCTATCACGGCCATCTGCATTCCAAGGCATATTCCGAAGAAAGGAATGCCCTTCTCGCGGGCGTAGCGCACGGCGAGTATCTTGCCTTCTATGCCCCTGCCGCCGAAGCCCGGAGCGACGAGTATGCCGTCCATACCGGAAAGTTTCTCTTCCAGATTCTCTTCGGTCAGGAATTCGCTGTGCACGGTGTGGACGTGTACCTTGCATTCGTTTGCCGCGCCGGCGTGCACGAAGGATTCGAGTATGGATTTATATGCATCCTGCAGCTCGACGTATTTGCCGACAAGGGCTATGTCCACCTCGCTCTTCGGATTGCGCAGCCTGTCGAGGAAGGCGCACCAGTCGCGCAGGTCCGGCTCCTTCGCATCGTGTATGCCCAGATGCTCGAGCACCATTTCGTCGAGCTTCTCCTCTTTCATATTGAGCGGCACCTGGTAGATGGACCAGGCGTCTATGGACTGGATGACGTGACCCGGCTTCACATTGCAGAAGAGCGCCACTTTGCGGCGTATCTCCGCGGTGAGCGGATGCTCGGTGCGGCATACTATTATGTCCGGATGTACTCCCGCCTGCTGCAGGGTCTGCACTGAGTGCTGGGTCGGTTTGGTCTTGAGTTCCTTCGCAGCGCTCAGGTAAGGGACATAGGTCAGATGGATGGTGGTGAGGTCATCCTCGGGGAGTTCCCACTGCAGCTGACGGACGGCCTCCACGAAGGGCTGGGATTCCATATCGCCCACGGTGCCGCCTATCTCGGTTATGACTATGTCGAACTTTCCGCTCTTGCCCAGCAGGAGCATGCGTCGCTTTATCTCGTCAGTGATATGCGGGACTATCTGTACGGTCTTGCCCAGATAGGCCCCCTCGCGCTCCTTTGTTATGACAGTGTGGTATATCTTGCCGGTGGTGACGTTATTGGCCTTGGAGGTATGTATTCCGAGGAACCTCTCGTAATGGCCGAGGTCCAGGTCAGTCTCGGCTCCGTCGTCGGTTACATAGCACTCTCCGTGCTCGTAAGGGTTCAGGGTTCCCGGGTCTATGTTGATGTAGGGATCGAATTTCTGAATGGTGACACGCAGGCCGCGTGCCTGCAGAAGTTTGGCCAGAGAGGCCGCGATGATTCCTTTGCCCAGCGATGACGCCACGCCGCCTGAGACGAAGATATACTTTGTGTTCATAATGGAGATATTTTCATCTAACAGGGGCACAAAAGTAGGCAAAAAATTCCATATTAAAAAGAATTGCTAAATTTGTCGGCTGGAAACGTGAATCCGAACAAGCAATGGAATTGAATACATATTATATACTGATTGCAGCAATGGCGCTTCTCGGGCTGGTGGTCTTTTTCTGCCTTTTCTTCCTGAAAGCGGGCTACGGCTACCTCTCCTCCGCGAACTGGGGGCCGAAAATCAGCAACAGGACGGCCTGGGTACTTATGGAGGCCCCATCCTTCCTTTTCCTGCTCTACTACACCCTGAGCTATGCCGCAAGCGGAGTATGTCCCGAGTCGGGCAATACGGTGCGTTACGTCATTGCATCGTTCTTCCTGCTCCACTACTTCCAGCGCTCCTTCATCTTCCCTTTCCTGATGAGGGGCAAGAGCACGATGCCTATCGCGATAATGGCCATGGGCATGGTATTCAACACCTGCAACTCCTGGTTCATCGCTACCTGGCTCTACGACATCACTCCGAATTATTTCCCACAGATGTACGCGCTGTCCTGGCTGCTCAGCCCGGCTTTCATATCCGGAACCCTGGTGTTCTTCATCGGAATGTTCATCAACCTCCAGAGTGACCACATCATACGCCATCTCCGCCAGCCGGGAGATACGAAGCACTATATCCCTAAGCAGGGAATGTACAAATACGTGACTTCGGCCAATTATCTCGGCGAGATTACCGAGTGGATAGGCTTCGCCATACTCAGCTGGTCCCTCTGCGGCCTGCTCTTCGCCTTCTGGACCATCTGCAACCTCGCCCCGAGGAGCAAGGCCTTACTAAGAAATACGAATCGGAGTTCGGGGACGAGTACCGCCAGCTCCACAAAAAGAATCTAATACCTTTCATCTGGTAAAATGGATACGCTTTTCACACCATACAGACTGGGCAATCTGGAACTGCGCAACAGGACCATACGTTCCGCCGCCTTCGAGGCGATGTGCAAGAACAACCGCCCGACCAAGGAACTTTTCGACTATCACGTTGCCGTTGCGAAAGGAGGGATAGGAATGACTACGGTCTCCTATGCGGCAGTCTGCGAAAGCGGCCTCTCCTTCGACACGCAGCTCCTGCTCCGGGATGAGATAATCCCGGACCTCAGGAAGCTCACCGATGCCATACACGCCGAGGGCGCGAAGGCCAGCATACAGCTCGGCCACTGCGGCAATATGACCCACAGGCGCACCTGCCACTGCACTCCTATAGGTGCCAGCGGCGGATTCAATCTCTACTCCCCTACCTTCTACCGCACTATGACCAGGAAGGACATAGAGGAGGTGGCCAAGGCCTTCGGCAATGCCACGAGGATATGCATTGAGGCGGGCTTTGACGCTGTGGAGGTGCACGCCGGACACGGCTATCTGATTTCCCAGTTCCTCTCCCCGTACACCAACCACCGCAAGGACGAGTTCGGCGGCAGCCTGGAGAACAGGATGCGCTTTATGAAGATGTGCATAGGCGAAGTCGTGAAGGCAGCCGGGGACAAGATAGTCGTGACCGCCAAGCTCAATACCAGTGACGGTTTCAAGGGCGGCCAGACCAGCGAGGAACTCATTGAGGTGGCCAAGGAGATGCGCAAGCTTGGCGTTCAGGCCATCACCCTCTCCGGAGGATTCGTGAGCAGGGCCCCAATGCACGTTATGAGAGGACAGTTCCCCGTTCCCGTTTTCGTGCACTATTTCCCATGGAGGCAGTGGTGGCTTAAACTGGGCGTGCTGGTAGCCGGCCACATAGTGTCCCCTACCGTTCCGTTCAGGCATCTCTTCTTCCTGGAGGAAGCCAAGAAGTTCCAGGCGGCGATGCCGGACTTCCCGTTCATCTACGTGGGCGGAGTCACCAGCCGCGAGGATGCGGACAGGGTTATGGAAGAGGGATTTCCTCTGCTCCAGATGGGCCGCGCGGTGCTTGAGGACACCGATTTCGTGAACAAGATGGCTGCAGACAAGCATCACTGCAGTCAGTGCGAGCACTCCAATTTCTGCGTGGGACGAATGTACAGCCGCTCGATGCAATGTCACAAGAACTGCGTTGACATCACCCCCGCAATGGAGCGCGCTGTAAAGCGCATCAACCGCCAGAACGACCGTATGGAACGGAAGCTCGGCTACAAGAAGTGATATATTTAAATAAGGTGGCGCGATCTGTCGCGGCGCTCAGGCGCTGAGGAAAGTCCGGACAGGAAAGGGCAGCCCGCTGTGGAAAGCACAGATGGGAGCAATCTTATGCAGGCCGTAACAGAAAATTACCGCCCGTAAGGGTAAGGGTGAAAACGTGAGGCAAGAGCTCACGACGTGGCGTGGCGACACGTCACGGGTACGGCACCGGGCCCTGCAAGACCAAATATACTGGCAGTCAAGGGTTGCCCGCCCGTTGCCAGGGGGTAGGTTGCGAAGATAAATGACAGATTTAAAAACAGAAACCGGCTTACGGCGCCACCTTTTTTTCAAATAGAACTCCC
>SAMEA3663028__coassemble_551_pt1 | contig 14226 bp, 8 predicted proteins | sample SAMEA3663028__metabat2_low_PE_012 | metagenome-assembled genome bin SAMEA3663028 (sample SAMEA3663028) | pig gut metagenome | biome: pig gut; feature: pig-associated habitat; material: faeces | place: France | collected 2012
TACTGGCCCAGCTCGACACCAGCGACTACCAGACCTACTTCTTCAGGGGCATAGCCAAGTACAATCTCGGAGATATACGTGGCGCCCAGAGGGATTTCGACAATTCCGTTCGTCTGAATCCCGTCTTTACCTCCGGCTACCACTACCGCGCCATCACGGAAAGCCGCTTCGGCCGCTTCGAAGAGGCCCTCAGCGACTTGCAGAGGGCGATAGACCTCAGGCCGGGCTTCACCGGACTCTATTACAGCCGCGGCGTCACCTACTTCCTCGCCCGGCAGTTCGAAAATGCAGTGCGCGACTTCGACAAATATATACGCAAAGAGCCGAAAGACCCTTCGGCCTACCTGAACCGCGGCGCCTGCTACCTTTTCCTCGCCGACACCACGAAGGCACTCAGCGACTACAACAAGGCAATAAAACTGGACCGTTTCGACCCCGAGGGATATATACGTCGCGGACGTCTCTATTCCGAAAAGGGCGACTACGAAGCCGCCATATCCGACCTCGACCATGCGATAGAACTGGACAGTTCGAATACGCTCGCCTATTTCAACCGCGCCCTGCTGCTTTCCGAAAAGAAGGAATACCGCCGCGCGATGGACGATCTGAACAGGGTGCTTAAAGACGAGCCGGGCAACGCGCTCACGCTCTACAACAGGGGACTCATCAACGCGCAGGTAGGGGAGTACGAAGCCGCGCTCTCCGATATGGACAGGGTGCTGAACATCAATCCGGAAAACGTCCTGGCCTATTTCAACCGCGCCTCCATATTCATCGAAATGGAACGCTGGGAGGACGCTCTGGAGGACTACGACAGGGCCATCGAACTCTATCCTGACTTCGCCAAGGCCTATATGAACCGCTCCTACGTCAAGAGCCGCCTCGGACTGAACCAGTCGTCGAAGGAGGACTACCGCACTGCCCAGCGCAAGATTCAGGAATACAGGGCCCGCAACGTCACGGACGAGGGCTCGTTCGCGGATACGACGCGCAAGTACAGTTCGCTGATCGCGCTCGACGCCGAATTCGCGCGCAAGGACTTCAACGACGAAATGTTGCAGCACAGGGATATAGACATACGTCTGAGGCCTATGTACAGATATGTACTGGCCGGCGAAAAAGTCGTTGACGGCGAGATGCTTACACGCCGCTACGAGAATCCGCTGCTCGACCGTTTCGCGGCTTCGTCGCCTGTGAAGGTGGAAATCGCAGGAGGCGAGGGCGAACTCAGCTCCGCGCAGCTGGCGTCCCTGGATGCGGTGATTTATGCGCAGCAGGGCGGCAGGGCTTCGTTCCTGCGTTCCGTTTCGGAGTCCTATTCGAAGAAATACAATATGGCCCTGAGTTCGCTGGATGCGGCCATAGGGCAGTCGGACGCCTCTACGGACGCGTATGACCACCTCTACAAGGCCTTCTACCTGATGAACCGTTCTGTGCTGAGGGCCGAGATGATAGACTTCATCGCATCGATGCAGAGCAACGTCCAGGTGCTCACAATGGACGACTCCCGCAACACCAGGGCGCGCGTGAAGGAACATGTGAGCACGGATTACGACTATTCGGAGGCCATAGCCGACGCAAAGGCGGCGATTGAGATACTCGACAACATACCTTATCTGTATTTCAATCTCGGCAATCTGCACTGCCTTTCGTCGGAGCATCTGGCATCGATTGAGAATTATACCAGGGCAATCAGTCTCTTCCCTTATATGGGGGACGCCTATTTCAACAGGGGACTGGTGCTCATTTATCTTAAAGACAAGGAAAAAGGCTGCATAGACCTCTCACGCGCGGGCGAACTGGGCGTGGCGGAGGCTTATGCCGTCATAAAGAAATACTGTGAGGAGGAAATAAAATAATGATCGAGTTCATCAGCTTTTCGAGCGGGAGTTGCGGAAACTGCTATTACATAGGAGACGGGAAGAAGGGCCTGCTCATCGATGCAGGCGTCAGCGCCCGTACCATCAAACCCGTGCTCGCAGAGAGAGGATTGAGCTTCGACAGCTTCTCCGCCATACTGGTTACCCACGACCATCTGGACCACATAAGGGGGCTGCGCTCCTTCTGCCGCATGGCCCGCAAGCCCGTTTACGCCACCGCGAAACTCCACGCCGCCCTCGCCACCCACAGCTTCACTAAGGACTGCATCGCATCTTATCGCAAATTCCTCGGGGAGTCTGTGACCGAGATTGACGGCTTCAAGGTACGCCACTTCGAGGTACCGCACGACGCTACCCAGACCCTGGGCTATCAGATTGAAATTGACGGCTACAGATTCTTCATAATGACTGACGTGGGCCGTGTGACTGACGAAGCCGTGGCCCTTGCCAGGGAATGCTCCACCGTGGTGATAGAATCCAATTACGACGTGGATATGCTCTGGGGCGGGCCTTATCCTGCCGAACTCAAGATGCGTATATGTTCCGGCAACGGACATATCAGCAATGACGAGTGTGCTGAAGCCTTGAAGAGGATATGGCATCCTTCCCTGGACCATATCTATCTCTGCCATCTGAGCGAGAACAACAACACTCCCCAGGCCGCTTACAGGGCCTCGAGTGCCGCCCTGGCGGAGGCTATGGGCGTGGCTGTCGAAGAGCTGGACCGTCTGGTCTGCCTGCCCCGCACCCGTCCTTCGCAGACTTTCATTCTTAAACAGGACTGATTTTAATTGAAAAGAAAAACAATACAGGATATGCCAGAATTTGTTATCGGAATCGATTTCGGAAGTGATTCATGCCGTGCCGTGCTGGTCGATGCGCACAGCGGGGAAGTCTGCGACAGCGCCACTTTCGTCTATCCAAGATGGGCTAAGGGACTCTACTGCGACAACCGTCTCCAGCAGTTCCGCCAGCATCCGCTGGATTACATCGAGGGACTCGAAAGCGTACTGAGGGAACTAGCTTCCCGCTGTTCCGACCCGTCTGCCATAAAGGCCATCAGCGTCGATACCACTGCAAGCACGCCCTGCTTCGTGGATGCCCAGGCCCGTCCCCTTGCCCTGCGCGAGGAGTTCAAGGACAATCCGAACGCTATGTTCGTGCTCTGGAAGGACCATTCGGGCAAGGAAGAAGCGGAACTCATTACCCGCAAGTGTGCCGAGCACACCCCCAACATTGCCTGTCACACCGGCAATGACTATTCTCCGGAATGCTTCTGGGCAAAGGTCCTGCATATTCTCAATGTAGATCCGGCCGTAAGGGCAGCGGGCGTGTCCCTGATCGAGGAATGTGATTTCATCCCGGCACTGCTGACAGGAGTCAATGATTACAGGGACATCAAACCGGGACATTGCGTGGCAGGGGCCAAGCATTTCTGGGCTGAGGAATGGGGAGGTTTCCCTTCCGACGAGTTCTTCGCAAGCATAGATCCCGAGCTGGTCCGCATCAAGCACAGTCTGAATCCCGACAACCGTACAAGCGACTTCGCCGCAGGCCATCTCTGTCCGGAATGGGCGGAGAGGACCGGACTCAGCACCGACTGTATCATAGGCTACGGCAACGTGGACAGCCATTCCGGTGCTGTAGGCGCGGGAGTCCGCGAGGGCAGGATAGCTATGACCCTGGGCACTTCCGCCGGCTGCATGCTTGTGGTTTCTCCCGAAAAGCTCGGAGGACGCATCATTCCGGGAGTCTTTGGACAGGTGGACGGCTCCATACTTCCGGGTATGGTCGGCTTTGAGGCCGGTCTTTCCGCCTTCGGGGATGCCTATGCATGGCTGCGCCGCCTGCTCAGCTGGCCTGCCAAGGCATTTGGGGTGGATATCCCTGAGGACCGGATAATAGCAAAGCTTACAGAGGAAGCCGCTGCCCTGCCTCTCGACGTCAATGCGGTCTATGCGAGCGACCATCTCAACGGCCGCCGCACCCCTGACCCTACCACAGACATAACTGCCGCGATAGCCGGTCTCAAGATCACCAGCACGGCGCCGGAAATCTTCCGCGCACTGGTCGAGGCGACCGTATTCGGGATGTGGACCATAGTGGATTACCTTGAGCATCAGGGGATTCCGTGTCCGGAGGTGGTGGCGATGGGAGGCATAGCCCGCAAGTCGCCGTACATAGTGCAGATGCTTGCCGACGTCTGCGGCCGCGACATCAGCGTCTGCGACAGCAAGGACTGCACGGCAATGGGCGCAGCCCTCTTCGCGACTGTAATAGCAGGCATATATCCGGATATACGTACGGCTACGGATGCCATAGGCCCCGGCGCCTCGACCGTATATCACCCGGACCCTGCCAAACGCGACTACTATCGCGCCCGCTACGAAAAATACCGCGCACTGGTAGCATATTCGGAAATGTAAATTATTGAAATATAGATATATATGAAAACTTACTTTGAAGAGGCACGCGAGATCCCGGTAAGAGCCGAGGTCGATGTGCTTGTTGTCGGCGGAGGCCCTGCCGGAATAATGGCCGCTTACGCCGCTGCCCGCAAGGGAGGACACAAGGTGATGCTCATTGAAAGCAGAGGCTATCTCGGAGGCAATCTGACCATAGGCCTGCCAATACTCGCTTTCCTCGGCCCCAAGGGCAATCAGGTAATCAGGGGCGAGGCCCAGCATTTCATCGACCGTCTGAGGGAGAGGGGGGCTGCAAGCGAGCACAAACGTTGCAAGAACCACATGAGTATGACCATCATCGATTCGGAGGAAGCCAAGAACGTGGCCTTCGAAATGATGGACGAGGTGGGCGTCGATGTGCTGCTCTATGTATTCAACAGCGGCGCCATAGTCAGGGACGGCAAGGTCACAGGCGTCATCATCGAGTCCAAGAAGGGACGCGAGGCCATCTTCGCAAAGACGGTGATAGACTGCACCGGTGACGGGGACGTGGCTTTCCAGGCCGGAGTGGAGTGCCGCAAGGGCGACGCTGAGGGCGGAATGCAGCCGCCTACGCTTATGTACAATATGCGCAATGTGGATATGCCTGCGCTGAGGGACGCCATAGTCAATCATCACGACGTCTTCGATATGGACGTAATGCCGCCCGAGCAGTTCAGGGACGGCGTGTTCATTACCGTCGGACTGCGCAATCAGATTCTCCAGGCGCAGAAGGACGGACTGGATCTGCCTGTGTCCCGCACCATACTCATTACCGGCCTTGCAGAGGATGAGATCTGGGTGAATATGACCCGCGTCAGCGGTGTGGACAGCACCGATCCGGCCAGCTATACCTACGGCGAGAAGACCGCGCACAAGCAGATAAAGCTCGTGACAGAGTATCTCCGCAGGTATGTGCCCGGCTTCGCGAATGCCTACATCGACAAGGTCGCTCCTTTTATGGGCATACGCGAGAGCCGTGTGATTGTCGGAAAGTATGTGCTTACGGCAGAGGACGTGCTCTCTATGAAGCACTTCGGGGATGTGATCGCCGTGGCCGGCTATCCGGTGGATATCCATCACGCCAAGGGCGGTGACTGCACTATGCTCTTCACCGAGGATGCCTATGACATCCCTTACCGCGTGCTCCTGCCGGAGAAGATAGAGGGCCTGCTTGTTGCCGGTCGCTGCTCTTCCATGAACCACGAGGCCATGGCCGGTACCAGGGTGATGTCCACCTGTATGGCCCTGGGCGAGGCCGCCGGCACTGCAGCCCGCATTGCTCTCGAGGACGGAGTCCTGCCTTCCGCTGTGGATGTAAGCAAGTTGCAGAAGGAACTGCTCGAAAACGGAGCATATCTTGGTTGAAGTATAAACGATTGTATATGAAGACTATACATGAAGAAGCCCGCGACATTACCGTTCGTGATGAGGTGGATGTGCTGGTAGTGGGGGCCGGCCCTGCCGGAATAATGGCGGCCCAGTCCGCAGCCCTTGTCAAGGGCACGAAGGTGATGCTTATCGACAGCCGCGGCTACCTCGGTGGAAATATGACCATAGGCCTGCCTCTGTTGGGATTCCTCGGACGCAAGGGCAATGAGATAATCAAGGGTCTGCCACTGCGCTTTGTCGAACGGCTGCGCGAGAGGGGACAGGCCACCCATCACCGTGCCTGTCCTCTGCACGTGAGCCTGACCATGGTCGATCCCGAGGGCACCAAGCGCCTGGCCTGGGAGATAATGGAGGAGTGCGGAGTGAAGGTGCTGCTCTATGTCTTTGCCGCCGATGTCATTATGGAGAACGGCAAGTGCAAGGGCGTGGTCATCGAGTCCAAGAAGGGACGCGAGGCCATACTCGCCAAGAGCGTCGTGGACTGCACGGGTGACGGTGACATACTCTACCGTTGCGGGGCAGAAATGCTTTACGGCAACGACGAGGGCATAGCCCAGCCGCCTACGCTTATGTTCTCGATGAGAGGAGTGGACAGCCGCCGCCTGCGCGATGCGGTTGCCGACCATCCGGACATATATGACATAGACTATATCCCCAACGAGTTCTTCCGTCCTATGGACAACTGCACCTTCGTGGGCTTCCGTAACCAGATACGTCAGGCCAGGGAGGCCGGCTACAGGCTGCCTGTCGAAAGGACCATATTCATGACCGGAATGGCCGAGGACGAATGGTGGGTGAATATGAGCCGCGTCAACGGCATCGATGCCACCGACCCGGAGCAGTACACCCGCGGCGAGGAACTCTGCATTGAGCAGAACGCGGAAATAGTACGCTATCTCAAGGCATATATACCAGGCTTCGAAAATGCCTGGCTCGACAAGGTCGCTCCTTTTATGGGTGTGCGCGAGACCAGGCGTCTGGTCGGCGAATATACTCTGACTGAGCAGGATATCTTCGACTGCGCCCGTTTCGACGATGCAATTGCCGTCGCCAGCTATCCTGTCGATCTGCATCATCCGGTCGGAGGGGACTGCTCGCTCTGGTGGTGCCCGGACTGCTACGACGTGCCGTACCGTTGCCTGATTCCGAAGAAAGTGGACGGAGTCATCGCAGCGGGCAGGGATATCTCAGCCACCCACCTGGCCCTGGCTTCAGTCCGGGTGATGGGACCGGCAATGTGCCTTGGAGAGGCCGCCGGAAAGGCTGCCGCCCTTGCGGTGCGCGACAATAAAGAACTCCGCGACCTGGATGTCACGGAGTTGCAGTCAGCCCTTCGCGAAGAAGGGGTATATTTCAGAGATTGAGTTTTTAATATTCGAATGCCAGAGGTCTCTGGACGGTCTCTCTGAAGACTATCTTTCCCTCGGCATCCCTCATCACGATTTCCACGGCGCTGTCGGCTTTCCTGCACTTTGCTTCAAACATGTGAATGCAGGAATCCTTCAGCCGTGCCTTGTGATGTTTCACAGGGTTGGCCAGTTTCGGACAGTCGTAGGTCAGGTTCTTCACCGGATCCTCATGGTGAACGTTCTTGACCTCAAGCGGCCTGCCTTCCTCATACATCTCCACGCTGCAGCCAGGAGTCCAGGTCCACCAGTTGAGGAAGACGCAGTTGCGGAACTTGAGCTCGCTGTAGTCGGCACGCTCCGGGGCCAGCTTTCTCTGTATCTTCACACCAGGGTTGTTCTTGTAGATCTTTCCTACGGAATTCATGTCGTAGATGCTGTAGTAGCGTTCACCGTGGTCGTAGGTGTGGTAGCTCAGTTCGATAGGGGAGCCCTTTGTGCACTGTCCGATCACCAGGCCGGCTTCGGAACCGTCGCTGCTGTAGAGGCTGCGCTCCGGATCCGTCTCCCACATGATTCCGGACGAGCAAGGGAGGCCGTACTGCCTGATGGAAGCATATTCCTTCCTTGAGAAATAGTCGAATTTGTGTATATGTCCCGAGAAGTTCGCAACGCCGTTCGCGAAGCGGCTGCAGAGGCTGTCGATGCGCTCCAGCTGCTCATCGGGCATCAGGTTCTTGCCGCTGTTCTTATATGAGCCGGCGTAGAAAGGGCAGTGTGTGCATATATACACGTTGGCCTCGTCCGGAACGTAGGAAAGGTCCTTTTCCAGCCACTCCATCTGGGCGTCGGTGAGAGCGTGCTCGTAGCTGCGGTCGCCTTTGATGCCCGGCGCCTTCTTGCCCTGGCCTTCCACGTTTATATATATGATGTTGTCGAGGAAGACCCAGTGGTCGCCACCTATGTTCACGGAGTAGCGGTCAGGACCCCATACCCTGCGGTAGAGCCATGCGGAGCGGAAATCAACTTCTTCGCCTACTATGGCAGCATCGTGGTCGTGGTTTCCTGTTATCGCGTATGTCCTGAGCGGCAGTTTCTCGTCTATCACGAGCTGGCAGGCATCGGCCTCGTCGAAGTCGAATTCATACCAGTAGAGTTCGTGGGTGAAGTCGCCGAGGTTCATCATATAGACAGGCCCCTCGGCTTCCGAGGCTTTCTCTTTGATGAAAGGCACCACCTTCTCTTTGAACCGGGCAATATCGTTCCTGCGGGGATCGTTGCTCAGATGTATGTCCGGGAGAAAGAGCACTCTGTAATTGTCCTGGTTTTCGCTCACCAGTCTGAAGTCGTGTCTTTCCACCTTGTCGGGGGCGGCTTCCAGCATGGCCCAGAAGCCCGGTCTCAGGCCGTCGGCAGATTCGGCCACCGTACCTGAAGGTGTAGTGATGAAGACCATGCTGTCCGCCTTGTCGCTGGCGATGGCATAGCGGCCGAAGCGGTTGGTCTCGACTATTTCCTTACCGTCGCTGACCAGCACCCCGGCAAGGGCTTTCCCGTCCAGAGTGACCTTGCCCCTGATTGTGGTCTTTCCGTTGGCGTTGCATGCAATTATGCTCAGCAAGGCCGTTGCGTAAATCAGTATTCTTTTCATAATCATTTGATTGTGTGTTTCTTGCCTATATGGAGCTCTCCTCGAGCAGTTTCTTTGCCGCCTCTATGCGCGGGGAGTAGAAGGCCTTGAAATCCTCCCAGTCGTAGAAGTATTCCTCACCCTCGATGGCAGGGAAAGGCAGTTTCGTATCCTCTTCGTTGTAGAGCATCCGGACTATGGTCCTCCCCTCGGCGTTGCGGTAGAAGATGAACTGTATGTTCGCCGCCATTCTGACCTTCGAAATATCCCAGACCTCGCGGAAGCGGGTAGGGTCCGACTCGGAGCCGTTCCATCCATCCAGTTCCATAAGCGCGAAGAGGGACATCATACAGCCGTCGTGGCCGAAGCGCAGTCTCACTGCCGGTTCCCCTTCCTCTATATCTCTGTCCGCCTTCACAATGAAGTCCTCCAGAAGACTCTCCGCAAGGGCCCATCCGCGTCCGTCCGCTTTCGGATAGCGTCCCGTGCGCACATAGAGTATGTAATTCTCTCCGAATTCCGCCAGGTTCTCGAGCTCGTCTGAGGTAAAGAAGTCGAAAAAGCCGGGACTTTCTATAGGCAGGCCCTCCAGATGTATGCAGATGAAGTAGAGGTCCAGTTCGAAATTCTCCACCTTGCAAATCTCGCAGGCTCGGTCCATATCGCTGAAAATCCTGCTTCCGAAGCTTCTCCAGTCCACATTCTGGCGCAGACATTCGTTAAATTCCTCCCTCCACGGCGCATTGGGGCTCTTCCAGTGCAGGTCTTTCGCGCCCACCTTCGGATTCTGGACCGAATGTGGATTGAGGTAATACATATCCTCCTCGGACACTCTCGCATCTATGTCGAGGCCCGGGCAGAGTTCCAGCAGTTCTTCTTCGAAGGCCTCCATACTCATTTTCGTGCGCTGCAGATTCGTCGATAGCGCAACAATCCTGCGGCCGTCGAAGAGCATGGGAAAGGACTCGTACATACGTTTCGCTATCTCGCGGTGCTGCTGCTGTCCAAGCGGTGCCAGCAGGCCTGTCTTTCCTTCCAGCTGTGGATATATGGACATATACCTGTCGTGCAGTTCGCGTCCCTTCGGAGTCAGTATGCCGTCTGCGTCGGCCTTCTCAAGCACCTGAGCTACAAATACATACTGTGTGTCGTGAAGTATATATCTCGAACCGTGCCGGCCGTAGTGGCTGAGATAGACAGGTTCGTAGCCTTCGGGTGCGTCGGCAATTTCGGGAACGACGTCGCCATATACGCCATATACTCCGTATATGAACGGGTCTATTTCCTTGCCGTCCATGGTCCGCGGACCTTTTCCGCCTGCGCAGCAAGCCGTCGCAACGACTGCCAGCGCCGCCAGAGCGCCTATAAGCTCTCTGAATTTCATTTGTCTGTGTTTTCCGTTTTAATCCGATTATTCTGCCGTCTGTCTCTTGGGCTTGCCTGCGAGGCAGACAAGGGTGGATACTATGCCGGCGATAGGGCACCACCAGCTCCATGCAATGTAGGTCTGGCCGAAGAGCTGCTTCTGGAACATCAGAGGTATGATTATGAGGGCGCCGATTATGAGGGCCGCCATCACTGACTTTCCGTTGCCTCTCTTGCTGAAGATTGCTGTGAGGAAGACACCTATCATACCTCCGTAGGCGAAGCACATCACGCCTGTGGCGAAGTCCACGAGGTTGAGGCCGCTGGCCTCCTGCATCACGGCTGTGAGAATGGCGAAGGCGGTGAGGAGCATACCCATAAGTCCGGCCATCCAGCGGGATGAGCTGATCTGGTCCTTGTCGCTCTGCACGGCCTTGCCCATATCCTTCCTGATAGGGAGGTAGAGGTCGTCCACGAAGCTGGAAGCCATTGCGTTGATGGCCGAATTGAAGCTGGAAAGGGCGGCGGCGAGCAGACCGGTAATCATCAGACCGCGCACTCCGGTAGGGATGTGGTTCTTGATGTACTGAGGGAAGAGGTCACGCGCATCGGAGAAGAAACCGGCGCTGATCTGTCCGTCGATGTAAGGGTCGTTGATGTATTTCACCCAGAGCAGCAGGCCTATGCAGAGGAAGGTCAGCACGATAGGAATGGCAAGCAGCTGGGACCAGATGAGGGAGGTTCCGGCCTTCTTGACACTCTTGCAGGAGAGCTGCCTCTGTACGAACTCCTGGTCGGTGGTGTACTGGGCTATCTTGAAGAAGGCTATGCCTATCATACCGCCTATGATGGTGTATGGCTTGGAGAAGTCCAGGCTAGGGTCGAACATCTTGAGCTTGCTGCCCTGCTCCCAGCCCTGGAGGCTGCCGTCTGCAAGCAGAGCCGCGTCCGCTCCGGGACTCTTGACCATACCTCCGGCACTGAGCTGGTTCCATATTTCAGCAAGGCTGAGGCCTTCGAGCGAGCAATAGACCATCACGAGGGCTACGACTCCGGTGAAGGTCATAAGCAGGGTCTGGAAGGTGTCGATGTAAAGCAGTCCCTTGATTCCGCCCATCATGGTGTAGAAGGTGGAAACCAGACCGAGTATGATGATGGAGCAGACTATGAAGGTGAAGTCGATCTTTCCGAAGATTATGACCGATACGGCAATGGCCGCGATGAAGAGCCTTGAGCCGGAGGTGAAAAGCTGGCCCAGAAGGAACATTATGCTGTTCGCCCTTTTGGCCTTCTCTCCGAAGCGCTCGCCCAGGAAGCCGTATATGGTGATGGTCTTGGCGTTGTAGAGTTTCGGCATTATCAGGGCAGCGACCAGGGTGCCGCCCAGAATTGAGCCGAGCAGATTGATTACGTAGGTGAGGTTGGTGTTGAATCCAAGTTCCGGGGAGCCTACGAAGGTGCCGGCGCTGATGGTGGTTCCGGCTGCGGCTATTGCCACAATCCAGCCCGGCATTGACCTGCCGGCCACGAAATAGTCCTCGATGTTTTTGTTCTTGTGGGAGAAAAGATAGCCGATGGTTATCAATGCGCATAGGAAGATTGCAACTATCAGCCAGTCGATAATACTCATTGCTTAATCGATTAAGGGATTGGTTAATACTATTGTTGTTTCTGTTATTTCCTTGGTTTCCGAAGCTCTTTTATTTTCCGAAGTTCTTGTGGTTCCGAAGCTCTTTTGGTTTCCGAAGCTCTTTTGGTTTTCCGAAGCTCTTGTCAGTCTGACGACGGGTCAGTCGAAGAGCTCTATGCCCTTGTCAGTCAGGGCTTTCTGAAGTGTCTTGACAGGAAGTTCCCGCGGTGTGATTCCCATTTTGGAGGCAAGTGCGGCGGCCGTGCCCATCGCCTCTCCCATCGCCATGCAAGGGGACATCACCCTGTAGGAAGCGTGTGCCCTGTGGGTGCCTGAGATGCAGCGTCCAGCCACGAGCAATCCCTCTATGCCCTGATTTTCGCAGTCGCGCGGCAGGAAGCAGCGGTAGGGGAGGTCGTATGGCTTGCAGTACTGTATCTTTTCTTCTGCCTGTCCGGCCCCTGCTGGGTTGTGTATGTCCACTATGAATTCGGCTCTGTGTACGACCACGTCGTCGAAACGGCAGCCTTCGGCCAGTTCCTCGGCGGTGATGACATAGTCTCCCATCACCCTGCGCGTTTCCCTGACACCGGTCGTGGTGCCGCTCTGGATGAAGCGTATCTTCTCGTAGCCGGGCACGTTTTCCCTGAGGAAGCGCATCAGTATCTCTATCTGTTCGCGCAGCTCGAGATCGGCCGGGAATATGTCCATAACCCTCGTGACGTCAACTCCATTGACCTGGGTGGTATTGACCTGGCGCTGGCCCTCAGCCGTGCACGGATGCAGCCGGACTGCGGCTATCTTCTGCGGAATCTTTCCCTCGTCCGCCTGCTGCTTGCACCAGTCGAGGAATCTCATTCCGAATAGTTCCACATTGTCCACGTCGCCTATGCAGTAAAGGCCTCTGCTGTCGTCCACTCCGTCGATTCTGAATTCCAGGGTCACCGGCTGCATCAGCCCGTCTTCCCGGCCCTTTTCTATCCTTGCCCCCGCGAGGAAGCATACCGTCGCGTCTCCGCTGCAGTCTATCACCACGTCGGCACTGACCGCCATACGGCCTTCGTTGCTTGCGAGCAGCAGCCCCGTCACCCTGCGTCCGTCTTTCAGTACGTCGAAGACGGAAGTCTGGAGCAGCACGTCAATGTTTTTCTCCTTTGCCACGAAACGGGCCAGTTCCAGTTTCGCCCTTTCCATGTCGTGCGCCTTGCCCGTCTCTCCTATCATGTCGTTCTCAGGCACGCCCAGCAGCTTTACAATCTCATCCCTCATAGTGCCTTTCCCGACCATGCCCAGTATAGGGCCTACGAAGCCTACGGTCAGGTTGCCTCCGAGCACTCCGTATCTTTCTATGAGGGCCACTTTCGCCCCTTCTCTGGCTGCCGCCACGGCCGCGCATATTCCTGCAGGACCGGCTCCCACTACGGCCACGTCGTAATGGGCGTTGATTTCCAACTCAGTCTGATACCTTATTTTCATAGTGACGCTTTATTTCTCTGTCAAATTCCGTTTTATTCCCTGTCAAATTCCTTTTTATTCCCTGACCGTGCCGCTTTTTACCGCTCCGTTGCCTTTCATCATTGGACGGTAGGGCCAGAGGGACAATATCTCTCCCGCCTCTCCGATACGGGCTTCGCAATATGCCCTGAACTCGCTCCAGGCGTAGAATTCCACTCCATCGACGCTTGTGCCGCCTATAGGCAGACTCAGATTCCTGTCGTCCAGGTTGAGGCGTACGAGTACCTTGCCCTCCCTGTTCCTGTAGAAGAGGAAGAGCAGGTTGGCGGCCATAGGGCTTTCGTAGAAGCGGAACACGTCGATGGCCTCTTCCGGAGTGTCTGCATCCCTGTCGAAGCCGTCAGCCCTGAGCAGGCTCAGCAGGCTGGCCAGACGGAAATCGTGGCCGAAACGCAGCCGGGCAGCAACGTCGCTGTCGGAACGTATATCCCTGCCGGCGCAGTCCAATATGTCCTGAAGCAGACTGCGCGACAGAGCCCAATTGCGTCCGCGGTAGTAGAGATTGCGCCCTGATACGCAGAAAAAGCGGAAATTCTCGCATTCGAACATCGCCTCGAGTTCCTCTGCCGTCGCGAATTCCATCAGGGAGTTGCGGCCGGTGCAGCACTGCTCTATGCCTATCATATAATAGAAGCGCTTGAGCATTTCGTATTCGTCTTCGCAGTGCTCAAGGAACCATTTTCTGTCGCTTATGAGTCTGGAAAAGAAGATCTCCGGCTCGGTGAGTTTTCTCCAAAGTGCCTTATAGTCATCCCAATAAGGCGCCTCCGGGCTTTCCATTACGTTTTCTCTCAGATCGTCCTGCAGTTCCGGGTTATAGCTGGAGTTGGGATTGAGGGCGGCCATGTGCCTGGGCGAGGCCTGCATGCTTATCTCGAGATTCTTCTGCCTGTCGTGGAGACTCCCGCAGAAAGCAGCCATCGAGAGTATGCATCTTGGTGCCGTCGTCGAACGCGCGTCAACGGCTTTCCGTTTGCGGAAGACAGGCCTGTATTCCTTGTATATCTTTTCCGCCAGCGCCTTT
>SAMEA3663028__coassemble_615_pt1 | contig 13295 bp, 6 predicted proteins | sample SAMEA3663028__metabat2_low_PE_012 | metagenome-assembled genome bin SAMEA3663028 (sample SAMEA3663028) | pig gut metagenome | biome: pig gut; feature: pig-associated habitat; material: faeces | place: France | collected 2012
CCTCGATGCTCATCGTAGCCGGCGTCCTGCTGGTGCTGGGTGCGCTGGCCGTGCTCCAGGTGCGTGAGGGACACAATGAATCCATAACAACAAACAACAAATAATCAACTAACCAAACAAAGTTCTTTATGAATAGAGTATTGACACTATGCGCATCCTTCGTGCTTTCGTGCATTATGGGTGTGTCTGTATTCGCCCAGAACGGCGGATACGCAGTGAAAGGAGTGGTTGTTGACCAAGCCGGACCGGTCATCGGTGCTACCGTGATCGAGAAGGGCACCAACAATGGTGTTTCGACCGGATTGGACGGCGACTGGTCCCTTACTGTCTCCAGCGCCGATGCAGTTGTCGAAATCAGCTGCATAGGTTACGCTACCCAGTCTTTCGCAGCTTCGCAGATTCCTGCCGTAGTCACTCTTTCCGAGGATACCGAGTTCCTTGATGACGTTGTGGTCATCGGTTACGGTACCGTGAAGAAGAGTGATATGACAGGTTCCGTTTCAGCCGTAAAGGCCGACCAGCTCAATAAGGGCGTGGTCAGCTCGCCATCCGCACTCCTCCAGGGCAAGTCTGCCGGCGTGGTCATCACTCCGGGTTCCGGTGCCCCAGGTTCCGGATCTACTATACGTATCCGTGGCGGTTCCTCCCTCCAGGCTTCCAACGACCCTCTCATCGTAATCGACGGTCTGCCTGTAAGCAACGAGGGTATCAGCGGCACTGCTGACGCGCTTTCTTCAATCAACCCTAACGATATCGAGAGCTTCACCGTCCTGAAGGACGCTTCCGCAACCGCAATCTACGGTTCCAGGGCTTCCAACGGTGTCATCCTCATCACCACCAAGAAGGGCAACGGCTCCGGAAAGGGTATTCACTTCGACATTGATTTCACCGCTTCCCTCAACCAGAATGCACGCTTCGTGAATGTTATGGATGCAGCTGAGCTCCGTGAGGCTGTGAAGCAGTATGCCGGTGCAGAGTCCGATGCCTACAAGGCCCTCGGTGAGGACGAAAGCATCAACACCAACTGGCAGAAGGAAATCTACCGTCTCGCCCAGACCTATGAGCTGAACGCTTCCCTTTCCGGCAAGCTTGACAACAAGGTGGTCAGCATGCCATACCGCGTTTCCATCGGCGGCCTCTATCAGCAGGGTACCCTGAAGACCGGCTATATGGGCCGTGAGACCGTTTCCCTCAACCTTGCTCCGTCCTTCCTGGACAAGCATCTCACCTTCAACCTGAATGGCAAGGCGATGAACATGAACACCAGGTTCGCCAACACCGATGCCATCACCCAGGCAATCCAGTACACTCCTACCAAGCCGGTATATGACGAGAACGGTCTGAACGGCTACAGCTGGTGGAACTACGGCAAGGGCACCTTCACCGTTGACAACTGCAACACCATGGCCAACCAGAACCCTGTTGCCCTGCTCAACGACAAGAAGGACCTTTCCCGCGCCAACCGTTTCCTCGGAAACGTGCAGGTTGACTACAAGGTGCACCGTCTCGAGGACCTGCGCTTCAACCTCAACCTCGGTATCGACTACACCAATTCCGCAGGCACCGTTGACGTGGCTCCTAACACCGAGCAGTCGATGCACTCCACCGCACAACAGGAAGCCGGCGGCAATGCTTCCGGTTACCATACCAACTACAGCCAGAAGAAGCTCGACCAGACCCTCGAGTTCTATGCCGACTACAGCAAGACCATAGGCAAGCACTCCTTCGAGATCATGGCCGGTTACTCCTGGCAGCACTTCTACACCGAGTCCTTCAATGAGACTTTCAAGGCCAACGGTACAGACCCTGCAGCTGCAGACTACTATCTTGCAAATCCTCAGACCAACAAGAGCGAGTACTTCCTCGTTTCCTTCTTCGGACGTGCAAACTATTCGTTCGGCAGCCGTTACTACATCACCGCAACCCTGCGTCGTGACGGTACTTCCCGCTTCCAGAACAACAAGTGGGGCCTCTTCCCTTCAGTTGCCCTGGGCTGGAACATCAAGAACGAGCCTTTCCTCAGCGACAGCAATGCAGTGTCCGCACTCAAGCTCCGTCTGAGCTACGGTCAGACCGGTCAGCAGGACCTCAATGCAGGTAACTATCCTACCCTGGCCACCTATATCTATAACACCAATGCCAGCCAGTACATTTTCGGCAACCAGGTAATCCAGCCTATCACTCCTGCCGGCTACAACGCCGACCTGAAGTGGGAGACCACCTCTACCTGGAACGTAGGTTTTGACTATGGCTTCCTCAATGACCGCATCTACGGTACCATCGACTTCTACAAGCGCTTCACCAAGGACCTCCTCAACTGGACTCCTGTAGCTGCAGGTGCAAACCTCACCAACTACCTCAACGCCAACATCGGTAACCTTGAGAACACCGGTGTCGAGTTCGAGATCAATGCCGTAGCTATCGAGACCAGGGACTGGAACTGGAAGATAGGTGCCAACGTGGCCTGGAACAAGACCGTCGTAACCAAACTTACCACCGATGACGAGCGCTCCGACTACTACGGAGTCGAGACCGGCGGCATCTCCGGCGGTACCGGCAACACCATCCAGGTTCACCAGACCGGAAAGGCTCCTTACTCCTTCTTCGTTTACCAGCAGGTTTACGACACCGAGGGCAATCCTATCGAGGGCCTCTATGTTGACCGCAACAACGACGGCAAGATCGACACCAACGACAAGTACTGCTACCACAAGGCCGCTCCGGACGTAACCATAGGTCTGAACACCACTCTGAGCTACAAGAACTGGACTCTCGCCCTGTCAGCCCACTCTTCCATCGGAAACTGGGTATATGACAACATCCACTCCAACGGCGAGCTCCTCTCCGACCTCTGGACCAACAGCTTCGTGAACAACCGTACCTCAGGCGCTCTGAAGACCAATTTCAGGACCAACGCCCAGTACATCTCCGACTACTATGTGAAGAATGCTTCTTTCTTCAAGTTCGACAATATCACCCTCTCCCGCTACTTCGCTCTCCGTCCGAACAGCGATCGCCCTATGGGCCTGAACGTGTTCGCGACCGTGCAGAACGTTGCCTGCATCAGTGCTTATGACGGTATAGATCCTGAGATCTACTCCGGTATCGACAACAATATGTATCCGCGTCCTCGCACTTACATACTTGGTATCAAGTTCAACTTTTAATTGAGAGGAGATTCAACAGATGAAAAGAATAAACAGAATACTTATGGCAGGTGCGGCTGCTGTCGCACTCAGTCTGAATTCTTGCGTTGGAGACCTCAACGTAACGCCAATAGATCCGAACATCCAGCTTCCAAGTGATGTCCTCAACTCGCAGGAGGCATATAACCAGCTCCTGGCCAAGGTTTACCAGGGACTGGCCTGCTCTTCTTCCTACGGACAGGACGGCAGCCCTGACATCTCCGGCGTGGACGGCGGCTACGGCCAGTATCTCCGTGCAATGTTCCACCTCCAGTGCCTCTCCACTGACGAGGCTGTGTGCTGCTGGAACGACCAGACCCTCTATGACATACATAACCTTTGCTGGTCCACTTCCGACGTCTTCGTGGCAGCAGCCTATTACCGTGTATTCTTCCAGATAGGTCTCGCAAACGAGTTCATACGCCAGGCCAAGGCCTCCACCATCGAAGGCTTTGACATGAAAGCGCAGTACATAGCAGAGGCAAGGGCCCTGAGGCTCCTCAGCTACTACCACGCTATCGACCTCTTCGGCAATGTGCCTTTCACCACCGAGGAGAACTCCGTCGGTTCAGAGGGCCCTCAGCAGAAGAGCCGCGCTGACCTCTGGGACTGGATGGTGACCGAGTGTAAGGACCTCCTCTCCGCCGAGAGCGCACTCCCTGCTGCAGGCAAGACCGAGTACGGACGCATCGACAAGGGCGCCGTGAAGATGATTCTCGCAAAGCTTTATCTCAATGCACAGGTCTGGAAGGATCCTTCCGCCGACTGCTTTGCCGATTGCGCAAAGCTCTGCAAGGAACTGATGAGCGAGTACTCCCTTCACCCTGTCTATGCAGACCTCTTCTGCGCCGACAACCATCTTTGCACCAAGAACACTACCTATAACGGTGACGAGATTATCTTCGCAGTGCCTCAGGACGGTATCAACATCTGCTCCTACGGTGCCACCAACTACATCATCTTCGCTTTCACCGGTGGCGACATGGATGTCTCGACAGTGGGAATATCTTCAGGATGGGGCGGTCTTTCCGTCACTCCTCAGTACGCTGACAAATTCGGCGCATCCGATGTCCGCGCAATGTTCTACACTGCATACGGAAAGGAGATCCCTGTTATTTCCGAGTTCACTGCAGGTGGATACAAGAGCACCAAGTTCAAGAACATCAACCACGACGGCACCGCAGCCCAGGCTGCCGGTTTCGTGGACACCGACTTCCCTATTTTCCGTGTAGCTGACGCCATGCTGATGCTTGCCGAGTGTGCAAAGAGGGGCGGCGCTTCCGATGCTGAAGGTCTTGAGGCCATCAACGCCGTAAGGGATAGAGCAGGCATTGAGCTGCTTTCTTCCTACACTCTCCAGGACGTGCTTGACGAGCGTGCAAGGGAACTTGCATTCGAGCTCGTGCGCCGTCAGGACCTCGTACGTTTCGGCCAGTTCACCACTTCCGATTATCTCTGGGCCTGGAAGGGCGGAGTCATCGAAGGAAAGGCAGTTGACAGCAAGTACAATCTCTATCCTCTGACCTCCGGAGACGCCAATGCAAACGGCAATCTCCAGCAGAACGAGGGCTACAGATAGTCTCCAACTCTAAACAGCATACAAATGAAAAAGATATATTCGATTGCAATGTCCCTTCTCGCAGCAGCTGCTTTCAGCTCCTGTGTCGAGGAGAATCTGGCAGTGTTCAATCCGGATGAAACCCAGGCCCAGGTGCTTGGAGAGATTGCCGGTGTCGCACTTGCAGCCGATGGAGAAGACCTTACGGCAACTTACGATCCTGCCGCTTTCAGTGTCACCTCTCCAGTGGCTTATAATTTCTACCTGGCTCCGGCCGGATCTGAGGAAGGCGTGAAGCTTGCCTCTACCATCGCTGACGGAACCATCACTTTCAAGCAGAAGGACCTCAACTCCGCCATTCTCAATCTGGGAGCGGCCGCCGACGCACCTTTCTCTCTCGACTTCTGGCTCGTAGGTTACCTCTGCAACGACAAAGGTGCCGCCATTGCCGGGACCGAGGTCAAGTCCAACGTAGTCACCGCCTCCTTCACTCCTTACAGCGCCGACCTTGACGATGTGGATGTATATGAGCATATATGGATAATCGGCTCCGGTGCCAGCGTTGGTGGCTGGGATCACGGCAAGGTTTACCAGTACCTCTACAACTACAACAAGGATGGCAACACCTTCGAAGGTCTTATCGACTATGGTGAGGATGCCGCTTCAGGTTGGAAGCTCACCGGTATCGCCGGTTGGGATGACAGCTGCAACTGGGGTAGCGAAGCCCAGGCCGAGGACGCCGAGGCCACTTCCATAGTCCTTGTTTCTTCAGGCGCCTCCAAGGACATCAAGTGCTACAGCAAGCGTTTCTACAAGTGGTCCTTCGACAAGACCTCTCTCACTCTGAAGATGGTTTACGGCTTCAACAATGTGGGCCTCGTAGGAGATTTCCCTGGTTCTACATGGAATCCTGCCGACCCTGATCTGAAGATGGAATACAATGCTTACAAGCATAGATTCTACATTGACTACACCTTCGAGAATGAGACTCAGATGAAGTTCACATGTGATGATGACTGGACCCTCAATTGGGGAGATGGTTGCGTAGCTGGTGGCAACAACATTCTCGCTCCTGCCGGATCATACCGTATCTATCTCGACCTCAATGCTATGGAGTACAAGTTCGATGCGAATATGTTCGGCAAGGAAGAACCGGGTCTCCCTTCAGGCGGTGGCGAAGAGCCGGCTCCTGCCTGGTCAATCATCGGAACCGTAAATGGAACATCCTGGGATACGGACTTTGACCTTACCGAGAAAGAAAGCGGTGTCTGGACTTACAGCGGTCTCACCCTGACCGAAACCGACGAGTTCAAACTCCGCAAGGACCACGCCTGGACCGAGTCCGTAGGCGGCCCTGAAGCCAACGCCACTTCTACCATAGATGCTACAAACCCTTATGACGTTTACAAGCCTGTACTCGGAACCGCATTCGCTACCGGCGGTATGAACATAGCTGTTCAGGTTGCAGGTACTTACGACGTGGTTTATGATACCAACGCAGGTACAATCACCGTAAGCGAACACGTCAGCGGCTGGTCACTTATCGGAGTCATCAATGAAGATACCAGCTGGAGCGTGGACGTGGATATGGTTGAAACCAGCCCGGGTCTGTGGGTCAGCCCTGTAGTAACCATCAACGGTGAATTCAAGATCCGTTTCAACAAGGACTGGGATGTCAATCGCGGTGGCGTTCTATCAGCCCTTGACACTCCTTTCGCAGTAAATAACGGCGGAGAAAACATTACCGTTCCGACTCCTGGTGAGAAATATGTGGTTACCTACTATGCGGCCGCAGAGGCAGTCGTTGTCCAGAATGTGAGCACCAGCTGGTCACTCATCGGCCAGGTTGATGGAAGCAACTGGGACAAGGACATCATCATGCACAAGACAGGTGAGACCACCTGGTCTGCAGCCTGCAAGGTTTCAGGTGAATACAAACTCCGTTTCGGTGCCGACTGGACACTCAACCGTGGCGCATCCGGTGCAATGGCTCCTCTTGATGGCTACTATTCCTACGGTCTTGCAGCCGATGGCGCCAACCTCAAGCTGGACGAAGGATGCTATGCCTTCGTTTACGATTCGGCAACCGAAAAGCTCGACGTTTACCCGACCTGGGGTCTCATCGGTGACGTGTTCGGTACTGGCTGGAGCGCTGATTTCCTGATGTACAGGGATGCTGACGGCAACTTCGTTTACAGCAATGCCGTCCTCGGAGGCGAATGGAAACTTCGCTTCAACGGAGGCTGGGATATGAACCGCGGTGGTACTTTCGGAGCCCTCGATACTCCTTTCGCAGTAGAGAATAACGGAGCCAACATCGCATCTCCTGGCGCAGGCCTCTACAATGTGGTCTATAATTCAAAGGAAGAGACCGTAACCGTCAAGGCTGCACTTGTTAAGGCTGAACTCTGATACTAAGTGCTCTCCGGCGGGACTTGTTTCGGCCGGAGAGATTTGATAGATTGGTGGCCCTTGACCGGGCCACCAATTTCCAGTAATGGAACCGTTGCGGTTCCAAAAAGCGAATGAATAATGAAAAAGTTCCTTAAAGTATTCGTACTCACGTTTTTGGCGTTTTCCTGTGCAAAGGGACCGTCATCCATAAGCATAAACCCTAAAGAAGTGGAAATCCCTGTTCAGGGAGGAAGCGCTATGGTTTCGGTACGCTGCGACGGCAATTGGAGCCTCAGCGTTACCGACGATTGGGTGAGAGTGGCACCGAAGAGCGGCATAGGCAATGCGACGGTATCAATTGTAGCCGATTCCAATGTCGGGGGTGAACTCCGCACCGCAAGGGTCATATTTACGGCCGGCTCCCTTGAACCTGCCACAGTTTCCGTCAGTCAGACAGGAGAAGGCAGCATTCCGGAGGAAATCGTTTCCCCGGACCCGACTTCGGGCATAAGCGTGGAACCGGAGATTCCGGATGCGGACCAGCCTTGCACCATCAGATTCAGACCGTCCGCGGGCAATCCTCTCTATAACCACAGCGGTGAACTCTACGCTCACCTTGGCGTAGTGGTCGAGGGTGAATGGATGTTCGTACCTTGTGATTGGGCCGTGAGTGATGAGAAAGTGCACTTCAAAAAGGTGGCTGAGAACTCCTGGGAACTTAAACTCGAACCTTCCATACGCGAATATTTCGCTTCCGGGGAGACTCCGGTGAAGATGATGGCAATGATAGTCCGTTCCGAGGACGGAGAGACAAAGAGCCATCCCAATGACCAGTTCTGCACGGTGACTGACAATCGCTATGATTTCGAGGATTTCACTCCGGACGAGATTGTATATGAAGCGCTTCCTTCGGGTGTGGAATACGGCATCAATATCAATGGCGACAATTCTGTGACCCTTGTGCTTTATGACCAGGACAAGAACGGGGTCTGCCACGACTACTGCTACGTGGTAGGTGACTGGAATGGCTGGGAGAGGGTCCCTGAGGGAGCGATGAAGCGTGACAAGAGCGCCGGATGCTGGTGGACTACCGTCAGCGGCCTGGACCCGGGCACCGAATACCGCTTCCAGTATCGTCTCGGAACGCCATCGGGAAGTGACATCCGTATCAGCGACCCTTACACCGAGATAGTCTATGACCAGTGGAACGACCAGTATCTTGAGGGAGTGCGCGAGTTCCCTGAAGGAGCCAAAGCCCTGGTTTCCGCCTTCTGTATGGAAAGGCCGGAATACAACTGGAAGAACGACAGCTTCAAAATTGAAGACAAGAACGATCTCGTGATATATGAGCTCCTGCTCAGAGATTTCTCCGAAACCCGCGACCTGGCCGGAGCCAAGGCACAACTGGACTACCTCCAGCAGCTCGGAATCAATGCGATAGAGCTTATGCCTGTCCAGGAATTCGACGGCAACCTCAGCTGGGGATACAATCCGAACCATTATTTCGCGCTTGACAAGGCATACGGTACACGCGAGGAATACAAGGAATTCATAGACGAGTGCCACGGCCGCGGAATAGCCGTCCTGATCGACGTCGTCTATAACCACCTTACCGGAAACAGCCCTTGGGCCAAAATGTACTGGGATGCATCGGCCAACACGACCTCTGCCTCCAATCCTTGGTTCAATGCGGTGGCAACCCATCCTTTCAGTGTCTTCCACGACTTGAACCACGATAACAAAATGGTGAGGGAGACCGTACGCAAGAGCCTGGCTTATCTGCTTGAGGAATATCATGTCGACGGTTTCCGTTTCGACCTCTCCAAAGGTCTCACCCAGAAGAACAGCGGCAGCGATGTTTCCAGCTGGGGCGCTTACGACCAGAGCCGTATCAACATACTCACGGATTACTACAACACCGTGCACAGCACCGACCCGGATGCGGTTATGATACTCGAACACTTTGCGGACGCTTCGGAAGAAAAGGTACTCGCCGAGGCGGGAATGAAGCTGTGGCGCAATATGAACGGTGAGTACAAGTCGGCGATGGCCGGCGGCAGCGGCAACTTCGGAGGCGTTTACTCCAACGCGCCTTTCGGCGGCTTCGTGGGATATATGGAAAGCCACGATGAGCAGAGGATATGCTTCGGCAATACCGGCTCCTCAGGCGAGACTTCCGTCAGCTGGGGAATATGCGGCACCCTCACCGACTGGGGCAAATCCGTTGACCTGTCAATGACGGCTGACGGTGTCTTCTTCGTGGCCAGGAATGTGACATTCGCGGCAACTGACCAGTTCAAGATAAGGGGCAATTCCACTTGGGACGATGCCTATAATTACGGCTCTTCAAGCGATGGACAGAAGATGACTCTGAACACCGAGTTCAAGCTCGTGCTCGGCTCGAGCTCCAAAAACCTCGCGGCCCCGGCTGCCGGAACCTACGACGTCTATTTCTGCCCGCAGACCAGGTCCGCATGGATGATGACTCCGGGCCAGAGGCCTTCGGAACCGGAGCTCGGCTCTTCCGATGACGCCCTCACCCAGGCGATGTACCGTGCCGGATGCTGCGCGGCCTGCTTCCTCACCGTGCCGGGACCTAAGATGATATGGCAGTTCGGTGAGTTAGGTTACGACATTTCGGGCGGAAACGGCGACACTTCCGAGAAGCCTGTGAAAACGGCGGAATATCTCGCCCAGCCTGCCCGCAAGACCCTCTACGACACTTATGCCTATCTGCTGAACTTCCGCAGGGAGAACCCGCGCTTCTATGACTCGGACGCAAGCTTCAGCTGGACTCCGTCCGGGAATGTCAAGACCATTACCGGCTCCGTTGACGGCAAGACCTTCTTTGTCGCGGCCAACTTCGGCAGTGCCGCCTCCTGCTCACTTCCGGGCGGAGAATGGAAGGAGTGGAAGGGCAGCAACACCTACTCCGGTACCCTGAATCTCTCCGCGAACCAGTTCAAACTTCTTGTGAATTTTTGATATGCTTCGATATATGGATATACGTGGTCTCACCTTATTATTGCCCGCGCTGCTCCTGCTCGCCTGCAGCAAGCCTGACACGGGGAAAGATACACCCGGTCCCGATCCGCAGCCGGCACCCGAACTGCAGCTGGACCGCTTCTACAAGGGCACGACAATGTGCTTTGCCTCCTATATGCAGGATTGCGGCCTGGTCTATCGCGAGAAGGGTGCAGTCAAGGACCCTTATTCCTCGGTTAAGGAACACGGCGCGAACATAGTGCGTCTGCAGCTGGACTATGTGGCGTTCAGCAATTACAACGGAGCCACGATAGACTGGCAGAAATACGACCGCGTGCTCGCTGATATGAAGAAGGCGAAGGCGGCTGGCCTGGATGTCTTCCTGACAATGAAGCCGGACTACGACAAGTTCTACGAGACCAGTACGGCCCATAACAACCTGCCCGACGCCTGGTCCGGCAAGACCGAAGCCCAGGTCGGGTCACTGCTCTATGACTGGGTTTACGGCACGCTCAAGAAAATGCACGAGGCCGGTGTCGATCCGCTTATCATAGCCGTAGGCAACGAGGTGAACATAGGCTTCCTCAAGCCGGATGTGAACTCCCTGGATGTGAACTCCCTGGATGCGGCGCGCACGGGACGTCTGCTCGCTAAGGGCTTCGAAGCGGTACGCAAATATGCCGCCGACTGTCAGGTGGCCTGCGCGTCAGCCCTGCATATAGCCAATCCTGCCAAGGCAGAATCCTTCCTGAATTCCGTACACGCGGCAGGCGCGACCGATTACGATATCATAGCCCTGTCCTACTACCCGGGTTCTGCGATCGGGCACACTCTGCCTTACAACGGGATGAAGACCACCGTTTCCGCATTCAGCCAGAAATTCGACAGGAAGGTGATGGTCATAGAGACTTCATACAGCTTCACTACCGGCTCCGTCAACGGGGTATGGAAAGGGGACTGGTGCGAAAATGCCTACAATTATCCGGACTGGAACGATGCCAATAACGCCGTGAATTACACCCCTGCCAAGCAGAGGGAGTGGCTGGGCGCCCTGGCTGCCGAAATCAAGGAAGGCGGAGGCTGCGGCCTCATCACCTGGGGCACTGAATCCCTGCCTGACGAACTGACCGGCATCGAGGAGGGGCACGGAAAGGGTCTCTACACCTATCCTGCCGCCTGGGCCTACGGCTCGACCTGGGAGAATAATTCCTACTGGGATTTCACCGACAGCAACAACCTTCACGAAGGCATTGACTGGATGAAAGATATTTCTGAATAAAATGATGAAACTGAGAAGAACGCTTCCTCTGCTGCTGACGGCGCTGCTTGCATTTGCAGTCCTGCCATCCTGTGACAAGGACCCGTTGAACAACGGAACATCCAACAACGGAACATCCAACAACGGCAATAACGGTAATAACGGCGAGAATAACGGCGAGAACAACGGCAGCGGCGACAATACCGGCGGCAGCGGCAACGACGGCGGCTATACGGCCGAAGAGGGCCTTGCCTATGTCTTTGACGGAAGCTGCATCCCGGAAGTACACATCTCCGTGACACTTGGCCAGTGGAATGCCCTGCTCAAGGCCTACGATGCCGATTCCAACACTTCCACCTACATCAGCTGCGACGTGCTTTACGACAAGGCCGGGGAGCAGACCCTCATCAAGGACTGCGGTCTCCGCCTGAAGGGCAACACTTCCCGCAGGCGCCCGGAAGGCAATTCCGGCCAGATGCATGAGGCCGGCAAAACGGACTGGCATCATTGCCATTTCCAGCTGAACTTTACCAAGAACTTCAAAGATACGGAACACGAACTCCATGGAGTGAAGAAACTCTATCTCAAGTGGTTCAAGGACGACCCGGCCTATGTGCGCGAACTTTACTGCTATGATCTCTTCCGTCGCTACGGCATCTGGACCGCGCCCCATTCCGCTTACTGCCGCCTGTGGATAAAGGTCGAGGGAGACCTGAAGGAGGCCTATTACGGAGTCTATGATATGATAGAGCTCATCGACGGCCGCTATGCAAACGCCCGTGAGCAGCAGTTCGTCAATAAGGACGGCTTTGTCTGGAAATGCAGCTACGGCGCAACTCTCACATCCACGGATTCCGGGCTATTCGGCAACGACGGCAGCGACAGGACCTACGAACTGAAGACGCAGACGGCGAACTACGCGGCTGCGGAGACCCAGCTCAAGGACTTCATCCTCAAGCTGACGGGCAAAGGTGATGAGAGCTTCTACACCTGGATCAAGCAGGTCTGTGACGTAGAACTGCTTCTCAAGACATACGCCGTAAACGTGGTCGTGGGAATGTGGGATGACTATTGGAACAACAAGAACAACTACTATATCTACTTCAATTCCCAGGACCAGTTCAGCTACAAGTTCTTCTTCATCCCTTACGACTACGACAACACCCTTGGCACCTCCAGCAATTGCGGCAATCAGAGCGACTCCGGCCGTCAGGATCCGTTCAACTGGGGAGATAACGGCAACCTGTTGATATACAGACTTCTGAAGTTTGAGGATTTCCGCAAGATATATAACGACGCCCTGCTTGAACTCTGCAGCAGCTCGAAGGAGCTCTTCGACTACTATGCCAGCACCGCACGCATACGCGCCTGGCAGGACAGCATACGCCAATATGTCCAGAACGACACCGGTGAGGATATGAGCATCGAGGACAGGCCGGCATCGTGGGGCAACCACGGCGAGTACAGGATACTGAATCCGAACAATAACTTCTTCCTTGTCAAGACACAAACCATCAATCAATACTGCAAATGAAACGGCAATATGCTAAACTGGCTGTAACCGCAGCCTCTCTTCTTCTCGCGCTGGCACTGCTGCCTGCCTGCGGTGAAAAAGGTCCTCACGCATCCTGGACCTATGACAGCGTCGTCTATGAAATGAATGTGCGCCAGTACACCGAGGAAGGCAGTTTTCAGGCTGCCGCGCAGCAGCTGCCCCGTCTCAAGGAACTCGGCGTGGACATAGTATGGCTTATGCCGATTTATGAAATAGGCCAGAAGGGACGCAAGGGTACCCTCGGTTCCTATTATGCAATCAAGGACTACAAGACCCCGAATCCGGAGTTCGGAACCCTCGATGATTTCGACGCCTTCGTGGTCGAAGCCCACAGGCTCGGCCTCAGGGTCATACTCGACT
>SAMEA3663028__coassemble_659_pt1 | contig 12673 bp, 7 predicted proteins | sample SAMEA3663028__metabat2_low_PE_012 | metagenome-assembled genome bin SAMEA3663028 (sample SAMEA3663028) | pig gut metagenome | biome: pig gut; feature: pig-associated habitat; material: faeces | place: France | collected 2012
GCCGAAGATGTGGCTGTAAGGGAGTATGCTCACATAGTTTTCTCCCCTGCCGTAAGGTGCCAGTTCGGAGAAGCGTTCGACGTTCCAGCTGAAATTGCGTATGGTGAGCATTACGCCCTTCGGGCTGCCGGTGGAACCGGAGGTGTACATTATGGCGCATACGTCGTCCATGCCGAAGCGGTCGTAGTTCACGTCGGCGGCAGTGAAGCCCTGCGGATAACGCTCCGCGAAGAGGAGGTCGAGGCCGGCATATATCTCCGAAAAATCGCCCCTGGAGGCGAGTATTTCCATGCTGTCGATGTCTATTGCCGCTACGAGTGCCGGCATAGCGTCGAAGTCCATTGCGGAGAAATTGTTCTTTTCCGTATATAATATGCGGCTGTCGGAATGATTTACCAGGCTCTGGGTGTCGGCTGGAAGGAAGGCGTTGTAGAGCTGGACGCTCACGTATCCTCCGCTGACTGCGGCGAGGAATACCTCAGCCCAGTGGCTGCTGCTCTTTGCGTTGATAGCTACCTTGTCGGAAGGGAGCAGGCCGGCCTTCTCCCAGAGCAGATGCAGTTTCGCGATTTTGGTTGCCAGGACAGAATAGTTCTCCGTCGAAACACGGAAGTCGGAAAGCGCGGGAGAATCCCAGTACTGCTTTACCGAAGCTTCGAAAAGTCTGTTGATTTTTTCCATTCTTTGTCTGCTTTTCGGCAAAGATATATCAAGGAAAGGCCTGGAGGCGGTCTGCAGGGGCTCCCGAGGGGCGAAGGGACGGGTATTTTTGGCGAACGGAACCTAATTGTGGCAGATTGGAACTGAAGTTTGTATATTTGCAGGCCCTTATCAGACTGAAGAAATGGAAACGACAAAAGGCCGCTTTGCCCCCTCCCCCAGCGGAAGGATGCATTTGGGAAATATGTTCTGCGCCCTGCTTTCCTGGCTCTCGGCGAAAAGCCGCGGCGGGAAGTGGCTGCTGCGCATAGAAGACCTGGACCCGGGACGCAGCCGCTACGAATATGCCCGGCTGATAGAGGACGACCTGCACTGGCTCGGACTGGACTGGGACGAAGGCGGCATCAATGCGGACGGAGGCAGCTATTGCCAGAGCCGGCGCGGAGATATATACGAAAGGGAACTCGGACGCCTGATGCAGACCGGCCTCGTATATCCCTGCCGCTGCACCCGTGCCGACATTATGGCGACGCAGGCCCCGCATCTGAGCGACGGGCATATAGTCTATTCGGGCAAATGCAGGCCGGCAGGCATAGAGGACGCGGGCAGAGAGGGCCATACCTCTTATATATATGACTGGAAAGGCGGAGAGCGCGCGGCCTCGGCGAGGATTTTTGTCAGCGGAGGAGATATACGCTTCGACGACGGCCACTACGGTCCGCAATGCATAGACCCGTCCCGGCTTTGCGGCGATTTCGTACTTCGCAGGGCCGACAATGCCTGGGCATATCAGTTCGCCGTGGTGGTGGACGACGCGCTTATGGGCGTGGACGAAGTGGTGCGTGGACGCGACCTGCTCGCATCGGCGGCGCAGCAGATATATCTCTACCGCCTGCTGGGCTACAGGGAGCCCGCCTTCGCGCATCTGCCGCTGCTCTGCAACGAAAAGGGCGAGAGATTGTGCAAGCGCGACCGCAGTCTGGATATGGGGGAACTGCGGAAAACGCATTCCGCGGAAGAAATCACAGGCCTGCTGGGCTGTCTTGCCGGGCTTACGGAAAAGGCGGAAGCCTGCAGCCCCGCCTCACTTGTACCTCTGTTCGACTGGAAGAAGGTCCCCCTCGGGGACATAAGGATCAGTCCCGGGACTCTTCCGGAGCTGTAGAGGCGGCTGAGTTCCCGGAACGCTTGTGCCAGCGGTCCAGGGCGAGCTGCTGCATATCCACTACCGCATCCCTCTCATCCACGATTTCGTTGCCGAGTATGGTCTCGATGAGGTCCTCCATAGTGATGATGCCCTGGAAGGCGCCGTACTCGTCGATTATGATGGCGATCTGTTCCTTCTTCTCCAGCATCCTGTCCCAGACCAGCGAGAGAGAACTGTCCATAGGAAAGGCCTCCACGTCGCGGCGTATGTCGCGCAGCTTTACGTTGAACTTGTCCTCAGCCATAAGCTGAAGGGCCTCGACGCGAAGTATGTATCCGGAAATATATTCGCTGCTGTCGGCATAGACAGGTATGCGGCTGTGGTGGTAGAAGCGTCTGTCACGGCAGAAGTCCCTGACTGTCATGGACTCCGGTGCGACTTCCGACACGACCCTCGGGGTCATTGCGTCAGTGACGTCTATGTCGTCCATATTGATGACGTTCTGGATTATCTCGTTCTCATCCTCGTCCAGTTCGCCCGACTCCTCAGCCACGTCGGCCATCGCTCCCACCTCTTCCCTGGAAACCGGGGTCTCGGAAGATTTCGGAGTGATGAGCTTCTGAATGAACTCGACGGTGACGACGATGGGGAAAAGAATGAAGATCATCACCCTGATGGCGCCGGCGGTAAAGCCCAGGAGGGACTTGCAATGGGTGGTGCCTATGGTCTTGGGGATGATTTCGGCGAACACGAGGATCAGCACGGTGGTGATGGCGCTGACAAGTCCGAAGAATTCGCTGCCGAATACTATGGTGGCCTGGCTGCCGACTCCTGCCGCGCCTATGGTGTTGGCTATCGTGTTCAGAGAGAGTATTGCAGCCAGAGGTCTGGAGGTGCTGCGCTTGTAGCCGCTCATTCTGACGGCGGGCTTGTAGCCCTCCTCCTCACGCAAGGTCACATAGGAGACCGGTACGCTCATCAGGCTGGCCTCGAGTATGGAACAGAGGAAAGATACCGCAATGGTGGTGAGAAGGAAGAATATGAGTAGTGCCACTTATCTTACTATTAACATTTGTGCGCAAATTTAGGAATATTCTTGTAGTTTTTGGACGGAATACACGTCTTTTATGTAACTTAGCGACAATTAAGTCTAAATACTATGGAAATAGCTGCCTGGATCATTTGGGTATCGATAGCCCTCATCTGCATCATCATCGAAATCTTTACTGCCGGATTTGCGGTAATGTGCTTCTCATTCGGAGCTGCGGCCGCAGCGATAGGAGACGCCTGCTCGCTTGGAATTGGCTGGCAGCTGCTGCTCTTCGCAGTGTTCAGCGGCCTGGCCCTCGCCTTTGTGAGACCGGCGGTAATCAAGGCCTTCTACAAGAAGGACAAGGAGGTCAAGACCAACGTGGACGCCATTATCGGGCGCAAGGGACGCGTCAGCGAAGCCATATCCGCAGGCAGCGGAAGGGTTGCGCTGGACGGCGACGACTGGAAGGCGGTGTCCGTGGACGGCAGCGACATAGCCAAGGGCGAAGAGGTGGAGATACTCTCCCGTGACGGCCTTACCGTCAGCGTCAGGGCCCTCAGGACAAGCAAAGAAGAATAAACCTTATTCATAGCATTATGAGCATTTCAACTACAATCATTGTCGGGATTATCGTTCTCATAGTGATAATCTTCGTCCTCCGCGGCGTAAGGATCATCCCTCAGGCAGAAACCTGGGTGATCGAAAGGCTCGGAAAGTACAACAGGACCCTCGAGTCCGGAATCAACATCATCTGGCCTATCATAGACCGCCCGAGGGTGATACACACCCGTCACACCATAGTTGACGTGGATGGCAACACCTATGTGCGCAACCGCACCACCTGCAAGATCGACCTCAGGGAGCAGGTCTATGACTTCCCTAAGCAGAGCGTGATCACCAAGGATAACGTGACCACCACTATCAATGCCCTGCTCTACTTCCAGATCATCGACCCTGTAAAGGCCGTATATGAAATCGACAACCTCCCGAACGCAATCGAGAAACTCACCCAGACCACTCTGAGAAACGTGATAGGAGAACTTGAGCTCGATGAGACCCTCACCTCCCGCGACACGATCAACTCCAAGCTCCGCGCCGTCCTCGACGAGGCTTCCAACAAGTGGGGCGTAAAGGTCACCCGTGTCGAACTCCAGGACATCACCCCTCCTAACTCCGTACGCGACGCGATGGAGCGCCAGATGCAGGCAGAGCGTGAAAGACGTGCCCAGGTGCTCAAGGCCACGGGTGACAAGGAGGCACTCATCCTCGAGTCCGAGGGTAAGAAAGCGGCTCTCATCAATCAGGCAGAGGCAGACAAGCAGACCAAGATTCTCGCTGCGGAGGGTGAAGCCAATTCCAGGATAATCAAGGCCAAGGCAGAGGCAGAGGCGATTGCCAAGATCAACGAGGCCCTCGCCAACAGCGGAATGGACCCTGCCAACTATATGCTGGCTGAGAAATATATCAACACCCTGAAGGAAATGGCGAGCGGTCAGGACAGCAAGACCGTATATATGCCTTACGAGGCCTCATCGATGCTGGGCTCGATAGGCTGCTTCAAGGATATGTTCCAGAAATAGAGAAAGGAGGGCGCTTTGCCCTCCTTCAATATAGTTCAGAGACTAGGGCCGGGGATTATTCTCCGGCCTCTTCTTTTGCCTTGTCGGCTTCCCTGGAGATAGAGCTCTCGTCGAGCATACGGCAGTTTCCGTTGAATTCGGAATCGAGCTCCACGATGAGCTTGCGTATGTTCAGATTGCCCTTGACCTTGCAGGATTCCTTGAGCGCAAGCACTTCCTTCACAAAGACATTGCCCTCAAGATTGCCGTAGATATCCATATTGGCGCATATCACATCGCCCTTGACACAGGCCTTCTCGCCTATCACCACCTTTCCGGCAGAAACGAGCTTGCCCTCGAAATTACCATCCAGACGGATGTCATACGGAGAATTGATCTCACCCTTGATTGAAGTTCCCTCAGAAATGCGGCTGACGGAATTCACATTGTTGTGTATTACTTCTGTTTTACTCATAATCAATGGTTTAGGATTTCAGGTTTTCGCTTAAAGACCACGTCCGTGGCAATTCTTGTACTTGAGGCCGGAACCGCACGGGCACGGTTCGTTGCGGCCGACCTGCATTTCCTTGCGCACAGGCATCTTGCTCTTTGGCTCGCCTCCGTTGGTGACAAGGTCGCTGCGGGAAGTGGTCATACGGCTCATATCCGTCTTGCGTGTTTCAGCCTGCCGTGGGGCCTGAGGCTGGTCGGTGCGCAGATAAAGCTGGGCACGGAGCAGGAAGCTCAAAATATCCCTGTTCAGGGATTCAAGCATTGAGCGGAAGAGGTTGAAGGACTCGAATTTGTAGATAAGTATAGGATCCTTCTGCTCGTAGGAGGCGTTCTGCACGGACTGCTTGAGACTGTCCATCTCACGGAGGTGCTCCTTCCAATGCTCGTCAATCTGGTAGAGGGTGATGGACTTGGCAATGTAACGGGCTATCTCCTTGCCCTCCGACTCGTATGCCTGCTTCAGAGGAACGCTTATGGTGGCCATCTTGCGGCCGTCGGAGATAGGAATGGCTATGTTCTGGTAGAGACTGCCCTGCTTCTCATATACATCCTTGATTACAGGCCAGGTCTTCTGCGCGAGGGCTTCCATCCTGCGGCTGTAAACAGCGTACATATTGTTGTACAGCGCTTCTGCCATCTGGGACGGCTTGGCGGATTCGAAGAATTCCTCGTCGAAGCCCGGCTCGATGGAAAGGGCTCCCATCATATATTCGGAGAAGGAGCGGTAGTCGTACTGTTCGGCACTCTCCGCGAGTATCTGGGCGCTGTCCTGCATCATATTCATCACGTCGATCTCGATACGGTCTCCGATGAGGGCGTTGCGGCGCTTGGTGTAGATGACCTCACGCTGGGAGTTCATCACGTCGTCGTATTCGAGCAGGCGCTTACGTATGCCGAAGTTGTTCTCCTCGACCTTCTTCTGGGCGCGTTCTATGGAGTTGGAAAGCATAGTGCTCTCGAGAGCTTCATTGTCCTGCATTCCAAGCTTGTCCACCACGGAGGCTATCCTCTCGGAACCGAACAGACGCATCAGCTTATCTTCCAATGAGATATAGAAGGTGGATGAACCCGGGTCACCCTGACGTCCGGCACGGCCGCGGAGCTGGCGGTCAACCCGTCGGGAGTCGTGACGCTCGGTGCCTATGATGGCCAGGCCTCCGGCCGCCTTCACTTCGTCGGAGAGCTTGATGTCGGTACCACGGCCGGCCATATTGGTGGCTATGGTGACGGTGCTCTTCTGTCCGGCATGCGCAACGACTTCGGCCTCGCGGGCGTGCTGCTTGGCATTGAGGACCTGATGCTGTATGCCGCGGATGCGGAGCATACGGCTAAGGAGTTCCGAGGTCTCCACGTCTGTGGTACCCACGAGCACAGGGCGCCCCTCGGCGGTGAGCTCGACTATCTTGTTTATGACGGCCTCGTACTTGGCTTTCTTGGTCTTGTAGATGAGGTCCTCGTTGTCGATGCGGGCAATAGGCCTGTTGGTCGGAATGACTATCACGTCCAGCTTGTAGATGGTCCAGAACTCACCCGCCTCGGTTTCGGCCGTACCGGTCATGCCGGCCAGCTTGTGGTACATACGGAAGTAGTTCTGCAAGGTGATGGTCGCAAAGGTCTGGGTCGCCGCCTCCACCTTTACGTTCTCCTTCGCCTCGACAGCCTGGTGGAGTCCGTCGCTCCAGCGGCGTCCCTCCATTATACGGCCGGTCTGCTCGTCCACAATCTTGACCTTGTTGTCATCGATCACATAATCGACGTCCTTCTCGAACATCGCGTATGCCTTGAGCAGCTGGTTTACGGTGTGGATGCGCTCGCTCTTGAGGGCGTAGTCGCCAAGTATCTCGTCCTTGCGGCTCTGCTTCTCGGCAGGAGTGAGGTCCTGTTTCTCCAGTTCGGCAATCATCGAGCCCACATCCGGCAGCACGAAGAAGTCCGCATCCGATACGGCGTTGGCGAGTATGTCGTTGCCGAGGTCGGTCATATCCACAGAATGCTGTTTTTCGTTGATCACGAAGTAGAGAGGGTCGGTGACGACGTGCATTTCCTTCTCGTTGTCCTGGATATAGAAGTTCTCGGTGTTCTGCAGGAGCACCTTGATGCCCGGCTCGCTGAGGTACTTTATGAGCGGCTTGTACTTAGGCAGACCCTTGTAGGCCCTGAACAGGAGCAGTCCACCTTCCTTCTCATTACCTTCAGCAATCTTCTTCTTGGCATCGTTGAGTATGGTGTTGACGAGAGTGCGCTGTGAGGAGTAGAGTTTCTCGACATAAGGCTTGAACTCGAGGAAGCGCTGGTCGTCGCCCTTGGGAACAGGGCCGCTGATGATCAGAGGGGTACGTGCGTCGTCGATGAGCACGGAGTCGGCCTCATCGACTATGGCGTAATGGAGCTTGCGCTGCACGAGGTCCTGCTGGCGCACAGCCATATTGTCACGCAGGTAGTCGAAGCCGAACTCGTTGTTCGTTCCGAAGGTGATGTCGCAGGCATAGGCGCGGCGGCGTGCGTCGGAGTTCGGTTCGTGCTTGTCTATGCAGTCCACCGACAGGCCGTGGAACATGTACAGAGGGCCCATCCACTCGGAGTCTCGCTTGGAGAGGTAGTCATTGACGGTAACGACGTGGACTCCCTTTCCGCTGAGTGCGTTCAGGAATACAGGAAGGGTTGCCACGAGGGTCTTTCCTTCTCCGGTCGCCATCTCGGCTATATTTCCTTCGCGCTCCCTTTCCCCCTCTTTCTTCGCAGGGTTCTTGCGGCTGTAGGTCAGTACGGCGCCTCCGAATATCTGGCAATCGTAGTGGACCATATCCCAGGTTATCTCGTTTCCTCCCGCCGTCCAGTGGTTCACCCATACGGCCTGGTCGCCTTCGATTCTTACGAAGTCATATTTCGTGGCGAGCTCACGGTCGAAGTCGCTTGCGGTGACTCTGATCTCGGGATTCTGCGCGAAGCGCCTGGCCGTAGATTTCATGATGGCGAAGGCCTCCGGCATTATCTCGTCGAGCACGTCTTCTATCTTGTCGTCGATGACCTTTACAAGTTTGTCGGATTCCCTGGCGAGCTTTTCCTTTTCCTCAGCAGGCAGATTGCCCGCCATCTGGTCCGCAATCTCGGCCACTCTCGCCTCGTCGGCGGCGATGCGCTCCCTGATAAGGGCCTTGAGCGCGGCGGAACGGGCGCGGAGCTCGTCATCCGAGAGCCGGTCTATGCTCTTGTATGCTTCTAGTGTTTTGGCCACAGCAGGACGGAAACGCTTTGCATCCCTGTCCGCTTTGGAGCCGAATATCTTTCTGAATATGCTGGCAGTTGACATAATTTGGATGTTTCTAATGCAATTTTGCAAATATAGCCATTTCTTGCGAAAATCTAAAATTGTGCATTCTTTGCTTTGAGAATAGAATTATTTCCGTATATTAGCGCCACTTAAACGATTTCGGTAACGATTAAGTAGGACTATTTATCTCCGCAAAAAGAAGATAATACCTATAACTATATAATTAACAACCAAAAACCATCTATGACACGGAAACATTTTATGTTCTTGACGGCCGTCGTCCTTATCGGGATGTGGGCCGTTTCCTGTGCAGGTGACTACTCAGTCAATGACACCCCGATCAACACGGCTGTCAAATTGCAGGTGGGCGACATTTCGGCCAATACAGCCGAGATCACCCTCTCCCCTACCCAGGATGTCGCTTCTTTCATCGTAGCAGGTCCGGCGCTTGCCGGCAGCTTCGACTATGTGGGTGCAGATGCAATCGCTTCCCTTGCCTGGATCAAGGAAAACGGCAGCGAGTATCCGGCTCCCTTCTCACAGGTTTACGCAGAACTCGAGTCCGGGACCGGCTATTTCCTCGGTTTCGTAGCTCTGGATGCATCGGGAACCATCGTATCCGCCCCTTCGTTCGGCAGTTTCAAAACCAAGGACACAGGGATCAGTGTCAAAGCTGAGCTCGAAGGCGACAGCGCACCGTTCATCTACAGCTGGAGCATCGAGCCGAACGAGTACACGGAATGCTACAAATATATAGTATCCTGGGACGCGGCCCTCGTGGACGCAGAGGATGCCTCCATACTCGAAATGGTGGCAGCAGGCGGCAGCGGAGTGACCAACGCGGAGGAAGCCGTATATGAAAGCAGGAATATGGACAAAAAGAGTCCTTTTATCGTGGCTGCGGTGCCTTTCGACGCACTCGGCAAGGCAGGAAAGGGTTCGATAGCAAGGATATATACCCGTGAGGTGGTGGCAGTCAACTGCAACGGCAGTCTGACAGAGCTCAGCCAGAGCGACAGCGACGTGGCCATATTCGAAGGCGAAGTAAGCCTCCCTGCGAAGGCCTCCTTCACCATCAGCCGCAGCGGCGAGGAATATGGATTCACATCTTTCAGCGGCAACGGCGGAGTCGGACTGCTCGAAGGCCAGACTAACACCGCAGCCCCTTGCGCCGACCTGGCGGGCAGCACTTTCAAAGAGACCATATACAAGTCCGTCGGCCGTATGGAGCTGGGAGGAAATGCCTTCTGGACCAATATGCCTACGGAAGTGAAAGTGAAGGTCGTAGCCGATTTCAGCCGTGAGGACGGCATTCCGCGCTACCGCCTGGACGTGGTAGAAAGCGACCCGTCAGTGGTGCTCAGGGAGAACTTCGAGCTCTGCGTGGCCGGAGGATATTACTGGGTAGGCAAGATATCCGGTCCAAGATATCCGGAAACGAACCCGCAGGCCCTGGACGGTACCGAAGCAGTCACCCCTGGCGCGGCCGGCTACACCGACGGCGGAACCGCAATGATGAAGAGCGACCCTGCAGACCCTGACACGGATGCGGTCGTCCCTTGCGCTCTCTACCTTAAGAACCGCGATCTCGAAGGCTGGTCCTTCCAGAGGGTTTACGAGCACGCCCTCGCCATACGCCTCGGAAAGACCGGCTCCACCTATGTCCCTACCTCCCTCACAACCCCTGAACTCAGCAAGCTCAGCGCAGGTTCCACCATAAGCGTCGAAGTCAAGCTCAGCAGGCTCGGAACCGGTTCGGACCCTATATCCATAGGAGTCCTTGGCGGCGGGTCGATAGATTCCGCAAGCTACGGCAACCACAAGAGCACTGCCAGCAACGACGGCGGATCCAAGATTGTCGATGGCGAATTCAGGGCCGATGCGGAAGTATGTCCTGTCGTAGCCAACGCAGATGTGGACAAGCCTGTAAGCACCATCACTCTTACCATAAGCAATGCCGGACCTCAGACCAGGATCAGCGTATATCCTTGCAAGAGCAACAGCGGCATCAGCAACAGCCGCTGCTTCTGCCACGGCATAACCATCACCAAAAAGTAGGCAAGACTTATGAAAAAGATACATAGGATAATACTTGCATCCGGGATGCTGCTGAGCTCGCTCGCAGCGTTTGCCCAGACCCGGATAAAAGGCGTCGTTTACGATGCTGACGGCCCGCTGCCGGGCGCAGGAGTAATGATTCAGGGCAGCCAGACCGGTACCACAACAGGCAATGACGGTACTTTCGTACTCGAGGCCAGGCCCGGAGACAAACTCGAGATTTCCTTCCTCGGACTCAATACCTCGGTGATAGAGGTTACGCAGGCCGTGGAATACAGCGTCGTTCTCGAAGCCGACACCAACCTCCTCGACGAGATTGTGGTCGTCGGCTATGACACCCAGAAGAAAGTGAACCTCACCGGCTCCGTTTCGGCCATTTCCGCCGAGAGTCTGAAGAACAAGCCGGTCGTTTCCTCCTCTACCGCACTGCAGGGCATTGCCGCCGGCGTGACCGTAACCACCCAGTCCGGTGCTCCGGGCGATGACGGCGGTATGATACGCGTCAGGGGTATAGGTACCTTCGGCGGTTCCAGCGCAGCGCCTCTCGTGCTCATTGACGGAGTGGAAGGCAGCATCGACGCAGTGGACGCCACCCAGATCGACAAGATCTCCGTACTGAAGGACGCCGCTTCCTCCGCCATCTACGGTTCCCGTGCCGCAAACGGAGTGGTGCTGGTCACCACCAAGCGCGGAGTGAAGGGCCACCGCAGCATCTCCTACCGCGGCTACGTGGGCTGGCAGGAACCTACCAGAATGCCAAAGACCGTGAATGCCATCGAGTTCATGACACTCAGGCAGGAGGAGAGCGCGAATGACGGCAAGGTGGACATCTACACCGAGGAATACATCGCCAACTATATGGAGAACCACAAGCTGGACCCTGACACCTATCCTATTACCGATTGGAAGAAGGCCATACTCCAGGGCAACGGCTTCACCCACAACCACAACCTCAACCTGACCGCCTCCGGCGAGAGGATCAGCGTGAACACCTCGATAGGCTACCTCAAGCAGAACGGTATCATCAAGGCCACCGACTATCAGCGCTTCAACATCCGCAACAACATGGATGTGGAAATCAGCAAGAAGCTCCACATGAAGCTCGACTTTTCGGTAATGTACGGCCACAGGAACAGGGTCAGGCAGCAGAACACCATATTCAACTACATCAACACCCGTGACCCGATAACCCTGACCGTTTACAGTACCGGCCTCTACGCTCCGCTTTCCGGAGGCTCAGTCAACGTACTCGCAGGCCTGAACGGAGAAGGTGGCAATATCCAGAACGACACCTACCGCATCAACGGAGCCCTCACCCTCAGCTACAAGCCTTGGGAATGGCTCACCATCGAAGGTAAGGCAGCTCCACGCTATGTAATGACAGAAGGACACGAGTTCGAGAAGATACTCAAGTTCTACGCGGATGCCTTCGGCACCCCTTCAATGGCTTCCAACGCATCCTACGCATCCCTTACCGAGTCCTGCAACCGCAGTTTCTACGGCAACTGGCAGGCCACGGTGAACGCACACAAGAACTGGAACAGGAAACACGACCTCAGGGTGCTCATCGGTGCTTCCAAGGAGACCTTCAGCCAGAAAACCCTCAGCGCATACCGCCAGGGCTACTCCTTCCCTGAGTACGAGACCATCAACGCAGGTGAGTTCAACGAGTTCCGCAAGAACAGCGGCGCACGCTACCAGTGGGCCCTCCTTTCCTACTTCGGAAGGGTCAACTACAACTACCGCGAGCGCTATCTCTTCGAGGCGAACATACGCTTTGACGGCTCATCCCGCTTTGCAAAGGGCAACCGCTGGGGCATATTCCCTTCATTCTCAGCCGCATGGCGAATCAGCGAGGAGCCTTGGATGCAGTCCGTCAAGAACATACTTTCCGAGGCCAAGCTCCGTGCATCCTACGGCCAGCTGGGTAACCAGAACATAGGTACGAGCTACTATCCTTTCATGACAGAACTCGTTATCGACTCCGCCATCAGCATTGGCAACGGCGCAACAGCTCCTATCGCTACCCAGACCACCCTTGCCAACGAGAACATCACCTGGGAGACCTCGACCATGTATGACGTAGGCTTCGACCTCGCCTTCTGGAACAAACTCACGCTTACCGGTGACGTATATTATAAGAGAACCGACAATATCCTCATACAGCTCGGCATACCTGATTCCATAGGCCTCGGAGCACCGTATCAGAACGCAGGCGTGGTACGCAACGCCGGCTGGGAGCTCGCAGTGGGCTACCACGACCAGAAGGGCGACTGGAACTGGGGAATAGACGCCAATATCTCCGACGTATATAACAAGATTCTCGACATGAAGGGCACCTACCTGGAGAACTCCGGCGGACTCATACGCAATATGGAGGGCTACGAGGTGAACTCCATCTACGGCCTGAGCTGCCTGGGCATCATACGCAG
>SAMEA3663028__coassemble_667_pt1 | contig 12630 bp, 7 predicted proteins | sample SAMEA3663028__metabat2_low_PE_012 | metagenome-assembled genome bin SAMEA3663028 (sample SAMEA3663028) | pig gut metagenome | biome: pig gut; feature: pig-associated habitat; material: faeces | place: France | collected 2012
GTGCACGTGCAGCCTTCGGTGTGATTCTCGTCACCACCAAGAGCGGCAAGGCGGAGGACGGCAAAGCGACCGTACGTTACAGCGGCCGCTTCGGCTGGGAGGAGCCTACCACTTCGACCGACTATGAAACAAGGGGTTACTGGTCAGTCTATACCCACAATGTCTTCCGTATGAACTCTGAAGGCAACCAGTATGTGAAGTATGACGCCTACGATATGCAGCAGCTGCTTGCCCGCGTGAATGACGTGACCGAGAATCCGGAGCGTCCGTGGGTGGTGGAGCGTGTTGTGAACGGCCTCAACCAGTGGCGCTACTACGGTAACTACGACTGGTGGCACATGCTCTTCAACGACCAGCATCCGGTTCAGCAGCACAATATCTCCATTTCCGGAGGTGGCAAGAACGTAAAGTATTTCGTATCAGGTGGATATGACCGTCAGCAGGGTATCATCAAACAGCGCCCGGACGTCTTTACCAAGTACAATCTCCGTTCGAAGCTGGATTTCAACATCAACAAGTATATGAAGTTCAGCAACAACACTGCTTTCTACAGCTCGTTGTATGACTTCGTCGGCGTAGGCGACATACAGAATGCCATTGCCTACACCGCTTCCCACGCTCTTCCTATCTTCCCTATGCAGAACCCTGACGGTTCCTGGGTATATAAGCTGAAGGATTTCTTCAACTCCGACTATGCAGTCGGCAACGGCCGTCACATCGTCTATGGCGAAGCCAAGAATACCAACCTCCAGAGGAAGACCGATTTCTCCAATACTTCGGAACTTACCATCACTCCGGTGAAGGGCTTGTCCATCGTTGCGAACTTTACCTACAGGTTCCATCAGAACAGGAACACCAGCAGGACCACCAACTTTACTTACAGGAGGTATCCGGGTGCAGAGCTTGAGAAGTATGACACCGGTGCCGGTCTCGACCAGATGAGCGAGAGCATCGCCACCTACAACTACTATGCAGCGAACGTCTTTGCAACTTACGAGAACACCTTCGCCGACAAGCATCACCTCACTGCAATGCTGGGCTGGAACTACGAAAGCCAGGACGGCAAGACTGTGGGCGCTTCCGGCAACTATCTCCTTACCGAGAACCTCTCCGACCTCAATCTTGTCGGCACCAACACTGATGGTGCTACCGTGATGGAAGTCACCGGAGGCCGTTCTGCATAAGCTCTCATGGGCTTCTTCGGCCGTATCAACTACGACTATGCTGGCCGATATCTCTTCGAGGTTTCAGGCCGCTACGACGGTACTTCCCGCTTCGCCAAGGGTCACCGCTGGGGCTTCTTCCCATCCGGTTCCCTCGGCTGGCGTATTTCCGAGGAACCTTTCTTCGCTCCTGCAAAGCATTATGTCGATAACCTGAAAATCCGTGCGTCATTCGGTACTCTCGGTAATCAGAATGTAGCCAACGATATCGCTTACCGTACCATTTCCATCCACAACTTCCAGTATTACAATTTCGGTGAGGGCAGCACTGTGGGCAAGTACTCCAGCATTTCCGCCCCTAACTCTTCGGACCTGACTTGGGAGACTTCAGAGCAGTGGAACGTCGGTGTCGATCTCGATATGTTCAAGAACAGACTCCAGTTCACTGGCGAGGCCTATATCCGCGACACCAAGAATATGCTTACCGCAGGTGTCGAACTGCCTGGCGTGTATGGCGCGGATGCCCCTAAGCAGAACACCGCCGACCTCCGCACCAAGGGTCTCGAGTTCTCCCTCGGCTGGAGGGACCAGTTTATGCTTGGCGGACATCCGTTCGGCTATGGCATCAAGGGTATGATAAGCGTATATGACTCCGAGATTACCAAGTATGACAATAAGGACAAGACCTTTGCGAAGTCTTTCTACGAAGGGATGAAGCTTGGTGAAATCTGGGGCTTCGTTGCAAACGATCTCTTCCAGAGTGACGAGGAGGCCAAGGAATATGCTTCACAGGTAGATCTGTCCTATGTGAAGGGTAAACTCAGCAAGTGCGGTGGATGGAGTGCAGGTGACCTCAAATACGAGGATATCGACGGTGACGGCAAGATAGGCATAGGACAGAACAATGTGAAAGAACCTGGTGACCGCAAGATCCTGGGCAACTCCCTTGCAAGACTCCAGTACGGCTTTACCCTCAGTCTCGATTACTTCGGATTCGACGTCTCTGCTTTCTTCCAGGGAACCGGCAACCACTACTGGTATCCTCACGTGAGGTCCTTCGCATTCTGGGGTCCTTTCTCCCAGCCTATGTGCTCCTATCTTCCTAAGGACTTCCTGGCAAACTGCTGGAGCGAGAACAATCCTGACGCCTACTTCCCTCGTCCTGTCGCTTATCTGGCATACGACGGCGGTGCACAGCTCAACAAGGTCAACTCCCGCTACCTGCAGAACCTCCGTTACCTCCGCTTCAAGAACCTGACCGTAGGTTACACCCTTCCTCAGAAGGCCACCAAGAAGATTGGCATCGACAGAATACGCCTTTACTTCTCCGGCGAGAACCTCGAATACTGGTCACCGTTCAAGAAGAATTCCATCTACATTGATCCGGAAGGCGCTTTCAGCCGCAGCAACAATGACTACAACCGTGCCTTCTATCCTTGGCAGAAAACTTATATGTTCGGCATTGACGTTACATTCTAATGACACTGATTCAAATGAAAAAGAATATAATTTTAGTCGCTGCAGCCGCCTTCGCCATCAATGCGTGCGGCCTTCTGGACAAGGAACCCCAGTCAAAGCTCAGTCCTGAGACTTACTTCAAGACTGCAACAGACCTGCAGCTTTTCACCAACCCGTATTACAACAACCTGCTCCCTAAGAATATCTACAACGAGCAGAGCGACCAGTACGTCCATCAGGACCCTTCGAACCTGGTGAAGAGCGGAAGCAACCGTTTCGTTCCCGCTTCCGGCGGCGGATGGAGCTGGGGTGACCTCCGCAGAATCAATACCTGTCTGGATTATATACCTAAGCAGTGCGAAGATCCTAAGGCAGCTATGCAGTACACTGCTCTCAGCCGTTTCTTCAGGGCCTATTTCTATTTCGACAAGGTCCAGAAATTCGGTGACGTACCTTGGATCGACCACGAGCTCGGCTCTACCGATGAGGACCTCCTGAGACCAAGGGACAGCCGCGAGTTCATAATGCAGCGTATGATCGAGGACGTGGACTACGCCATCGAGAACCTGCCTGATTCCTACGGCGGACTGAACTACCGTGCCACCAAGTGGGCAGCCCTTGCTTTCAAGTCCCGTTTCTGCCTCTATGAGGGTACCTACAGGAAGTATCATCAGGAGCTTTATGACCCGAATTTCGTATGCGCCCTGCCTGGTGATGCCCAGCCGGCAGACTACTATCTGAGACTTGCAGCCGAGGCGGCCGAGGAGATTATGGAGAACGGGCCGTTCAAGCTCTACTCCACCGGCAATCCGGATCTCGACTATGCCGTACTCTTCTCTTCATACGATGCCCAGACTACCGAGGTGATTCTCGCCATCAACTTCGACTACGGCACTTCGCTTATGCACAATGCCACTGCCTACGCCATCGAGGCCGGCCGTGGTGCCTGCATGACCAAGAAGTTTGTCGATTGCTATCTGATGAAGGACGGTTCCCGCTTTACCGACAGGGAGGGCTGGGAGACAATGCAGTTCGCCGAGGAAGTCGCCGACCGCGACCCTCGTCTCGCCCAGACCATACGCATCCCGGGATATTCCCGAATTACCGAGCTTAACGGCAGCTACAGCTATTCCGACCAGAAGCAGGGCGTGGACGTGCTTTGTGCAGTGACCGGTTTCCAGACAGCCAAGTTCGTGATGGCTGACAATAACCTCTCGTTTGACAAGCTGGACAAGTCCTACAATGACATCGCCATATTCCGTTATGGTGAAGTGCTCCTGAACTATGCCGAGGCACTTGCCGAATTGGGTGCCCTCCATCAGGCTGAGCTTGACAAGTCCATCAACCTGCTGCGTGACCGTGCCGGTATGCCTCACCTTGTCGAGGCAGGTCTGACCGCCGATCCTTATCTCCAGAGGGAGTTCCTGAATCCGGGTGTCACCGACCCTCTCATCCTCGAGGTGCGCCGCGAGAGGGCAATCGAGCTTGCGATGGAAGGCTTCCGCTATCAGGACCTTATGAGGTGGAAACTCGGCCAGCATCTCGCAGAGCCTTACTACGGCATCTACTTCCCGGGCGTCGGCAAGTATGACATCGATGGCGACGGCGACATCGACTACAATATCTACACTGAAGGCAAGGCGGACTCCAGCATCCCTAGAAACTTGAAGCTCAATACCGACATTTTCCTCAGTGAGGGTGACAAGGGTATGATGATGCCGGTTCACAACATCCTCTTCGAATTCGACCCTGTAAGGGATTACCTTTATCCGGTTCCTATCAATGAGAGGACTCTGAATCCGAACCTTACCCAGAATCCGGGTTGGGACGACGGTCTCTCATTTTAGCAATCTTCAACGAAACAGTTTAAGCAACAATTACAGATATGAAGATTTCAAGATATTCTATAGCATCGCTTATGGGAGTCGCTCTGATGACCCTCGCAGGCTGTGCCCAGAAAGAAATAGAAGAATCGAAGGCCATCATGCCGGAGGAGACGGAGTACGTCCTTCCGGCTGCGGCCTCCGAGAGGACCATCACCATCTATGCCGATGGCAGCTGGGTGGCTGATGTGACTGAAGACTGGCTGTCCATTGACCCGACTTCGGGCGAAGGTACCGTGCCTGTAGTTCTCTCCGCCGAGGCGAATACCTCTGACGTCGCACGCGAGGCAAAGATTATCATCAGGGGCGCTGCCACCCTCGGCGAAGTCGAGGTGACCGTGCGTCAGAAGATGGACCGCTTCCGTGATATGGATCCTGTCACCGTGACCGAGGCCGTGGCTTTGTCAGAGGGCTCTCTCGCGAAGATAGGTGACTGCCAGGTGATGGCTCTGTGCAAGAAGGGCTTTGTGGTCAGCGACGGAAGCGCCAATATCTATGTGAATGGCACTGCCGACGTGAAGGCGGGTGACAAGCTCACCGTTACCGGCGACATCGCCAAGGTGAACGACATCATCGGTCTCACTCTTGACGAGGCCTATGTGACCGGCAATGAGGAAGTCGTCCTTCCTGAAGCCAAGTCCGGAGTCGCAGACCCTTCAAAGGTGGAATTCATCGAGATTTCGGCATCCTGCGCTTCAGGCAAGCTCAGCGTAGATGGCAAGCAGGTGGGAATCATATTCCAGCCTATCCAGGACATCTCTGCTCTCAACGGACGCGAGGTTGTTGTCCGGGGCTATTACGTAGGTGTCAGCTCCAAGCTCGCCGCACTCATACTCGTGGATTTCGAGGACAAGGGCGCAACCCCTATAGTCGGAAAGCCACTGCCTTTCAAGGACAATTTCGACTGGGTGGCTCCTCTCGTAGAGTGGGACAAGGCCAACGGCAGAACCCAGGGCAACAGTATGGAAAGCAATGCGACCGTCAACTACGGTAACGCTTATGCCATCCCTGATTTCGAGGCCGCCTTTACCGGCACCATGGGTTACGAGTCTATGTTCTACTCTTCCAAGACCGTCTATGTCTGCGAGGGCAACTACCTGAAATTCAGCAAGACCAACAACTGCAACGGCGTAAGGCTTCCTGCTTTTGCCGTCGAGGGCACCGAGGACGTCCTTCTCAGCTTCGACTGGGGCAGGAATGGCAGTGACAACGTTGTACTGGTAGTCGAGATTGAAGGAAAGGGTACCATCGACGGCGCTTCCAAGTCCGGAGAGCTCTCCAACCCTAACGAGTTTGAGTGGCAGAGCGAATCCATCAAGATCAAGGGTATCGACGCCGCTACGAGAATCACCATACATCCGACTACCTACACCGGCGCTGCCCACACCGACGGCACTCTCTACCGCTGGTTCCTGGATAATGTGGAGGTTGTTTCCCTTGCAGGAATGGTTGAGGCCGACATCCAGATCGAAGGCCTTGAGAACAATCTCATCACCTTCGAGGGCACCGCTCCTGTACCTGCATCGTTCACCGTGAACTCCAATGCAGACTACAGCATTTCCACCACTGCTTCCTGGCTCCACCTGGACGTTGCCGAAGGTATGGCAAATACCGCTTCCATAGTCAACGTGACTTGTGACGAGAGCGATCTGAGCACCCTGCGCAAGGCAGAGATTGTCGTGAAGTCAGGTCTCTCCACCAAGAAGATAGCCGTCGTGCAGTCCGCTGCCGGCCAGACTCTCGATCCGCTCATCAGCGTGATTTGCAGCAAGCCGACCGATGCGCTCCTTGGAGAGGGTGACGCCTTCATCGCTTCAGTTCAGTCCAACGTAGAGTACAAGGTCGAGATTTCCGACGAATGGATCAGCGAGATTACTGCTCCTGAGACCAGAGGACTCATCGAGAAGACTGAGCATAGCTTCACCCTCGCAGTGAACACCACCGGTGCAAGCAGGACAGGCATCATCCGTTTCTACAACGAGGAAGCCAATGTCGAGGCAAACGTTGTCGTTAAGCAGGAGAACTTCGAACCGAGAATCGATGTGAACTACCATCATCAGATAGGCTATATACCTGTCGCAGGTCTGACATTCGACGTCCACATCTCAAGCAATTTGGATTTCACCGTCACTTCCGATGTGGTGACTCTTCCTGTCGAGAGCGCTGTCGCCGGCGATTATGACGTCAAGTTTACAGTCCCTTCCAATGGAGGCGCATCAAGGGATGTCAAGGTAGTGTTCTACAGTGCAAAGTATGACTTTACCAAGACCGTTTCCATCACCCAGCTCGGCAACGACGTCCTCTTTGCAGACAACTTCGACTGGCTTGAACCGCTCATCGCAAATTACAATGCCAACGCCGGCAAGACGATTGGAGATACGATGGGAGAACAGAATCCGGGCGCAAATGCTCCTAACCCTTATTCCGATGCCAATCTGAAGAATGATTTCCCTGCAGCTCTCGCCGCAGCCGGCTACACGGACCTGAATGCTTCCGCAAAGGTTATCTATCCTCAGGCCAACTACATAAAGCACAGCAAGACCGATAAGCAGACCTCACTGCAGTTCCAGCCTTGCACGTCACTTGCATCCGCATCGGACATATCGCTTGATTTCGACTGGTTTGCGCACGCAAAGGGTGGATTCGAGATTGACCCTGTCAGCCTTGTGGTTGTGATTGCAGGCGACGGAACGTTCGACAACGGCACCAAGGTGAGCGATGTCATAACCCACGACCAGGTCAATGGCGAATTCCACTGGAACCACTCTTCTGTCAAGATCAGCGGCGCTACCAGCGAGACCAAACTCAACATAGTTCCTAAGGTTTGTGTCAATGAGGATGGCAGCTTCAACTGGAAAGTCAAAGGCGTTTACCGTTGGCATCTCGACAATATCGTTGTAAAGACCAGATAGTTATCCGTTTCATTATTCTAACCGGTTTTTCAATATTTTCATCAGAGGCCGTCCGTGAGGATGGCCTCTTTTGTGGAATTTTATTCCCATATTTGTAAAAATAGCCGAATATGAAAGCATATATAGAAAAGAACAGGGAACGTTTCTTCGGGGAACTTTTCTCTCTGCTGAGAATCCCGTCTGTAAGCTCGTCCGCTGAGCACAAGGAGGATATGTATCGTTGCGCCGCAAGACTGGCCGAACTGCTGAGGGAGGCGGGCGCGGATGAAGCGGAGGTCTGTGAGACCGCCGGCCATCCGCTGGTCTTCGGACAGAAGAAAGTTGCGGACGACGCGCCTACCGTCCTGGTTTACGGGCATTACGACGTGCAGCCGGTCGATCCGCTGGAGCTCTGGAAATCAGATCCTTTCGAGCCGGAGATTCGTGACGGGGCCATATATGCCCGTGGCGCCAATGACGACAAGGGGCAGCTATTCATGCATCTGAAGGCCTTCGAATATATGCTTCGCGAAGGCGGGCTCAGACAGAACGTGAAGTTCATCTTCGAGGGCGAGGAGGAAATCGGCAGCCCGTCGCTGGCCGCCTGGGCCGAGGAGCACAGGGATTTGCTTGCGGCGGATGTGATTCTCGTTTCCGATACGACCATGATTTCGGAGGAAGTGCCGTCCATCAACTGCGGAATGCGTGGCCTCGCCTATGTGGAGGTCAAGGTGACCGGCCCGAACAAGGACCTGCATTCCGGTCATTACGGCGGGGCCGTGGCCAATCCTGTCAATGTGCTTTGCGAGATGATCGCCTCGCTCATCGATGAGAAGGGACGTATTACCGTGAAGGGTTTCTATGACGATGTGGTGGAGCTTTCCGACAGCGACAGGGCTATGCTCGCGAGGGCGCCTTTCGATATGGAGGAGTACAAGAAGTTCCTGGATATAGCCGAGGTGCGCGGCGAGGAGGGCTACAGCACTCTGGAGCGTACTGGCATAAGGCCTTGCCTCGATGTGAACGGTATTTGGGGCGGCTACACCGGCGAGGGCGCAAAGACTGTGCTTCCGTCCGAGGCCCACGCTAAGATATCCATGCGTCTGGTGCCGAATCAGGACAGCGAGACCATAAGCCACCTTTTCGCCGAGCATTTCAAGTCCATCGCGCCTGCCTGCGTGAAGGTCGAGGTCAAGCCTTGTCACGGCGGCAACGGTTTTCTTATCCCCATATCCTCTCCGTCCTACAAGGCGGCTTCAAGGGCTATGACCGAGGTATATGGCATAGAGCCGGTTCCGAGCAGGGGAGGAGGCAGCATTCCTGTGCTTGCGGACCTTCAGAGGATTCTCGGCATCGACCCCCTGCTGATGGGTTTCGGCCTTGAGAGAGACACAATCCATTCACCTAATGAGAGTTACCTGCTGAAGCAGCTTTTCGCCGGAATGGAATCCATTGCACTGTTCTACAAATATCTATGAAATTGACGACTATTCTCCGCCTGTTCGGCTGCGCAGCGGCGGCTGCTTCGCTTCTTTCCTGCGGAAACGGAAGTGATGCCATTTTCGGCAGCAAGGACAATTACGTCATCGGCATCTCCCAGTGTTCGGAGGACTCCTGGAGGCAGAAGCTGAAGGAGGAGCTGGAGATGGCGACATATTTCAACGAGGGTGTCACCCTGCGCTTTGTTTCGGCCAATGACGACAGCGAGCTGCAGCAGCGTCAGATAGACAGTCTTGCGGAGTCCGGGATAGATCTGCTGATCGTGTCTCCGAACCAGCTCGACCTGCTCTCGGATGAGATCGACAAGGTCTATGACGCCGGTATTCCGGTCATACTCTTCGACAGGAAGACCGATTCTCCGAAATATACCTCCTTCGTTGGCACCGACAACTTCCAGATAGGCGAGATGATAGGCCATTTCCTTGCCGGCAAGCTCGGTGGCAAGGGAAACGTGGTCGAGATAGCTGGACTTTCGGGCTCTTCGCCTGCCCTTGAACGCCATAACGGCTTTGCGAAGGCCATAGGGGAGTATCCTGGTATCAGAATAGTCGGTTTCGCGAACGGCGACTGGACGCAAGAAAGCGGGGAGGCCGCTATGAACCATATACGGATCAGTGCCGTGGCATTATGAAGAAATATGATCTTCAGATGCTTATACTCACCTGCGGCACTCACGGCTCCTACGTTTTCTATGAGGATGGCAAGATCTCGTTCCAGCCTACTCCGAAGGTCAACGTCGCCGATACGGTCGGCGCCGGCGATTCCTTCACCGGTGCCTTCGTGGCCAGCGTTTTCAAGGGCGCATCCGTCGAGGAGGCCCACAGGAAGGCAGTTGCGGTTTCGGCTTTCGTCTGCACACAGAACGGAGCTATGCCTGCGGTGCCTGCCGAGCTGCTTTGAAATATATGTCTATGAATTCTTCTTTTTCGTGAGGTTGAAGATGGCGGACACCGTCAGTCCCGAGACGATGTGCCATACTCCCCACCAGGCGGTAATCACGAGCATGCCTCCGTGCGGCGGGAAATCTGCGAAGATGTCGGTTCCGAGCAGGAGCATGAGCCCGAGTCCGGAGTTCTGTATGCCGGTCTCTATGGTGAGCGTCCTTCTGTCCTTGTAAGGCAGTCTGAAGGCAGATGCCGTCGAGAAGCCTATCAGCAGCGCGAGTATGTTGTGGATGAGAACAACGAGGAATATATATTTAATGCACTGCAGGAAGGCGTTGATGTTGCCCCAGAATGCGAGTACCACCATCGCGATGAAGAAAAGTATCGAAAGCCACTGGAACGGTTTCTTCAAGGCCGATGCAACTTTCGGAAGGAAGCGGGATGTGAGTATGCCCAGCACGAGTGGAATTCCGAGGAGTATGAATATGGTCTTGAAGACGTCCCAGAGCGGGATGCTGAGAGTCGGGATTTCGCTTGCGACCTCTGCGTAGCGCAGGTACAGATTTCCCCAGATGAAGAAATTGGCCGGGGTCATCACGACTGCAAGTGCGGTGCTGATTGCGGTCAGGGACACCGAGAGCTCGATGTTTGCCTTGGAAAGCGAGGACATGAAGTTGGAGATGTTTCCGCCGGGGCACGAGGCCACGAGTATCATTCCGAGTGCCATCATCGGCGATATCGCTTTGCCGAAGCCAAGCGCGAGAAGGAAGGTGAATGCCGGAAGCAGTATGAACTGGCAGACCATTCCGAGGATTACGGATTTCGGCTGTCTGAATACGTCTGCGAATATCTTCGGCTTGATTCCGAGCGCGACGCCGTACATCACGAAGGCGAGTACGATGTTTATAGTGTTCATTCCGCCTGCGTTCAGGCTTACCTGGATGCTGTCGATTGTCTGAGCTGTTTCAAAAGTCATTTCTGTCGGTTTTTTTCGTTTTAGTTCCGCTGCAACACGTCTGCAAGCTGCGCAAGTTACGAATATTAATTCGTATATTTGCGCGTTTTAGTTGTAACACGAAATATTTCCGTAAAAATGAAACGTACAGCACTCTTCGTCCTGACTTTGTTCGCAGCACTGTCAGTATTCGCAAAGGAGCGTTCCTACAGCATTGTGTCGCCGTCTGGTAAAATCGAGACCCAGGTCAATGTGGGCAGCATTGTCGATTACGAAATCCGCTACGATGGCAGGACGGTCCTGGCCCCGTCAGCTGTTTCGATGACCCTGTCCGACGGACGGGTATGGGGCGTGGACGCGAAGGTGGCCAAGGTCTCGCGTGGAAGTGTCGATTCGATGGCGGATTCTCCGCTTTACAGGGCGTCGAAGCTAAGGGAAAGATATAACAGTCTGATTGTCAGCTTTAAGGGCGGATGGTCGCTGGAGTTCAGGGTTTATGATGATGCCGTGGCCTATCGTTTCGCGACCGCTCTTGACCAGCCTTTCCGTGTCGGCAGGGAACAGGTCTCCTATAATTTCCCTCAGGACTGGACCGTGACCCTTCCTTATGTCAAGAAAGGGGTTGACGGCGATTTCGCTTCGCAGTTTTTCCATTCCTTCGAAAATCTCTATACCGTGGCTCCGATTTCCGCTCTCAATCCGGGAAGACTTGCTTTCCTGCCGCTTATGGTGGATGCGGGAGAGGGTGTGAAGCTCTGCATAACGGATGTCAACCTGAATGATTACCCCGGTATGTATCTCCACAAGGGGGAAGCACAGAATTCTCTGGAGGCGGTGTTTGCCCCTTGCCCGAAGACTGTCGTGGATGGAGGTTACAACAATATCCAGGGAAAGGTCGTCGAATATGAGGACTTCCTTGTGAGTGTGGATGCGCCGAGGACTTTCCCGTGGAGGGCCTGTGTCATAGGAACCGACACCCGTGTTGCCCAGAGCGATGCCGTATGGCTCCTTGCTGAGCCTTCCGAAATAGAGGACGTATCCTGGATAAAGCCTGGCAAGGTTGCGTGGGACTGGTGGAACAACTGGAATATCTACGGTGTGGATTTCAAGTCCGGCATCAATACCAGGACCTACAAGTATTACATCGACTTTGCCTCTGCGAACGGAATCGAATATGTGATTCTCGATGACGGCTGGGCTGTCGGCAAAGGGGAGGACCTGCTGAAGATCAATCCCGAAATCGATATGCAGGGCATAGTGGACTATGCCGCTTCGAAGAATGTCGGCATCATACTCTGGGCCGGATATGCCGCTTTCGAAAGGGATATGGAAAATGTGTGCAGGCATTACTCCGAAATGGGAGTGAAGGGCTTCAAGGTCGATTTTATGGACAGGGACGACTGCCTGATGACCGCTTTCAATTACCGGGCTGCCCAGACTGCCGCAAAATACGGCCTTGTCCTTGACCTTCACGGAACCCACAAGCCTGCCGGCATCAACCGTACCTGGCCGAATGTCCTGAATACCGAGGGCGTGCACGGCCTCGAGAATATGAAGTGGAGCTCTCCTGAGGTCGATCAGATGAAATATGACGTCATATTGCCTTATGTGAGATCGGTTGCCGGACCAATGGATTACACGCAGGGTGCGATGCTCAATGCTTCGCGCGATTCCTATCGGCCGAACAACAGCGAGCCTATGAGCCAGGGAACAAGATGCCACCAGCTGGCGCTGTATATGGTCTTCGACTCTCCTCTGAATATGCTTTGCGATTCTCCTTCAAACTATATGCGTGAGAAGGAGTGCACCGACTTCATCGCCGGCGTCCCTGCCGTATGGGATGAGACGAGGGTTCTCGCAGGAGAGGTCGGCGAGTATATCGTTACTGCTCGCCGC
>SAMEA3663028__coassemble_682_pt1 | contig 12438 bp, 10 predicted proteins | sample SAMEA3663028__metabat2_low_PE_012 | metagenome-assembled genome bin SAMEA3663028 (sample SAMEA3663028) | pig gut metagenome | biome: pig gut; feature: pig-associated habitat; material: faeces | place: France | collected 2012
GTCGTAGCGGCTGAGGAAGAGTCTGAATGCCTCTATATGGAGGGCGGAGTTGTCCACGAGGGTTCCATCCACGTCAAAGATAAGTCCTTTAAGCATTGTCGTCCGTTTTAGGGAGGCGTACCGTGAAGCAGGCACCCTCCAGGGTAAATGATTTCTTGTAGCTTATGCTGCCGTTGCATTTCTCCACTATGTTGCGGCATATAGCGAGCCCCAGTCCCGTTCCGCCGCTCTTGGTGGTGAAGTTCGGGGTGAAGAGCCTGGCCTTGTTCTCCTCGGATACGCCCGGTCCGTTGTCATCGAAGGCAATCTCGAAACAGCCGCCGCGTATGTCGTTGCGCAGTTCTACGCGAATCTTGCCCAGAGGCCTCTCCCGGCCCTCTTTTTCGGCGTTGTTCTGCATCGCCTCGATGGCCTGCGTGGCATTGGTGAGCAGGTTGACGAAGACACGCACCAGCTGAGGCTTCGGCCCGAGTATCCAGGCGTCCCTCAGCCCGAGGTAGGTCAGTTCTATGTCTTGCCTGTTGCTGAACAGTTCGATCTGGTCCTGCAGGGTGCGGTCGAGATCCAGGCGGACAGGCTCCTCGCTGTAGAGTTTCGCGAAGGTGGAGAACTCGTTGGCTGTGTCGGTGAGTATGGAAATGTGCTCGAGAATGATGCGGGCGGAGTTGTCGAACTTGCTGCTCCACGACGGATCGTTCATCTGCTTGAGGTAAATGAGTTTCTGTATCTCGAGGCATATAGGTGTGAGCGGGTTCTTGATCTCGTGGGCCACCTGCCGCGCCATTTCGCTCCAGGCCTTGTCCCTTTCGTTCTGGGCGAGTATGCGGTTGCTTTCCGCCAGGTCGTGCACCATACGGTTGTAGGCGTCCACAAGGCCGGAAATCTCATCGTTGTGCTTGTATTCTATGTAGTCCAGACCTTTGGTGCCGGCGAGTTCCATACGCTGGCTGAGCTTGATGAGCGGGTCGAAGATCCTGTCGAGGATATGTGAGGTTATGGCGCTGCTTATGATCACAATGGCCAGAAGCAGTATGATCAGGAGTATGGCGTGCGGCAGAGCTTCCCTCATAAACTCGGAGCGGCGGTTGTACGGGCTGCTCACAATGGCCATGGTCTCGCCGCGCTTGTTGAAGATCGGAGCGTAGAGCGAGTAGAACTGTTTCCCGTCTATGGTCTCGGGTTGTATGCATATCCTCTGGTGGTTCTGGATTATGCTGTGGTAGGCCTCTCCGTCCATCCTGCAGCTGAGCAGCGAGTTGGAGAACATCTCGCCCGCAGTGGAGACATGAATCAGGCCCTTGGGGTTGAAAATGGATATGTCCGAGCGCGTTGTCGCCGCCACGTCCTGCAGCAGATTCAGCCATTCGCTCTTCTCCACATCCCCGAGCCTTTCCAGACCCTGGCTCCGGGATTCGATGATGTTCTGTATGGCGCTTATCTTCTCCGACATCATGTTGGCTGAGTCGATGCTGTTGCGGTCGAAGATGAATTTGACGCTCACTCCCGCCAGCACTATCAGGGCCAGGGACACGGTTACGGTCAGCATTATGCCTATCCTGTTCTTGAAAGTCCGTCTGAACAGATTGTTGCGTTTCCTTCTAATCACGAGCAGCGGCAGCAGCATAAGCAGCACGGCTGCATAGAGCGATAGTATGGACGTAAGTATAGACAGCACGCCCCTTGTGCGGCGGCTGATTACCACCACTTCGTTTTCGGATACTCGGTTGATGAAATGGAGGTAGCCCTTGTCCCTGAAGCTCTCGTGGCCGCTTGAGTCAACCAGTGTGAACGGCTCGGCGTAAATCGTAGGATAGGCGTAGTTGCCCTTGTAGCTGGCCAGTTTTCCGTCTATGAATTTGGCGTAGGAATATATTTCCGGCATCGCCACGTCCCCCGGTTTGCCGCCCGAATTGAATATGCTGTAGTAGCCGCCTTCGTCCTTGCTGGCTTTCGAACTGATTTCCACCAGCATACGTACTATTTTCCCGGCTCTGGATATATACAGGAAGGTGCCGGCATAGCTGGAACGGCCGTTGCTGTCGAAGTTGCAGAAGAAACGGGAGCCCGGGGCGAGGGGAGTGCCGCCTGCGAGTTTGCTATTGAACATAGCGTTGCATTCGCGGTCGTCGTTGCTGCACACCGACACTTCCACATAGTAGTCGTTGAGGTTGCTGAAATATTCCTCCCTGACTTCGGCGGAAATCAGCGTGACGGCGTCTTCGAGGTCCGCGAAAACGGGAATGAAGCTGTCCGAGGCTATGCGGTCCTCCATCGATCGGATCTGCAGTTCGAGGCTGAGATTGCGGTCCACGGCGAGCCGGTTGGCCCATACTTCCGCCTTGCTGCTCTCCTTGTCCAGTCTCATTTTGAGGGAAATAGAGAATATCACTGCCGTGAAGAGCAGCGAAACGAGAGCCAGTGAGCTGAGGGACAGGGCCTTGAACTTGATGCCGGAGATGTTGCGTATCCTCGGGGAGAGCATATAGAGCAGCATCACGATTCCCGCCATAATCAGGGAATAGGAAAGCAGCGCCATTAGTGAATATCCCAGCCCTCCCCGGCTCCACTGGAGCTCCAGACTGATTCCGGAGTTCAGCAGAAGGTCACGTATGGAGAATACGGTGTAGCATATCAGGAGGACGATTTCGGCTATGATGAACAGGGAATAGCTCAGTTCGGCTCCGCGCCCGTTCCTTTTTGCCAACATAAGAAAGCGGCGCCGCATCAGGAATATGCAGAAGCAGTTGAGGGATATGCATATATTCAGGATTATGAGCATCCCGAACGAGGACCACAGACCCTGGCCCGCATAGAGCGCCGGCGAGAAGAAAAGGCTCTTGTTCTGCAGGCTGTTGCCCCAGACATGTGAGAGGACATAGCAGCAGCCAATGGTGGCAAGTGCCAGGAAGAACTGCGGCCAGCGGCGGGTGCATGCCAGCAGGTATATGGCCGCCGTCACGAAAAGCAGCAGGGCCAGCCAGCGCAGCAGCGCTTCCATAAAACTGTTGAACAGCTCGCTGGCATTGGTGTGTATGCAGAAGAGGGGAATCCCGTCGTGGAACACCGTTTCCCCGCTGTCCAGGCCTATGGGAAAGATTTCGTAGTTGTCCTTCAGCCCCAGCTTGCGGTTCATATTCTCGCAAACGCCCTCGGAAGGCGAGCTGCAGACCTCGACGGCTCCTATCGTCTCTACCAGATTGTCCCTTCCGGACCATTTGATCAGGTACCACTTCGAACCCAGGTTCAGGAATCTGAGCTGTTCTCCGACTCCGTTCAGAGGAGAGGTGATCTCAAACTCCGGACGGATTATCCTCTGTACCCTCATCCTTGCCCTTATGTCGTCGTTGATTATGGGGAAGCGGTTATTCCAGCATTGGAGGGTGTCGCACACATAGCGGTAAACCACCATATCGTCGGGGAACTTCTCCAGGTGGGTCCATTCCTGGGTGGAGGAGGCCATCTGCTCCATAAAGCCGTCAAGAACCTTGATCCTTTTGTCTATGCGTCCGGCTATGCGTGCCGCTACCTTTTCCGGTCTGGCGCTGATTCTGCCCACGGTCAGCGAGGCCCCCAGGAGCAGGACCCCCAGCAGGACCATCAGCAGCGCGCGTCCGTAAAAGCTGTGTTTTCTGTTATTGCTCATCGTTCAGTCACTCGTGATGGTAGGGCTCCCCCTTGATTATGGTGAAGGCCCGGTAGAGCTGCTCCAGGAAAATGGCTCTCACCATCTGGTGGGAGAAGGTCATTTTCGAAAGCGAGATGAGGGCGTCGGCCCGCTCATAGACCTCCTTGCTGAAGCCGTAGGCTCCGCCCACCACGAAAACCAGGTCGAGACGCCCTGCCGAGTACTTTTCCAGGCGCCTGGCAAACTCGACCGAACTCAGTTCCTCCCCTTTTTCGTCCAGCAGCACCACCCTGTCCTCATTGCGTATGTTCTTGAGTATCAGAGCTCCTTCCCTGCTCTTTATCTCTTCCCTGCTTAAGGCCGAGACGTTTTTCAATTCGGGGATTTCACAAATCTCAAGTCTGGTATAGTGCTTCAGGCGGGAGCTGTAGATGTCCATCCCTTCGCGCACCCAGGCTTTGTCGGTTTTTCCTACTGTGAGCAGAGTTGTTTTCATGTGGACAAATATACTCCACTGGCTCGGAATTTGCAATAAAGTCAGCGCTTTACTATTCTTCAGATTAGCCACGGAAAGTATATGAGAGGATTGAGAATCTTTGCTGTCAGCCTTATGTTCATGGCCGGTACTGTCGCCTATTCGCAGCCCGGAGCCAGTATGGACGTATTCTATCCGATAGCCAAGTATATGGAGCAGGGCGATGCGGAGAAACTTTCCGCCTGGTTCGACGATCACATGGAGATTTCGGTGAACGGGGTATGCAGTGATTCGGGAAGGAATCAGGCCCGCCAGATACTCAAGCTTTTCTTTGATGGAAACCGGCCGAGCGCTTTTTCCATACGGCATACCGCCTCCAAGGCCAACATGAAATATGCCCTGGGCGCAATGACCATAGCCTCAGTCAATTACAATGTTACGATTTTCGTCAATCTCAGGGATGACGGCTACAGGATACAGCAGTTGAAAATAGAAAAGGTCCGTTAGTTTTGCGCTTTTGGCACGCGGCTTGCAAATTAAGAGTCAAGGTTAGTTTAGTTGTTAATAATACAAAAGAGACCGTCCGGATTTTCCGGGCGGCCTCTTTACTTTATACGTCTGTACTACCAGGCGAGGGCGGATGCGCCCAGGATGGCAGCGTCGGACTCCTTCAGGGAAGAGAAGACAATCTGAACCTTGCCCTGCCAGATCTTGAGCAGGTTCTCGTTCATCGATGTCATCATAGGCTCATAGAGGAATTCCTTTGCGCGGGCCAGACCTCCGAAGAGCACGATGGCCTCAGGGGCGCTGAATGCCACGAAGTCGGCGAAGCTGCGTCCCAGCATTTTTCCGGTATATTCGAAGACGCGCAGGGCGAGGGCGTCGCCTTCCTTTGCGGCATCGTATATATCCTTGGAAGTGATTTTCTCTATGTTGCGGAGCAGTGAAGGCTCGTTGGTGGCCTCCAGCCATTCGCGGGCCGTGCGGGCCATTCCTATCGCGGAGCAGTAGGCCTCGAGGCAACCCTGCCTTCCGCAGTTGCAGCTGCGGCCGTTGTTGCGTACCGCAAGGGTGTGTCCCAGCTCACCGGCAAAGCCGTCGTGGCCATATACCACCTGTCCGTTGATGACGATTCCGCTGCCTACGCCCGTTCCCAGGGTGATCATTATGAAGTCCTTCATTCCCCTGGCGACACCGTAGGTCATCTCTCCCATAGCAGCCGCATTGGCGTCATTGGTGAGGGTGACCGGAATGCCGTCCATGGCCTCGGAGAGCATCTTTGCGAATGGAACCGACTCGCTGGCGGCCCAGGCGAGGTTCGGGGCGTATGCGATGACACCCTGATAATAGTTGCCGTTAGGGGCTCCGACGCCTATGCCGCGTATGTCGCCTTCCTTGCCTGCTTCGGCTATGGTGGCCTTTACGGCAGCTGCGAGGGCTTCGATATAGGCTGCGGCGTCAATGCCGTATATGTCAGAGCGTATCACTTTCTGCGCGAGGACGTCACCGCGTGCGTCAACTACTCCTATCTTGGTGGTCTGTCCACCTACGTCGATACCGACTACGTAATTTCCTGTTGCCATATCAATCTACTTTTATGTCTTTGTTAACGTTTTTGCTTCCCACAAGGGCATAGAATACGAGGTAGCCGAGGCAGGCGATGATAAGCCAGTAGCTCTGTACGGAACCGATGTGGTCGGCGAGCAGGTTCTGGAGGAATGGAATGATTCCGCCGCCGCATACCAGGGTCATGAAGATGCCGGAAGCGGTTGCAGTGTACTTGCCGAGGCCTTCAGCCGAGAGGTTGAAGATGGCTCCCCACATCACTGAGGTGCAGAGACCGCAGATGGTGATGAAGATGAGGGTGACAGGAAGCTGCTTTTCGAACAGTGTCACGGTGGCGCTTTCAGGTATGAAGATGAAGCAGAGCAGGAAGACTATGGCCGCGATGGAAGTTACGGAGAGCATCGTCTTCGAGGAGACCTTGCCGCCTATTGCGCTGCCGGCGAGACGGCCGATCATCATGCAGAGCCAGTAGGCGCCTATCATTGTGCCGGTGAGGGCAGGTCCTACCCATTCCAGTTCCGAGAAGTAGATGTTGGCGGTGTTAGGTATGCCGACCTCGATTCCCACATAGAAGAAAATCGCTATTGCGCCGAGGACGAAGTGGCGGAAGGAGAGAGGTCCGTGAGGGTCCTTCGCTACCTTGCCTGCCTTGCGGGCTGCCTTCTCCTCTGGGGTTTCCATGTGCGGCTCAGGTATCTTGGTGAGGGATATGATGACAGCTGCGAGGGCGAATATGGCCATTGCGATGATCATTGCAGGAGCCGCGTCCTTCACGCTTGCGTCAACGAGCTCTCCGCCCACGAGGTAACCCAGGAGTATAGGAGCGATGGTGCCGCCTATGGAGTTGCAGGAACCGCCGAGCTGGATGAGTCTGTTGCCCTTGTTTCCGCCGCCGCCCAGGGTGTTGAGCATAGGGTTGACGACGATGTTGAGCATACACATCGAGAAGCCGGCGATGAAGGCGCCGATCACATATACGAGGAAGCTCTCCGCAGGACCGGAAATCCACTGGACGGCCACACCGACGAGACCGACGATGACGGCGGTGAGGGCGGTGAACTTATATCCCTTCCTCTTGAGTATGATGCCGGCAGGAATGCCCATGCAGGCATAGGCAATGAAGTTGGCGAGGGTGCCGAGCTGTGAAAGGGCCTTGGTCGCACCGAACTGGTTGGTGACGATCACTCCCATCGAGCCGGCGAAGTTGGTGACGAACGCGATCATGAAGAAGAGCGCGAACATCACGATGATTGCAGGTACGTTTTTGTTCTTTGACATTGTTTATAGTTTTAATGATTGATTTTCTGTGGTTTAGTGCTTGAACTCGTCGAGACTGTGGATGGCCAGGCCGCTGCGCAGCTTAGGCTCGAACCAGGTGGTCTTTGGCGGCATTATGTTGCCGCTGTCCGCTATGTTTATGAGCTGGTCCATCGAAACGGGATAAAGGGCGAAGGCCACTTTCATCTCTCCGCTGTCAACCCTGCGTGCGAGTTCTCCGAGACCGCGTATGCCGCCCACGAAGTCTATCCTCCTGTCGGTGCGCAGGTCCTTGATGCCGAGTATGCGGTCGAGCACGAGATTCGAGAGTATGGTCACGTCCAGTACGCCTACCGGGTCGTTGTCATCGTAGCGCCCCTCCCTGGTTTTCAGGCTGTACCAGCGTCCTCCGAGATACATGGAGAAGACGTGAAGGGCATCCGGAGACCAAGGCTTCGCAGGGCGTCCGCAACGCGGCTTGCTCTCGAGCTTCACTTCGAAGTCCTCCCCGAGGGCATTGAGGAATTCCTCCTCGCTCAGGCCTGCCAGGTCCTTCACCACGCGGTTGTAGTCGATGATTTTGAGCTGGCTCTGAGGGAAGCAGACTGCCATGAACCAGTTGTATTCCTCCGTTCCGTCGTGGGCGGGGTTCTGGGCCTTCTTTTCGGCTCCCACGCGGGCTGCGGCTGCGGTACGGTGATGTCCGTCGGCCACATAGAAGGCATCCACGCGGCCGTTGAAGGCGGCGCTGATACGGCTGATCAGTGCGTCGTCGTCAATCACCCAGAAGTGGTGACCGAAGCCGTCTTCGGCCACGAAGTCATATTCGGGCTTGCCTGCGGCGACGCTGCGTATGATCTCATCGAGCTCAGCGTCGTCACGGAAGGCGAAGAAAACAGGTTCTATGTTGGCATTCTGGATGCGGACGTGTATCATCCTGTCATCCTCCTTGTCCTTGCGGGTGAGTTCGTGTTTCTTTATGACTCCTGAGGCATAGTCATCGGTGTGGGCGCAGAGCACGAAGCCGTACTGGGTGCGTTTGCCCATGGTCTGGGCATAGAGATAGTAGCACTCTTTTCCGTCCTGCCTGAGCCATCCTCTTTCCTTCCAGGCCTTGAAGTTCTCAACTGCCTTGGCATAGGCCTCCTCGCTGTGCTCGTCGGCTATGGGATCGAAGTCTATCTCCGGTTTGGTGATGTGCAGCAGGGATTTTTCTCCGGCCTCCTTGCGGGCTTCCTCGGAGTTCAATACGTCATAGGGTCTGGCAGCGACTTCCTCCACGAGTTCCTTCGGAGGACGTATGGCTGCGAAAGGCTTTACTTTGACCATAGTGTCTTTCTGTTGTGGTTTTGAACTTTATGTCCACCTATCTGTTCAGCTGGAAACGGGTGTCGCCGTCCTTGAAGAAGGCGCATATCTGCCTGGCGGCTGCCAGTCCTGCGTTGAGATTGGCTTCGAGGGTCTGCGCGCCCATCTTCTTAGGGGTGGCGAAAACCCTGCTGCCGAATTTCTCTTTCAGGCGGGCTATGTTGTCGGGAGCCACGTCGGTGACATAGCAGAGGTCCGGCCTTTCTTCCAGGGCCCTCTCGAGTCCGGCTTCGTCGATGACCTCCTTGCGGGCGGTGTTCACGAGCACGGCGCCCTCAGGCATCGAGCTGATCAGTTCGTAGCCTATGCTGCCTATGGTCTGAGGCGTTGCAGGGATATGTATGGACAGGTAGTCACAGCCGGAATAGAGCTGCTTCAGGTCTGCGACCGGCTCCGCTCCGCCTGCGCTTATCTGTGCAGGACTGAGGAAAGGGTCTATGGCCTTCACCCTCATCCCGAGCGCTGCGGCTTTCGCTCCTACCAGACGGCCCACGTTGCCGAAGGCCTGTATGCCCAGGGTCTTGCCCTGAATCTCGCTGCCTGTGCCCGGGGTGAACTGTTTGCGGGCCATGAATATCATCATGCAGATGGCCAGTTCGGCCACGGCGTTGGCGTTCTGTCCCGGGGTGTTCATCGCGACTACGCCGCGGGCGCTGCAGGCTTCGAGGTCGAGGTTGTCGTAGCCGGCGCCGGCCCTTACCACTATGCGCAGCCTGTCGGCCGCTTCGACCACCTTGGCCGTGACTTTGTCGGAACGGACGATGAGGGCGTCGGCGTCCTTTACGGCCTCGATGAGTTCGGCTTCAGAGGCATATTTTTCGAGGGTGGCGAATTCGTGTCCGGCGTCCTCGGCTATCTTGCGGATCTCCTTTACGGCGCTGGCAGCAAAGGGTTTCTGACTTGCGAGCAATATTTTCATATTTCCCTATTTGTGAATCTGTTCGAATTCCTGCATGCAGGCGACGAGGGCGTTCACGTCCTCCAGGGTGCAGGCATTGTAGATGCTGGCTCTGAAGCCGCCGACGGAGCGGTGCCCTTTGATTCCCACCATTCCGCGCTCCTTGGCGAAGCTCAGGAACTCGTCCTGCAGAGCCTCGCGGCCCGGGGCCATAACGAAGCAGACGTTCATTATGGAGCGGTCCTCCCTGTCGGCGGTGCCGGTGAAGAGGCTGTTCCTGTCGATTTCTGCATAGAGGGCTTCCGCCTTCTCCACGTTGCGCCTGTTTATCTCTTCGACGCCGCCTTCCGCCTTGAGCCAGCGGAGCGTCTCGTACATTACATATATAGGGAAAACAGGAGGGGTGTTGAACATCGATTTTCCGTCCACGTGGGTGCGGTAGTCCAGCATAGTCGGAAGGTAGTGGCTGACTTTGCCGAGGGCGTCCTTCCTGACGATGGCAAAGGAAACGCCGGCAGGGCCTGCGTTTTTCTGGGCTCCGCCGTAGATGACGCTGTACTTGCTGACGTCAACGGGGCGGCTGAGAATGTCGGAGGACATGTCGGCGATCAGAGGAACGGGACTGTCGATGTCCTTTCTGATTTCTGTTCCGTAAATGGTGTTGTTGGTTGTGATGTGGAAGTAGTCCGCGTCCGCAGGGATCTCATATCCCTTAGGGATGTAGCAGAAGTTGCGGTCTGCGGAAGATGCGACAGCCACGGCCTCCGCACCCTTTGTGCCGGCGAAACCTTTGGCTTCCTTGAGGGCTTTCTTTGCCCATACGCCGGTTTCGAGGTAGGCACCTTTCTTCTCGAGGAAGTTCATCGCGATATAGAGGAACTGAAGACTTGCACCTCCTCCGAGGAAGAGCACTTCATAGTCGTCCGGGATGTTCAGGAGTTCTTTCCAAAGGGCTCTGCAACCGTCCATCACCGCTTCCCACTCTTTTGTGCGATGGGAGATCGAAAGGACTGAAATGCCGGTTCCCTGAAAGTCCCGGATAGCCTCTGCGGCCCTGTCGAGGGCCTCCTGTGGCAGCAGGCAAGGGCCTGCGTTGAATACATGCAATTTTTTCATTATTTACATGAATAAGGTTATCTTATGTGCCTGTTTCACACAGAAACGTTTTCAAAGGTAGGCAAAAAAATCATAATTCCTGCACCTTGCATCCCACTATGTCCCGGCAGCGGAGCAGAAAGTCCCCGGCAAGGCTGAGTCTCACTTTCACTTCCAGAGAGCATTCCAGGCCGAAAGCCGGTGGAGTACTGTCCATTGCAAGTTCCTTGACGGCCTTCATCACGCTGTTCATAGCCTCGTAGGGGTATTCCAGACGGAAGCGGCGGGAGGCGGTGCGGGTAATTATCCTGGCGGAGGAAAGGGCATCGGAGGTGGAGCTGCGATAGGCCCGTATCAGCCCCGGTATCCCCAGCTTTATGCCTCCGAAGTAGCGCACGACCACGACCAGTACGTCGCTGAGTCCGAGAGAGTCGATCTGTCCGAGTATGGGACGGCCTGCGCTGCCGGAGGGCTCGCCGTCGTCGTTGGCACGGAAAACGTCCGCCCTGTAGCCGAGACGGTAGGCATAGCAGTGGTGTCTTGCGTCGTGATATTCTTTTTTGAGGGAAGAAACAATTTCCTTGACCTGCCCCTCGGTCTCAACCGGGTAGGCAAGGGCTATGAATCGGCTGCCGTTGTCCTTGAAGAGCCCTTCTGACGGAGCCTCTATGCTCCTGTATTCGTCGTTCACTTTCTCCAGTTCCGCCATAGAAACCAAATATAAACCTTTTTGGATTTAATTGCAACGGGAGATGATTTTATTCTTATATTCGCGGCGCAAAACAACAGAAAGAACTTATGATACTCAGGTATAAGGTTTCCCTGCCGGGATTGAAGGGCTTCGCCCGTATCTATGAGGTCAGGAGCACGACCTCTCTCTACAGCTTCCACAAGCAGATGAGGGCGGATATGGATTTCCCTCAGGATCAGACTGTTCTGTTCAAGGCTGTTGCGCCGGACTCTTCAGTGCTGGCCCGTTACAGCCAGATAGACCTCGGCTACGGGACCATAGATTCGGTTACTCTCGGAGCCTGCCATTCACAGGAGCAGGATTCTTTTGTATATTTCTACGACACGACAAACAAGAAGAGCGTGCTTCTGGATTTCCTCGAGGAGGGCGTGCTGACTCCCGGCGCATCCTATCCGCGCCTGGTCGAGTCCAAGGGCCCGAACCCTATAGAATTCGAGAACGGTTACGTCGCTTTCGAGGACCTGCCTGCCGACAAGAAGGTGGATCCGGACGAGTACGATGATGACGAGGACTACGACGACGAGGATGATGACAAGGAAGAGGAAGAGGAGGTTTACGAGGAGGACAACGACGAAGACTGACGCCTCCTCCCTGTGAGAAGACTTCTGATCATACTCGGACCTACCGCCGTGGGCAAGACCGACTACAGCATCGGGCTGGCCCGGTCATACGGCTCGCCTGTCATATCCTGCGATTCCAGACAGATTTTCCGTGAGATGAGCATAGGCACCGCCGTCCCTTCGGCGGAGCAGCTCGCTGCCGTAAAGCACTATTTCATACAGGACCACAGCATCTTCGACGCATATACCGCCGGACGCTATGAACTGGAGGCCATATCCCTGATAGAAGAACTCTTTGAGCAGGGACACGAGACTCTGGTGATGAGCGGCGGCTCCTGTTTCTATATAGATGCGGTGTGCAAGGGTCTGGACGACTTTCCTCCTGCGGACAGCGAATTGCGCGAGACTCTGTCGCGCCGGCTGCGTGAGGAGGGCGTGGAGAACCTGCGTCAGGAACTGCGCCGTCTCGACCCCGAGTCATTCGCAAGCATCGACATAGCCAACGGACAGCGGGTCATAAGAGCCCTGGAGGTCTGCCTTATGACGGGCCGCAAATTCTCTTCCTTCAAGACATCCACCGTCAAGCAGCGCAGTTTCACCATAGAGAAGATAGGCCTCAACCGTCCACGTGAGGAGCTCTATGCCCGCATCAATGCCAGGGTGGATGCGATGATGGAACAGGGCCTGCTTGAAGAGGCCCGCGCTCTGCTCCCGCACCGGGACCTCCCGGCGCTGAGAACGGTGGGATATCGCGAACTCTTCGATTATTTCGACGGCCTGATTACACTTGACAAGGCGGTCGAACTCATACGCCGCAACACCCGCCACTATGCCAAGCGGCAG